>Ga0316201_10004783_pt1 | contig 10294 bp, 4 predicted proteins | sample CS6wburrow_MG_FD_204516 | JGI IMG/M metagenome (GOLD analysis project Ga0316201, IMG submission 204516) | Coastal sediment microbial communities from Delaware Bay, Delaware, United States - CS-6 worm burrow | ecosystem: Environmental > Aquatic > Marine > Coastal > Sediment | place: USA: Delaware... | reverse complement strand
CGGGCATCTACAGCCTGCCCGCCGCGGCCGGCTTTCCCGTCGTGCGGCGCGAGCTGACCCGCGCACGGGGCACGACGGAGGTGGTCATCGCCGGCCGCCTCGGCCTGATGGCCGATGAGTGGGACGACACCGGCGGGCTCGACGTGGCCGCGATCACGGGGTCGGGTAACGGCCCGATGATCGGCCGCGTCGTCGGCACGGGCATCTGGCAGGGCCTCACCGTCGAGACCGAGCTCGATCCCGCAACGCAGCCGTTTCTGCACGATCACCAGATCGAGGGCACGCCCGTCCTGCCCGGCGTGATGGGTCTGGAGGGCTTCGCCGAACTGTCCACGCTGCTGCTCCCCGACTGGCGGGTGGAAGGCATCGAGGACGTCGAGTTCCTGGCGCCGTTCAAGTTCTACCGCGGCGAGCCGCGCAGCGTACGGTTGAGCGCGCAGTTCGAACAGATCGGCGACGACCTGTGCGCGCACTGCGAGCTGGTGGGAGTGCGTCAGCTCAAGACGCAGCCCGAGCCGGTGGTGACGCGGCACTTCACTGCCACGGTGCGCCTTAACCGCGAGTCCCCCGCCGCCATCGTCGGCGACAAGCCGTTGCCGGCCACGGGCCCGACGGTCGGCGCGAGCGACGTCTACCAGGTTTATTTTCACGGCCCGGCCTATCGCGTGCTCGACAGCGCGTGGAGCGACGGCCCGGGCACGGTGATCGGGCGCCTGTGTGAGACGCTGCCGGATAATCACACGCCGGCGGACCTGCCGACGCAGATCGCGCCGCGGCTCATCGAACTGTGCTTCCAGACCGCCGGCATGTGCGAGCTGGGCTGGGACGGCGTCTTCGGGCTGCCCGCGCACGTCGGCCGCGTCGCCAAGCTCAAGGAACCGGGCCGCGAGCGTCCGCTGTATTCAATCGTGCGGCACGCGCGGGACGGCAAAAGCTACGACGTCGATATCGTCGACCAGACCGGGGCGGTCTATATGCGCCTGGAGGACTATCGGACTGCCGCACTGCCGGGCGCCGCGGACGCGGGTCGGCTGGCGCCCATCCGCGCGGCGGTGGGGCAAGTACGATGAGCCAACAGTTTGCGCGCATCGCGATCGTCAACCGCGGCGAATCGGCAATGCGACTCATTCACGCGGTGCGCGAGTTCAATCGGGAGCACGATCTGGACATCAAAACGATCGCGCTGTACACCGAGCCCGAGCGACGCGCCATGTTTGTACGCGAGGCCAGCGAGGCAGTCTCTCTGGGCGGCGCCAGTTTTGTCGATCAACGCGACGGTCAACGCAAGAACGCGTATCTGAACTACGACGCGCTGGAAAAGGCGCTGCTCGCAAGCAAAGCCGACGCAGCCTGGGTCGGCTGGGGCTTTGTCGCCGAACACCCCGAGTTCGCGGATTTGTGCGAGCGCCTCGGGATCAACTTTGTCGGGCCCGATGGCGACTGCATGCGGCGGCTCGGCGACAAGATCAGCTCCAAGAAAATGGCCGAACAGGTCGGTGTACCGGTGGCGCCGTGGAGCGGTGGCCCGGTGGCCAGTGTCGAGCAAGCACGCGCCCAGGCCAGGCACATCGGCTACCCGCTGATGGTCAAGGCCACCGCCGGCGGCGGCGGTCGCGGCATACGCTCCGCGCGCTCCGACAAGGAGCTCGACGAGGCCTTCGAACGCGCCGCCTCCGAGTCACTGAAGAGCTTCGGTGACGGCACGGTCTTCATGGAAAAGATGATGGAGGGCGCGCGGCATATCGAGGTTCAGGTCATCGCCGACGGGCAAGGCAACGCGTGGTCCGTGGGCGTGCGCGACTGCTCGGTGCAAAGGCGCAATCAGAAACTGATCGAGGAATCCTCTTCGCCAGTGCTGAGCGCACAGCAGGAAGAGTTCATCAAGCTGGCCGCCGCGCGGCTGTGCCTCAAGGCCGGCTACAGAAACGCGGGCACGGTGGAGTTTCTCTACGACCCGCGCAAGAAGAGCTTCGCGTTCATGGAGGTCAACGCGCGCCTGCAGGTGGAGCACCCGGTCACCGAGGAGAGCACGGACCTCGATCTGGTCAAGATGCAGCTGCACGTCGCGCGCGGCGGCCGGCTCGAGGGCGATCCGCCGGCGATTCGCGGCAACGCCATTGAGATTCGGCTCAACGCGGAAGATCCCGAGAAAGACTTCGCCCCCGCGCCGGGCCTTATCGAATTGCTGCGCTTGCCGACCGGCGCGGGCATCCGCGTGGACACAGGCGTTGAGCAGGGCGACAGTATCCCGGCCGAATTCGATTCCATGATCGCCAAGATCATCGCCCACGGGCGCGACCGCAACGAGGCGTTGTCACGGCTGCGCCGGGCGCTGTCGGAACTCGCCGTGGTGATACACGGCGGCACGACCAATCGCGCGTTCCTCATGGATCTGCTGGGTCTGCCCACTGTGATCGACGGCACGTCCGACGTGGGCTGGCTCGATCGCGAACCGCCCTCCAAATGGAATCTGCAACGTCCACACGGTGAACTGGCCCTGGTGCTTGCCGCCATCCTCGTCTACGAGAAGGAACTCGACGCCGAGCGACAGCTTTTCATGGCCTCGGCGGCGCGTGGCCGACCCCGCTTTCGCGGCGAGGTGGCGCGCTCGGTCGAGCTGCGCCTCGGCGGCAACTCCTACCGGCTGCAGGTCTATCGCTACGGCAACGGCCACTACCGGGTCGATGTCGACGACCGGATCATTCGCCTGAGCGTGGAGAAACTGGGGCGGTTCGAGCGCCGCATCGTGTGCCAGGGCCGCACCCACCGCGCGCTCGCCACGGACGACGGCATCGGTTTTCTGGTTGAGATCGACGGCATCCCGCATCGCGTGTCGCGCGACGACGGCGGCACGGTACGCTCTGTGGCCCCCGCCGTGGTCGTGTCCATGAACGTCGCGCCGGGTCAGGCCGTCGAGCGCGGCGACACGCTGGCGATACTCGAGGCCATGAAGCTCGAGATGCGCGTCGTGGCGCCGTTCTGTGGGACCGTGCACCAGGTGGACGTATCGAAGAACGAGCAGATCGACGCCGGCGCCTCGCTGTTGCGCCTGAAGCCATCCGCAAACGTCAGCGACGAGAGCACAACCGAGCGCGTGCTGTTCGACGACCTTGCCGGGGATACGCCTGGCGACGGCCACACAGCGACGCAGCGCTGCGACGCGGTGCTGCGCGAACTGAACGCCATGGTGCTGGGCTACGACGTCGACCCGACGACATCCAAGACGTTGCTGGCGACGCGGCGCGACCTGCAAAGTGAATGCTATCGTGACGACCCGTTGGTTCTCGCCCACGAAGAACGCCTGCTGACCGCCTTCGCGGATCTGTGCGCACTGTCGCGGCGCGAGCCGGCAAGCGACGCCGGCGGCCGCACCCGGCCGAGCGCGCAGGAGTCCCTGTTCACCTACCTGCGCGCCATCGACACGCAGGGCGAGGGCCTGCCTGAGGCGTTCATCGCCGACCTGCAGCGAGCCCTGGCTCACTACGGCGTGCACGACCTGCGCCCGGGCGGCGAACTGGAAGAGGCGCTGCTGTGGATTCACAAGGCGCACACGCGAGTCGATCACCAGGTGCCCGTCGTGGTGTCCGTGCTGCAGAGGCGACTTGAAGACATCAAGGGGCTCCTGCCCCAGGCGGACGAGGGCCTGCGCAACCTGCTGGAACGGCTGATCGCCGTCAGTCGTGACCGCTACCCGGCCGTTGCCGACCTGGCGGGCGAGGTACGTTTTCAGTACTTCGACAGCCCACAGTTCGAGACGACCAGGCGCGCGGCCTACGCGGACGCGAAAGAACACTTCGACAAACTCGCCCGCGAGCCCGACGGCGCGCAGCGCCAGGCGCATATGGACGCCATCGTGCGCTGTTCGCAACCCCTCATGACCGTCATGTCCGATTGGTACCTGACGGCCGACGCCGAGACGCGCGCGTTGATCCTGGAGAGCCTCACGCGGCGCTACTATCGCCATCGCAATCTTGAGACGGTTAAGGTCACGCAGGTAGACGCTCGCCACCCGGTTCTCACGGCGCAGTACGATCACGAGGGCAAGCGTATCTGCCTGATCACAACGTACGCGGACTTCGACAATTTGCCGCAGACCGGGCAACTGCTTGTGCCGGTGATCGGCGACGTGCCCCACGACCACGACATCGTCATGGATTTGTTCGTCAATCGCGAAAGCGACGAACGCAGCGCGGAGCATACGCTTGCGCAGGTGCGCCAGGCGCTTAACGCCGTCGCGTTCGGGCGCCGCATTCGCCGCATCGCCACATCGGTGCGCATCCCGGGCAGCGGTCTGGGCATGGCGGGACAGCGTTTCTTCACCTTTCGTCATACCGATGAGGGCTACACCGAAGAAACGACGTACGGCAGCCTGCATCCGATGATGGCCAAGCGCATGCATCTGTGGCGACTGGGCAACTTCAGCCTCGAGCGCCTGCCGTCGATCGAAGACGTTTACCTTTTTCACGGCAAGGCGAAGGACAATCCTCGCGACGAGAGACTGTTCGCAATCGCCGAGGTGCGCGACGTGACGCGTGCGGAGGATGAGTCGGGCCGGCTCGTCGGGCTGCCCTACCTTGAGCACATGTTCCAGGAGGCGCTTGCCGGCATCCGCCTGTTCCAGTCACACCGCCCGGCGCGACGCCGGCTGCACTGGAACCGGGTGCTGCTTTACGTCTGGCCCGAGCTGGTCCTGACGCCCGAGGAGCGAAGCACGATGGCGCTCGATCTTTGCAAACGCACGCGCGGCCTTGGCCTTGAAAAGATCGTCATCCGCGCGCGCATGCCAAGGACGCTGGGCGCACAGCCGGTCGATACCGTCATGTTCATTTCCAATCCGACGGGTCGCGGCCCCGTTATCGACTTGCTCGATCCGCAGGATCACACGGTTCAGCCGCTAACGCCTTACCGGCAGAAAGTGCTCAAGATGCGCCAGCGTGGACTGCACTACCCCTACGAAGTCATCCAGCTGCTGACGCCCGACGAGAATCGCCAATCGGAGTTTCCGCCAGGCTCGTTCGACGAATACGACTTCGACGACAACGGCGCATTCGTGGCGGTCGAGCGCCCGTACGGCGGCAATAAAGCGAATGTCGTCGTCGGCCTGATCCGCAACCAGACCCGCGCCTGCCCCGAAGGCATGACGCGCGTCATTATCCTCGGCGACCCGAGCCGCGGCATGGGCGCGCTCGCCGAACCTGAGTGCTCGCGCATCATCGCCGCACTGGACCTGGCGCAGCAACAGCGCTTGCCGGTCGAGTGGTTCGCCGTGTCCGCCGGCGCGTTGATCGCGCTGGACAGCGGCACGGAGAATCTCGACTGGACGGCGGCCGTATTGCGTCGCCTGGTCGAGTTCACCCAGGCCGGCGGCGAGGTCAACGTCATCGTGCATGGCATTAACGTCGGCGCCCAGTCCTACTGGAATGCCGAGGCCACGATGCTGATGCACACGCGCGGCATTCTGGTCATGACGCCTCACGGCGCCATGGTCCTGACCGGCAAGCAGGCGCTGGATTACTCGGGCGGCGTTTCCGCCGAGGACAACTTCGGCATTGGCGGCTACGACCGCATCATGGGGCGCAACGGCCAGGCGCAGTACTGGGCGGGGGACTTCGACCAGGCTTGCCAGATTCTGTTTCGCCACTACGAGCACAGCTACGTCGTGCCGGGCGAGCGCTTTCCGCGCGCGTTGGCCACCACCGACGCCCCCGACCGCGACGTTTGCGTCTATCCCTATGCCGGCGCCGGCGTAGACGATTTCAGGAACATCGGCGAGGTGTTCTCCAACGAGCACAACCCGGGCCGCAAGCGGCCCTTCGCGATACGCAGGATCATGCGCGCGGTTGTCGACCAGGACCACGAGCCGCTGGAGCGCTGGTCGGCGATGCGCGACGCACAGATCGGCGTGATCTGGGACGCCTGCGTCGGCGGCCGTCCTGTCTGCCTGATCGGCCTGGAGTCCCGGCCGCTGCCGCGTCCCGGCTTCGTTCCCGCCGACGGGCCCGTGCAGTGGACGGCCGGCACGCTGTTCCCGCAGTCGTCGCGCAAGATCGCACGCGCCATCAACGCGGCGTCCGCCAACCGCCCCGTGGTCGTGCTCGCCAACCTGTCCGGTTTCGACGGCTCGCCCGAGTCGATGCGCAACTGGCAGCTCGAGTACGGCGCCGAGATCGGCCGCTCCATCGTCAACTTCAAAGGCCCGATCGTGTTTTGCGTGGTGTCGCGCTATCACGGCGGTGCGTTCGTGGTCTTCTCCAAGTCACTGAATGAAAACATGGAGGTCGCCGCGCTCGACGGCGCCTACGCATCTGTGATCGGCGGCGCGCCGGCGGCGGCGGTCGTATTTGTGCGTGAGGTGCGCCAGGCGACCAACGAGGATGCGCGGGTCGTGGCTCTGAAGGCGCGGCTCGACAATGCCGACGGAGCCGAGCGGGCGCGACTGCTGGCCGAATACGACGAGCTGTACAAGGAGGTTGAGGCGCACAAGCGTGGCGAACTCGCCGCGCGCTTCGACGCGATCCACAGCGTCGAGCGCGCCAGGGAAGTCGGTTCGATCGACGCCATCATCGCACCGGGCGAGCTGCGTCCCTATCTGATCGGAGCCGTGGAACGCGGCATGCAACGCGAACTGCAGCGCATCGCGGGCGACGCATGAGCCAGGTCGTGTACCTGACGCGAATGCTCGCGGACGTGCCCGCCGACCGCGGCTGGCTGACGCCGGCCGAACGCGACATTGCCGATCGCCTGCGCTTCGACAAACGACGCAAGGACTGGCTGCTCGGTCGCTGGACGGCCAAGCAGGCGCTCATGCGCGCGGCCGGGCAAGACGACGCCGCGCTCGCGCGCTGGCAGGTGCTGCCGGACGAGGATCGCGCGCCATGCATCTATCTTGACGGCAAGAGCTCCATCGCAAGCGTGTCACTGAGCCACAGCGACGGCGCGGCCCTGTGCGCCCTGTCGCCGGCAGGCATTGCCGTCGGTTGCGACATCGAGCAGATCGCCGACCGCGATGCGGCTTTCCTTGAGACCTTCTTCACCATCGCCGAACGCAGCGCAGTCAACGCGGCGCCGGACGCGCTGCGCGGCCTGCTGACGACGCTGATCTGGAGCGCCAAGGAGAGCGTGCTCAAGCTCATTCGCAAGGGCCTGTCGGTGGATACCTGGTCCGTCCCGGTCGAGCCGCCGGCGTTGCCGCTGGCGCGCGACAGGTGGCAACCGCTGCGCGCGAGGTACACGCCCGGTCGCGAGGCGTTCGACGGCTGGTGGCGACACGACGGCCGCATGGTCTGGACGCTTTTGTCCGCGCGCGGTGACGGCGAGCCGACATCACTCGATACGAATACAAACAAAGGCCAGCCCGGCTGTGTGGCCCGCAATTAGGAGGCGGCAACAATCATGACTTTTCTACTATGGGAGAAGCTATTGCTCTCCACACTCATCGCGACGTCCGGCGCACTGTTCGTCAGAGGCCTGACGCCGAAGCTGCGCTTCATCATGGCCGGCCGCAGTGATCGTCAGCGGACCGATCAGATCCCGGCGCGGCTGTGGCGCGTCGTCAAGGAGGTGCTCCTGCAGTGGCGCGTGATCAAGGGGCGCCCGGTGGTCGGCACCCTGCATGCCATGGTGTTTTTCGGCTTCCTGGCCTTCGCCTTCGAGACCACCGACCACTTCCTGGAGGCCTATGACATTAGCTTTCTCGGGGCGCTGTTCGGTGGCGCGGAGCACGCCTTCAAGCTGTTCGTGGCGGCGGTGGCGGTGCTGGTGATCATTGGCATCGTTGGCCTGGCGTACCGGCGCTTCGTCATGGTGAGTATTTCGCCCGACCCCAAATCGTATACCTCGGGCGTCGTGGCGCTGATGATCTTCCTGCTGATGGTGACCTACCTGTACGGGCTGGACGCCGCCCCCGCGTGGGAAAAGCCCAACTGGTGGTTCCACGCGCTGCTTATTCTGGCCTTCCCGCCACTCATCCTGCGCTCGAAGCATTTCCATATCCTGATGGGACCGATCAACGTCTTCTTTCGCAACGCGCATCTGGGCGACTATCTGCCGCTGGATCTGGACGTGGAGAACATGCCCGAGGATGAGGAGATCACCCTCGGTCTGGAGTCCATGGACGACGTGCCGTGGAAGATGCGCATGGATTTTTTGACCTGCGTCGAGTGCAAGCGCTGCACCGACCAGTGCCCCGCGGCCATCTGCGGGCAGGAACTCAACCCGCGCGAATTCATCCTCGCCGGTCGCGCCATGATGGGCCGCGAGGGCGCAGTGATCGGCAACATCATCAGCCCGACGGCGCTGGGCCAGTGCACTACCTGCGGCGCCTGCGAGAACATCTGCCCGACCGGCATCGAGCACCTGCAGGTGCTGACCGGCGCCAAGCGCGCCCAGGCCCTGGCCACCGGCCAGGACATGGCGGCCGGCGAATTCCTCCAGAGCATCGAGCGTCACGGCAACCCGTTCGACAAGCCGCGCAGCAAGCGCAAGCAATTGATCGACGAGCTTGGCATACCCGCCTACAAGAAGGGTGAAACCGAGTATCTTCTGTGGATGGGCTGCAACTGGGCCTACAACGACGACGCGCGCAGCAGCCTCGAGGCCATGACGCAGGTGCTGGACACCTCCGGCGCAAGCTGGGGCGTGCTCGACGAGGAATCGTGCAGCGGCCACCATTCCAGGCGCCAGGGCGAGGAGATGCAGTTCCAGACGCTGGCCAACGAAAACATCGAGCGCTTCGAGGCGCAGGGCGTCAAGAAAATCGTCGCCCCCTGCCCCCACTGCCTGCACACGTTCCGGCGCGAATACCCGACCGTGAAGGAGGACTTCTCGGTCGAGACGATTCATCACTCCGAGTTTATGCTCGAGCACATACGTAACGGCAGCATCAAGCTCGGCTCCGCCGGCCTCGAGGGCAAGAAGGTGACCTATCACGACCCCTGCTATCTGGGTCGCTACGAGGGCGTCTACGACGATCCGCGCGACGTGATCGCGCAGACCGGCATCGACATCGCCGAGCTACCGCGGCGGCGCGACAAGTCGTTTTGCTGCGGCGGCGGCAGTGCGGGCTTCGTCCGCGAGCAGGACGTCGGGACGCGTGTGGATCAGGAACGCAAACGGGAGATCATCGACTCCGGCGCGCAGGTGGTGGTCACCGGTTGCCCCGAGTGCAAGATGATGCTCGATGCCGCCGTCGAGGAGACCATGGACCTGGCGCAGCTGGTAGCGCAAGCGACGCAAATACCGGAGGCGCGCTGAATCACCATCAGCCAGTGTTATTGCGCGCGACGCGCGGTGTCAGCCTTTCTCCAGGGTCTCCAGCAGCGCCGGCACGACCTCGAGTGTGTCGCCGACGATACCGTAGTCCGCGCTCTTGAAAATCGGCGCGTGGGCATCCTTGTTGATCGCGACGATCGACCGCGCGCCCTTGACACCCATCATGTGCTGGATTGAGCCCGAGATGCCAAGCGCCAGGTAGAGCTTCGGCGCCACGGTCTGTCCCGAGCTGCCTATCTGGCGGTCGTTGGGCAGCCACTGTGCATCGCAAACGGGGCGCGATGCGCCGACCTCGGCTTTGAGCGCCGTCGCCAGCTTCTGTGCCAGCTCGACGTTCTCCGGCGCCTCCATGCCACGGCCGACTGAGACGATAATCTGTGCCGCGGACAGATCGACACTTTTCGCCGCGCCCAGGAAGGGCGCTTGAGCGGCGACCCGGATGCGGCTGGCGTCGATGTCAACACTCATTGTCTCCGCCGCCGGCGCGGCGCCGGTCGCCAGGCTGTCGGCCAGATAAGCGCCGCCCTGCATGCTGACAAAGTGCGGACCGAGCCCCTGGACAACAACGGCCGCGTTGGCCTTGCCCTGCAGGACCTGGCGCATAAACACCGTCTGTGCACCGTCCTTCGCGAAGCCAGTGCAATCGCTGATCAGCGCGCGCCGGTATCGAGCCGCCAGCGCCGGCGCGTAATCGCGCGCCTGATAGGTGTGCGGGAGCAGGACCAGTTCGGGACCCACCTCGTCGATGAGCGCGCTCGCTGCAATGCAGTTGGCGTCCGGATTGTACGGTTCGAGCGCGTCGTGCTGCATGAGGATGAGGCGGCTGGCCGACGCGTTGTCCAGCTCTTTTGCCGCCTCCTTTGGATCGGCGCCGAATACGGCGACAACGACGTCGCCGCCGGTCTGCGCCGCGAGCGCCTGACCGGCCGCGACCGTCTCGATGCTCTGCGGGTGGAGTTTGCCTTCGCGCAGTTCCGTCAGTATCAGTATGCTGGCCATTACAGTACCCGTATGTCGTTCTTGA
>Ga0316201_10004782_pt1 | contig 10294 bp, 10 predicted proteins | sample CS6wburrow_MG_FD_204516 | JGI IMG/M metagenome (GOLD analysis project Ga0316201, IMG submission 204516) | Coastal sediment microbial communities from Delaware Bay, Delaware, United States - CS-6 worm burrow | ecosystem: Environmental > Aquatic > Marine > Coastal > Sediment | place: USA... | reverse complement strand
TGTTGCGTTTCTGGCCAAGGGAGGGACCATTGCCTGCAAAACGCGCCTTGATTCGCACTCGCACAGTGGCTCTGGGTGTTACAGAACTTTCCACTTGGCCCACTAGGTCAGCTTGGCACGCAGTGGACTGCGCAATGGACGATCTTTTGGCGGGCTCCGTTCCGGCAACGGATTACCTTGTTGTTTTGAGGTGTCCGGGCGGGCAACCGGACGACACGCCGGAAGGTCTGCAATCCGCATTTTGATGACGGAATGCCGGCCGGCGCGGTTCGCTATGCCCGTTGTTTCTTTGCCGCCGCGTCGCGTAGACGCTTGATCTGAAACAGCGTGCCGCGCTCCTCTTCTTCCAATGCCTCGGCGATGCGTTTGATGACCTGCTTGTACGACGGGATGATGTTGTACTTGAGTGCGTTGACGCGCTTTTGTGCCTTGCGCTGCTCGCTGATCAGGCGGTAGAGCGCCATCTCGACCGCGGCCAGTTCAGCAAGATGTACCGCCGCTTTGGCGAATGCCTGGCGGGCCTCGTCAAAACTGGGGTCGGTACCGAGCAGCCCGACAGGCTTGGCGGCGATCACCTGGGCATCGACCGACGGGTACTGAACGCCGAGTGATCGCCGCGGCAATACCTTCATGCGCGTGGACGGTGTTGCGCCCAGCATGGCCTGGGCAATGCTGCGATCGCCCATGCGCAGTTGCGCGATACTCAACCACCGGTATGCCTTGCGCAGCGCCGTATGCGCGGTTTCCTTCTTCTGCTGGTATTCCTTGATGTGCTGGTAAACAAGCCGGGTAAGCAGCTCGCGCTTGCGCTCGAGCAGGGCATGACCGTCTTCGAGGAACCGCACCTGCTTGCGCAGGTTGAGCAGTGCGCTCTTGGTCGGTGCCGTGCGTATGCGATTCATGCCGCCTTCTCACCACCGCGGTGATAGTGGGCAAGATCGGTTTCACTGACCCGGGTGAGGGCCTCGCGCGGGAAGCGTGACAGCAGCTCCCAGGCCAGGTTCAGTGTTTCGATGACGCTGCGGTTCTCATCCTCGCCCTGGCCGACGAAACGCTCGTCGAAATCGCGTGCGAACTCGAGGTAGCGCTGATCGCGCGCCGACAGCTCCTCGGCGCCGATGATCGACGCAAGGTTACGTGCCTCCTGGGCCTTGGCATACATCGCGTACAACTGGTTGGCGACACGCGGGTGGTCATCGCGCGTGTCGTCCTTTCCAATGCCGTCTTTCATCAGGCGCGACAGCGAGGGTGCGATGTTGACCGGCGGATACACGCCCTGGTTGTTGAGCTCACGCGACAACACGATCTGGCCCTCGGTGATGTAACCGGTCAGGTCGGGGATCGGGTGGGTGATGTCGTCGGACGGCATCGATACGACCGGTACCATCGTGACCGAGCCATGCCGGTCGCGGATGCGCCCGGAACGCTCGTAGATCTCGGCGAGATCGGAATACAGGTAGCCGGGGTAGCCCTTGCGCGCCGGCACATCGCCCTTGGCGGTGGCGACCTCGCGCAGGGCCTCGGCGTAGTTGGTCATGTCGGTCATGACCACCAGCACGTGGCGGTCGAGATCGAACGCCAGGTATTCGGCCGCCGTCAATGCGACGCGCGGCAGGGCCAGGCGCTCGACCGGTGGGTCGTCCGCATGGTTGATGAACATGACCACGTTGCCGAGCACACCGGAATCCGAAAACGACTCGCGGAAAAAGCGCGCGTCGGTATACGACACGCCCATGGCCGCAAATACGATGGCAAAGTTGCTGGCCTCGCCGGGCAGGCGCGCCTGGCGGACGATCTGTGCGGCCAGGCGGTTGTGCGGCAGACCGGATGCAGAAAAGATCGGCAGCTTCTGGCCGCGCACCAGCGAATTGAGTCCGTCGATCGTCGAGATGCCGGTCTGGATGAACTCGCGCGGGTAGTTGCGCGCCGCCGGGTTGATTGCCGAACCGTTGATGCTGCGCTCCTCGCCGTCGACGATCGGCGGGCGCTCGTCGCGCGGTTCGCCGATGCCGTTGAACACGCGTCCGAGCAGGGCGGGGCTCACCGTCAGCGACAGGGGCTGGTCGAGAAAGCGTACCCAGGTGTTGTCGAGGTCGATGTCGTCGGTGCCTTCGTAGACCTGGATCAGCGTCTCGTTCTCGGCCGCCAGGATCACCTGGCCGTTGCGCTTTCTGCCCTGGTGGTCGCGGATGCGTACGCGATCGCCAAATGCGACATCGTCGACACCGCGCACAATCAGCAGTCCGCCCTGTGCGGCTTCGGCGCGGCGGTATTCAACTTCGCTCATGAGGTGGCCTCCTGGCTGGATGCGTATTCACTACGCAGGGTCGCGAACTCCCGGTAGACCTCGCTTGCAAAGGCCGCCAGCTCGTCGCCTTCGTCGCTGCGCCAGGTTGATTTTGCGCGTCTGATGCGCGCCAGTACCGGATGCTCGGCGAGTTCCTGTACCGGGGCGCCCAGGGCGATCAGTTCGTTGCCCTGATCGAACACCTGCATGACCAGCTCGAGCAGCTGGAACTGCTTGTGCGGTGAACAGTACGAGTCGGCATCGTCGAGGGCGCTCTGCTGCAGTACGGCTTCTTTGACCAGTGATGCACCTTCGAGCTCCCAGCGCTGTGCCGAAGACAGCGCCTCGGGGCCGACCAGGTTGACGATGCGCGACAGCTCCGCATCACGGGCCAACAGGGATAGCGCCTCGGTGCGGCGCTTGCTCCAGGCGCCGCTGACCTGCTGTGCCCACCAGCCGGCGGCGACCTTCACGTCCTGCGAGAAGCTGTCGACCCAGTCGACCGACGGGTAGTGGCGCGCGTCTGCCAATTCCTTGGACAGTGCCCAGAAGGTCTGGATGATTTCCTTGGTATGACTGGTGACCGGTTCGGAGAAATCACCGCCCGGCGGCGAGACAGCACCGATCAAGGTCACCGATCCGCGCCCGCCGTTCAATGTCTCGACCCGGCCGGCACGTTCGTAGACGGCCGCAAGCCGTGAGCCCAGGTAGGCCGGGTAGCCCTCTTCGACCGGCATGTGCCCGAGCCGTCCCGCTACCTCGCGCAGTGCCTCGGCCCAGCGTGATGTGGAGTCGGCGAGCATCACGACGTCGTAGCCCTGGTCACGGAAATACTCGGCCATGGTCATGCCGACGTAAATCGATGCCTCGCGTGCGACCACCGGCATGTTCGACGTGTTGGCGACCAGCAGGGTGCGCTCCATCATGCCGCGGCCGGTGTGCGGGTCGACCAGCTGCGGAAAGCTTTCGAGCACGTCGACCAGCTCGTTGCCGCGTTCGCCGCAACCCACGTAAATCACGATATCGGCGTTTGACCAGCGCGCGACCTGCTGCTGCACCATGGTCTTGCCGGCGCCGAACGGGCCGGGCACCGCGCCCTTGCCGCCTTTGAGCAACGGAAAGAAGGTGTCGAGAATGCGTTGCCCGGTGATCAGCGGCTCGACGCCATGGTCGCGCCTGCCGTAGGGCCGTGGCTGGCGCACCGGCCAGCGGTGATAGAGCTTCAGCTTGTGTACTTGACCCTTGGCATCGCGGACGCGCGCGATGGTTTTTTCGAGCGTGTAGTGGCCGCCTGGTGCCAGATCGATCAGTTCACCACTGATCCGTGGCGGCACCAGGATGCGATGCTCGATGGTCTCGGTCTCCTGCACCGTGCCAAGACAGGCACCCGGGCCGATCGGGGCGCCGACCTCTATGGCACCGTCGGGTTCGAACGGCCATTCGCGCTCGCGGTCGAGCGACGCGATCTGCAGGCCGCGCGGAATGTTGTCGCCGGTGGTTTCGGCGATCTCGGTCAGCGGTCGCTGCACGCCGTCGAAGATTCCCTGTAGCAGGCCCGGGCCCAGTTCGACCGTGAGCGGGTGGCCGAGGCCCTCTACCGCTTCGCCGGGCCGCAGCCCTTCGCTCGATTCGTAGGCCTGCACGATGGCATCGTTGCCTTCGAGCGCGATGATCTCGCCGACGATATTGAGACTGCCGATGCGCACCTGCTCGCCGTTGCGGCCGCCGGGCATGTGAATGCGCAGGATCGGGCCGTTGATCTCGCGGATATGGCCTGTGCGTTGTTCACTCATTGTGGTCCCCCGCTGCGTGCAGCGGCATTGATGTCATTGGGAAAAAGGTGTTGCAGGATCACGCGCTGAATCGCGGCCTCGTAGCGTGCCAGTCGTCCTTCGAAGCGATTGTCCACCTGGGCGCGATTGTCTGCGGTGCGCAGTTTCAGGCCGCCGCTACCCCAGGTGGCTTTTTCGAGCAGCGTGATCGCCCGGTCGGGCGCGGCCTCGGCGCACAGCTTCGGCCACTCGTCGGCCAGCCAACCGTGATCGTCTGCGGTCGCCTCGGCATTGAGCTCGCCGGCCGGCAGCAGGCCGGCGGCCTCGCGCACCATCTCGACCAGCCATGCACGGTAGGCGGCGCGGTCATCACGCAGCTGTTGCATACGTTCGCCGAGTCGCCGCTGTACGGTCTGTACCAGCTCCCAGCGCAGCTGATCGAGGCGACTCTGCATCTTCAGTTCGCTGGCCTGTGTCACGCGCCGGAAGTGCCGCTCGGCCTCGGCCTTGGCGACCAGTACCTCGCGTTCCTCGGCGAGATGCAGACGCTCGGCCGCATCACGCAGGATCGTGTCGCGCTGCCGGGTTGCCTTGTCACTGAATTCCTGCGCGAGTTCTTTGGCGCGCGCCATGATGGCGCCCTCGAGTGCCTCGAGCTGGGTGTTGGCGGGTGCGGTCATGGTTAGTCTCCGTCCAGACCTAGCAGTTGTTGGATGCGATCGTCGATCGAGCTGTGCATCTGCTCGGGCTGCGTCAGCATCGGTACCTGGGTGAGCAGGATGCGGCCGCCTTCGTGGCGGACTTCCTCGAGCCGACGGCTGTCGGATTCGCCGAGCTTCTGATCGATGACGACAAAGGCCGGCGTACGTGATGCCTGCAGTTGACCGAGCAAAGCGTCGAGCTGCTCGGCATCGGCATCCGGGAATACCTCGAATCCGGCCAGCCGGAATCCGGTCGCCAGCGACGCGTCACCGAGAAACACCTGGCGTGTCTGTTCCATGTCGATCAGATCCGGTTGAGCAGCAGGATCGACAGCACCAGACCGTAGATCGCGATACCTTCGGCCAGGCCGAGGTACACCAGCGTGCGTCCGAACATCTCGGGTTTTTCGGAGACCGCGGCCAGTGAAGCCGCGCCGATCGGGCCGACCGCCAGGCCGGCACCCACGGTGCTGAAGGCCGTAGGCAGGGCGATACCGATGAATGCCAGGCCCATGCCGGCCGAAATCTCGGCGTTACCGCTGATTGCGGCCTCGACTTCGGACGCCGCCAGCGCGTCGTTCACACCGATGATTGCAATCACCAGCTGGGCGCCGAAGAACAGGGCGATATTGAGGCCGATGGTCGGGCGGAACAGGCGCCTGGCGCGACTCGCCTCCAACGGGCAGTAATGCAGATAGATGCCGGTGGCAATCATGCCAAGCAGTGCCGCAGTGAGTAAAAAGATAATGGTCGTCATGAGTGCTCCTGATTCAACGGGTCGTGGAACGGCCGACACGCAGTGGCCGGAAAGGCGTGCCGTCGCCATAGAAGTAGCGGGAAAAACCTTCGTAGTACTCGAGGCGCAGCGTCTGAATCGTGACGATCACGCCCTCGAGCACAATGATGAATACATTGCCCAGTATCAGCGTTATCCAGTGGCCGACGAATCCCATGCCATCGGCCAGTGTGAACACGGCCAGTGACAGTGCCACATGGTTGAGGCTGAACGCCGCAACACGCAGAAATGACAATGAGCTGGCCAGGTAGTTGTTTACGATCTCGAACGTTTCGATCACCGTGGTGAAGATGCGTTCGCCGATGGGGCCTGCGGTGGATCGCCACTGTGCGACGATCAATACCGTGAGCGTCAGCAGCACGAGGATCGTCGCGACCAGCGGAAAATCACGGCCCTGGGCGAGGCTGACCAGCCCGCCGAGCAGTGCGAGGTACAGCACCAGCGAAACCAGTCCGCCCGGCCCGAACAGTGCCGCTGTCTGGTCGCCGGACAGCAGGCGGTTGTAGATCGCGATGATCGAGCCCAGCGTCAGGAACGCCACGCCCCAGACGAGCGCGACGGTGAGCATGTAGATCGGGTCGCTCATTGGTGCGATCCACAGCGGGTCAATCCAGTGTTCGACGCCGAACACGCTGCCGTACAGGAACCCGAATACGATCGATGAGGTGCCGGCCAGGGCGAACAGCCGGGTGAATGCGCCGAGCTTCTTGCGCAGCGCGATACCCAGCAGCACGATGACCGCACCGTGTCCGACATCGCCGAACATCATGCCGAACATGCTGACGAAGGTGACGGCGAACAGCACCGTGGGGTCGAATTCGCCAAAGCGCGGCACACCGTACTGCTGCACCAGTATCGAGAACGGTCGTAGCAGCCCGCGGTTGCGTGCGGGCACCGGGACCAGGTGGCGCTCGTCATTGCGCGGCGGTCGCGATTCGAGCACGAACGGCAATCTCAGTTCGCCGCGCAGCTTGGTCTCGAGCTCACCCAGCCGCTTGGCCGGGACCCAGCCCTGAAGCGCGGCCAAGGGGCCGCGTGTGCGTGCCGCTCCACGCAGGTTCACGTAGGGTTCCGCGGCTTCGAGCATCTGTTTTGCGTGCAGCAACTGGCGGTGATTGGTATCACGCCAATTGTCCAGTTGACCGCGCAGTTCTGCGTCTTCCTTTCCCAGCTGCTCCCGGCGGGTCTGCATGTCGACACGCAGCGCATCCGGGTTGTCGTCGAAACTCTCTGGAATGTTCAGCAGCTGGAACGCGGCAGCATGCAGCACACTGTCGAGCACCGGTGCATCTTCATGACGCCCGGCGACCAGGACGCGCCGTGTCTCCTCGTCGCCGGAGATGTCGAGGATCAGGTGGTGGGACAGCGCCAGTACATCGCGCAGGCGCTCGATATTGCCCGCCGGAATGGAACCGAAGCGCATGTCGACGTGTTGGTGCTCGCCACGCAGTTGTCCGAGGTCAACGTCCAGATCGGCAAAGTCTGCCAGAGACCGTTCGAGTTCGTTGAGTTCGCGGGTGCGGTCCTCGATTTCATGCAACTTCTCTTCACACGGTGCGCACTGTCTCCAGGCGTCGGCCAGCCATTGGTCGATCTCGATCAATTGCTCACGGCGCAGCACCATCACGGGAGAATCGCCAGGGGCACTCCGCGGTTCTCCGAGCAGGGCGACCAGGCGGTCGTAGTGACCCCAGGCGCGGCGCATGCGCAGGCGAAAATTCGAACCCGGAATCTCGGGCAATTCCGACTCGAGCACAAGGCGTTCATCGGGAGCGAACGATTCAAGTTCGGCCAACACCAGGCCTGCGCTCGGCAGGTCTTCCCGCATCAGGCTCAGGGTGATATGGCGCATGTCGTATCCAGCGCGGATCATGCGGCTTCCCCTTTGAAGATATCGAGTGCGTCGTGCAGCAACTCGTCACTGAGGCCGTTCGCGCGCGCATGCACGATGGCATACAGCGCGGTTATCTCGCCGTGGCGCAGGACCAGGTAGGCGAGGGCGCTGGTGACTGCCGATGGCGACCGGCGCATGGCACGTCTTGCGTAGTCGAAAAGATCGTTGCGCATCGCGATTTCAATCTCGGTGATCTCTTCAGGCACGGTCTCGTGGTTGAGCAGGTGTGCGGGCACGGACCTGATGGCCTCGGCCAGGGTGTCCGCCTGCAGAATAGCTTGCAGCCTTGCGCGATCGAGCACGCGGCCGCCGTCGATCGCGAGATACAGGACCTCGCTTGGCTGCAGGCCATAGTTGAATCGATAGCGCAGGCCCCAGATCAGGTTGTGCCGGTCGACGATACGACCGATCAGGTTGACCGTCTCGCTGCGGTCATCGCCGCCAAGCATCTGGGCACGGTGCGTCAGGTCACTGTAGAACTGCTGGTCGAGCGTTGCATCGAGCAGGAACGGGTCGGGGCGTTCCTCGTAACGCCGAAGTGCCTGCGTCGCCAACCCCTGGTAGCGGGTTTTCTGCAGCTTGCGTAACAGCTCGGGCACGGTGTCGGTATTGAGCAGCTCGTTGTGGTTCAGGCTCAGAAAGCCCGGCAGCTTGAACAGACTGTGCTCGATTTCCTCGTTCGGCAGCTGGCCGATCTTGCCGCGTACCAGTACCTTGATATTCAACAGTTCGTAGCGGCTGGCCCATTGTGTCAACAGGCGTCGTGCCGGTCCCTCCAGGGGGCGCAACAAGGCGCTCAGTTCGTCGAGCCATGTTTGCATCAGCGAGCGTTCGTAGATCGCCAGTCGACTGCTCTGCCGACTGCCCTCGGTGATGTCGAAGCCGGTCTTGGCGGCCAGTTCGTCGAAAGGCAGTTCGGCCAGTTCGGCCAGTCTGCGGCGTCCGTGCAGGTTGCCGCTCATGATGGCAAGCCTGGTGCGCAGGTAGGCCTGACTCGCCAGCCGGCTCATCTCTGCCGTTCTACCGGTGCTGCCGGGGTGACGTTTGCCGGGCAGGCGCCCGGCGCAAGTGATTGCAGACGTTGCTTGGTCGTCTGGCGCCGGTGTTTGAGTGGCGGCGCCACAGGGGAGTGCTCACAAGCCGCGTCGCACGCTGACTGATGATGGTCGTGTCGCTGAATCACTGGAGCGTGTCGTCTCGTCCCAGTACCGCGCGAAACGCGGCATCCAGAGCGCCTTCTTCATGGTTCTCCGCTGCGTCGCGCAACTGGGTCAGGCGTTCTTCGAAGCGTCGTTCCATCTCGGCGACGGTTTGCTGTGCACGCTGATCGGCCTTCTCATGGAAGGCGGCGTGCAACTCGGGGGTTCGGGCTTCAAAACGCTCTTCCTGCTGTCGGGCTTCCCGGGCCGCCGACTGGATCAGCTGTTCGCTGTCTGCCTGGGCTTTCTGCACCAGTTCGCTGGCAGCGTTCTCCGCGGCCAGCAGGCGTTTGAGGGTGTCATCCACGGTTCGGTTGCCCTGCGTAGGGGGTATAAAGCATTGGTGTCTATTCTATGTGTTTGAGGTTGCCGACGCGTGTCTGAACAAACCTTTGTTGACTTGAATCATAGTTGCCGCGTGCCGCACTTCAGGCACCCGGGAGTATCAGCGCCAGTGCCGCCCTGCGATCCTCCGACACCAGGATGTTGTACGTGCGGCACGCGGCACCGTTGTCCATCACTTCGAAACCGATACCGAGATCCATCAGGGTCGCGAACACCGCAGGTTCAGGGAAAATCTGGGTGTCGCCGGTGCCGAGAATCACCACCTCGGGCGATTCCTCCAGCAGGGGGCTGAAGTGCACGCCGCGCAACTGCTGCGCGTCGGTCGGCTCCCAGTCGGCCAGCAGGCGCTGCGGTAGCACCAGCAGGCTACGCGTGTACGTCTGATCGCGGATGCGAACTTTACCCGCCTCGTAGCTGCTGACGACATTGACATTGCCAGAACTGTCGAGGGCCATTTTCATAGATGCTTCCCATCGGTTTGCTGTTGCTTTGGCAGCCTGCCGAACGGCTGCTAATCATCTAATTTCTTTGGCATTTTAAACGCTGATCCTGTAATTTACACGGTTTGTTCTGCGCCCCGCACAGCTGTTGAGGTTACCTCGTGTCGTCCCCGGGAATGGAAGACTTCTCCAGAATCAAACGCTTGCCGCCGTATGTGTTCGCGATTGTGAACGAATTGAAGGCGGAGGCGCGCGCGCGGGGTGAAGACATCATCGATTTCGGCATGGGTAACCCGGACCAGCCGACGCCGAAGCACATCGTCGACAAACTGGTCGAGGCGGTACAGCGTAACGATACGCACCGCTATTCGGTATCGCGAGGCATCCCGCGCCTGCGGCGTGCGATCTGCAACTGGTACCGGGACCGGTTCGATGTCGAGCTCGATCCGGACAGCCAGGCAATCGTGACCATCGGATCCAAAGAGGGCCTGGCACACCTTGCCCTGGCCTGCATGGGGCCGGGCGACTCGGTCCTGGTACCGAATCCCGCCTACCCGATCCATCCCTACGGCTTCATCATTGCCGGCGCCGACGTGCGTCATGTACCGATGACGCCCAGGCACGACTTTTTCGAGGAGCTGCACAAGGCGATCGACGAGTCCTGGCCGCGGCCGAAGATGCTGGTGGTCAACTTCCCCGGCAATCCGACGACAGAGTGCGTCGATCTGGCATTTTTCGAACGAATTATCGAGATCGCCCGGGCCAACAACATCTGGGTGGTCCACGACCTGGCCTACGCGGCCATCGCCTACGATGGCTACAAAGCGCCGTCGATCCTGCAGGTGCCCGGCGCGGACGAG
>Ga0316201_10004781_pt1 | contig 10295 bp, 4 predicted proteins | sample CS6wburrow_MG_FD_204516 | JGI IMG/M metagenome (GOLD analysis project Ga0316201, IMG submission 204516) | Coastal sediment microbial communities from Delaware Bay, Delaware, United States - CS-6 worm burrow | ecosystem: Environmental > Aquatic > Marine > Coastal > Sediment | place: USA: Delaware... | reverse complement strand
TGTACGGTTGATTTTTCATCCAGGAAAAGGTTTGGGTTCTGACAGGCATCACAATCAAAATAAGTTTCAGGAAACCACCGAAAATCATACTGCTTAGGATCATCAATCGTCAACTTCATCGGTATTGGTGTATTAGGGTAATGAAGGATATCCTTTTTCAGTGAATATTTAATTTCAGGAAACACATGAATTGATGCAACTGTGGTATCAGGTTCGCAGGTCGCTAAATAACCAATGATTTGATATTGATTGGTCGAAGGCACATTCATTTCAAAAATAAAAACGGAATCAGCTTCAACATAGTCAATGCCATCACCTCCATCAATCTTAGCATCATCAATGTCTCCGAAGGCTATGACTTGAGCCGGGTCTCCAAAACAAATCGTATCCCCTTCAGCAAAAAGTTTTGCTTTCGTTTTTACCGTTATGTTTATCGTATCAGAGAAACTACAGTGGCCCTCATTAGCAACTAGGACAAATGTCATTGTCGTGTCTGGATGGGCTGTTGGCATCCATTCATTGGGAAAATCCAGGTCTTTTGCAGGATGCCAGGTAGGGCTCCCAAAACCTTTTCCTTCCAGCAATAGTGATTCTCCCAGGCAAATCCATGCATCTTCTCCCGCATCCACTTCATCCGGTTGACGAACACGGACAAAAAGCGTATCACGAATAGGACAACCAATCGGGTGAATCGCATCCAGAAGGAGCTGAGTTGTTTCAAAAGGATGGATCCAGGTGGTCATGCACGTATCACAATTTGCGTGCGCATTTCCCGGCCACATTACAGATTGCAAATCCTGAACCTCGATAAGCAATGAATCTCCGGAACAAATTACCTGATCTTCCCCTGCAAAAAATATGTGTTGTGAGAAAACTGGAATCTCAATATTTGCTTCATTAGCACATCCAAATGAATCAACAACGGATAGAAATATATTTGACGTATCATTTAATACAACATTTACAGAATCACAATTTTCGCAGTCTACCTCAAACGTACCAGAAGACCAGGAATACGCAGGCTTTAAGGCGTTCGAAATCGCATACAATTCTACTGTATCAGAAACACAGACAGTTGTATCAAAGGATTTACCAATTGTCAAATCAGGTAATGGGAGGATATCAACCAGCACTGAATCCCGAAATACACATCCATTTTGATGAACAGTTTCAAAGTAATAATATGCAGTTTCAACTGGACTTACTGTAGATGTTGTGCAGGCCAAACAACTCAAATCCTGGTTTGGAAGCCAACTATATGTTGTTTGATCCGGTGGGTTTAAAAAAGTGGCATGAATCAAAGTAGAATCCCCAAGACAAATGCTTGTATCACCAGCTAACTGCACAATGACCGATTCATTGACCTGGATTGAATCATCTGCGGCAAAAGTCCGAACACAGGATTCATCATCAATCAATATGAGTTTCGCTAAATAAATACCCGCAAAAAAGTATCGATAATTCGTTGTATCTGAAATAGTGCGCTGTTCGCTTGAATCTAATTGACCATCTCCGAAATCCCAGACATACTTATAGTCGTCAATAGAGGTGCCGAAAAAATTTACTGCCAACGGAGCACATGTCGAATCTATCTCCATAGAAAATGTGCCTTGCGGCCCCTCTAGTCTGATAAAATCATCCAACTGTATGGTATCCTGACATACATCTGATACAACACCGATCAATCGCACATCGTAGACTCCTGGTTCAGTATAAACATGTCCTGGCTCCTCTAGCTCAGAAGCTCCGCTACCATCACCAAAATCCCATATATATTCCGTCAGATCGGTTGATAGGTTTGAAAACTGAACGAGCAGAGGTGGGCAGTTAGCATAAAAAGTATCTGCATCAAAAGCTGCTTTAGGATCTACGATCTGAATATAATCAGTTCTGCATTCTGTGCTATCGCAACTACCTCCATTCGAAACTGATAAGCAAATTGTATATTGCCCTGAAGTCGTATAAGCGTGATCAGGAAATGGCTCGCTAGACTTAACCCCATCGCCGAAATCCCATTCGTACGAAAAGGCTTCTTGATAAATCGTCGGGCGATACTCAAGCATCTGCCCAACGCATCCGATTGAATCAGAAATAAAATCTGGGTTTGGAATCGTGAAAATGATTGCAGAATCCTGCACATAGTCATCCATGCAGCCGAATGCATTCTCTATTTCTAATCGCAATGGATAGGCTCCCGTTGAGTCCGGTAATAAAACATTGGGATTTTGACCGTCAACAACTAAGAGGCTATCGCCAATTATCCATGACCATCTAACGATAGGAAGATATCTGGAAACGGAACTATCGATAAATTGGACCGTTTCCCCGACACAAACTAAATGAGGAAGAACCCCAAATTTTGCAAATGGCTTGTGGACTGTAATTGTGTCAGAAAGCAGAAAAGTATCCTTGCAACCACTTGACGATTCTCCAATTAGTTGAATCCAGGGGAATTTCCCAGAGCTACGGTATTCGAGGAGCGGATTTTGTAATGTATCATCAGATATACGAGCACCTGGTGCTCTCCATTTCCAATGCACAACATCCTGACCAAGCCCTTCTGGTTTAAGTAAAAATGGTGCACACCCTTCTGTTGAATCCAGCTGAAACGAAACTTCAAATCCTCTCAAATCTATCACTAGAATTTGCTCATCAACACATCCTGTAGAATAGTTGTATGCTTCCAACTTAACCTCGTAATTATCGTTTGATGGAAATTGGATGAGCGGTTGCTGCTGTGAAAATGTGTCTACAACGCCAGGAATATTAAAAGTCCAGCATATAGAATCTGCACCAATCGATTCATTGAAGAATTGTACTTCATTTGTGGCACAATTGACTTCGTATGAAAATTTGGCGATTGGAGGTCCTATAAATATCATGTCGGGTATTTCTCGAAAAGACTTACAACCATTATGTTCGGCGACTAAAGAAACCGTGAAAATGCCTGTATCCTGGTATTCATGCAATGGATTTGCGAGCAGTGATTCCGTTCCATCCCCAAAAGACCACAAAAACTGATTGGCAAAACCACCTCCTTCAAATTGAAATTGCACGACCGAATCCACACAACCTGACAGCGGCAATGCGTCAAAATCAGCATTTGGTTTCATCCCTCCTTTTACGTAATCTTTCAGCATGAGGGTATCTGTACATCCTTCATCATTGACTACAGCAAGTCGCAAATCGAAGCTGCCAGTGTCTGGAATATTGAATAATGGATTTTGGATCGTTGAAAACTGGTTTGGAATTGTACCCAACATCCAGTCCCAGGAGACAATGTTAAAAGCGGTTGAGAAATATGATTGTATAGAATCAATTGAAAAAGGAGCGCATCCCCGGGGGCCGATTGCCTTAGGTAATACTTCAAGATCACCAACAAATAAAGTGTCTTCAAATCTTGACCAACAACCTTCCGGTGATTTGGCCATTGAAAAAACTGAATGCTTACCTGGCGTAGAAAATTCAAACTGAAAAGTATCTTTTAGTGAGTTCTGAAGTATTGAATCAATCCCAAAGGCATATTTAACTGCTTCCTCAGATTCCAATTTTACTTGAAAAATTGCTGGAATTTGACAACTTCCTCGTTTATCAAAAATTGCCGTAGCATGCGCAAGCGGATTTACCTGAATGCAGGTATCAGCTAAAATAGTCGTTTCACAATTTCCAATCTTTTTATAAAGACTCACTTGGTAACATCCTGGCTCCTCATATGAATGACCAACGATGCTTTTTTCTGAAAAGCTACCATCTCCAAAATCCCATAGAATTTCACCTTCGACCTCGGACAAGTCTTTAAATAGCACTTTCGTTTGGGCGCATACGCTATATTTACTAATACTAAAATCAATGGTTAACCCAACCTGGATAAACGCATCAAACTGAAATGTATCACGACAACCAGAGCCTGAATGCTCTGCAAAAATGGTAATATCGTAGGCGCCAAATTCAGCAAGGGAGACATCAATCTGGTTACCGCTCATTCGTATGCCATTGCTCAACTCCCACTCATACTCCACCAAAGGGTCTGGATTTTGAATCTCGACCATTGTTTGATGCGGAAGACTGCATCCAATTGGATTTGTAGCCATTAGTTCTACAGGTAGGATACCAGTTGCATCTATTAGGTTTGGTTTTGACAAAGTGGCCTGGCATCCCTTTTCATCGATGACAGTCAGACTCACAGTGTATTGATCAATTTTTCCATAGATAGAAGTCGTCATTGTATCCAGCGTGGTAGAAATGACCCCTTCAGATCCACCCAAGTCCCAAATCAATTGTTGTATTGGTTCATTTTGAGTAGTTGAGGAACTTTGAAATGACACTTGAAGAGGAACACACCCGATGATTGGGTCAGCAACAAAACTCGGTTCCGGAAGTGCATAAACTTCAATGAATGCGTCTTTACATAATGTTGAACTCAAACCAGTATCATCTGTGGCAGTCAAACAAATAGTATATGCTCCCGGCACATTAAAAATCCGACCAGGGTTTTGCAATGTTGAAGAAACGCCCCCCATGTCCCAGTTCCATTCAACAATTGAACCATTCAATGAGGAAGAATTATCCTGAAATTGAACCTGGACCGTCCCACAACCAGATACGCGATTAGCTGAAAACCCGGTACTCACCTGAGCTTCAGTTCGGAATGAAAACATGAATAGCAACAAAAAAATCCAAATTCTCCCCACGAGTCAGTTGTTTCTGAAAATAAACATCAAGTTTCCTCCAAGCAAAAATCATCCAAGATGTACTTTCACATAGCAACGGACAACTGCAAAAAAGGAAATCAATCAGAACCAGATCTTATAGTAGGGTGTGAGAGCAATAAAGAAATGAGAACTCAAATATAGAGAATTTCTTATTGATAAAAGAGTAGAAATTATATCGGATATTTGTATTTCTTTTTAACATATCGATTTATGTGTATCAGGAAAGTCGGCCTCACAGGTGGAATTGGAAGTGGCAAAACGACCATAGCCAGGATTTTTTCATTACTTGGAATCCCAGTATATGATGCAGACATAAGAGCGAAGCAATTGATGACTGATCATCCAAAGGTACGCAAACAGGTTATTGAATTATTAGGTACTGAAAGCTATTCTGATGATGGCCAAATGAATCGGGCATATATCGGTGAAAAAATTTTCAACAACACATTATTGAGAAATCAACTGGATGCCATTGTCCACCCAGCAGTACACCAGGATTTTCAACTTTGGGCTGAAGCACAAACCGAAAGCCCTTATGTAATAGACGAAGCGGCCCTCATTTTTGAATCTGGAGGGTTTCAACATTTGGATAAAATCATCCTCGTCACAGCCCCTGTTGAATTACGCATTGACCGGGTTATGAAAAGAAATTCCTTAAAAAAAGAAGCTGTTTCAAACAGGATGAACGCCCAATGGAAAGATGAAAAGAAACTCCCACTCTCAGATTTTGTCATTATAAATGACGGGCGTTCACCACTCATCAGGCAGGTACTCGAAATTCATCATTTGCTGATCAGAGAAAATGTGTAAATTACATGCTCATATTAACTAAATAACTGTTTTTCAGATGATTACAGAAACGAACAGATATACGACTCAAGATCTGATTGACTTGGAAGATCGTTATGGAGCACATAACTATCACCCACTTCCGGTCGTTTTATCTCGCGGAGAAGGAGTCTTTATGTGGGATGTCGAAGGAAAAAAATATTATGATTTTCTATCTGCATATTCCGCAGTAAACCAAGGACATAGTCATCCAAAAATTATTCAGGCCTTGAAGGATCAAGCAGAAACGCTTGCATTGACTTCAAGAGCATTTTATAATGACATGCTCGGTAAGTATGAAAAATTTATCACGGAGCTTTTTGGCTATGATAAGATACTACCTATCAATTCAGGTGTTGAAGCAGTTGAGGCGGCAATGAAATTGTGTCGCAAATGGGGTTACACTGTAAAAGGTATAGAAGTAAATCGAGCGAAAATCGTTTGTGTATCGGGTAATTTTCACGGTCGTACACTTGGTGTAATTAGTGCCTCCGTAGATCCCTCAAATACAGTGGGATTTGGACCATTTTTGCCTGGCATTGAGGTTGTCCAATATAATGACAAGCATGGAATGGAGGAAGCGCTGGAAGATCCGGATGTAGCAGGTGTAATGCTTGAACCAATTCAGGGAGAGGCAGGTGTTGTCGTTCCTGATGACGATTACCTTCCATTTGTACACAATCTGTGTAAAGAGAAAAATGTCCTTTTCATTGCAGATGAAGTGCAAACAGGTGTTGCAAGGACCGGAAGACTAATTTGCTGTGATCATTATGGCATTCGGCCGGATATTCTGGTTTTGGGGAAAGCACTCTCTGGAGGAGTTTACCCTGTATCTGCGATCCTGGCTGATGATGATATCATGCTGACGATTAAACCTGGTGAACATGGATCAACTTTTGGTGGAAACCCTGTTGCCTGTGCGGTAGCGATTGCTGCATTGAAAGTAGTAAAGGATGAAAATCTTGCCGAACGTGCTGATCAATTGGGAGTGATATTCCGTTCCAGAATGCAAAAACTCTGCGACAAGTCTGATATGGTTAATCTCGTTCGCGGAAAAGGGCTGCTAAATGCTATTGTTATAAATGACAATGAAGAAAGTGCCACTGCATGGAATCTTTGCCTGAAAATGAGGGACAATGGCTTGTTGGCAAAACCAACTCATGGAAACATCATTCGCTTTGCCCCTCCCCTCGTTATGACCGAAGAACAGCTGCACGAATGCTGTGATATCATTGAAAAAACAATTTTACAGTACGAGAAAGAATCCTGGAAATCCTGATTCAACTTGAATAAATTCGAAAGGGCTTAGTAAGTAAATTGTACTTTTTAGGCCCTTTTTTCTTTTTATAGCAATCTTTTGAACATCAGAATCGTTATTTACTTCTAAAATTCCACACTCCAGATAGCATATTATATTAATTCTTTTTATAATTTGTAAATCATTCATACTTTTACAGTTGTATTGCTTTATTTCAATTTGACGTCGATGAACAATAAATTGTATTCAATTCTCTTTGTCTGTACCTTTCTTTTGATTGGAATTGAGTTAATGGCTCAGAAAACTGCAGCGTATTCAAATCAGCATTTTCTCTACCTGGAGGGTGTGAGGTTATTCGATCAGGGTCTTTATGGTCCCGCACAGCATCATTTCCAAAAATATATGGATGAAGTATCGCCCGCTCAGGTAGAAAGGCACGATCAGCTTGCAACACAGGCAGCACTTTACATCGCCAAAGCAGCAGTTCGGACGAATGCTCCCGAAGCAGAATCGCTGGTTCTTGCATTTATTCAGTCGCATCACCCAGATCCGATTGCGACTGAAGCAACAATTGAAATCGCCAACTTCTACTATGCAGATAAAAACTATGAAAAGGCGATCGCATATTACCAGATGCTACAGTTATCCGAATTAACAACTGAACAAGCTGCAGAAGCGAAGTTCAAAAAAGGGTATAGTCATTTTGTAATCAAAGAATTTGAATTAGCCAAGGAAACGCTCGCTTCAGTCAAGGATCTGCGTACTAGCTATTATTACACAACCAATTATTACCTGGGAATGACCCAGTTTTTCAGTAATGATTACCCAGCAGCGATCCGAAGCTTTGATCGTGTTTCCAAATCTGATGCTTATAAATCATTTGTGCCTTACTATATCGCCCAAATTTATTTTGCTCAGGAAGAATATGAAAAAGTAATATCAACCGGCACAAATAGTCTCGATATTTCAAAGCTTCAAAATAAAAAGGAAATCCACCATCTAGTAGGAAAGGCATACTTTGAAACTGGCCAGTATAAACAAGCCCTCCCCTTTTTGGAATATTATGAGTCAAAATCCGGCAAAATGCGTGCGGAGGATTTTTATCAACTCGGTTTTGTGCAATACCAAATGGGTATGTGCGAAAAGGCTGCTGAAAATTTCAAAGAGTTAAGAAATCAAAAAACGGCCATGGGCCAGCAGGCGCATTACTATATGGCAGACTGCTATTTAAAAGCCGGTGATCTGACTTCAGCAAGAACAGCGTTAAAATCAGTAAGTAAAATGGAATTTGATCCTGCCATCCGAGATGAAGCAGTATTTAACTACGGAAAACTTTCTGCCGAAATGAATTATGACCAGGAGGCCATTGCATCACTCGAATCGGTCCCTGCAAGTTCGACATACTACCTGGAAAGTCAGGAGATTTTGAAATCTCTATTTATTAATACTCGTGATTATGGTCATGCGATTGAAACACTGGAAAAGCTTCCATCTCTCAGCCCAAGCTTGAAAGAAGCATATCAAAAAGTAGCTTTTAGCAGGGCGATCCAACTATTAAATGATACCGATTTGGATGGAGCTTCTCAATTATTTGATAAATCATTGAAACATACACCAAATAAAAGTATTGAAGCTCAGGCATATTTTTGGAAGGGTGAGATCGCTCATTTTAATGCGAAATACGACCTGAGTATTGAAAACTATCAACGGTATTTCACGATTGCTCGCAATGCATCGCAGATACCAGTCGAATCAAGCCCTGCAGTTGCTCATTACAACCAGGGTTACAACTACCTGAAAAAGCAGAATTATCCAAAAGCGCAGCATCATTTTAAAAATGCAGTATCGGGATTTACGTCCGAGACTTTATTTGCTGAGGAATCCTATATTCAAAACAGAGTGCTTGCAGATGCGATTCTTCGTACCGGCGATTGTACATTTAAAAAGAATGAGTACGCCGATGCAATTCGTTATTATGATCAATCCATACAGCAAAAGAAAAGTGGATTTGTATACGCGATCTATCAAAAAGCGATCATCAAAGGATTGCAGGGACAAGTATTTGATAAAATTGCCTTGCTTGAAGAAATCCCTGCTCAGTATCCTCAAAACCAGTTTACAGACGATGCGCTGTTGGAGTTAGCAATCACTTACCAGGAAAATGGGAATGCTCCACGTGCAGTAACCACGTTCGAAAAAATTACCAACAAATACAATCAAACAGCTCGAATTGTAATTGAAGCCTATTTGAGACTTGGTCTGATCAGCTACAATAATGGAGATGTTCAATCTGCCCTTGCCTACTATCAGCAGATTTTTGAAAGAAACCCTGATCTCCAGGTAGCAAAAGAAGCAATCGCCGCAATTGAAGAAATTTACATCAGAGATTTAGGCCAACCAGATGCATACGTTGCTTTTGTTGAGGCTCTGCCAGGTTACAATGTATCGGATTTTCGAAAAGACTCACTGTCATTCATTGCTGCAGAGACAAAATATGAAAACGCACTTTATACTCCTGCTATCGCCGGCTATTCTGAATATTTAACTAAATATCCAAATGGGGTGTATCGCTTGAATGCATTATATCATCGTGGCGAATCTTATAGCATTCAAAAAGAATATGCAAACGCATTACAAGATTATGAAATGGTCATTGGCCTCGGTCAAAGCAGTTTTTACGAACAAAGTCTTTCAAAAGCAGCTAAAATATGCTACAACGATGCTCAGGATTTTCAAAAATCTCTCGCCTACTATCAGCAGCTTGAGCCTGTTGCCAGCACAAATGAAATGATCTTTGAAGCTCAATTAGGAGCCCTGAGAAGCGCATACCGATTAAATAAAACAGATATCATGGCAGATCTTGCCACAAATGTGATCCAAAATGAACGGGCCAGTGAATCCAATAAGGCGACTGCACATTTTTACCGAGGAAAGATTTCATTCGATCAACAATCATTTGATGATGCCCTCATGGATTTTAATGAGGTGACCAAGCTGAGTAGCAATCTACAAACTGCTGAAGCAAGATATCGCATTGCTCAAATCTATTATTTCAGGCAGGCATATGGAGTTGCTGAACAACTATGCTTGAATGTAAATAAGGAGAATGCCAACTATCCGGATTGGGTCGCCAGAAGCATTATTCTATTGTCTGATATTCATGTTGCTAAAAATGACTTGTTCAATGCAAGAGCAGCTTTGGAAGCAATCATTGAGAATTACCAGGGTGATCCTTCCATTTTAGAGGAAGCAAATCAAAAATTATTGATTATCAAATCTAAGGAAGCGGACAAAAGCAGACTTTCACCAGAAGCTTCTAAATCAAGCAAACTACAACTGATTGAAAACAACCAGTAAATGAAACCGACAAAAAGAAATAACATGAGACCTTATAAAGTCCTTTTTATCCTATCTATCTTCATAAGCAGCAGCTCCTTATTATCAGCACAAGGGGAACTTCCGGCTGAAAATATCGAGGTGATCAAAGATTTTGATGC
>Ga0316201_10004780_pt1 | contig 10296 bp, 11 predicted proteins | sample CS6wburrow_MG_FD_204516 | JGI IMG/M metagenome (GOLD analysis project Ga0316201, IMG submission 204516) | Coastal sediment microbial communities from Delaware Bay, Delaware, United States - CS-6 worm burrow | ecosystem: Environmental > Aquatic > Marine > Coastal > Sediment | place: USA... | reverse complement strand
CAGAGACCTTCTACCAGGTCGTCCCGGTCGCCGACACCACCTACTAGGATTTTCCATGCCACTCCCTGACTGGGCCCGCGCGCATGCCCCGGTCCCGCCTGACGGGACCTCGGTCCCGCCTGACGGGAGTGCTCCGCTATTTTCTGCGCGTATCCGCGAGCAACCGGCAGATTTCAAGGTCACCGAGGAACTTGGCTACGAGTTTACGAACGACGGTGAGCACGATTTTCTCTGGATTGAAAAGACAGGCGCCAACACCGAGTGGGTCTCCCGACAGCTGGCGCGATTCGCCGATGTGCCGGCAAAAGATGTCGGCTATGCCGGGCTCAAAGATCGCCATGCAGTCACTCGGCAGTGGTTCAGCGTCCCGAGGTGGAACTCGCCGGACTGGCGTCTTCTTGACGTCGAGGGTGTGCAGATCCTGGATGTGCAGCGCCATCAGAAAAAGCTGCGGCGAGGTGCGCACCGGGCCAATCATTTTCGTATCGTCCTGCGCGGCGACGGCATTGTCGAACAGGCCTCTGTGCTGGAACAGCGTGTGCAGGTCATTCGCGAACACGGTGTACCCAACTACTTTGGCGAACAGCGTTTCGGACGAGCAGGGAATAACCTGGAACTGGCAGGGGTCTTCGCGGGTGGCAAGCGGCTGCCCCGTCACAAACGCAGCATCGCGATCTCGACCATCCGCTCATTCCTGTTTAACGAGTACCTGAGTGCGCGTGTCACGGACCGTACGTGGGCCACGTTGTCAGCGGGTGACAAGGCGAACCTTGATGGAACGGGCAGTGTGTTCGACGTCGACGAGGTTGATGATGAGCTGATCCGCCGTTGCAAGGCCATGGACATCCATCCGGTCGGTGAGCTGGTTGGCGATGGGTCGACTGTCGGTCCGGATGACTGGCTGGCCGCATTGGCGAAGGCGCGCGTCGCGCCGGGAACGCGAAGCCTGCGGCTCAGGGTGGCTGACCTGGAGCTGGCGATCGCCGACGATGTTGTCGTGCTTTCTTTCCAGCTGGTACGCGGCGCGTTCGCAACGTCAGTGCTGCGCGAGATCGTAGAGACGTCAACGTCCTGAGCAGCGCATCACAGCTGTTTGACGCGGCCCGGAATGGCCACGTTAACCGGCCAGGAATGCCTGCAACTCAAGCAGGTGCTTCTCGTAATTCTTCCATCGGCCGACCGATGTATCGTAGAGCTTTTGCCTCACTTGCCAGTTACTCGGCGTCAGAACGCTTCGCTTGTTCCTGTCGAATCGCAGACACTCCTCTTCCCACGGCAAATCACAGAAAGCGATGAGTTCCCTGGTGACGGATTCCGGCTCACGTATCAGGTCTTCGTATTGAAGTTCAAAATACCTTGTCGGCATGGCGGTCGACCAATGTGCCATCAGGCGCTGATATTCCTTGTAGTACAGTCCGAAGTGCGCGAGGTCGGTCGTGAAGTTGTTGCCGAGCTTGAATAACACTGTGTAGCAGGAAATTGCCACATCCAACGGGTCGCGTTGGCAATGAATGATCTTCGCGTTGGGGAACAGGATGGATATCAGCCCCAGGTGGACATAATTGATCGGGTACTTATCGACAATGCGGCTCGCAGACTCAGGGCTCTTCTTACCCAGGCCATCCAGGTATCCTCTGCTCAGTTGGCCAATCGACTCCTGTGTAAGTGCTGACGCCGGTGATGGGGGAGTGCCGGGATCGCCTTCATCTGCAGAGCTCTTAATCTGATCCGCGATGGATCCCATATAGCTCAGTTCACCGGCGCCATAAACCGCTGAGTGACTTGAAAGAATTTGTTCCGTTAATGACGTACCGGTTCTTGGTAAGCCAACCACAAAGACCGGACGCTCGTCCTGACTGCCAAATTGGGCTAGTTGCTGAATCGTCTCGCGGGTATAAAAACTGATTAGCCTGTCGAACTCCTTCGAATAGGCGCTGAGATCAAACGGCCTGGCGACCGCTTTTTCAACCTCATTGCTGTTTCGAAAATGCTGAAAGGCAATGTCGTAGTTGCGCGCCTTTTCAAAATGCTTCCCCAATGCATGTTCAAGACGCAGCCTCGTATCGGGCGACAAGTCATGTTGCCGCAAGGCCTCTCGCGCGCTGTCAACCTGTGGATCAGTCGCCTCGTGTTCGGGAGAATTCAATAAAGCCGCCAGTGATTCATAGTGCTTTGGTTGATAGTCCAATGCGGCCAGGTAATGGGTATTCGCAGCCTGAAATTCGCCCAGTTGTTCGAACAGGATGCCGAGATGATGATGCGCAAGGAAGTTTGCGGCATCGTATTCGGTTGCCCTGGTCAGCCATTCAATGGCATCCCGCGGGCGGCCCAGTGCGTTCAGAGTGAGGCCGAGATTGAATGCACAGACAGGATTTCGCGGCTCTATTTCCCTGGCTCGTTCATAGTGCGCTAACGCCGCTTCGAGATCCCCGACGTGCCGGAGGCAGTTTGCGACATTATTGAGCGCATTAAAGTGCCTGGCATCGTATTCAATCGCCTGTCGAAAGCAGCGTTCGGCGGATGCGTAATCGCTAAAGCGAATGTACACCTGTCCCAGGTGGTTCAGCGCGTCCGGATTTTCGGGATTCACCTCCAGTGAGCCTTGAATCAGCCTCCTGGCGTCTTCCATCTTGCCGGACTGCTGCGCGAGCAATCCCATGTAATGCAGCGCGTCAGCGTGAAGCGGCATGACGTGCAATACGTTTGAGTAGACTGCGAACGCCTCGGCGAGTCGGCCGGCTTTGTGATCCTGAAAGGCATTAAAGACCTCGCGATCAAGGTCTTCTTTGGTCCGATTGTCCGTGGTGGGTTCGTTCATCGGTCAATTATGCCATTGCAGGCAATCGCTCCTGGCTGAATTGATTGAGGTTACCGAGCTGACGCTATATCGGGGCATTAAAATGACCGAAACAACGGATAACAAGCATTACAGGTAAAATTAATAAAGATATCTAAGATGTTGTTTTGTCTAGCTTCTCTGCAGCAGCACATAGATCGCACCTGTGCCGCCGTCCACCTGCCGTGTGGACACAAACGCCAGCACGCTGTCCCAGCGCCTGAGCCAGCGATTCACGGCGTTCTTCAGCACCGGACCGCGTTCCCCGGATCCCAGTCCCTTGCCATGGACGACGCGCACGCAGTACTTACCCTGCGAGACGCTGAAGTCAATGAAATCGGCCAGTCGGGGTCTGGCTTCGTCCAGGGTCATGCCGTGCAGATCAATCTCGGCCTGCACGCTGAAGCCGCCGCGTTGCAGCTTGCGCATAGTGCGTTTGCCGACATGCTGGCGATGGAACCGCAGGGCGCCGCCATAGCCGTGCTCGATGGTATCGATGTCATCTTCAAGGCTCTCGCTCAGTACCTCGCGCTCATCCGCCTTGGTGAACCGGGCTTTGGGTTTTGGCCGGGGTTTTGTGGCGGGCACACGCGGCTCAGTCCTGAGCGGCTTGGTGCCGTGCACGGCTTTGTAAAACTCGTCAGTGTCGTTGTCGCTCACGGTATGGTCTTTGAGGCTATGGTGTGCGCTGAACAACCGGTATAGTGAGCGCGTCTTTCAGGCCAATCAAGGCTCTGCCCGCCAAATTTTTACATGAAAATCCACTCCTAGCATGAAAATCCTCGTAAGTAACGACGACGGGTATCTGGCCACCGGCATCAACGCACTGATCGACGCGCTCGAAAAAGTGGCAGATGTTGTCGTGGTTGCGCCGGATCGGAATCGTTCTGCCGCCAGCAACTCGTTGACACTATCGACGCCGCTACGCGTGTCGAAGTATGGCGAGAATCGCTTCAAGGTCGACGGAACACCATCGGACTGCGTGCATCTTGCGGTGACGGGTCTTCTTGACGAAGAGCCCGATCTCGTGGTCTCGGGCATTAACCATGGCGCCAATCTCGGGGACGACGTTATTTACTCCGGAACCGTGGCAGCCGCGATGGAAGGGCGTTTCCTGGGTCTGCCGACGATTGCCATGTCGCTCGTTGGCAAGACGATGGTGGGTGCACAGTTGACGCATTTTGAGACCGCGGCACGGATTGCCGTTGAGTTGGTGAAAAAGATCGAGCGTGCTTCGCTGGCACCGGATACGGTTCTGAACGTGAACGTCCCCGACCTGCCGTATGAAGAATTGACCGGTATTCGGGCGACGCGTCTCGGTTTTCGGCACAAGTCCGAACAGGTGTTGACCGATACGGACCCATACGGTCGTCCAATCTACTGGGTAGGGCCTGCAGGCGAAGGGCAGGACGCTGGCGAGGGCACTGATTTTCATGCGATCGAACAGGGCGCTGTCGCCGTAACGCCGTTGAAGGTGGATCTGACGCGCCATGAGGCGGTGCCGAGTATCGCGGACTGGCTGAAGCAATGATCGATGTTCGGCAGGGCATCGGCATGACCTCGGCGCGCACTCGCGACCGGCTGGTGCAGCGCTTGCGTGATCAGGGCATCCACAATACCGCGGTGCTCGAGCAAATCCGCAACGTTCCCCGCCACATGTTTGTCGACGAAGCACTGGCCAGCCGCGCCTATGAAGACACGGCGTTGCCGATAGGCCTTGGGCAGACCATTAGCCAGCCCTACGTAGTGGCGCGCATGACCGAAGCGCTGCTCGATGGCTTTCAGGGCGAGAAGGTCCTCGAGGTTGGTACGGGCTGTGGCTACCAGACCGCGGTCCTCGCGCCGCTGGTCAAGAAGATCTACACGGTAGAGCGGATTCCGGAATTGCTGCGCAAGACCAAGCAACGGTTACGCGACCTCGATATTTATAACGTGCAGTTCCGTCCCGGAGATGGCTGGGAAGGTTGGCGCAAGTACGGACCCTATGACGGCATCATCGTTACGGCCGCGCCGGACGAAGTGCCGCAGAAATTGCTGGACCAACTGGCGCCGGGAGGCCGGCTGATCATTCCGGTGGGACCGCCGGGCGTCCAGGATCTCGCGATGATCACGAATCGTAATGATCATTACGAGCAGGTCTCTTTGGGCGCAGTCAGTTTCGTCCCGCTGGTGAAGGGCCAGTCATGACCCTGTTCAAGCCCTGGTATGACCGCGTGCTGCGTTGGTCACGACATCCCCACGCCGAACGTTACCTCGGTGCGATGAGTTTTGCGGAGTCGTCGTTTTTCCCGATTCCGGTTGACGTCATGCTGGCTCCCATGTGCCTGGCCGATCGTGACAGGTGGATTCGGTACGCGACAATCGCAACGGTTTTCTCGGTGTTGGGTGGTCTTGGTGGGTACGCGATTGGCTGGGGTCTGTTCGAAGTAATCGAGCCCTGGCTCCGCGAGTCGCATTACTGGAAAGATTTCGAAGTAGCGAGCCAATGGCTCAATGACTACGGCGTGTGGGTTGTATTCGCCATGGGCTTTTCGCCGCTGCCATACAAAGTTGCGACGATTGCGGCCGGTGTCGCGGTCATCAATCTTCCAGGATTCTTCATCGGCTCACTCGTGGGTCGCGCCGCGCGTTTCTTTCTTGTCGCGGGCCTTGTCCGACTCGGTGGCGAGCGGTTCGAGTCGACGCTTTCCAAGTACGTTGAGCGAATTGGCTGGGCGACAGTCGGCATCATTGTCATAGCCGTGTGGTTTATGATGCGGGGATAATGGTCTCCCGCATTTTCATCATCCTGCTCGTGTCCCTGACCCTCGCATCCTGCGGCGGCGGATCGACATGGCAGGACGATCCACAAACGCATATTGTGCGCAAGGGCGAGACCCTGTTTTCCATTGCCTGGCGCTATGGTAAAGATGCGCCGACACTCGCGCGCTGGAACCGTCTCGGTGATGGATCGCTCATTTACCCAGGGCAGGTGATCAGACTGACGCCACCGGGTGGCTCCAGCAGCCGAACCTCGGCAAGCAGTCGGAGCAGCCCGCCGCCGAAGAAGCCGTTGCCGCAGATTCCGGCGCAACCGAGCCCCAGGTGGGCCTGGCCAACCGGTGGGCGGATCAATGTCGAATTTGGCGCAAAGCCCGGCACCGGCACCGGTGTCCTCATCAATGGCAAAATCGGCCAGCCTATAGTTGCTGCGGCTTCGGGGCGTGTGGTCTACGCGGGAAGTGGACTGATCGGATATGGCCAGCTTATTATTCTCAAACACAACGACACCTACCTCAGCGCCTACGGGTACACAGCGTCGCTGCTGGTCAAAGAGGGACAAGAAGTAAAGAAAGGCCAGAGAATCGCGACCATGGGGGAGGGGCCGGAACGCAAGCCGCGACTGCATTTTGAGATCAGACGCAATGGCAAGCCGGTTAACCCGCGACAGTATTTGTCGTCGAGATAACCCAGGTCGACCAAAGACCGGTCTCAAGCATTCGCTCCTTGCTACAAACTGGGGGTATGTTTTTGGGACAGCTGCTGGATCCAACACGACAGTACCTTGACGAGATCGGTGTCTCGCCGCTGCTCACTGCGGACGAAGAAAAGATGTACGCCCGCCGGGCGCAGCGTGGCGACGAGTCTGCTCGCCAGCGCATGATCGAAAGTAACCTGCGTCTGGTGGTGAAAATTGCGCGTCGCTACCTCAATCGTGGCCTGCCGTTCCTCGACCTGGTTGAGGAAGGTAATCTCGGCCTGATTCACGCTGTGAAAAAGTTCGATCCGGAGCGGGGCTTTCGCTTCTCTACCTACGCGACCTGGTGGATTCGCCAGACGATTGAGCGCGGCATCATGAACCAGTCGCGTACGGTGCGACTGCCCATTCATATCATCAAGGACATCAACTTTTGCCTGCGCGGCGCACGGCAGCTGCGTCAGGATCTTGATCGCGCGCCGTCGATGCAGGAACTCGCCAACCACCTGGACCGCGATGTCGCCGATGTCGAACGCCTGATGGGTTTGCACGAACGTGTGACGCTGCGTGCCAACGGCCGCGACCACGAGGGTGAAGGGCCGGTTGAGCGGCTCCGTGCCAAACGCTCGGGCGAACCCTCACGTTGCGTGCAACGCGATGACGTTAATGACATCGTCGATCACTGGGTGTGCGAGCTGAGTGAGAAACAACGCGAAGTTGTGGAGCGGCGCTTCGGCCTGCACGGATATCGTCGTGCGACGCTCGAGCAGATTGGCGCTGAAATCGGCGTAACGCGCGAACGTGTGCGGCAAATTCAACTGGAGGCGCTAAAGAATCTGCGTGAGATGCTCGAGAGCCACGGGATCTCAGGGGATGTCGTTCTCGACTAGCTGGCTTGCCTGACGTAGAGCACAGCGGCCAGCTTGCGGCCCTCATTAGCCAGCACATTGAAGGTCCTTGCGGCAGCCGCCGTGTCCATGACCTCAAAGCCGATGCCCTTGCGCGCGAACGCGAACGTGAGTTCTCGCGGCGGAAAAATATTGGTCGCGCCCGTGCCGAGCAGGACGATCTCGGGAGACGTCCCGAGAATCGCTGCAAAGTCCTCTTCGGCAAGGTCACCGATGGGTTTGTCGGGCCAGTGTCCGAGCAATTCGTCCGGCGTCAGCGCGATCGACGCAGCGTGATCTTCATCGTTGACTCGGATCGTTGTCTCCGAAACACTGCGTATCACCAGTTTGGCTGACAATTCTCTTGTGAATTTCAAAAGCGCATCCCTTACCATCGACGCCACATCGTGAACGGATCATATGACAAAACTGCCGCAGTCGTCGTGCTTCCCCCAATCAGGGGTGGGAGGCTCGCCGATAAGTCGCTGCGCGCGTGGCTGGCACAGTCTGAACTGACGCAGGCAGACGAGCCACAGGAATTGCTGGCGTCAATCCTGAATGAGCTTGGCTTGCCATACCCCGAGCAGGGATTGGCTGCACTGCGGATGTGGGGCCAGACCGGTGATCGACCGACCGTCTGGATTGCGGCGGCGGATCCTGTTTATCTCGAGCCGCGGCTCGATCATCTCTGCCTGCATGCATTAGAGCTCACGGGCATTCCTCCCTCGGATCTCAGGCCATTGTTCGACCATCTCCAGGAGACGCTTGCCGAGGACCAGCGTTACGGCTTCGCAAGGCTCGGTGCCTGTGGCTACCTGCGGGCCGAATCACCCATTTCGACGGCGATGGTGCCGGCCTACGTCATAGATCAACGCGAACCCGGTGAATTCCTGCCAACCGGTGAGCATACGGTGATGCATCGGAACATCCTCAGCGAGATCGAGATGGCTTTGCACGAACACCCGGTGAACCTGCGCCGTATGGATGAGGGGAAAGCGCCGGTGAATTCCTTGTGGCTTTGGGGTGGCGGCATGGCGCCTGAGAAAATAACGCGTCCCCAGCCACCGGTATTCACTGAAGATCCGCTGCTGCTCGGTTACTGGGAAAGCGCCACCGCGGTCGCCGACCTTTGGCCTGGCAGTTTCGCCGCCTGCGCAGACGCGTCTTTGCACGGCTTTGTTGCCGTGATACCCGAGTATGAATCGTCGCCCGAGTATTTGCATCGATACCTGCAGGAACTTCAGGAGCTCTTGCGCTCGAATCGTGTGAGTCGATTGATACTCCTCTTTCGCGACGGTTTACGAGCCGATGTCCGGCGCTCCGACACGCTCAAGTTCTGGCGGCGGGACAGCGGCTTGCTCGACTGACGATGCAAACCACCAGACCAATTATTGCGCGGCCCATGCCAAGCGCCGACAACATCGCCGCACTCGGCGATATCGACCCACTGCATGCGCGGCTATTCGCCATGCGCGGGTTGACCCACGCGTCACAACTCGATTACGGACTGGCACAGCTCGCCCCGATCGGCGCGCTTGAGAATATCGACCAGGCCGCTGAACTCGTCATCGCCAAGCGTGACGAGAAGATCATTGTCGTCGGTGATTTTGATGTCGATGGCGCCACGAGTACGGCGCTGGTGCTGCGTTGCCTGCGCGAGTTCGGTTTCGCCGATGTTGAGTACCTCGTGCCAAATCGGTTCGAGTATGGCTACGGGCTCACGCCGGAAATCGTGCGCGTTGCCGCTGAGAAATCGCCCGCGCTACTGATTACTGTCGACAATGGAGTGTCGAGCGTTGCCGGTGTCGCCACGGCGAACGCACTCGGAATCCCGGTCCTGGTAACCGATCATCATCTGCCGGGAGAGGAACTCCCGGATGCCGCGGTGATCGTGAATCCGAACCTCGAAGGCAGTCAGTTCCCGAGTCGCTGCCTTGCCGGGGTGGGTGTGGCCTTCTACCTGATGGCTCGCGTGGGTCGCATGCTGCAGGAGCAGGGCGCTGCGGGTGCGGCCAAAATCCCCGCGAAATACCTCGACCTCGTTGCGCTCGGCACGGTCGCTGACGTGGTCCCGCTCGATCACAATAACCGCATACTCGTGCAACAGGGTCTGTATCGGATTCGCGCCGGTCATTCGGTGGTCGGTATTCAAGCGATCCTTAAACAGTCCGGTCGGCAGGCCGGTCGGTGTGTCAGCACCGATCTTGGGTTTGCCATCGGTCCGCGTATCAACGCATCCGGTCGGCTCGAGGATATTTCGGTAGGCATCGAGTGCCTGCTGACCGACGACTTCGATACCGCGATGAACTACGCGCATCAACTCGACGGCATTAATCGTGAACGGCGCGATATCGAAGCCACCATGCGCGAGCAGGCCTTTGCCTACGTCGACTCAATGGGATCACAGCGCTGGCCAGCCTGCGTGTGTGTCTATGATCGATCCTGGCACCAGGGTGTTGTCGGACTGATCGCGGCCCGTGTGCGGGAACGTTGTCATCGACCGGTGATCGCGTTCGCCAGGGAGAACGACCAGTTTCTGAAAGGATCAGCCCGGTCCATCCAGGGCGTGCATGTTCGCGATCTGCTGGAGGCGGTCTCGGCGATGCACCCCGGTATGATTGAAAAATTTGGTGGCCATGCCATGGCGGCGGGGTTGACCATCGCAGAAGGCGCCCTGGAATCGTTTAAGAAAGCTGCGGCCAGGCAGATGGCGCGGCTGTATCCGCAGGCGGATTTCAGCGGTGCGATCATGACCGATGGCCAGCTGCCAGGTGACGCGATTAACCTGGGTTTTGCACGCTCCTTGCGCGATGCCGGACCCTGGGGGTCGGCCTTTCCGGAGCCCACCTGGAGCGGTGATTTCGCGATCGTCGAACAACGTGTCGTCGGTGAGAACCACCTGAAGCTCAGGGTACGACCGGCCGGTGGCGGCAATACTGTCGATGCGATCGCCTTCAATCAGGCGGGCCCGGTTTACCGGGGCACGGTCCAGCTCGCATTCCGCCTTGACGTTAACGAATTTCGTGGAGTGGAGAACCCGCAGCTGGTGGTCGAGCAAATTGCTCCGCTAACGGCTGCTGACGCGTGCTAACATCGCGCCTTTTCTGCAGCACGAA
>Ga0316201_10004778_pt1 | contig 10298 bp, 9 predicted proteins | sample CS6wburrow_MG_FD_204516 | JGI IMG/M metagenome (GOLD analysis project Ga0316201, IMG submission 204516) | Coastal sediment microbial communities from Delaware Bay, Delaware, United States - CS-6 worm burrow | ecosystem: Environmental > Aquatic > Marine > Coastal > Sediment | place: USA: Delaware... | reverse complement strand
CTTCCTGACGTTGAGGCCGGCGCCGCCGGATACCGGTATCACTTTCCGCCGTGTTGATCTTGATCCACCGGTCGCTATTGCCGCAAAACTGGCCAATGTCGGCGACACCCGCTTATCCACCGCGCTGAGCAGCGATGGGGTACGAATATCGACGGTAGAACATTTGTTATCCGCTTTTTCCGGCCTGGGAATCGATAACGCGATCGTCGACTTAAACGCTGCTGAAGTACCCATTATGGATGGCAGTGCAGGTCCGTTTGTCTTCCTGATCCAGTCTGCCGGTGTTGAGGAACAGTACGCGCCAAAGCGGTATCTGCGTATTCTGCGTTCCGTCGAAGTTAAAAGCGGCGATAAGTGGGCCCGTTTTACACCCTACGAGGGCTTCAAGGTCGGCTTTACCATCGATTTCAACCACCCGCTGTTCCGCGGCAATAGCCGGCAGTCGGAAATTGATTTTGGTAAAACCTCGTTTGTACGTGAAGTGAGTCGCGCCCGGACTTTCGGTTTTATGAAGGATATTGAAAAACTGCGCGAGAATCAGCTGGCACTCGGCGGCAGCCTGAATAACGCCATTGTGCTGGATGATTACCGGGTGGTGAACGACGATGGCCTGCGCTACCGGGACGAGTTTGTCAAACACAAGGTGCTGGATGCTGTGGGGGACCTGTACCTGTTGGGCTACAGCCTCATTGGCGCCTTTACCGGCTATAAATCCGGCCATGCACTGAATAATTGTCTGTTGCGGGAACTGGTCCGGCAGCAGGGCGCCTGGGAAATCGTTACTTTCCAGGACCAGGCCGATATCCCCGACCGGCTGGGGCTGGCCGGAGGTGTCTGTACAGCCTGAAAAAACCTCAGTATTCCCGGGCCTTGGCCGCTAATCGGTACAAGGCTTCGCGCAGTGCAGGGTGCTTTACCGTCTGCGCGGTTTGTGCCAGCAGCGTTCCGCTGGCCAGTGACAGCTTGAGTTGCTGTTGCCTAATTGATTGAATTTCAACTGTTTCAGGTTGAATGTGTATCTGGATGGTGCGCAGGTTCAAGGCGAACTGGGTTTTGAGTTGCTTGATCAGCTCAGGACCGGCAAATCTGAGGCGTGCTGCCCACGCTGATGAAGGCGCAGAAAGAACCAGGATTTCATTTTTCAGGTTCATGACTTTACAATGCGCGGCAACGTTTTCCGGTAATAACCCCAGTACGGCTTGTTCAAGACGCTGCAGTTTGCGAGCCCGCTCCAGCAGAGGCATTCTGGCGTTATCAAGAATCTGGCAACAGGAAACGGTGTTTTTCTGGCGCATAGGGCCTAAGACCAAATGAAGAGTGATCACAGTAAATGAATTTCCTACTCTACACCACTACCTACGGCAAGTCTGGCAGCATCCAGCTGAGCCGCCCCGCTTTCTGGGTGCCTGCGCTGCTGCTTCTGGCCGGGTTGACCGGTTCCGCGGGTGTGCTGGGTTACTACCTGGCAGACAGTGGCGTCAGTGTGGCACAGCAGCCGGCGGGAGAGGACGCTCAGTGGCTGTTTGCACTCAATGAGCAGAAGCAGGATCTGGCGCAAATGCGTGATGAGGCGCATAACCATCTGAATGCATTAGCCGCACGCCTGGGGCAGATGCAGGCACAGATGCTGCGTGTGGAGGCGCTGGGGCAGCGTGTGGTGCAGAAGGCCAGGCTCGGAGAGTCTGAATTCGATTTTGACCAACTGCCGGCGCAGGGTGGTCCCGCCGATACTGCCGAAAGCGAGCCACTCAGTTCGATGGATATCATGAAAGCGCTGGACGAGTTGGCGCTGCAGATCGATGACCGGCAGCGTCAGCTGGAAGTGCTGGAACAGGTGGCCAGCCAGCAAGAACTGAAACAGGCGGTGTCTCCCGCCGGGCGGCCGATCGGTGAAGGCTGGTTGTCATCCTATTATGGAAAACGAACCGATCCCTTCAGTGGTCGCCAGGAAATGCACAAGGGTATCGATTTTGCCGGCAAGCTGGGCTCTGATATCCTCGCCACGGCAGCGGGTGTCGTGACCTGGGCGGGTAAACGATATGGCTATGGCCTGCTGGTCGAGATCACTCATGGCAACGATCTGGTCACACGTTACGGTCACGCCCAGGAAATTCTTGTCGAGGTCGGTGACAGAGTCGAACCGGGGCAGAAGGTAGCCCTGATGGGTTCCAGCGGGCGCTCAACCGGCCCGCATGTGCACTATGAAGTGCTGAAAAATGGCCGGCAGGTAAACCCGACCAAGTATGTTCGGGCCAGCCGCTAGGAGCCTGTCGGACTTAGGCTGATTCTACTGCGGCGGTGGGAGAGAGGCCCAAATCGTCCCGATTTCTCGTTGCGTAGGTCCCACTATGCGCCTCAAAATCGGAACGATTTGTCCTCACTCTCCCACTCGCCTCGCTACGAACACCTAAGTCCGACAGGCTCCTAGCGGCGCAGGCAACGGTCCGGGCTCGCGGGGATGGATTTATATAAATCTGTCCCCGTTGCCGTTATCAGGTATGATTCCAGCTTTCCGATTGACGACAGAGTTTATTAAACACCCGATACATCATGGTTACTTCGCTATTGCGCAAGGTATTCGGCAGCCGTAACGACCGGATTCTCAAGCGGCTTCAAAAGAATGTTAACAAGATAAACAGGCTGGAGCCTGAGCTGGAGCAGCTCAGCGACGATCAGCTGTGCGCCAAAACCGACGAGTTCCGCAAGCGTTTCCAGGATGGCGAAACACTTGACCAGTTATTGCCGGAGGCGTTCGCGGTAGCGCGCGAGGGTGCGCGCCGTGTGCTGAACATGCGTCACTTCGATGTGCAGTTGATCGGCGGCATGGTGTTGCACGAGGGTAAAATCGCCGAGATGCGTACCGGCGAGGGCAAGACGCTGGTCGCCACCCTGTTCTGTTACCTGAACGCCCTGACCGGCAAGGGTGTCCATGTTGTCACCGTGAATGACTATCTGGCTCGTCGTGATGCGGCCTGGATGGGAGCGCTGTATCAATTCCTGGGTATGACGACTGGTGTGGTGGTCGCGGGCATGAACCACGCTGAAAAGCAGCAGGCCTATAACGCTGACATCACCTATGGTACCAATAACGAATTTGGCTTTGATTATCTGCGCGACAATATGGCGTTCGGCAGGGAAGACAAGGTCCAGCGTGAATTGAACGCGGCCGTGGTCGACGAAGTCGACTCGATACTGATTGACGAGGCGCGCACTCCACTGATTATCTCCGGTCCGACCGATGACAATTCGGACCTCTACCTGGTGATGAAAAAACTGGTGCTTAATCTCGTCCGCCAGGAGCAGGAAGACGGTCCCGGCGACTACAACATAGACGAAAAGCAGAAACAGATTCATTTCACCGAAGAAGGTCATCAGCACGTTGAGGAACTGCTGGAAAAAGAAGGCCTGCTGCAGGAAGGGCAGAGCCTGTATGATGCGGCCAACCTTACCCTGATGCATCACCTCAATGCGGCGTTACGCGCGCTTGCCCTGTATCAGAAAGACGTGGACTATATCGTCAAGGATGGTCAGGTGGTGATTGTCGACGAATTCACCGGTCGCACCATGCCCGGGCGCCGCTGGTCGGAAGGCCTGCACCAGGCGGTTGAAGCCAAGGAGGGTGTGGCCATTCAAAACGAAAACCAGACCCTGGCTTCCATTACCTTTCAGAATTATTTCCGTCTCTATGACAAGCTGTCGGGTATGACCGGTACGGCCGACACGGAAGCCGCCGAGTTCCAGCAGATATACGGGCTGGAAGTGGTTGTGATGCCGACCAATAAGCCCATGATTCGTGATGACAAGGGTGACCTGGTCTTTCTCACGGTAAAGGAGAAGTTTGATGCGGTGGCCGACGATATCCGTGACTGCCGGCAGCGTGGACAGCCGGTGCTGGTCGGCACGACGTCGATAGAAACCTCGGAGTATCTTTCCAGAAAACTCAAGGAGGAGAAAATCGAGCACGAGGTGCTGAACGCCAAGCAGCACGAACGGGAAGCGCATATCGTCGCTCAGGCCGGCCAGCCGGGGGCGGTAACCATTGCAACCAACATGGCCGGTCGTGGTACCGATATCGTTCTCGGCGGCAGTCTGGATGCAGAACTCGCTGCCCTCAAAGACGACCCGGATGAACACACCGTTGCGCGTATCACCCGGGACTGGGAACAGCGTCATCGGGCGGTACTGGAGGCCGGCGGCCTGCATATAGTCGGTACCGAACGCCATGAGTCAAGGCGTGTCGATAACCAGTTGCGCGGTCGCTCGGGGCGCCAGGGTGATCCGGGCTCCAGCCGTTTTTATCTGTCGCTGGAAGATAACCTGATGCGCATATTTGCCTCAGACCGCGTTTCCGGCCTGATGCAGAAACTCGGCATGCAGGAAGGGGAGGCAATCGAGCACCCCTGGGTCAGCAAAGCCATCGAAAATGCCCAGCGCAAGGTCGAAGGTCACAACTTCGGTATTCGCAAGAACCTGCTGGAGTTCGACGACGTTGCCAACGATCAGCGCAAGGTGATCTACGAGCAACGCAACGATTTAATGGCCAGCAACGACGTGTCGGATACCGTCAAGGCCATTCGAGAAGACGTCGTCAACAATGTCATCAACAACTATATTGCGCCCGGCAGTATGGATGAGCAGTGGGATATTCCCGGACTGGAAGCCGCCATCGAGACTGAATTTGCGCAGAAGTTTGATGTACAGGGCTGGCTTGATGCTGATGATGACCTGCATGAAGAAACCCTGCGCGCGAGGATTCTTGCCGAACTGGAAAAGGCCTACGAAGAAAAGGAAAAGCTCGCCGACCCGGAAAGGATGCGCCACTTCGAAAAGTCCGTCATGTTGCATGTGCTCGACCAGTCCTGGAAAGAGCACCTGGCGGCGATGGATTATTTACGCCAGGGTATCCATCTGCGCGGTTATGCGCAGAAGAACCCCAAGCAGGAATACAAGCGCGAAGCGTTTGAAATGTTCACCGGCCTGCTGGAACGTATCAAGATGGACGTGGTGAGTGTCTTGTCCAAATTCCAGATACGCACCGAATCGGATGTGGCGGCAGTCGATGAGCAGCGTCGCAGCAAGGCGGAAATGCAGTACCGTCACGATGAAGCCAGTGCCATGCAGGATCAGTCCGCAGATGAGACAGCGCCGGAGGGCCAGCGGGAGCAGGCCCAGCCGTTTGTTCGCCATGGCCGCAAAATAGGGCGTAACGAACCCTGTCCCTGTGGTTCGGGCAAGAAGTACAAGCAGTGTCATGGTAAGTTGAGCTGATTCGATTGAATACATTGCCTGCAAACTTAAGCAGATAATAGCTTCTCCATCGTAGACAATGCCTGTTGGATACCACGAACTTCCTGAATTACTGCCTGTCGCCGGAGTGCGTCTGGCGTCGGTGGCAGCCGGGATCCGTTACCGGGATCGTGATGACCTGGTGGTCATGGAGTTGGCGGACAACAGCCAGTGTGCAGCGGTTTTTACCCGCAATGCGTTTTGTGCGGCGCCGGTGCTGGTCGCCAGACAGCACCTGTCCCGCCGGTCGCCGCGCTATCTGCTGATCAACAGTGGCAATGCCAATGCCGGCACTGGCGAAGCGGGTATGGTGGATGCTCGGCAGAGTTGTGCGGCGCTGGCCGGCAGGGCCGGCTGCAGTGCGGAGCAGGTACTGCCTTTTTCCACCGGTGTGATCGGTGAACGCCTGCCGCTGGACGCTATTGAAGCTGTGCTCGACAAGGCCATGGCTGGTCTCTCCAGTGATGGCTGGAAGAGCGCTGCCCATGCCATTATGACAACCGACACTGTCGCCAAGGGGGTGTCGAAAACCGTTGTGCTGGCAGGGCAAACCATCACCGTCACCGGTATCGCCAAAGGCGCGGGTATGATCAGGCCCGATATGGCAACCATGCTGGCTTACCTGGCGAGTGATGCCCGTGTCGAGGCCGCCGACCTGCAGCATTGTCTGGATCAGGCGGTGCAGCGCTCCTTCAACCGCATTACCGTCGATGGCGATACCTCCACCAACGATGCCTGTGTGCTGGTCGCCACAGCGGCTTCCGGATCATCCCTTATCAACGCCGGGCACGCGGACTACCCCGCATTCTGTCAGGCGGTGACCGAGGTGTGTGAACAACTGGCACAGCTGCTGGTGCGAGATGCCGAAGGCGCCACCAAGTTTGTTACCGTCAGGGTCGAAAGCGGGTGTGATAGTGAGGAATGCCTGCAACTCGCTTACACCGTCGCACATTCCCCACTGGTTAAAACGGCGCTATTTGCCAGTGATCCCAACTGGGGTCGTATCCTGGCCGCAGTCGGGCGAGCCGGTATTGAGGATCTCGATATCAACAAGGTGCGGATTTTTCTTGATGATGTCTGCATCGTCCGTGATGGTGCCAGGGCTGACGACTATCAGGAGCGGGATGGACAGGCGGTCATGGAGCGGGAAGATATCCTGATACGCATCCAGCTCGGTCGTGGTGATGCCATGGAGCAGATCTGGACCTGCGACCTGTCCGACGAGTATGTCCGCATCAACGCGGAATACCGCAGCTGAGCGGCCTTTGAACGCTTTCCTGTCCGTTGCAGTCAAGGTCATGGCCGGCTCTGTGAGGGGCGTATTGCCGGTTGTTGTGCTCGGTCTTCTGGTCTCCTCCTGCGACAGGGCCTCCGAGTCCCCGCTGCCCGTGTCGCGACTGACACCCCAGCAGCCCTGTGATGTACGCCAGGGTTGCCGGGCAGCGGATGACTCTGTCGCTGTGACCGTGACTTTCGGCACGCAACCGCGGGCGTTGCAGCCGTTTCCGCTCCATATTCAGGTTGACGGTCCTCAGCGCGTGGATTCCGTCACGGTGGCCTTTTCCATGCCGGATATGGATATGGGTGCCAACCGTTACCGCTTGATCGCAGAGGCATCCGCTGGCTGGCATGCCGATATAACCCTGCCGATCTGTATGTCCGGACGCACGGACTGGCTGGCTGATTTCGAGCTGGTGGTCGCTGACAGGCGCCTGCAGATGCAAGTGCCGTTTGTACTGGAAAAATAATCCGCCGGGCACAATGACCCGTGCTTAAGTGCCATGCTCGTCCGGGCCTGCAAGCAGCCGCTCCAGCAGCACGACCGGGTGCAGTACCTCGATAGTCGAACCGCGCTCCTTCAGGCCCGCGTTCAGGTGAAGCGCGCAGCCGATATTGCTGCTCAGCAATAGCCTGGTGTCGCTGTGCACCAGCGTGTCTATCAGCGGTTCGCGCAAGCGTTGCGAAAGCTCCGGCTGGCTGAGCATATAACTGCCCGCCGCCCCGCAACAGCCACCGCCAGGATTGATGACCAGTGGTGCGATACCCGGGATCCAGCGCAGGGTGTTGAGGATATCCTGCTGCTGTCCGAGAGCATTGCGGTGGGTACAGGGAATGTGAACGGCAACCGTTTCCTCAAATGGCTGAAATCGCACTTTCGGCCTGTTTTGACGGCAGAGAAAGTGCAGAACGTCGTTGCACCGGTGCGCAAAGCTGTCCTCCGCCTCATCGTCGCAGCGGTTTTTGGCTTCTGTCAGATGCGCAGTGCAGCCACTGGCGGTCACCAGGATCGGGTCGTTGTTCGCGGAAAAGGCCCTGCGGTTGCTGTCAGCCAGCCGGGCTGCGGTAGCAGGATCGCCATTGTGCTGGTGCAGGGCACCGCAACACCCCTGCTGTTCGGGAATGTTCACCCGGTAACCCAGGCCTTGCAGTAATCGTCGCGAGGCATTCAAGGTCTGTTGATCGAACAGACTGCCGGCACAGCCGCGAAACAGATTGACCCCGCCCTGCGGCTCCGTGAGCGGATCTCGCGCCCTAGGGTTGCCGGCTTGGGCAGTGGGTAACAGGCGGTTCAGGCGCTTGACGGCCGCCGGAAGGCCGGGTGCTTTGCCGGTCAGCCACTGCAGTCCCGATTTCCGGTGGGCCTTTAGCAAGACAGCCAGGGTTTTTGTCCAGCGCGGGGATGCAATGATTTGCAAGGCCAGACGGCGCATCACGCGATTGGCCGTTGAGCGTTGACGGTGGGGTTCGATGACTACCCTGGCACTATCCATCAGCTGCCCGAAGGGCACGCTGGAAGGGCACATGGCTTCACAGGCACCGCATTGCAGGCATTGATCCAGGTGGCGGAAAAGTCCAGCGGTGTACTGAGCCTGAGGCTGCCCGATCGCCTGCATCAGGCTGATTCGCCCGCGTGGTGAATCAGCTTCATTGCGGGTGAGGGCGAAAGTCGGGCAATGGGGCAGGCATAAGCCGCATTTTACGCAGCGGTCTGTTGCGGACAGGTCAGTCATAAGGTACAGATACAGGAATTGCACACACAGTTACAAGAGGTTCCGCATGTCCTATTACCGATACCACGTGTTTTTCTGTACCAATCTGCGCGCAGACGGTTCTGCCTGTTGCCAGAAGTTCGATGCGCAGGCGATGCGTGACTATGCGAAGAAACGCAGCAAGGCGTTGGCTATCGCCGGCGCAGGCGGGGTTCGGATCAATACGGCAGGTTGCCTGGATCGCTGCGAGGAAGGCCCGGTGCTGGTGGTGTATCCTGACGACGTCTGGTACAGCTATGTCGATCGCGAGGATATCGACGAAATTATCGATGAACACCTGCTCAACGGGCGCATTGTCGAGCGCTTGATTATTTGATCTGAATCAATAAAACCTGCTTTCCTTGTACCGTTTTTAATCCCAAAGGTGATTCGATTTAATTTAAGTCACTGTATTTTAATCAATAATTTGGGTTGTGCCCACTGCGCTCGTGGTTGACCGAAAATGCGTAATAATGGTTGACAATTAATACTGAATATTAGAAACTACTTATCAGCTGATCGGCCAGCCCCCAACTTAACTGGCCGGCCAGCTTCCTCCAATCCTCCTTTGGTGGTTTTTAGGCGCGACTTCCTCAGTCGCGCCTTTTTTTATGTCCAGGGATGGACGGTATGCCGCGAGAGGGCAGGACGCCCGTAGCGGCGATGTCCGATGGACGGTATGCCGCGAGAGGGCAGGACGCCCGTAGCGGCGATGTCCGATGGACGGTATGCCGCGGGAGGGCAGGACGCCCGTAGCGGCGATGTCCGATGGACGGTATGCCGCGGGAGGGCAGGAAGCCCGTAGCGGCGATGAAATTACCGGCTTGAATCAGTCTGGACCTTTCTGTACTATTCCCGCTCTTTTGTAGGGCGACCCGATTTTCGGAGCAGATTTTAATGAAAACCTTCAGTGCCAAAGCGCATGAAGTCCGGCGCGACTGGTTTGTCGTCGATGCCGCCGACAAACCCCTGGGGCGGCTGGCCAGCGAAATCGCGCAGCGTCTGCGTGGTAAACATAAGCCGGAATATACGCCGCACGTCGATACCGGCGACTACATTGTCGTCGTCAATGCCGGCAAAATTCGTGTCACCGGCCGCAAGGCCAGCGACAAGATGTACCATCATCACACCGGTTATATCGGTAACATGCAATCGATCAGCTTTGAAAAGCTGCAGCAGAAGGCCCCGGGCCGGGTGCTGGAACTGGCGGTAAAAGGCATGTTGCCGAAAAATCCGCTGGGTCGTGCCATGTATCGCAAGTTGAAGATATTTGCCGGTCCTGATCACCAGCACAGCGCGCAGCAGCCCAAGGCGCTGGAACTCTAGAGCTTCGAGATAAAATAAGATGAGTGAAACCTATTACGCTACCGGCCGCCGCAAAAGCTCCACTGCGCGCGTCTTTGTGAAAAAGGGCAGCGGTGAAATCACCGTTAACAAACGTCCTCTGGATCAGTATTTCGGTCGTCCGACGGCGCGCATGATTGTTCGCCAGGCGCTGGAGAAAGTTAACCTGGACGACCAGTTTGACGTCAACTGCACGGTCAGGGGTGGTGGCACCACCGGCCAGGCCGGTGCGATTCGTCTCGGCATTACCCGTGCCATCATTCATTACGACAGTGAACTGCGTTCGCCACTGCGCAAGGCCGGCCTGGTGACGCGTGATGCCCGCGAGGTCGAGCGTAAGAAAGTGGGTCTGCACAAAGCCCGCCGCGCACCACAGTTCAGTAAGCGCTGATGCGGAGCAACATGCAATCCGGCAACGCTATTTGGCGGATCGTCTAACGGCAGGACAGAGGACTCTGACTCCTCTAATCTAGGTTCGAATCCTAGTCCGCCAGCCATGAAACAGGAACCCGCCGAGAGGCGGGTTTTTGTTTCAGGCGGACTGGGATGAGAACCTCGGGTTCGACAAATGGGCACAGCCCATTTGAACGGCGCAGCCGGCCCCGCAGGGGTGAGCCGCACAGCGGCGACTAATCCCAA
>Ga0316201_10004777_pt1 | contig 10299 bp, 8 predicted proteins | sample CS6wburrow_MG_FD_204516 | JGI IMG/M metagenome (GOLD analysis project Ga0316201, IMG submission 204516) | Coastal sediment microbial communities from Delaware Bay, Delaware, United States - CS-6 worm burrow | ecosystem: Environmental > Aquatic > Marine > Coastal > Sediment | place: USA: Delaware... | reverse complement strand
CGACCTTCTCGATGGCGGGTTCGTGATTCCCAACAGTGACGGTGCCGGCATCATCGAGGCGGTCGGTGAGGGCGTCGATCCGTTGCGGGTCGGCGAACGCGTCTGGATCTACCAGGCGCAGTACGGCCGTCGGTTCGGTACAGCAGCCGAGTATGTCGCTATCGACGCGAGTCGCGCCCCGATGCTCCCGGATGCCGCGAGCTTTGAAGTCGGCGCCTGCCTGGGGATCCCGGTCATGACCGCTCATCGCTGCGTGTTCGCGGATGGTGACGTCGACGGACACACGGTCCTTGTCACCGGTGGTGCGGGGCGCGTCGGTCACTATGCGGTGCAATGGGCCAGCCAGGCGGGTGCAACGGTTATTGCGACGGCAAGCAATAGCGAAGATCGGAAAGCCTGCCTGTCAGCCGGTGCACACCATGTTGTTAACCACCGCAGCGACGATGTTGTCGCGGAGATTATGGCCGTTACCGATGGCGCGCTGATTGATCGCATCGTGGACGTCGAGTTTGGCGGAAATTTGCCGACGTCTGTGGAGGTTCTGCGCATCGGGGGCACGATTGCAACCTACGCGTCGACGAACGTGCCCAAGCCAACCTTGCCGTTCTTCCAGATGATGTACAAGGACATCACCATACGCTGCGTGATTGTCTACGCCATGCCGGAGGCCGCCAAGCAACATGCAATCGCCGATATCGAAAGGGCACTGTCAGCAAACGCGCTGCAGCACCGTATCGCCCATACATTGCCGCTTGACCAGATTGCAAAAAGCAATGAGCTCGTCGAGCAAGGTAGTATTCGGGGCGCGGTCGTTCTGAGTATCGACTAGCCAATAACAAGAACAGGGGGGTTCAGATGGAGCAGAGCCGCATAGACTGGCCCAGCTTTGCGCTTTGCGCATTGATTCTTGTCGGCGCGAGCATTCCCCTGTTTGCCTATCCGGATGCGTCGGAGGCGGCGCTGGAACGTCTCTACGGTTTCATCGCCAGTGAACTGGGTGTTCTCTATCTGCTCGCGAGCATTGCGGCCATTGGCTTCCTCGTCTGGCTGGGCTTAAGCCGTTACGGCTCCGTAAAACTCGGCGAGCCTGACGAGTCGCCCGAGTTTCGGGAAATCAGCTGGGTCGGCATGCTGTTTTGCGCCGGCGTGGGCGCGGGTCTGCTCTACTGGTGTGCGACCGAGTGGGCGTTCTACTACGATGCCCCGCCATTTGCTGCGGAGCCGCGTAGCGTCGAGGCACAGGAATGGGCATCGACGTACGGGCTGTTCCACTGGGGCTTCACCGCGTGGGCGTTTTACTGTCTGCCGGCTATCGCAATCGCCTATCCGTACTACAGGAAGAAACTCGACGTGCTGCGCTTCAGCGTCAGTTGTCACTGGTTTCTTAAGGGGAACGAGCACGGACCGATGGCAAGGGCCATCGATTTCCTTTTTATGATCGCGCTGCTTGGTGGCGCAGCATCCAGTCTCGGCTTTTCGACACCTATGATCGCGGCCTGCATCGGCTGGCTGTTCGGTATCGAGGTGAGCGACACTTTGGAAATCGCGGTTGTCGTGCTGTGTATGGTCCTGTTTGCGCTTAGCGTATGGCTTGGCCTGAAGCGGGGCATCAAGCGGCTCAGCGACATCAACGTCCTGTTGGCTTTCGGCTTGCTGTTGTTCATTCTCGTCGTCGGCCCGACCGCCTTCCTGCTCAAGACAAGCCTGAACAGTGTCGGACTCATGGCCGACAATTTCCTGCGCATGAGTTTCTGGACGGATCCGTTCACGGAATCCGGGTTCGTCGAGAGCTGGACGATCTTCTACTGGGCGTGGTGGATAGCATTCGCGCCCTATGTCGGACTGTTCGTCACGCGCATCTCGCGCGGCAGGACCATACGGCAGGTTATTTTTGGCATGTTGCTGTGGGGCTCGCTCGGCAGCTGGCTGTTCTACATGGTGATGGGAAACTACGCGATGTTCCTCGAGCTGTCGGGGCAACTCGACTTCACGGGGATAATGAAATCGGTCAACGGCAGCGCGGCTATCGTCGCGATGCTTGAACAACTGCCGCTCCCCGCCGTCGTTGTAGCGGTGTTTTCCCTGATCTCGATTATCTTTGCCGCGACGACCTACGATTCCGCGTCCTACACATTGGCTTCAAGCGCGACGCTGCATCTCAAGGCAGGCGATGACCCGGCACGCTGGCACCGCGTATTCTGGGCTTTCGCGCTCGGCCTGATGCCAGTTGCATTGATGCTGCTGCAGGGAAATCTGCGACCGATTCAGGTAATACTGCTCATCGTATCGCTACCGATACTGTTCGTCGGTGTCGCGATGTCTATCTCGCTGGTCAGGACGCTGAGGGCCGACATCGCTGCATGAGCACATCGCTGAGTTCACCACTCAGGCCGATCGTTACTGGCGGAGACGCGAACAACTCGAAAACCTGTTGTCTGCCGACTCTCGCCACGTAACGGACGTGTGTCCCCGGGATCTTGAGTGTGTCGGGACAATCCTCCGGTAACGGACCCTTGTAGGTCAGCCAGAATCCGAATTCGTCGACAGTCGCGTCGAACTTCGCAGCAATAGCAAGGCTCTTGAGACCGCCACGCTTCCCGCCAAACTGAACCTCCTGGTCCGTGAACGAAACCTGTGAGGGTTGCCGCGGTGTGCCGTAGGACGACACAAGCCTTAGCCAGGGCTCAAGCGGATTTGCCGGCTCAAAGGAGAATGCGGCGATGGCGACGACCAGGACGACCGCCAGTGCAATGAATGCTGATCCCATGTATTCCATACAGATTACCGTTGCTTCGCGTTAGGACGAACAGTTCTCATTTTGCCTGAGAAATTCGTCTGTTTGACCCATTCTGTGCTGCGTCACGCCTGCCGCAGCAAGCCTCAGGACCCCTCGTTCGAGTCCGAATCCGCTCGTTCCATATAACCCGGCTGCCGGCGGGCGCCCAGGTGTTAGAATGCCGAACGAATCAACGTATCGTCTTTGAGGAGCGGCTAATTGGTCCAGACATGGAAAAGTAATTCAAACACACCGGCAGCAATCACTTTCCTGCTGTTGTTACTTGCTCTTGATCTCGTGTTTATCTTCGTGCATTTCTTGTTACTAACTGATGCTTTTGATAACGGATTATTTTCTTTGGAAAGAGACCGTGGATACCCGGAGCTCTATCAGTACATTAAGGTATTTTCGATCGTTATCTTGCTGTACTTCCTGTTCACAAAGACCAAAGTCATCGGCTATAGCGTGTGGTGTCTTCTGTTTCTGTATTTGCTGCTCGACGACGCCTTCAGCATACATGAATCATTCGGTGGCTTTATTGCCACGAATTTGGCCCTTGCTCCTGCTATTGGTCTCCGTGCACAGGATTTTGGCGAGCTGGCCGTATCCCTGATCGCCGCCACTGTATTCTTGATACCACTCGCCTTGTTCTATGCCCGTGGACTGGGTGCATTCAAAGAGGTAACAAGACAACTGCTCTGGCTTCTGGTTGCTCTGGCCTTCTTTGGAATTTTTGTCGACATGCTGCACGTTGCGATAAACATGGGATGGAAGGTCCGTTTCCTGCTGGGCGTCGTGGAAGATGGGGGCGAGATGGTCGTAATGAGCCTCATGGCCTGGTATGTCTTTCTGATTTACTACCGCGATGGACACGCCAGTTCCTCATCCCGATATGTGACCTGACGTGTTATGAGCCAAGAAAGGCGCCCACGAAACTGATTTCAATGACCCTTACTGGTGCAGGCAGATCAGCGCAATAGCGCACCAGCAGAACGCATCTTGAAGAACGGCGCAAAACCTGCCTACAACATGAATGACAAAAGTGTCGCGGTGCCAAGGAAGGCAATGAAGCCGGAAACATCCGTGACCGTGGTTAGAATTATCGACGACGCTGTCGCCGGATCCTGGCCAAGCCGTGTTAGCAAGATCGGCACGAGCGCGCCGGAGATCCCGGCGGCTATCATGGACAAGACCATCGCGACTGCAATAACCAGCGCAAGACCCAGGGATTGGCTCCAAACGAACACGGCCAATCCGCAAGTGACGGCCAGGGCCAGGCCGTCGACTATGCCCACCCGTATTTCCTTGGACAAAACGCGACGCCACTCGCGCAAGCCGATTTCCCGCAGTGCGAGGCCGCGCATCGTGACCGCGAGTGCTTGCGAGCCCGCATTGCCAGACTGACCCGCGACGACAGGCAATAGTACGGCCAGCGCTGTAAACTGGGCGATGAGGCTTTCGAATACGCCGACAACCGCAGCGGCAAGGAACGCAGTCAATAGATTGATGTGTAGCCATGGCAAGCGCCGCCGCACAGAAAACATCGCCGTCGACAGGGCCCGCTCGTCAGCACTCGCACCTACCATGGTCTGCATGCCAGCGATTGCTTGTGACTCGATTGCATCGAACAGGCGCTGGTAACGCACCACCCCCATCAGCCGTCCGTCAAGGTCAACCACGGGCAATGAATCTACGCGGAACGTGTCGAGCTGTTCCACGACTTCCTTGCGCGGCGCAGTAGCCAGTACGCTGCCTGCCGGCGGCTCGAGCAACTCCTCCAGTCGTGTATCGGGCGCTGCCATTGCCATGGCCTGCATGTCCGCCCTGCCAACCAGGTGATTCTGTCTATCGACAACGTACAACGACCGGGTTCGACGGACCCCCGACCGTCGCAGAACATCGAGTGCCTGGGTCACGGTCATGTCGGTGCGAATAGTGTCGTACGGGCGGTCCATCAGCCTGCCCGCGGAGCCCTCATCGAACTGCTGCAGCCGTTCGAGATCCTCTTGCACCGAGGGTGGCAACGATTTGAGCAGTGTTTCGCGAGTGCTGCTCTTCATTCCTGCCAGAAGCACCAACGCCAGTCGCGGAGACGCCTCCTGCAATACGCCCTGACGCTGTTTAACATCCAGCAACTCGAATACGCGCGCGGCGCGGCTGTCAGCGAGCATTTCCAGGCTTGTGATCAGGGCGCTCGGCGCCATGCCAGCCAGTGAGCGCTGCAGATCTCCATCTGATGTCTCTTCCAGCGAGCGCGCAGCATCCGCCGGCCTGTCACGCAAGTACGCTTCCTTTAGCCTATGGTCCAGAGTCACGACGCTTTCCGCCGCACCCATGCACGACTCACGAGCTGACCCGTTACATACGGGACTTCCGACAGTAACAACGTAAACAGACTGCCGCGTGCATGCTCGCTTGCCCCGTGTCCCATCGCGCCAAATAACCTGGCGCGTGACACCCCACCAAGAATGCGTCGTTCATGGTCGACGACTGGAAGCCAGTTGTGTTCGTGCCAGCTTGGATCGGAAATCGCACTGGCAACCGGCGTCTCGGCGTGCAGTGGCGGTGCGACGAGCACATAATTACGTATGGATCCTGTGACAGGATGATTCGTCAGCAGCTTCCACTTGTCCAGCAGCCCGAAATAGGAAGCATCCGCAAGAACCACAACAACCGGCCCCGGGTCTTCACCCCCTAGCTTTCGCAATTCTACCAGTGCCGCCTTGGCCGGCATCTCCGCCTGAAATTCCAGCGGCACGTCCGTTACGAGCGCGCCAACGCTGTGTGCCGGATAATGCAGGTACTGCAAAAACCGACGCCGTCGTACACGATCACCGAGGGAGTTCACGAGAGCCAGGCTAATTTCGCGAGGAATCTGACTCAGTAGCGCAATCGCGGTGTCGATGGGCGAATCGCACAGCCATGTCTTCACTGCATCCTCGTTGCGATCAAGAAGGCCTTCAATCAGCGGCACGGGCAGCCTGGACACCACTGACGCCGCAACAGTCGCCGACAGCCGCATCAGAACTGAGTTGATCTCGTCGATATCGCCACGCGCAAGAATACGTGCAAATGCGTCAGGGTCGCTGCGCGCGAAACCCACATGCAAGACATCGACGCCACCGTTACCCATCGGACGAACCCTCGCTGAGGCGCAATACATTTGAATCAGCGAAGCGTGCAGACGGAATGGTTACGATACCCTGTTTGGTGGCAAGGTCCGCACCGGTGGCATGTATTTCTACTATGGCACCTTCTTCGCCATTGACCCGGATGCGTTCGCCGATCGTAAATCGTGCCATTTCCCTGCGTGCCAGGAGATTTTCTACCTGCTGGCGGGCGCCGAACGCAAACGCGAGCATGAGTCCACCACCGACGATAGCCACCAGTATCAGCAGCAAACGCGTCATGAACGAAATATTCACGGCCATGTTTTGCAAACCCATGACCACGGCGATGCTAATCACGGTGCCGTAAAGCAGGCGCGGGCCGATGGAGCCTTCCGGGATATCCTCATTGAGCTCGGTAAGCAGTTTGCTCGCCAGCAGACCCAGCAGATGGCCCGCCGCCACAATAGCGAAACTGACGAGCGCCTTTGGAATGAACCCGGTGGCCGCCATTAATAACGCCGACATGGCACCAATCCCCTGGACGCGCAGGGCTACCACGATGCCGAGAACGAACACGAGCCAGAAAGCAATGGCCCTGGAAATTTTAATGACTCGTGGCGAGAAAACGCTCGAGTCTGTTGTGCTGACGCGTGCAACACGCCGATCGAGAGCCTCCAGCACACGCCCAAGACCTACGCTCGCAATACGCCCGCCAATCAGTCCCAAAACAACCAGACCAATCGCGATTAGCTCCGAATATTCCGAAAGACCGGCAGAAATCAAAGGCTCGTCCATTGTGCGCTCTCCGTAATAGTGATTCTGGCGCAGCGATTACCCGTGAATCGCAATATTCTCGCTCTCGATGATGGCCTTACTCCATCGAGAAATGACGGTCGAGGAGTGGAGCCTGTATACCGTGACCCTCACCGCCGAATTCATTATCGAGTGCAAGCGTCGTGCGCTCAAATAGCTCCTGTGCAGCGGCTGGACTGTCAGCGATACACGTCATGCCCATCTTCCCATATTGCGACAGGGCACCAATCATGTGAAACAACGCGCCTGTGCCATCGGCGTGGCGGAAACCGAGGCGGCGCTTCGCAACAATCTCGAGCAGGTCTTCCGGCAACAGCCCCCGATACGCCGGTGACTTCAGGTTGTCGGTGGCGCTGTAGTACTTCGCCTTGCCGTCTGCGGTCTTGAATAAGCCGGTGGCGGGATCGAGGCGGCCACCCGTCAAGAACTCGAGCGCGTGAAACGGCGGCGTTGTTCCGCCCATGCGCAAGTTGATCTCGATCGCGTGAGCTTGCCATGTACCCGATGTCGGCCGGCTGACGAGAAAGTCGATTGCAAATCGGCCCAGAATGCCTTTGCTGCTAAGGACCCGGCCGACCTTTGTCGCCTCTTCGTGCAACAGCATGCGATAAGCATCGTCCGCGGGAAAGCGGCAGCCGAGGTAGGACTGGCCGGTCGTCCCACCGAGCACCTGTTCGTGGCTCGAGACGATTATCGGCTGCCCATCGGGTGCGATACGCATTTGCACACTTGGCGAGCGAATGTCCTGTGCAACGACGAGTTCCTCTACAATGCCTTCCATCGTCCCGAACTTGCGCAGGAACGACGCGCTTGTCTCCGTGCCCGACGTCCACTGCAAATCGTGCAGAGCGGAACGGACCTCATCACGGTCTTCACGTGACGCCGGAAACCTGAAAACGCCATTGCCCTCGCCACCAAATCCTTCATTCAGCTTGACGACGGCGCTGGTCGCTTCCGGCCGTTTGCGCCCGAGGTCGATAAGCGCTTCGATGATCTCCTCCTCGGTGCGCAGGTCTTCACTTCCCGCCGGATGCCTGACTCCGGCCTCGGCGAAGACGCGCCGATTTCCTGACTTCGTGCCGTACACGAGGTGCTCGGGATCGAGGCCGTTCAACGGCAGGTCCAGCGCAAGCGCCAGCTGCCGCTCGCGCTCTGTCGAATTGTAGCAAGTCAGGTAGGCCCGCTGCGGGTCGCGAATTAATCCACGAATGCGCTGCAGAAAACGCGGCCGCTCCAAGACCTTCTCAGTCAACGGCCGGGCACTGTTGTCGAGCACCGACAGCAAATGCAGCCGTTCCCGCGCGTGTCGCAATGGCACGCCTTCAAGCAAGTCGAGGTAGTAGTCGATGATGTCCGGATGCACGGGTTGACTCGTTACGTAGATGAGCCGCGCGTTTGGATTAAGCAGGCGAATCAATGCGAACAGCAGCCGCTCTTCATAGAATGCCGCGCCGGTCACTTTGGCAAGCTCTTCCTGGTTGACGGTGAGCGACGGCACGATGACCGACGTATGCTCATAATCCGGATTGCTCGACAATGCCGACCAGATTTCGGGCAGTCGCTCTTTCAGCGCCTGGAACCGGCGGGCGTCGTCGCTCATGAGCCTGTACTACCCGGCATGAACTTTCACAGTCTCGCCGATCGCATTGAGAATGCGGCGCAGTTCGTCATAGTCAGGATGCCGCACACGCATCCAGGCATTCGCCATGTAGCCGGCCTCGACCGGCTGGGTCGGCGTCCCGATCTCTGGCAGGTGCGCCGCAACAATACAATCGCCGAAACGCTTGCCGATCTCGTCGACACCCGAGTAACCGCTGATGTTTCCATCGCGCTCCGGGCGCAGGGCGATCATGCCTGCCGCGAATCGCCGCGACGGCGATCTGTGTGTCTTACCCTGGACAATGGCGCATGCCCACTCGAAATACAGATCGAATTCATTGGCAGCGTTATAGACATCCCATTGCCCGACGCCGGGCGGCCGACAGCCAATTTCCGAGAACTTCAGTCCCTTTGGCCCGAAAAACCACTCCATATGAGTGGCGGAGGTGCCGATGTCGAGAATCTTAATGACCTTGCGCGTCAGCTCGCGTACCTCTTCATAACCGGCTGCATCAACACGATTTGTCGCGACCATCTGCGGCGATATCCAGCGCTGCCGCATTGCCTCGAGCACGTTGGGATAGTAGTGAGTAATAAACTCGTGAGCGACTTCGCCATCGATCGTCACGGTGTCGATAAATCCTTCATGGCCTTCGATGAACTCCTCGACGGCCACCGCGTGCCCGGCTGCTAAACCTGACTCCTGAATGACGCGTTCGAGGGCTTCGCTGTCACGGACTCGATAAGTGCCTGACGCGCCAGCGCCTGCCGGCGGTTTGATGATCAGCGGGTATCCCGTCGCGGCGGCGAAGTCGCGTGCGTCCTGCGGCGTTTTTGCCCGAGTCGATTGCGCGCAAGGAATGCCGGCACTCCGCAGCGCTTCCTTCATAGCGGGTTTGTCGCGACAAAGGAAAGCCGTCTGTACCGAGGTGCCGGGAATACCGGTCGCCTCTCGAACAGCAGCGGCCGCCATGATGTGCGCCTCGATCGTTGCTTCGAGCCGATCCACCCAAACTTCTGCCTGCACCGCCTTGACCGCCTTGAGTAACGACGGCTCATGCACAACCGAACTCACCTGTACGTAGTCGCTCATCCAGCTCTTGAGTTCGTCGGATAAATGCGAAACCGGCCGCTCACCGATGCCGATGACGTTCGCACCTGCCGCATGCAAACCGCGCACGAACTCGCGTTGGTTATACGGAAACGACGGTTCTATAAAAATGATGTTCATTGCAGCTTACTCAGCTCACGAAAGAGCTCTACGTAACGCGCACCCTGGCGCTGCCACGAAAAGTCCTGGGCCATACCGTTGGCGACAACACTCCTCCATGCGACCTTGTCTTCAAACAGATCAAGAGCTCGGTTGATTGCCCAATCGAGCCCGGCTTCATTGTAATCCCGAAACAGGATGCCCGTCCCTGTCTGATTTTCGGCGTCGATCTGCTGTACCGTATCGGCGAGACCACCGGTCTCACGGACAATTGGCACGGTACCGTACCTGAGACTGTACATCTGGTTCAGCCCGCAGGGCTCGTATAACGAGGGCATCAGGAACATGTCACTACCGGCCTCGATCCAGTGCGCCAGCTTGTCGTTGTACCCCCGAAAGAAGCAGACCCTGCCCGGGTAGCCCTCCTGCATCGCTCGTAACATGTGCTCGTAGCGTGGCTCGCCGCTTCCAAGGACGACCAGGGCGAAGTCGCGCTGCGCGAGCATCCGCGGCACGACAGTTGCGATCAGGTCTATCCCTTTCTGGCCGACCAGCCGGCTCACGATGCCGATCAATGGTCGCTCAGGCTCGTCGTCCAGGCCCAGCTCGCGCAGCAGCCCGGCCTTGCACTCGGCCTTGCCGGTCATGTCGTCGGCTGAATAGTTGGCTGGAATATGACGGTCGACTGCCGGGTCCCATTCGGTGTAGTCGACTCCGTTGAGAATCCCGACGAGCGAGTCCATACGCAGGCGAAGCAGGCTGTTAAGCCCCATACCGTAGTCGTCACCAAG
>Ga0316201_10004776_pt1 | contig 10300 bp, 8 predicted proteins | sample CS6wburrow_MG_FD_204516 | JGI IMG/M metagenome (GOLD analysis project Ga0316201, IMG submission 204516) | Coastal sediment microbial communities from Delaware Bay, Delaware, United States - CS-6 worm burrow | ecosystem: Environmental > Aquatic > Marine > Coastal > Sediment | place: USA: Delaware... | reverse complement strand
ATTGCGGTAATACACACGCTTCATAGAGTGGCAGGAGGAACACACATCGCGGTAAATCTTTAAACCACGCTGCAAAGCCGCTTTATCATATGTACCGAAAGGCCCTTCAAACGACCAGCTCTGGCTCACAAGTGGCACCGTTTCGCCTCCTCCGGCCAAAGCTTGCGTGACCGGAAAAGGCCCCAAACCAAAAAGAGTAAAAACAAAAACAGTCAGGATTAAGCGCTTCAAAATCATGCCAAGGCTCCTGCGTGAGAGGAATGTGATTTCGCTAATACAGCCTCATGAATGGACGACGGCAAAGTCCGCCCTTTTTCAAAACGGTTTAGAAGCGGTAAAATAACAAGGAAAAAGCCGAAATAATACCCTGTAAACGCCAAACCAAACAGGCTCAGGGGTATCCCGAACAGAGTAGCATCCGCCGCTTGCGAACCGATATACCCCAGCGCAACAAACAACACAAAGAGGAGCAGGAACGACAGCTTAAAAAGAGGACGAAACCGCGCACTGCGTATGGGATGCGTATCAAGCCATGGTAAAATAAACAGCATCGCAATCGAGCCAAACATCGCCAGCACCCCACCCAGCTTTGCCGGAATCGGCGCACTTTCAGCAGCGCTCAGCGGTATTCCCCAATCCTGGTTAAGATCAGCCATAAACCCGAAAGCTGCCAGCGCGCCACCAACCAGAAACAGCAGAGTACCAAGCTTATACCCCAGAATTCTAGGGTTTTTACGCCAAACGAATTCGACCATCAGAAAGGCTAGAACAGCAAAACCTACGATCATGTAGAGGTTCATGTTAAACGTGATCGCCCGCAAAATCGCGTAGAACGGCAGAAAGTACCACTCAGGCACAATATGCGGCGGAGTCACCAGCGGATTGGCGGGAATATAATTGTCCGGGTGCCCCAACGCGTCCGGCATATAAAAAACAAACAGGCAATAAATGATAATGAACACGCTCAGTCCAAAGAAGTCCTTCATCGTGTAATACGGATTAAACGGAATCGTGTCCTGTGGACCCTTCACATCAATACCCAGAGGGTTGTTCGATCCGGTCACATGCAGCGCCCAAACATGCAGGAAAACCACAGCAAAAATAATAAATGGCAACAAATAATGCAGCGCAAAGAACCGCGTCAGTGTCGGGTTATCAACCGAAAACCCTCCCCAAAGCAGCGTCACAATATGCTCCCCAACAAACGGGATCGCCGAGAACAAATTCGTAATCACAGTAGCGCCCCACAGGCTCATCTGCCCCCAAGGCAACACATAACCGATAAAGGCCGTGGCCATCATCAAAAGGAAAATAACAACACCCAAAAGCCACAACAACTCACGAGGACGCTTGTAGGAACCATAATACATCCCGCGGAAAATATGGATATAAACCGCAATAAAGAAGAAACTCGCCCCATTCATATGGATATAACGAAGAAGCCAGCCGCCATTCACATCGCGCATAATGCGCTCAACCGAATCAAAAGCCAGCTTCGTATCAGCCGTATAATGCATCGCCAAAACGACACCCGTGACAATCATCGTCACCAGCATAAACATGGCAATCGCCCCGAAATTCCAGAAATAATTAAAATTACGCGGCGTCGGGAATACACCGTATTCCTTTTGCAACATCGTAAAGATCGGCATACGGGAGTCGATCCACTCGACGACGCAATTGTCAAATTTTTCACGTGGCTGATGTACCATTATAATAGCCCCTTATCCAATCTTGATCGTTGTATCATTGACAAATTCATAGGGCGGAACAGGCAGATTCTTTGGTGCAGGCCCCTTGCGAATGCGCCCTGACGTATCATAGTGCGACCCGTGACATGGGCAAAACCATCCCTCATAATCACCGCGAGCCTCCGTTGCTTTCTGCCCCACCGGAACACAGCCCAGATGCGTACAAATCCCGATCGTGACCAACCATTCGGGTTTTTGCACCCGCTCGGCATCGCTTTGCTTATCGGTCAAAGACTGCACATCAACTGATTGAGCCTCCTTGATCTCTTCTGCCGTACGGTGACGGACAAACACGGGCTTGCCCTGCCACATCACGGTCTTGGCTTCCCCTTCAGAAATCTCGCTGATATCAACTTCCACCGTCGCCAGCGCCAATGTGTCTTTCGCAGGGTTCAAGGAGTCCACAACCGGGCGTTTGAGAAAAACCCCAAGGCCCACAGCGCCCATCGCTGCAGCGACAAGCTGCATAAAATCTCGGCGGGTTTCCCCATCAGGATTATTTTTTATTTCTGTTTCGGCTGACATAATGTCCAAACCTCTTAATTTTTATGTAGAAAAAAACGCAACAAGACTTTTAATCATCTCTTTGTAATATATATAAGCTTGTAATATATCAACCCATTGAACACCAGTAGCAGAGAAGAGAAAGTGCTTTTTCCACAGGAATCATGAAAGTCGTATTATACCAACCCGATATCCCTCAAAACCTAGGTGCCATGATCCGGCTCTGCGCCTGTATGAATATCGGCCTTGAGATTATCGAGCCGTGTGGGTTCTTGTGGAACGAGCGCAAAATCCGTCAATCCGCCATGGATTATTATGATGCCCTCGCCCCAGTGCGCCACAGCAGCTGGAGCGCTTTTAAAGAGAACACAAAAGAACGCATCATCCTCATGACCACAAAAACAGATCAGCCCTATTATGATTTTGCTTTTCGCCCCGATGATATCCTGCTGGCGGGCCGGGAAAGCGCCGGTGTACCAGAAGACATCCACAACGCCGCCGATGCCCGGATTTGCATCCCCATGCATGCAGATTTTCGCTCCCTGAACATTGTCAACGCCACCGCCATGATACTCGGCGAGGCGTTGCGCCAAACACGATAAAAAATGATCACACAAATGATCATAGTGAAGTTTTCATATTTTTATTGCGCTAGAACTCAAAAAAAGCGTACCAATGTCGAAAGAAAAACAAAAATGCGGAGAGTTCAATGACACAAAATAGAAACAAAAAGCTTACAAACTTATTTTTAGACAACGATGGAAGTGCCCCCCAACAATTCAAGGGGTTCATTGAAGGTAGAAATGGCGGCATTATCTTGCCATCTAATTTAGAATCATACCCCGAAAGAGGCGTTGTTCATACTTGGGTAATAAACCCAAAAAAAAATACCATTGATCCCTTGAGACTCAGTGTCGTGTTTTCAGAAAGTGGCGCTGTTTCCATTGGTGTTAATGCTGAGGATGCTCTAAATCAATCAGAAAAAACAAGTCAGTTGTTTCAACGTGGCGATACAATGTCTCAAGGAGCCGTGCCTACACGCCATGCACAGGACGCTATAGATGGATTAAAAAAATCTCTTGATCTTTAAACCTGTCTCAAACACTGATCACGATCTGGTTTAAACCCCTGTTCAATCCACCAGCTTTCAATTCGAGAGAGCGTTTCGCCCATCGCAGGGCCGGGTGTAATTCCGGCCTCCTGCAAATCGGTGCCGCTTAAAGGAAACATCGGAATATCCCAATTCTGCACAATCTCAAGTGCTGTCGGTGCATAGCCATTCATCACCCGATCACCCGCTAGCTCAATCATCAAGCCTTGCGCCGTGAGGCTACGCCCATACTTGTATATAGACACTTTCACCGCCTGCTCACAGCTCAAATCCTCAAGCGTCAAAACGCCGTCTATCGCCTGCATATCTTTCAAAAACACCTTGGGGAATATCACATAGTTTTCCATCGCTTTGATATTTTCAAAATTAAGCCCTGCCATCACGAACACCCGTGCAGGCAGCGCCGTCAAACCATAACGCGACTGGAACATGCAAAAATGTTTCAAAAAATCGGCATCATAGTTTTCAAAATCAAAACCCTTCAAAACACCATGTGCGAACATCACATCTAAAATTTCCACAGGCTTGTCCGAAATCATAATTTTGAAAAACTCCTGCGAGATTCGCTCACGCGACAGCTCTGCAATTTTATCCGCCGCCTTTTCGCAAGCCTGCAAAGCCTCCTGATCAAAATTACCCTGCCCATAAAGAGCATGAAACCTGAAAAATCGTAAGATCCTCAAACAATCTTCTTCAATGCGTTTTGCAGCGACGCCAACAAACCGGATTTGACCTGCTTCCAAATCATCTACCCCCTGCCCCAACGGATCATAAATATGCCCAGAGCAATCCGCGAGCAGCGTATTCATCGTAAAATCACGGCGCTTGGCATCTTCAATCCAGTCCTGCGTAAAAGACACAACCGCTCTCCGCCCATCGGTTTCATCATCGCGCCGCAACGTTGTGATTTCAAAAACACGATCATCACACACGGCGGTCACCGTTCCATGATCAATCCCCGTCGGGATCACCTTCACCCCGTTTTTTTCCAAAAGCGCAGTTACAATTTCTGGCGCAAGCACAGTTGCAATATCGATATCCTCAACATCCCGACCCATCAGAGCATTGCGAACACACCCGCCAACAAACAACGCCTGAGGTTCTTCTTCCGGGATATTTCCCTGCAAAACACCAAAGATTTTTTGCGCTTGCGATGTTTGCATCCATGGCTGATTTTCAATCTGTTTCGCAGGTCTTAAATCCATATGCTGTTTCCCTCGGGATTAATCCTTCTTATAATCATTGTACGTGTTGTGCCATGCGGTCAAATCACACTAGAATGCATGCGTAATTTCTCACCTTAGACATTATAAGGAGTTTTAGGCCCGTGACCACCGCAGAAAACAATGTAGAAAACAAAATCCGCACCGAAGAAGAATTCGCCGATGCCGCGCACATGCTCTCAAGAGCACGCAAAGAAATCGCCAAAACGATCTTCGGACAAGACCGCATCATCGATGAAACGCTCATCACACTGGCCGCAGGCGGACACGTTCTGCTCGTCGGTGTGCCGGGACTGGCCAAAACCCTTCTGGTGGAAACCGTGGCCAAAGCTTTGGGCCTGTCTTCAAACCGTATTCAGTGCACACCTGATCTCATGCCCGCCGATGTGCTTGGCTCGGAAGTACTGGAGGAAGATGCCAAGGGCAAGCGCTCTTTTCGCTTTATTCCCGGCCCGGTCTTCACGCAATTCCTAATGGCCGATGAAATAAACCGTGCCTCACCACGCACGCAATCTGCGCTGCTGCAAGCCATGCAAGAAAAAGAGGTTTCCGTTTCAGGCGCCGCGCATAAACTGCCCTCGCCATTTCATGTTCTTGCCACGCAAAACCCGATCGAGCAAGAAGGCACCTACCCCCTGCCCGAAGCCCAGCTCGACCGTTTCCTCATGCAGGTTGATGTCGACTACCCGGACGAACGTGCCGAGCGTGAGATTATTCTCAACACCACATCAAACCAAACATCAAGTCTAAGCGCTGTCATGGAAACGCAGGACCTACAGAATATACAAACTCTGGTACGTGATATGCCCATCGGTGAAAGCGTTGTCGATGTGATCCTGAATCTCGTTCGCATGCTTCGTCCCGGCGAAGACGCATCATTAAAGGTGAATGAATTTGTCTCCTGGGCACCGGGTCCACGCGGCTCTCAGGGCCTCATTCTTGCCTGCCGTGCCAAAGCGCTTCTGGAAGGGCGCGCTGCCCCGATCCTTGATGATGTACTGTCTCTGGCTGTTCCTGTCCTGCAACACCGCATGGCCCTAAACTTCAAAGCCAGAGCACAAGGTCTTACCATCGTGAACCTCATCCAGGACATGGCTAAGGACTTGTAACCCTCATGCGCCGTATCAAAGATATATTATCTTTTAGAAACGAAGCCGAAACAGCGGCACAAGATCTGCCTGCACTAATGATGCTGGCGCGGGACATCGCACGCAACATCGCCCACGGCCCGCACGACCAGAGAAAATCAGGTGCTGGCGAGAAATTCTGGCAGTTTCGCGAATACACCTCTAGTGATCGGCCACAAGATATCGACTGGCGGCAATCTGCCAAAACCAACCATGTTTTCATCCGTCAAAAAGAATGGCAAACCACGCAGAAAAACTTCTTCTGGTGTGCCTCCGGTCCGTCCATGGATTATGCTTCCGATAAAATATACAGGCGCAAAGATGACGCAGCGCACATCATTACACTGGCTCTTACCTTACTGCTGACCAGAGGAAATGAGCAGGTCGGCCTTCTAGGAAACAACAAAACGGGACGCAGCGAAAACACGATAGAGAAAATCGCGCTAGACCTTCTAACGCAGCGTGATTCCGTCGCCCACGTGCTGCCACAGCACCTCGCTATCCCAAAACATGCCTCTCTTGTTATGACAGGTGATTTCCTCTCCCCGCTCGAAGAGATCGAAGACAGCTTTCAAAACCTTGCCGTCAACACCGGACAAGCCCTCATCATACAGGTCCTTGACCCGGCTGAGTTAAACCTTAGCTTCTCCGGACGCATCACATTTCAGGGACCACAGGCGCATGAAAAAGAAACCATCAACGATGTTGCCGCCATCCGCCCAGACTATATTGCACACATTCAAAACCATATCGCGGGACTAAAAACGCTATGCCGAGAACAAGGCTGGTCCTACGTCCTGCACGCGACTGATCAGAATTTATCCGACACCCTGTCACAAATCTGGGCCATGATGGATAAAAGCGTAAGGCGTAACGCATCATGATGGAACTCCTCAGCAATTCTGTCTTTATGCAACCTTGGATTCTGGCAAGCCTCGCCGCGCTGCCGCTGCTCTGGTACATCCTGCGCATTACGCCCCCGGTGCCCAAACTTATGCAGTTTCCGGCCACGCGTTTTTTGATAGACCTCACCACAGAAGAAAACACACCCAGCCACACCCCGTGGTGGATTTTGCTGCTGCGCCTTTTTATTGCCGCGCTTATTATTATCGCCTTGGCCCGCCCGGTTTATAACCCCGCCGACGAAATCACAGGCAAAGGCCCCCTTCGACTTGTTATCGACAACAGCTGGGCTGCCGCACAGACCGTTGACCTACAACAAAACGCTGCCGAAGAAATTTTGGCGCAAGCCTCCCGTGAAAAACGAGAGGTTTATATCCTGACCACAGCCGCGCAGCCGGGCGAAAACAAGCCGCAGCAAACAGGCCCAATGATCGCGCAAGATGCTCGCTCCATAATCAAAGGCCTAAAAATTCACCCATGGCCTGCCAATTACAAGGCCGCAACAAAGCTCATAAAAGAAAACAAAATCGGCAAAAGCATCACCAGTATCTGGCTCTCGCACGGGCTGGATGAGGGACGACTGGGAGGTCTTGTACAAACACTACAAGCGCAAGGCACACTGAGCTTTATTGGGCCACAACCTGCGCGCTTACCAACATTGTTACGCCCGGCAGATCATATTTCATCCAATCAAAAAGGCAATCATAACAATGTCCAAGTGAGCATAGACGCCCCGCACACCCTTCCCGCAAACAGGCCCATAATCGTGCACGCTCTGGGACAGAAAAGCGATATTCTTGATGTCCAGACGATAAACCTGAGTTCTGACAAACGACCGCAAATAATAAGCTTTGATATCCCTGATACGCTGCACAACGAGATTTCATCTTTTCGTCTTTCCGGTAAAGCTGGCGCTGGTGGCGTTTTTCTTCTAGATGAGAAATTTCACAAAAAAGACGTCGGCATTGCCGCCGCGCCAGAACAGGCCGAAACAGCGCCCCTGATCGAGGCCAGCTATTACCTCAAGCGTGCACTGGAGCCTTATGCCCGTTTGACAGCCGATCAACTGGATATCTTAATTGAAAAAAATCCATCTGTAATTATTCTGCCCGATATCGGTGCAATGCCAATGCAAACGCTCAACGCTTTAGAAGAGTGGGTCAAAAAAGGCGGGGTTCTCCTGCGCTTTTCCGGCCCGAATATGAGCCAAGCACAAGGTGAGCAACATCTAATCCCCGTACGTCTGCGCGCCGGAGGACGCTCTCTGTCCGGCTCACTGTCGTGGGATGAGCCACAAAAAATAGAACCATTTGCAGAAACCAGCCCTTTTTTCGGTCTTCCCATCCCGGACAACATCACCGTACGTCAGCAAGTTCTTGCTGATCCAGCACAAGACCTCGAAGGTAAGATCTGGGCCCAGCTAGAAGACGGAACCCCTCTGATTACAGCCGCACCGCTAGGGCGCGGACATCTGGTTCTCGTCCACACCACAGCAGATCCGCTTTGGTCTGATCTTGCCCTTTCCGGCCTTTATCTTGATATCCTGAAAAAAATCGTTCGGCTTTCGGGACGTACGAGCGTTCAGTTGAATACAAATTATAAACACCTTGATCCTGTGCTAGTAATGGATGGGACAGGTACACTTGTCGCCCCGCCACCATCGGTTCATCCTCTAGCGGTCAAGGAACTGGAAGAGTCCATTCCCAATTCCCGACACCCGCCAGGCATATACAGCAAAGGCGGATTTCAGTATGCTTTAAATCTTGGCACCAATCTGCCACCATTAAAATCAGTAGGGAAGATGCCCTCCGGCGTAGCTTATAGCCACTATGAAGCCGCATACGAGCGCAGCCTCATGCCCTACCTCCTGGCAGCAGCCCTTATACTATTCTTTCTCGACTGGATCATCATGATGGTTCTGACTTCCGGCGTATTGTCCTTCACACGCCCAACACGTACAGATTCTATGAAGGCACTCATGTTATCCCTTCTCAGCCTTTTATGCTTCACCACCCCAGCGCAAGCGCAAGAAACAACAGCAAAGCAGCAGGAAGAAAAATACGCACAAGGGTTCTATCTCGCCTATGTGCGCACAGGAGACGTGGCGCTGGATCAAACTACACGTACAGGCCTTGAAACCCTTTCCAAAACACTTAAGACACGCACATCCATCGAGCCAGATGGCGTAGCCGAAATCAACCCAGAGACCGACACACTGGCCTTTTTCCCGCTTCTATACTGGAGCATCGGCCCGAGCCAGTCCTCCCTTTCGGACAAGGCTCTATCCAACATCCAGCATTACCTAGACCATGGCGGCACAATCATTTTTGATACACGCGACAACGCACAGAGCAAAAACAGCTATACCGCATCACCGAACATGAAGCTTTTGCGACGCATGATTTCCACACTCAACATCCCACCCTTAGCTCCTATTCCCGACGACCATGTTTTAGGAAAAACATTTTATCTGCTCAAAACCTACCCCGGACGCTATAAGAGCAGTACACTCTGGATCGAGCAACAAAGTGCTAGCGGGCGCGACGGCGTATCATCCGTGATTATCGGCGGCAATGACTGGGCAGGAGCCTGGGCAGAAGGTCCCCCTGATCCCATGACGCGTTTCAAGGCCTTCCCCTCGAAAAAAAACACGCGTCAGGAAATGGCTTTACGTTTTGGCGTCAATCTCGTGATGTACACCCTGACAGGAAATTATAAAGCCGATCAGGTGCATCTCCCCCATATCCTCAAACGGCTGGACAGGAAGACACGATGAGAAATTCTGGTCCTGCCACAACATTGCATTTCTCCCCCCTGCTAGATGATATCTGGCTTATTTCGCTGGGGGGACTTGGTCTTGCACTTCTTATGATTTCTGTGGTCAAATTCCGGCGCGTAGCCTTTTGGCGTGGCCTGACCCTTCTTCTTTTTATGCTCACCCTGATGGGACCATCCCTACTCAAGGAAGAGCGCGTCGCCGCCCGTGACACAGCCATCATCGTTGTAGATGAAAGCCAAAGCCAGCAAGCCGGAAAGCGTATGCAACGTACACACAGGGCTCTAGAATCACTTCAAAAACGTCTGGAAAATGAGCCGGGACTGGATATCCAAATCATCAAAGCGCCCAAGGCAGCGTCCCTTGAAAACCAAACAATTCTGTTCCGAGAACTAGACCTTGCACTCTCCGGCATTCCAGCGCAAAGACGTGCAGGCGTTATCCTTATTACAGACGGCCAAATTCACGACATTCCTGAAAACGAAAGCCTATACGCAGGATACGGCCCCGTCCATGCCCTACTCAGTGGCGAAAAAAATGAAAAAGACCGTCAGATCGTCATTACGAATGCACCAGCTTACGGCCTTGTAGGACAAAATATAACAGTACGCTACCGCGTTGAGGATACAAAAAATATTTCTACAAAAACAGCAGATATCACACTCACCAATCACGGTGGCGTGCAAGAACAAGCCACCGTGGAAACCAGCGCTGAGAACATTATTACTCTGCCGATCAACAATTCCGGACAAAATGTTTTCACGCTGTCCACACCACCTCTAAATGGCGAGATCACAAAGGCAAACAACACCACAGCGCTTATTGTAAACGGTGTACGTGATCGCCTGAAGGTGCTTCTGGTTTCCGGCCACCCACACGCTGGCGGAAGAACATGGCGCGATCTT
>Ga0316201_10004775_pt1 | contig 10301 bp, 11 predicted proteins | sample CS6wburrow_MG_FD_204516 | JGI IMG/M metagenome (GOLD analysis project Ga0316201, IMG submission 204516) | Coastal sediment microbial communities from Delaware Bay, Delaware, United States - CS-6 worm burrow | ecosystem: Environmental > Aquatic > Marine > Coastal > Sediment | place: USA... | reverse complement strand
ACAGCTACCAAAGCGTCGGCTGGAACCGCCAGAAGAAGATCTACGATCTGACCCTGGCGGCCGCTCTAGTGATTTTTTTCGCGGCGTGGATCGCCTTTCACCTGGTCGCGAAGCCGCAGATCACGGCCGAATCGCTGCTGATTCGCGGACTCGCCGTCGCCGCGTTGCTTTTACTCCACGTGATCTTGTCGATTGGCCCGCTGTGCCGGCTCGATCGGCGATTTTTGCCGCTTCTGTATAACCGCCGCCATCTTGGCGTCACGATGTTCTTGCTCGCCGCCGGGCACGGCGTGTTCTCGCTGATCCAGTTTCACGCACTCGGTGACGTCAATCCGTTGCTCAGCATGCTGGCGGGCAACGACGATTTCACGTCAGCGTCGCAATTTCCATTCCAGCCCTTCGGTTTTTTCGCGCTCCTGATCCTGTTTGTGATGGCCGCCACCAGCCACGACTTCTGGCTGGCCAATCTCACGGCGCCGGTGTGGAAAGCGCTGCACATGGGCGTCTATCTTGCCTACCTGCTCGTAATCGCCCACGTCGCCTTCGGCATTTTGCAAAGTGAAACCGACGCCGCACTGGCCGTCGTTGTGTTCCTGGGCATGGTCTGGGTGCTCGGACTGCACGTCTTCGCGGGCCTGCACGAAGTCGCGCACGATCGTGCATCCGCGACACAGGACAATCGCGCGACCTGGATTGACGCAGGCCCGGCGCACAGTATTCCACAAGGGCGTGCGCGCATTGTGCAGGTGGCCGGCGAACGCGTTGCGGTGTTCCGCTACGACGACAAGCTGTCGGCGGTGTCTTCGGTCTGCCAGCACCAGAACGGCCCGTTGGGCGAAGGCTGCGTCATCGACGGGCTCATTACCTGCCCCTGGCACGGCTACCAGTACGACCCGCAGACCGGCGCGTCACCGCCACCTTTCGAGGAGCGCGTGCCCACGTTCAACCTGCGCGTGGAAGGCGGACAGGTCCTGATCGACCCACGGCCCAATCCACCCGGCACGCACGTCCAGCCCGTGGTGCTGGAGGCGGCGAGCGATGCGTGATTTCTACGTGGGCTACCGGCCGAAGGCGGCGCCCGGCACCGCGCGTTTTATCGGCCCGCGCGTGCTGGGCATCGTGGCCATCGCGGTACTGCTGGCGGCACTGATCGCGCTGGCGCAAAAGCCGTTCGCCGTGGCGACGTTTGAGTTTGGCGACACGCGCGCGTTCGAAGGCATTGTCAGCGAGTTCCCCTATCCAACACTGCTGGTGGCACGACCCGGTCGCAGTAGCGACATGCCCTACTCCCGTTACCTTCTAACGGCGCCGGGCAAGCGCGGCATGGCGGACGTACTGGGTGGGCGCCATGGCGACGCTGTGTCGCTGAGGGGCACGCTGATCTACCGCGACGACCAGGCCATGATCGAGGTGCTGCCCGAGACGCTGGTCGTCAGCCCGATGGCAGGCGCATTACCCGGCGACGAAATTCTCGGTGACATCAAGGTGCGCGGAGAAATCGTGGATAGCAAGTGCTATCTCGGAGTGATGAAACCAGGCGAATTCAAAACACACAAGGCCTGCGCTATACGCTGCCTGAGCGGTGGCATTCCCGCGCTGTTCGTGGTCCGCGGTCGCGATGGCAGCGCCGACCACCTGCTGATTGCCGGCCCCGATGGCAAAGCCCTCAACGACGAACTGCTCGAGCTGGTGGCGCGACCGCTCGAGGTCACCGGACAACTACGCCGTCGCGGCACCGAACTGATCCTGCAAACCACGCCACAGTCGTTTGTCGCGCTGTAACGGCCGCTACTGCGTCGGTAACGCAATTAACGCTACAATGAGTCCATGAACGCCCCGACGAACACGCTGTCCGCCGACTATCCGCGCTTCAAGGATCGTATTGTGAGCGTCAGCGACCGGGCCGGTACGTACGCGCTGCGCTTCGCGAGCAACGAGACCGATCTGGATCGCATCGCCAAACTGCGTTTTGAGGTTTTCAACATCGAGCTGTCGGAGGGCCTGAGTGGATCGTGGGAGACCTGCCGCGATCGCGACGCGTTCGACGCCCACTGCCATCACCTGATGGTCGTTGATCAAGGCAGCGGCGAGGTGGTCGGCACGTACCGCATGCAGACTCACCACATGGCGCACGCGGGCGCGGGGTTTTATTCGGACGGCGAATTCGTACTGGCCACACTCGGCGACGATTTCCTCGGTCAGTCCGTGGAACTGGGACGCGCCTGCATCGCCCGCGCCCACCGCAACAGTCGCGTGCTTTACCTGCTGTGGCGGGGGCTTGCCGCCTACATGCTGCACAACCACCAGCGTTATTTTTTCGGTTGCTGCAGCTTGACCAGTCAGGACCCGGCCGACGGCTGGCACGTCACGCAACACCTGCGCGACAAAGGGCTATTGCACGAAACGCTGCGTGTCGAACCGCGCGCTGAACTGGCCTGCTTCGACGCCAGCTTCAACCCCGGCCCGAGCCAGACGCGGGTGCGCCTGCCCCGCCTGATGCGCACTTACCTGGACTACGGCGCGCGCATAGCCGGCGCGCCGGCCATTGACCGGCAGTTCAAGACTATCGATTTCCTCGCCGTGTTCGACATGCAGACCATTGCACCGCGCGTGCGGCGGCTGTTTGTCGACTAACGCGGTCGCCGATGATTCTGATCGCCGCAATCCGCGCACTGATCTTCGCCCTGTGGACTGTGTTCGCCGCGGCGCTGATGGTGGGGGCACGGCTGTTGAGTTTCGGCCGCCCCTCGCTGTGGTGGCCGTGGCGTCAGTGGATCTTCCGGCTGTGGGCGCGCGGTGCGCTGCGCATGCTCAACGTGCAACTGACCGTCCGCGGCGACGCCCCGGCGCCCCCATTCCTGCTGATCTCAAACCACCTGAGTTATCTCGATATCGTGGTGTTCGCCGCCACCGTAAACGCCACTTTCGTGTCGAAGCAGGAGGTGGCGCACTGGCCCTTCTTCGGCCCGATGGTGCGACTGCTGGGCACCATTTTTATAGATCGCAACCGGCGTCGCGATGTAGCCAGGGTCAACCGCCTGATCGACGAGACGCTCGGCCAGGGGCGCGCGGTGATCGTGTTCGCCGAGGGCACCAGCAGCAGCGGCGCCGACGTACTGCCGCTGCGCCCGTCGCTGCTCGGGCCGGCCGTGGGTGGCCGCTACCCGGTACGCTACGCCCGCCTCGCCTACGCGACCGACCCGGGCGCCGCGGATGCCTCGGTGGCCGTGTGCTGGTGGGGCGATGCGACTTTCCTGCCGCACGCCTGGGGCCTGTTTCACGTCTGGCGCACCAGTGCTCTGGTACAATTCGGTGCCGACGTCGTTGAGAGCGACAATCGCAAGGACCTGGCCGCCACATTACACGATCGTATTCGATCCTTACCGGTTTCACCGCACTGACCTATGACGCTATCCACTCAACCCGAGCACAGCACGCACCCGCAGGCGTACGACAATATTGCGTACCTTGAACAGGGCCTGGCGCTGCTGGATCAGATTGAGGATGAACACTACGCGGCCACGCTGCCGCCGGTTTTTGTCAGCGGCGTGGGCGCACACATTCGCCATATCCTCGATCACTTCGACTGCCTGCTGGACGGACTGCCCTCGGGCAGGGTCGATTACGACCGTCGCCGGCGCGACCCGCGCGTTGAAAACGAGCGCCTGTTCGCGATCGAGTCGATTCGCACGCTAATCGATCGTCTACTGGCGCTGCCCGCAGGCGCCGGTGAAGTCGCGCTCACGGTACGCATGGACAGTGGCAGCGACGCCCCGGTCTGGGCCACCTCGTCACTCACGCGCGAACTTCAGTTCCTGACCAGTCACACGATTCATCACTACGCCCTGGTCGCCGCCATCCTCGGCCACGCCGGCTGCACGGTCAGCCGCCGTTTCGGCATTTCGCCTTCGACATTGCGCCATCAGCGCCAGTGACCGGGTCCGCCGACCGCACAGCACACGAATTTCTGCCACGACCATGAGGCTGCGCCGCGGCCTTGCCCTCGCCTACGTCGTCCTGCTGCTGCTGTCCAACGGCTACCGCCTGGCCGGCAGCGCGAACCCATCCCCTGCGGATTCGACACACCACAACCTGCACGTCATCACGCTTGCGCTGACGCCCGACGCAGCGGTCCAGGTGGCCTACCGAGAGTTCGGCAACCCGGCCGGCCCCGTCGTCATCGCACTGCATGGCAGCCCGTACGCCGGCGGCGTCGATCGCCTTGCCGCCGCTCTGCCTGACTACCGCGTGATTGCCCCCCATCTGCCCGGCTTCGGCCGCTCCACGCCTCGGGTGCCCGATTACTCGGTGGCGGCGCACGCCCGCTACGTCGACGCCCTGATGCAGGCGCTGGGCATCGACGCGGCGCACATCGTCGGCTACAGCATGGGTGGCGGCGTTGGCATCGCGCTTTACGACGTGGCGCCAACGCGTGTGCGCTCGCTGTCGCTGGTCGCGTCCATCGGCGTGCAGGAACTGGAAATGTTCGGCAACTATCAGCTCAACCACGCGGTGCATGCTCTACAGCTTGGCCTGTTGCTGGCCCTCGAGTGGAGCGTGCCGCACTTCGGCGCGCTGGATCGGTTCATGCTCAACTCGCGCTATGCGCGCAATTTTTACGACACCGATCAGCGGCCGTTGCGTGAGATCCTGCAACGCATCGCAGCGCCAACGCTGATCGTCCATGGCACTGGTGACACGCTGGTGCCGCTTGCGGCGGCGCGCGAACACCATCGCATTGTGCCGCACAGCGAGCTGGTGGAACTGGCCGGCGGGCACGGGCTGATTTTCTCCGCGCCCGCGATCCTGGCCGCGCCGCTGGCGGCCTTTTTCACCGCGGTGGATGATGACCAGGCAGCACGCCTGGGCGACGCGACGGCGTCGCGGGTCGCCCTGGCCGCCGAGCCGGTGGAGCAACACGTCAGCCTTAAGCTGGCCGGCATCGGACTGCTGCTGGCACTGGCCGCCCTGGCGCTGAGCACTCTGATCAGCGAGGACGCCGCGTGCATCGGTGCGGGGTTGCTGGTGGCCGGCGGGATCATCGATTTCTGGCCTGCGGCCATCGCCTGCCTGGCCGGCATTTACGGCGGCGACGCGCTGCTGTTTTTTGCCGGCCGCCACCTCGGGGCACCGGCACTGCACCGGGCGCCGATGAAGTGGTTTGTCAAGAGCTCGGGGATAGACACGGCCAAGGCCTGGTTTCTCGAGCGCGGCGCGGTTGCCATCCTGATCAGCCGCTTCGTGCCCGGCTCGCGTTTCCCAACCTATGTTGCCGCGGGTGCACTGGGCTTTTCCTTCGTGCGTTTCTCCGGCTGGTTCCTGCTCGCGGCGGTCCTGTGGACGCCGGCACTGGTCGCGCTGTCGGCGGCGGCCGGCACGGCCTTCATCGACACGTTCGCGCGCTTCAGTGCCTACGCGCTGCCCGGTCTCATCGCGCTGATCGTCGTTTTGATCATCGTGCTGCGCGTGATGATTCCCCTCACTACCCATCGCGGTCGGCGGCTGTTGCTCGGACGCTGGCGTCGCCTGACGCACTGGGAGTTCTGGCCCCGCTGGGCCTTTTATCCACCGGTGGTGGCGTACGTGCTCTACCTGGGCCTGCGCTTTCGCTCGTCCACGCTGTTCACGGCGGCCAACCCGGCGATGCCGGACGGCGGTTTTGTCGGCGAATCGAAGATCGATATCCTGCGCGCCCTGGGCGCCGCGGGCGACGACGTCGTCGCGACCACCGCGCTGTTACCCCAGGGCGACCTGGCGATTCGGCACACCGCCGTCGACGCGTTCATGCGCGAACACGCTCTGGGCTACCCGATCGTGCTCAAGCCAAACGTCGGCGAGCGCGGCGCAGACGTCATGATTGCCGCGAGCGACCGCGAGGTGGTCGGTTACCTGTCGCGCCACGATGGCGCAACGCTGGTGCAGGCGTTTGCGCCGGGTCATGAATTCGGCATTTTCTACGTGCGCAGGCCCGGTCGCCCGCGCGGCGCTATTTTTGCGATCACGGACAAACGTCCGCCGGTGGTCACCGGCGACGGCGAGCGCACACTCGAAGCACTGATCCTCGACGACGACCGCGCGGTGTGCATGGCGCAGACCTTTTTCGATCGCCACGCGCACAGGCTGTTCGAAGTACCGGCCGCCGCACAGAAGGTGCCACTGATCGATATCGGTACCCATTCACGCGGCTGTGTTTTCTACGACGGCGAGTGGGTGCGCAGCGAGGCGCTCGAACGCGCAATCGATCGCATCAGCGTCGGCTACGACGGATTTTTTTTCGGCCGCTACGACGTGCGCACACCGGATCTCGAGGCGTTTGCCCGTGGTGAGCAGTTCAAAATCGTGGAGCTTAACGGCGTGACGTCCGAAGCGACCAATATTTACGACCCGTCGAACACGCTATGGGCGGCGTACCGGGTGCTGGCGCGACAGTGGCGCCTGGCGTTCGAAATCGGCGCCGCCAACCGCGATGCCGGCGCGCCGGTTACCCCGGTAGCGACGCTCTTGCGTGGCGTATTCGCGCGCGACTGAGCGCGACGCCGTCAGCTCTGGTGTTCGGGTATCTTGATCGTGATGCCGTCGAGTTCGTCGGTGAGATTGATCTGGCAGCTCAGGCGGCTGTTAGGCTGACTGTCTTCGGCCGTGCAATCGAGCATGTCGAGTTCGTCGTCTTCGCGCGGCGGCAGTTTGTCCAGCCAGGCCTCATCCACGTACACGTGACAGGTGGCGCAGCTCAGGCAACCGCCGCAGTCGGCATCGATACCGGCAATGTTGTTTTCAATCGCGGCTTCCATGACGCTGAAACCGGCCGGTGCATCCACCACCGTCTCAAGGCCCGTGTGATCGATATATTTTACTTTAGGCATTAGCCCCTCTCGACATGGCAAAACGCTCGTATAGAACACTACGGCTCGCGGGGTGTCAACCGGACAACTGGCGCGCGAAACGCCGCAGGGACGCCAGATCCTCCGGCGTATCGAGGTCGAACGCCGCCCGCGGCAAGTCAACGACCGTGCAGCGGCGCGCATCGAGCCGCTCGCGCCCCGGCCGGCCGTGGCGGATCAGCTCGTCAATCTGCGCACGCGGCCACACCACGGGTACACCAAGCGTGCCGGCGTAGCGCGCGGCCGCCGGGCGTTGCGGCTGGTGGCGCCATTGTGCGATCAGAGCGCGCAGGTCGTCTGCCTGCAACCGGTACTGATCCACCAACAGTACGAGGACGCCGTCGCCGCATTTCGCATGCGCCAGCCCGTGCGCCAGCGAGGCGCCCTGGCCGCGCTGCCAGTCGCTGAATTCATGCACCTGCGCGGATGTCGTCGCCAACGCCGCCCGATCGACCGCCGCCTGCGCGCCGACCACGACGTGAACCTCGACGTCCACACAGTCCTGCGCCAGCTCAACGATGCGTTGGAGCAATGTCCGGTCACGCAGACGAACCGACTGTTTGGGCCGACCGAGCCGGCTCGATGCGCCGGCCGCGAGAATCAACGCATCGATCGTGGTCGCCGGCGGCGTGGTCACGCGAGGTTGCCGCCCGACGCGCCGTGCACGACCGCGTGCGCTTGCGCTACGATCGACAGGGCAATGGTCTCGGGCAGGTCGGCGCCGATCGCCAGGCCCGCGGGACCGAAAACGCGCGGGTCGGCCGGGACGGCGGCGCGCGCGATCACGTCATCGCGGCGCGCGGCCGGACCGAGCAGGCCGATATAGCGGGCGTCACCGGCTACCGCACAGGCCAGATAGCGCGCGTCGTTCTCAAGATGGTGGGCCATGATGACAATGGCGTGGGCGTCGCCGATGACCGACAGCGACGGGATATTTTGCATCGGTGTACACACCACCTCGACGCGATCCGCGAAGCGTTCGGCGCAGGCCAACGCGGGACGATGATCGATGACCGTGACGCGCCAGCCACTGTGCGCAGCGATGGCGGCGACCGGCACGGCGTCTGGTCCGGCGCCGCAGATCGTCATTCGCGGTGGCGCCAGCACAGGTCCCCGCAGCAGCGCGCCGCCCTGGCGCGCCGCCCGGGTCCGCCCCATCGTGGCGGCCACCAGCGGCCGCGCGGCCGCGGGCAGTTGCCGGTCCCGGGTCACGACCCGGGCTAGGTGCTGGTCGGCCGCATTCAGCGACTTGAGCAACCAGCAGAATCGGTCTGCCAGCCAGTGCCTGCGCACCGCCGCCAGCCCGGCGTATTCGACTTCGCGCGACGCGTTCTCCAGCATCACTTCGATGGCGCCGCCGCAGCCAAGCCCAAGGCCCCACAGGTCCGCCGCATCCTCGGACAGGTCGTAGCGCACAAAGCGCTTGCGCCCGTCGTCGAACACCGCGCGCGCGTGCGCCATCAGATCGCCTTCCAGGCAGCCGCCGCTGACCAGACCCACCGGCTCGACGCCGGGCGTCAGCAGCATCATGGCGCCGCTCTTGCGATAGGACGAACCGCTTGTGCCAACCACGGTGGCGAGCACGTAGCGCGCGTTCGGTGCGCGATCGAGTTGCTCAAACAGTGGCGCCAGCCCCAGTTGCATAGACGCGCTTACCCGGCGCCCGCGTGCGTGGCGCAGCGTTCACAATTTACCCAGCCCGAATCGCCGTTGACGTAGTGCTCTTTTTTCCAGATGGGTAAACGCACTTTGGCCTCATCGATCAGGAAGCGGCAGGCGCTAAACGCTTCGTCACGATGCGGCGCGGTGACGCCCACCCAGACCGCGCAGTCACCGAGTTCGAGCAGTCCCTCGCGGTGGACCACGTGCGCCGCCGTTATGCCGAATTGCTCGCGGGCCTGGGCGATCAGGCGTTCGCCCTCGGACACGGCCAGCGGAGCGTACACCTCGTATTCCAGGCGCCGTACGCGATGGCCTTCATTGTGGTTGCGCACCCAGCCTTCGAAACTGGTAAACGCACCACAGGTGTCGTCGGCCATCTGGCGGCGCAGGGCAGCGACGTCGATCGGCGCCGCCGACACAATGAAACTCATGCTTAGCCCCCCGCCACCGGCGGAAAAAACAGCACCCGATCGTCCTCGCGCAGGACATGATCGGCGTGCACCATTTCATCGTTGACCGCATATTTCATGTTTGCGTAGGGCTCCAGTCCCGGAAACAACGCCCGCAGTTCGTCGAACAACTCGCGCGCGCTGGTCGCCGCGGTTTGCAACGTGTGCGACTCGACGCCGGCCTGCTCGCGGAAGGCGGCAAAAAACGCGACATGGATGGTGTTCACGCGCGGTGCCCCACGATCGAAATCCAGTCATCGGGCGTGTTGGCATTGGCCAGCGCGTCGTCGTCCGCCGGCGGCAGCAAGCGGGTATTCATCGTCAGCAGCATCTTGCGCGGACAGCGCTTGTCGCGCGCCAGGTGTTCCTCTATCAATGCGCGACTGCGCGGCTCGTAGATGGCGCACAATGGTTCGGGCAATTCGTCGCGTCCGCTTCGAAACGCCGTCGCATCAGCGCGCGGGTCGCGCCCGGCGATCAGCGCTTGCAGGGCGGCCGACGACAACCGCGGCAGGTCGCACGCGACCACCAGCCAGGCGGCCTCGGGCGCATGCGCCAGCGCCGACGCGATGCCGTCGGCCGGGCCGACGCCGCCGTGACGGTCGTTGATTTGAGGGTAACGCGCGCGCAGGTCATCGTCGTCACCCGCGCGCACCGACACGAAAACCGTCTCGCAGTGAGGCGCAAGCATTGCCACCGTGCGCTCCAGCGCCGTGCGTCCGTTCACCTGCAAGGCCGCCTTGTCGCGACCCATGCGACGGCTTTGGCCGCCGGCCAGCACCAGCCCGTGCAGTGATCGGATCACCGCCCGTCGCCCCGCCGGATGTCAGACTTGCCGCCCGCCTTGCTGAGCAGTTCGACGTCGGTGATGCGCAGATCGTGACTGAGCGCCTTGAGCATGTCGTACACGGTCAGCGCGGCCACCGTGGCGCCGGTCAGCGCTTCCATCTCGACGCCGGTCTTGCCGGACAGCCCGACTTCGCACTCGATGCGCAGCACTCCATCGGTCAGCTCGGTGTCAAAGCGGCAGCGCTCGATCGCCAGCGGATGGCAGAAAGGAATCAGCTCGGCGGTTTTCTTGACCGCCATGGTGCCGGCGATGACCGCGGTCTGCACGACCGGCCCCTTGGCAGTCGCCAACTCGCCGTCGGTGAACCGCGCGGCCACGTCCGCGGGCAACTCGACGCAGGCGCGCGCCCGGGCGAGGCGCGTCGTCGTGTCCTTCGCGCTGACGTCCACCATGCGCGGCGCGCCCGTCTCGTCGACATGACTGAGAGCCGCCCCTTTTGTTTGTTCGCTCACCGCGTGC
>Ga0316201_10004774_pt1 | contig 10302 bp, 7 predicted proteins | sample CS6wburrow_MG_FD_204516 | JGI IMG/M metagenome (GOLD analysis project Ga0316201, IMG submission 204516) | Coastal sediment microbial communities from Delaware Bay, Delaware, United States - CS-6 worm burrow | ecosystem: Environmental > Aquatic > Marine > Coastal > Sediment | place: USA: Delaware... | reverse complement strand
TGGGCTCGCGCAAAGCGCGCCCCTTCTCCGTCCCACAAGCAGGACTCCGTCAAACCAGCGCTGGTTCTTCATCCCACTCTCAACCAAAAAAACCCGCTCTTTCGAACGGGTTTTAAGATGGTGGTGAGAGCCGGATTCGAACCAGCGAACTCATACGAGAACAGATTTACAGTCTGCGTGCTTTAGCCACTTGCATATCTCACCAAAAGTGAAAGGCGTGGACTGTAGGAGGATGTTTAGCGATGCCAAGTAATTTTTTAAAATTTCTTCCGTGCATTTCCAGCAGAGTTTTGCAATACCCTCTTAGCCGCGCAGGGAAGCCTGTGCGGCTTTTATTATTTAGGGATTAACCGATGACCCGAGAGCAATTCAGCCTAAACAATTTACCAAACTGGATGCGGGGACGTTTCAACGACGGCCAGCGTTTTCTCCTGCTCTGTATCTGCGCGGGAGTACTCTGTGGGCTTGTGGGCGTGAGCTTCCACCTCGCCATTACCAGCGTCTTTAATGGACTTTTCGGGTTTTATGAGGGTCTCGGCATCTGGGCGCTGCCCGCCATGGTACTCTCTCCCGCGATCGCTGGTCTCATCGTTGGACTGATGATCCGCTATGTTTCGCCGACGGCGAGCGGTTCGGGTATTCCGCAAACGAAGGCCGCCTACTACCAAAATTTCGGTATCATTAAGACCTCCGAGGCATTCTGGCGCTTTATTATCGGCACGATCTCGGTCGGCATGGGCAACAGCCTCGGTCGCGAGGGCCCCACGGTTCACATCTGCAGCGCGGTTTCGTCGAAGTTGGGCCGACTGTTCGGACTCGGGAAGCTTAGGGTTCAATCAATGGTACCGGTCGGTATGGGCGCAGGGATCTCGGCCGCATTCAATGCCCCGATCTCGGCCATCACTTTCGTATTCGAGGAACTCTTTGATAATAACTTCAGCAGTAAAGCCCTCGGCGGCATTTTGATTGCGGTAGTCGTGGCAGCGGTGGTTGAGCGGAGCTTGCTGGGTGAACACAGCGCACTCCACGCGACGAGAGAAGCCTTTGAGACCTCTTGGTGGATGCTCATCTGCTTGGCACTCGGCCCGGTCGCAGGACTCCTCGGGCATGGATTCACCTCGATACTGCTGTTGCTGCGTGAACAGTTCAAACAGTGGCAAAACTTCCCGACATGGGCAAAGCCCGCACTCGGGGGCCTGAGCGTGGGACTTCTAGGGGTAACCGTTTGGCATTTCAGCGCCGGCCATAACGGCGTGTTTAGTATCGGCTATGCGGATTTGAATGCGGCATTGAACGGCGGCTTAACCTGGAAAGTGCTGCTCCTGCTCCTAGTCGGTAAGTTTGCCGCGACTGCAATCTGCTATGCCTCGGGCACGAGTGGTGGCATCTTCGCACCCGTGCTTTTTATCGGCAGCATGCTGGGCGGACTTTTTGGGGTTCTCGCCGTCAACACCTTCGGGCTCGATCCCTCCGTCGCCGCAGCGGCCGCGCTACTCGGAACCGGTGCATTTTTTGCCGCCGTGATCCGTTGCCCTCTTACCTCGGTTTTGATCATTTTCGAAATGACACAAAACTACTCGCTGATTCTCCCCCTTATGATCGGCAATTTCCTCGCCTACATCATTTCGGTAAAGCTACGACAAATCCCGATCTACGATGCCCTCCTACTTCAAGATGGTATCAGCTTGAAAAAACTCCCCGCCTATCGAGGGGAACAGGACTGGCGGAACCTCCCGATCAGCACAATCATGACGCACGACAGCCGAACGGTGCTCGGGAGCCTGAACGCGGAGCAAAACTTAGAGCGGATTAAAGAGGATGGGCATAAACATCACGGCTATCCCGTAGTTAAAAGCGAAACTGATGCGGAGTTGCTCGGGGTCATCACTCACCATGAACTTGAAGAGCAAGTCGCCGCGGGCAGTACTTCGCTGATTAGCGAGTGGATCGTCGGGCACACGATTATCGGAATTTATCCGGATAGTTCGATCCGTGATGTCGCCAATACACTTGTAATCAAGGACGTCCTACAGGCGCCCGTCATCAGCCGTAAAGATACGACCAAACTACTCGGCATCGTCACCCTTCACGATATCGCCCGCCAACAAAACGCCATCGAGGAATCGATGGAGCGCGAGTAGCGCGACGGGAAACTTCCAACGTCGAAGCCTGTTCGTTGACGGAAGCGGCACTTAGTCCTTCGACTCGTCCTCAGCAGGTTTTTCGGCTTCCGCTTCGACCTCTGCAACGGGCTCAACAACCGGCTCTGGAGTGGACTCAGCTTCTGCGGCAACGGCGGCAACAGAAGTGGCTCCTGCCAGTGGAACTTCCGGGCTGATCGCTTTGGTTGGCTCTTCAGTGGTCGTATCGACCTCGTCCTTCGGCGGCGTAGGCTTCGCTTCCTTCTTTTTCGCCTCCGGCATCGGTGGCGCAGCAAAAAGACGGCCATCCCCATACTCCGTCACGTAGCCTTCAGTGATCAACCAACGCAAATCAAGCATGAGTTGATTCAAGCGCTTTTGTTCTTCCTCGGAAAGTTCGACCTTAGGAGTCGCATCCGTCGAAGCAGCGGCATCGGGAGTCACCGGTGCGACTTCAGCTTCTGACGCAACCACCTCGGAGGCCGTGGCTTCGGTCTCGACGCTTGCGGCTTCGGCTTCGACGGCTTTTGCAGCTTCCTTGGCCGCAGCGGCGGCAGCCACTTCGGCTTCCGTCATCTTCAGCTCTTCGGGCTTTTGTTTCTCCGTGTCGATATCGATGTAAAGCTTCGGCAACTTGGAAGCGGGTGTATTCGGATGCTTTTCGATAAACTCAATGAGGTCGCGTATCGAATCGGTGAATACCGTCTTCCCATCACGGAATTTACGCTTCACGGCGCACACATAAGAGACGCCCTTTGAGCCCTTCTTGTAGACGGTAAATTTATGACGGCGCAGACGACCGCGAATGTTATTCGCCGCCTCAAGAGGGAAATGTAATTGCTGTTCGACGTAGGCCTCAACCGACCGGCGAATATCACCCTTTGGCAGATTTTGAATATCACGACCGGCAAAGCGGATCGACTCACCTGATCCGATGACCTTCTCCTTACGGTGATTCAGTAAGAAGTGACGAACTGCCTCAAGGGACTCGAGCGCCTCGGGTTCACCCTCCTGATGATCTTTCACCTTATAGCGGGCACCCTTTTTCATCGATTCCAGCCACGCGTCGATGTGCTCCTGCTCTTTTACAGTTTCGATCTTCGATTGAAAGCGTTCAAGAGACATCCCCGTAATGCGTGCACTGTAGTGGCGCTGCACAAATTCCTGATAGCGGTGGTAGTTCGGCGGCCCGAGCAACTCTCCTGTAATCGTGCAGCGGTTGACCATTTGAAAGTTTCCTTTCGGCGCCTCCACTTCGATTTCCTCAATATCGAAAAACTGGTCGAGGTTGTTAGCCAAGACATGGCTAATCGCCGCCTCTTCGGTTTCAAAAGGCAAATGCCCTGGCACGGCGAAGAAGAGAGGTGGCGTTGGCTCACCGGAACGAGCGGGCTTATTCGAAACCACCACGACATAGCGTTCAGGTTTTTCCAAAAGCAGATGAGCGATCTCAAAAAGTTGGTACGTGCGGGCCGTTGCACGCAGACGCTTAACCAATGCCTCAAAGGCTTCGTCCTGCGGATAGAGATCGACCGCGACAGTCGGCTGAAAGATTTCGCGAACAGGCCGGCGATCCCCACCACGCTCGTTACGCTGGCGTCCATCATCGCGGCGAGGAGAACGACCCTCACCTCCATGAGATGGACGTGCCCCACCTGATCGACGATCACGCTGCGCACCACCCTTGCGTGGCCCGCGACCGCGAGAGTCATCACGACTCTCCGAATGCTTCGGGCGATTGGACTTTTTACTTTCGTCCGCCCAGTTGGGTCCGAAATCGAGACCGGATAATGCGTTAAGGTCGAGCGCCTGTTTAGAAGGTGCTTTGGATTGTTCTGATGGTTTTTCAGCCATGGCCGTTATTTAAAAAAACGCAACCGATGAGATCGGGCACGTGTGCTAGTTGGGTTAAGTAAGAAGTGTGCTAAGGTAAAGCCGAGGAAGATACAAGCATGACGACTGCCTTTTCGGGCACAATTGAATTTTTTTTAATATTTATGTTGATCTCACTACAATGCTTCCTATCACCTCTCCACTTCACCGTGCTTCGGCGCGGTCCACTGGTCGAATGGTGGAATTGGCAGACACGCATGATTAAGGGTCATGTGCCGCGAGGCGTGAGGGTTCAAGTCCCTCTTCGACCACCACTTTTAAAACCGGACGGAAACGTTCGGTTTTTTTGTGCGTTTATCTGACATCAAAACCCGGGACTTTCACCTGCGGTGATCCGGTTCGCTTCGCGCCCGGTCATGTCGGCCTTCGGCCTCGGAACAAGTCCCTCTTCGACCACCACTTTTAAAACCGGACGGAAACGTTCGATTTTTATGTTAACTCCTATTTTGGTAAGGCGCTTTCGCCTTAGCCTGCAGTCAGTACGTCCAGCAGCGCGTGTAGCTTCATCTCAGTCTCGCGCATTTCTTTCTCCGGATCGGAACCCTCGACGATACCGGCGCCCGCATAGAGGCGGGCAGTCGTGCCTTCGATCAGAGCGGAACGTATGCCGACGACCATCTCTCCTTCGTTGAGGTGATTAAACCAACCCACCACACCGGAATAGAGACCGCGATCGATTTTCTCCAAATCCGCTATCCGTGAAACCGCCGCCTTGCGAGGAGTCCCCCCCACCGCAGGCGTGGGATGCATTTCGGGCAATATATCCAGTAGATGGACCGCTTCTCCCACTTCAGCGCTGATCTGCGTACGCAGGTGCTGCACATTCGCCAGCGGCAATAAGCAAGGCTCCGATTCTGCACGCGCCTCTACCCCGACTTTTTTCAGACGCCGTAAAATAGAATCCCGCACACAGGCGTGCTCATGCTGGTCCTTCTCACTCTCAAGCAAAGCTCGGGCATATTTCGCATCTTCCCCCGCGCTTTCGCCACGCGGCGAAGAACCGGCAATCGCCTCGGTTAAAAGATGTCCGTCGCGGATCTGGAGCAATCGCTCGGGCGTCGCGCCGATAAAACTCCGCGCCCCGCCACCGCCAACAGAAAAAGTAAAACAACCGCTGAAACGTTCACGCAAACGATTGAGGGCAATCAATGGTTGCCAAGGCACATCCGCTTTCAATTCCAACCCACGGGCCAACACGATCTTTTCATAGGCTCCGATACGAATATCTTCCAACGCTTTCCCTACCACCACAGGGTAACTATCCGGAGCCAACTCTGAACGGGAGATTTCCTTGGGCTCGACCAGAGGTTTCGGCGTGATCACATCGGGCGTGTAATCAAACGCACCAAACTTACTGTAGGCCCCCCAGACACGTGCCACCATCGCATCCAAATCCGTATCTTCATCAATTTTCAGATTGGCCACGGCACCATACTTACCCTTCGAGCGGGAGACCTGCCAACGTGGGAGAAAGACCGTCGCAGCGGGAAAAGCACTTTGCGCCGAAACCGTTTCATCAAAGGTGAACGCAGTAAAAAAATGCGGTCCGGTAAAAGGCTCGTTCAAATCCCCGACGGCGATCGTATTCTCCAGAATTTCGTTGGAAAACGCCTTCACTTTGGCGAAACGATCCGGTCCCTCAAAACTCGCCTGCACCACCGCCTCAGCGCCAGCCAGCGCCTCCTCATCGGCGGCCCGCTCGATGTAGAAGTGGAGCTCGTCGGGCTCGTAGATCGATTGCAGCACCGCCAGCGGCGCAATATGCTTCACCGCCAGAGAAATGCTCGCGATCTGGAAATGCCCCTTCGCCCGAGCCGCCTCGCGACATCCCTCGAGAAAGGCACGCAAAGTATCCTCATCACGATCGGGCAGCATACTGGAAGGAATGATTTGCATCTAAGAAAGGATCGACGAGTTATAAACATCCAAGCGAACGCATAATCCGTGTGGAGTAAACAGATTTCGCCCATTTTCATTTTGCCCTGCGCTACAATATAGAGTCTTCATAGGCACGATGTCTGACTTCCACGACAACCTTTCCCCCTCTTTTCCTCCGATTGATTTTCGAGCCGATCTGAACGACGAACAATACGCCGCGGTGACGGCCGCGCCCGGCCCTGCACTTGTACTCGCCGGTGCCGGCTCGGGGAAAACCCGCACGCTGACCTACCGCGTCGCTTATCTCCTACAAAACGGCTGCCTGCCCTCCGAGATTCTTCTCCTCACTTTCACCAACAAATCCGCCCGCGAGATGCTCGAACGCGTGGAGGATCTGACAGGCATCGCCCGCCGCTATCTCTGGGGAGGCACCTTTCACAGTATCGCCCAGCGTATCCTCCGCATCCATGGAGATTTGGTCGGCCTCAAGCGCAACTACACCATCCTCGACGAAAGCGAGGCAGAGAGCTTACTAAAAAATGCGATTCAGACGGTGGATCCAAAATTCATTAAGGGCAAAAACAACCCCAAGCCAAAGGTTGTCGCCAACATCATCAGCTACGCCCGCAACACCTGCCGCAGCGTTCGCGAAGAAGCCGACGACCACTACCCCTTCCTCGAGGGCATGGCCGATAAGATCGCCAGCATCCACAAGACTTACCAACAGAACAAGTTGGAGCAACAGGTCGTCGACTACGACGACTTACTCGAATACTTGCTCAAACTCCTGCGCGAACATCCGGCGATCGCCGCGCAGTATCAGCAGCGCTTCAAACACATCCTCGTCGATGAGTTTCAAGACACCAACCGTCTGCAGTCGGACATCGTCGATTGCCTTGGAGCCAACCACCAGGTGATGGCCGTGGGCGACGATGCGCAGTGTATCTACACTTGGCGCGGGGCCGACTTCGATAACATCATGCGCTTCAACGAGCGCCACGAAGGGGCGGAGATCCACAAGATCGAGACCAACTACCGCAGCACGCCTGAGATACTCGAGTTCGCCAACGCCGTACTCGGAGCCCAACCAGCCGGACTCGGCTACTCCAAGGAACTCCGTGCCGTGCGCCCTTCTGGCGAAAAGCCCTACTTCGTCCCCCTGATGGATGCCCGCGGACAGGCCAATTTCATTATCCAACGCATCGAAGGCTTGATCGACGAAGGTCGCGACCTCTCCGATATCGCGGTGCTTTACCGCGCCCACTACCATGCGATGGATCTGCAAATGGAGCTCACCCGCCGTAATATTGATTACCAAATCACCAGTGGCGTGCGCTTTTTTGAACAAGCCCACATCAAAGACTTCACCGCGCAGCTCCGCTTCGCCTCCAACCCTTCCGATGTGTCCGCATTCCTGCGCTTCACCTCCCTCTTGCCCAAAGTCGGACCGAAGACCGCCGAACGCATCCATGCCTTCACCAAGAAACTCGCCGAGAAAAAGGAACAGGATTTCTGCGATGTACTCGTCTCCGATGAGGTGCTGAAAAAAGTGCCCAACGACGCCAAAGAAGAATGGCCCTCCCTCGCTGAAACGATTCGCGAAATCTCCGTCGCATTGACCTCGGAATCGCCACAGAGCATCGTGCAAATCGCGCTCGACGGCTGGTACAGCAGCTACATCAGGGAAATCTACCCGAATTGGACGGAGCGCGCCGACGACCTACAAAGTCTGATCAGCTTCGCCAGCCGCTACGAGACGATGGAAGAGCTGCTCGCGCAGCTCGTGCTCCTCGCCTCCGAAAGCAACGAACGCAGTCCCGAAGAGCAAAAAAATTGCCTCCGCCTGACCACGATCCACCAAGCCAAAGGCCTAGAGTTCCCTGTCGTTTTCGTCATTGGTCTGGCCGACGGACTATTCCCGCTCAAGCGCACGATCGATGACGGCAACATGGAAGAAGAACGCCGCCTTTTCTACGTGGCGGTCACCCGTGCAATGGAAGAACTCTATCTCGCTTATCCCATGCTAAACAATCAAGGCAACAGCGTGATGCGCCTCAACCCCAGCCGCTTCATTCAGGAAGTCGACACCAGCCGCTTCGAAACGCTGCGCATTGCGCCGACCAGAACTTGGTAAAGGAGCGTGTCATTTCGTAAGACATCTCCCAAAATAGTGAAGGGGTAATATTGTTTAGTTGGCCTTTTGCCACCTTTGGCATCGCCTCGTTCCTCAGTGAAACCTGAGGGTTCAACTCATGAATACAGTGGGCACATCAAAAGCGCTTTAGTACATAAAGAGATATCTTGCCTAATCTTGATACCTGAACTTTAAATAGTGAGATCAGTTTTCTACATATAATTGAACAAAGGAATTAGAAATGGCTAGACGAGGAAGTGGACTAGGGACTGCCTTAAAGATAGCGAAAGCCATTGATCGCGAAATGGCGCGATCTGCTCGCGAAAGAGAGCGAGAGATAAAGCGAGTCGAACGTGAGGAGGCTCGATGGCAAAAGGAGGAAGAGCGATTGCAGCGTCAACTTGATCGAGAAAACCTGGCTACGGAGAAAGCGGAAATCAAAGCAGCCATTCAAGATGCCAAAGATGATTATGAGTCGAGATGCTTAGAGCGTAAGTCTCTAAGGGAAAAATATGTCAATATGGAGATTCGATAACGTTATGAGTATAGAACAGATACTAGGATGGGTCGCATTGAGTGGATTAACCGCTGTAATTGCCTATGTTGCCACACGTGTTTGGGCAAACCGCCAAGTGGTTGAATACAAAACACTGACCGAGGCGGTAAAAAACACCACGGAAGAACTTAAGCAGCTGGAGTCTGAAGTCGGGGATGCTTCCGCTAAGCTTGAAATAATCAATAATGATACTTTGGCTCTACAAAAGCTCAAGAAGAACGCAGATCAGTTAAATCTGGAAGTTGATGAAAATCGAGCGGCTCTAGAGTCATTGAGTCATGATATTGTTGAACTCGAGAAGAGCAGAGACCTCAGGAGCCAAGATGTGCATGATCTTATGGCTAAACTCGATCTATATACCCGGATCGATGAATATACTGAGAATGGCCTGTTTGAAGTTCCGCAGTATCTTTACGAGACGTCCGAGAGGTTTGCCGAGGAGATTAAGCGTCTACGCGAAAAGCAGAAAGAGCTGATCAAGGGGAAAATTGCAATACAGTTAGCTTCAGGTGTTGTGGTTCACCCCGACAAGTCGAATAACAAGCGCATACTTGAAGGGCAAATTAAGCTTATGCTTACAGCATTCAATATAGAATGCGACAGTCTGATTGGTAATGTTAAGCCGAGTAACTATTCTAGAACGCTAGAGCGGATTGAGAAGCTCGCGAATAATATTGAGAAGTCAGCTGCCACTCTGCACTGCGGATTCAACTTAGACTATATTGAACTGAAGTATGAGGAGTGTCGCCTGCAGCATCAGTACAAACTCAAGAAGCAGGAGGAGCAAGAAGAACAGAAACAGATACGTGAACAGATACGTGAAGAGCAGCGTGCCGTAAAAGAGTATGAGAGGGCTTTAGCGCAGGCAGAGAAGGAAGAGAGACTATATCGCCAAATGCTTCAAAAGGCTCGGGAAGAATTGATAAAGTCTTCCGAAGAGGATCGCCTTGCTACTGAACTACGGATTTCCGATCTGGAGGCTAAACTAGCAGAGGCTGAAGCGAAGGAGCAGCGAGCTAAAAGTATGGCAGAACAGACGAGGAGAGGACATGTATACATTATTAGTAATCTTGGTTCATTTGGTGATAATGTGTACAAGATAGGCCTAACTCGCAGGCTAGATCCTTTGGATCGCGTTAAAGAACTAGGAGACGCCAGTGTGCCTTTTCGATTCGATATTCATGCCATCATATACGCAGAGGATGCTCCGCAACTGGAGGCTGCTCTTCACCGAGAGTTCTCAAATTATCGCGTAAATGCGGTAAATCACAGGAAGGAGTTTTTCCGTGTTGATTTGAATGCAATCAAAGATGCTGTAGCGCGTATTTCTACTGCAGATGCAGAGTTCAAGATGACAGCTTTAGCGGAGGAATATCACGAAACAAGACGGTTGCAGGGGAAATTCGAAAAGCCAGAGGCTGGAAAGTCATTGAACCTTCTTGAAGCGTAGAATTTGCTCACGCGAAGAAGCCAGTGATGCTTAGCCCCGAACCAAAGATTTTTGATTTCGATCATTCAAATTAATACGAGGAACCAATCGAGATACTGTCGCTCCTGTTATTAATATGACTCTTGTTGATTCTTTCATGCAACGGTTCGTCGCTCTTCATCAAAGGTTGGGGACATGAGGCAAACAAGCCAACATGTCCCCAATGGAATATAACCTACGAATAGGTCTGGAGGGTTACGAGCTCCTCCGG
>Ga0316201_10004773_pt1 | contig 10303 bp, 11 predicted proteins | sample CS6wburrow_MG_FD_204516 | JGI IMG/M metagenome (GOLD analysis project Ga0316201, IMG submission 204516) | Coastal sediment microbial communities from Delaware Bay, Delaware, United States - CS-6 worm burrow | ecosystem: Environmental > Aquatic > Marine > Coastal > Sediment | place: USA... | reverse complement strand
GATCGAAGTCAAAGAAACCGGAAGTGCTGGAAGGTAAATTGATAAGCCTGAGGATCCAGTCCCTGACCGCGCTGTCGCTGGCATTACTGTCACTGTTGGCCGGTCCGGTAGCGGCATACTCGTCATTTTTCGGCAGCCTGGCGGCTTATTTGCCGGGCGTGTTGTTCACGCTTTTGGTGATGCGAAAGATGGGCGGAGATACAGCCGCATTTTTGCGTACGGCGGCGCTTGCCGAATTTGGCAAGCTGGCCCTGACAGGACTTCTATGCGCAGTGGTTTTCATTTGGGTGAAACCGCTTGCGGCCGGATTTTTTTTCCTTGGCATGATCGGGGTGCTGATCGCCAACTGGATAGGGTTGGCCCTGACATTCAGGTAGTCTTGGAAAAAGACCCGGTGGGTACTTGAATTTTTGAATTATGAACACACCTTCCCGGTGGGCGCGGCGAAGCCGCGGGCGACCGGAAATGCAAAAAAGCAGGATACGGAATGGCTGGCGGTAGCGAAAACATCACCCAGAGCGAATACATCAGGCACCATTTGCAGAACCTGACCTTCGGGCAGCATCCCGATGGTAGCTGGGGCCTTGCCCATTCAGCAGAGGAAGCCCAGGCCATGGGTTTCTGGGCGTTTCACGTGGACACGATGTTCTGGGCGCTGTTCCTCGGCCTGGTGTTCTTCTTCCTGTTCAGGAAAGTGGCCAGGGATGCCAATTCCGGGGTGCCTACACGTTTCCAGGCTGCCATAGAATTCATCATCGAATTTGTCGACAACAGTGTCCGCGAGGCCTTTCACGGCACCAGCAAATTCATCGCGCCGCTGGCGCTGACCCTGTTCGTCTGGATCTTTTTCATGAATTTCATGGATCTGATCCCGGTTGACTGGCTGCCCTGGGTGGCCAGCCAGGCGGGTGTGCATTACCAGAAGGTGGTGCCGACGACGGACGTCAACGCGACGATGGGCATGGCGATCACCGTGTTCGTCCTGATTCTTTACTACAGCATAAAGATAAAGGGGGTCGGCGGATTCATCGGCGAATTGACCGGTCAGCCATTTGCCTCGGACAGTATGGTCGGAAAGATCGTGTTTTTTGTCCCCAACCTTCTGCTGGAAACCATAGCGTTGGTGGCCAAACCCGTATCGCTTGGTCTGCGACTGTTCGGCAATCTGTATGCGGGCGAACTCATTTTCATCCTGATCGCGCTGATTTTCACGGCGGGTTCGGGCTTCGTTGCCGCAGGCCTCAGTTCCGTTTTCGGTGACCACATTCCGGCCTGGTTCTGGATTGTCGCCACGGCGTCCATATTCGTCACGCTGTGGATGAACCTGAAAGGCAAGCTGGACACGAAGAAAACACTGTGGTTCCTGCTGGCGGAAATGCTGCTGGTGGGCGGAATTGCCTTCCTTGGCGGGCAATTGATGCATTTTGGCTGGGCCGTGTTCCACCTGCTGGTGATCACGCTACAAGCCTTTATTTTCATGATGTTGACGATTGTGTACCTGAGCATGGCGCACGAACATCATTAAGAGTTTTGTTTTAGTTTGATTGTTTTTTTACTTGTAATCTCTGAGAACGGGAGTTATCGATGGAAACTGTAATTGGTATGACCGCAATCGCCGTAGCCCTGCTTATCGGCCTGGGCGCGCTCGGCGTTGGTATCGGTGTTGGTATCCTGGGCGGTCGCCTGCTTGAAGGTTCTGCTCGTCAGCCTGAATTGGCTCCGATGCTGCAGGGTAAGTTCTTCCTTGCTATCGGCCTGCTTGACGCCGTCGCGATGATCGGTGTGGGTATTGCGTTGTTCTTCACATTCGCAAACCCGTTTGTTGGACAGCTGCAAGCTGCCCTGGGCGGATAAGCTCTTCGCCGACATAAGCCCGCCCGGAGATCCGGGCAGGTAAACCGAACTATCTGAACGAGGTAAGGCATGAATATCAATGCCACTTTAATATTGCAGTCGATCGCGATGATGATTTTCGTGTGGTTCTGCATGAAGTTCATCTGGCCGCCGCTGCTGAAAGCCATGGACGAACGCCGTGAGCGTATCGCTGAAGGTCTGGCTGCCTCCGACCGTGCCGAGAAAGAACTCGAAAAGGCAAAGGTGGAGGTCGACGCCCAGATTAGTGAGGCGCGTGACAAGGCGGGTGAGATCGTGGAACAGGCCAACCAGCGCCATTCACAGATCGTGGACCAGGCAAAGGAAGACGCGACGGCTGAACGCAAACGGCAGGTGACAGCCGCGGAAGCCGACATCACCCAGTCAGCCAACCAGGCACGGGAGGAACTTCGTTCATCCGTGGCCAGCCTGGCGGTATTGGGCGCTTCGCAGATCCTCGAGAGAGAAGTCAATGCGGAAACGCATCGGGAACTGCTCGATAAGCTGATCGCCGAGATCTAGTGAGGACATCCGCATGAGTAGCCTGACGACTCTGGCGCGGCCCTACGCGAAGGCCGCATTTGAACTGGCTCAGGACCAGCAAGAGCTGGCCCGCTGGGAAGAGATGCTGGTGCTGTCCACTGATATGGCCACGGATGACTCCATGGCGGGGTTGCTGGAAAGCCCCCATGTTAGCGGTGAAGCCGTCGTTAACATCATGACTGACGCTGCCGGGGAGGCTTTCAACAGCCGCTTCCGCGATTTTCTTTCCGTGCTGGCCGCCAACGGCCGCTTGCCATTGCTGCCTCAGATCACCGAGCTGTACCAGCAGTTTCGCGAAGAAGCTGAAAACCGCTTGAGTGTAAAAGTGGTATCGGCAGTCCTGCTGGACGAAGACCAGGCCGGCCGCATGAAGGAAGCGCTTGCACGCCGCCTGCAATGTGAGATTGAACTGAATAACGAGGTTGACGAGGGCGTCATCGGAGGCGCCGTGGTTTACGCAGGCGATCAGGTGATCGACGGCTCACTACGTGGAAAACTCGAAAAACTTTCCGCCGGACTTGCGAATTAATTTTTAAGGAAACACGACGATGCAGACGACATTGAATCCATCTGAAATCAGCGAGCTGATCAAAAAACGAATTGAAGAGCTCGATATTTCATCCGAGACGCGCAACGAAGGCACGGTTGTCAGTGTCTCCGACGGTATTGCTCGACTGCATGGCCTGGAAGACGCCATGCAGGGGGAAATGATTGAATTTCCCGGTAACACCTTCGGCCTGGCGCTCAACCTGGAACGCGATTCCGTTGGTACGGTTATCCTGGGTGAGTACGAACACATCACGGAGGGTGACACGGTCAAGTGCACCGGCCGTATTCTGGAAGTACCCCATGGACGAGGCCTGCTGGGACGCGTTGTTGATGCCCTGGGTAACCCCATCGATGGCCAGGGGCCGATCGATAACGACGGTTTTGCGCCCATTGAGAAAGTGGCGCCGGGTGTTATCTGGCGTAAGTCAGTCGATCAGCCGGTACAGACCGGTCTTAAATCAATTGACTCCATGGTGCCGATCGGGCGCGGTCAGCGCGAATTAATCATCGGCGACCGCCAAATTGGTAAGTCCGCCATCGCCATCGATACGATTATCAACCAGGTCGCTTCGGGCATTAAGTGCGTCTATGTGGCGATCGGCCAGAAACAGTCTACCGTGGCCAACGTGGTTGCCAAGCTCGAAGAGCACGGCGCCATGGAACACACCATCGTGGTTAATGCATCGGCTTCCGAATCAGCCGCCATGCAGTACATCGCACCGTATTCCGGCTGCACCATGGGTGAATATTTCCGTGACCGCGGTGAAGATGCGCTGATAATTTATGATGACCTGACCAAGCAGGCCTGGGCCTATCGTCAGGTATCACTGCTGCTGCGCCGTCCGCCGGGCCGCGAAGCCTATCCCGGTGATGTTTTCTACCTGCATTCGCGCCTGCTGGAACGCGCCGCCCGGGTTAACGAGGAGTACGTCGAGAAGTTTACCGACGGCAAGGTGACCGGAAAGACCGGCTCGCTGACGGCGTTGCCGATCATTGAGACCCAGGCGGGCGACGTTTCCGCCTTCGTTCCGACCAACGTGATCTCGATTACCGACGGCCAGATCTTCCTTGAGACCGACATGTTCAATGCCGGTATTCGCCCGGCCGTCCACGCCGGCCTGTCCGTTTCGCGTGTGGGTGGTGCAGCTCAGACCAAGGTGATCAAGAAGCTGGGTGGTGGTATCCGCCTCGCTCTGTCGCAGTATCGCGAATTGGCGGCCTTCGCACAGTTCGCTTCCGATCTCGATGATCTCACCCGTTCACAGCTCGACCGTGGACAGCGCGTGACCGAATTGATGAAACAGCCGCAGTACACCCCTCTGTCGGTTGGCGGCATGGCGGTGTCTCTGTTCTCAGCCGACCGTGGTTTCCTGGATGATGTCGAACTGACCAAGATTGGCGACTTCGAGGCGGCTCTGCTGGACTATATGAAGAACTCCCAGGCCGAATTGCTGGAGACGCTCAACAGTGGTGACTGGAACGATGATCTCGAGTCGAAACTGACTGCAGCGTTGGAACAGTTCAAGGCAAGCGGTTCTTGGTAAGAACGTCGATTAAGACTTAGGAGCAAGCCGAATATGGCAAGCGGAAAGGAAATTACCGGCAAAATCCAGAGTATTGGCAACACCATGAAGGTGACCTCTGCACTGGAAATGGTTTCTGCCAGTAAAATTCGAAAATCCCAGGATCTGATGAGCGCCAGCCGCCCCTACGTGCGGATGATGCGGCGCATCAGCGGGCACCTCAGCAAGGCCAATCCGGAAATACGCCACGCGTTCACTATTGAACACGAAACGGTCGAAAAAGTCGGTTATATCGTTGTATCCACAGACCGGGGTCTGTGCGGTGGCCTGAACAATAATCTGTTCAGGATGTGCCTGGCGGATATGCTGGCCTGGCAGGAAAAGGGCGTGGATGTAGCCCTGGTCAGCTTTGGCAAAAAGGCCGCGTCATTTTTCAAGAACGTAAAAGTTGAAATGATGGGCCACGTGACCGGCATGGGCGAAACGCCACAGATCGAGGACCTGATCGGTGCAGTGCGGATCATGCTGGAGGCGTATCGTGAAAACGATATTCAGCGGCTGTACATCGTCACGAACGAATTCGTCAATACCATGACGCAGAAGCCGACCATTTCGCAGATGCTGCCGTTACCGCCGTCCGAAGATGAAGAAATTCGCGATATCTGGGACTACATTTACGAACCTGATGCCCAGACATTGCTGGATGCTGTGTCTGTGCGTTATATCGAAGGCATGATTTACCAGGCAGTCCTGGAAAATCTCGCTTCGGAACATGCCGCGCGCATGCTGGCGATGAAGAATGCCACCGATAATGCAGGCGAGTTGATCGATGAACTGAAGCTGGCCTACAACAAGGCCCGTCAGGCTGCCATCACGCAGGAAATTTCGGAAATTGTGGGCGGAGCAGCGGCGGTCTGACCTATTTGGAAACAGACCGACTGTTTTGTCAGGAGTTTGAACAGGATTTTTTATTAAGAGGTGGGTTTTACAGGGCAGGGTGAATGATTAACCCGCAGTGTTTTTACCTCGCCAAACGAGCGGAGCAAGTTTTATGAGTGCTGGATCAATTGTTCAGGTAATCGGTGCCGTTGTTGACGTGGAGTTCGCACGCAGTGACATGCCAAAAGTTTTCGACGCATTGACCGTGGATAACACGGATATCACGCTGGAAGTGCAGCAGCAGTTGGGTGATGGCGTTGTGCGAACCATTGCGTTGGGGTCGACCGATGGCCTGAAACGCAATCTGCCGGTCACCAATACCGGCGCCGCCATTTCAGTCCCGGTGGGTGAGAAGACCCTGGGCCGTGTGATGGATGTGCTGGGGCGGCCGATTGACGAGGCCGGGCCGATCGGCGAAGAAAAGCGCATGCCGATTCATCGCAAGCCACCTTCATATGAAGAACAGGCGGGCGGAAACGAAATTCTCGAAACCGGCATCAAGGTGATCGATCTGATCATGCCCATCGCCAAGGGCGGCAAGATCGGCCTGTTCGGTGGCGCCGGTGTCGGCAAGACGGTAACGCTGATGGAATTGATCCGTAACATCGCCATTGAGCACAGCGGCTTCTCGGTATTTGCCGGTGTGGGTGAGCGTACCCGAGAAGGCAACGACTTCTACCACGAAATGAAGGAAGCCGACGTACTGAACAAGGTAGCCCTGGTATACGGCCAGATGAACGAGCCGCCGGGCAACCGTCTCCGCGTCGCCCTGACTGGCCTGACCATGGCGGAAGAATTCCGTGATGAGGGCCGCGACGTGTTGATGTTCATCGACAACATCTATCGTTACACCCTGGCGGGAACCGAAGTGTCCGCATTGCTCGGCCGCATGCCTTCGGCGGTGGGTTACCAACCGACGCTGGCGTTGGAAATGGGCCTGTTGCAGGAACGTATTACGACAACGAAGACCGGCTCGATCACTTCATTCCAGGCCGTCTACGTGCCTGCGGATGACCTGACCGATCCGTCACCTGCAACCACCTTTGCTCACCTTGACGCGACCCTCGTGCTGGCACGCTCCATCGCTGAACAGGGTATCTATCCCGCGGTTGACCCACTGGATTCTACCTCGCGCCTGCTCGATCCAAACCTGATCGGCCAGGAGCATTACGAGGTAGCCCGAGCCGTGCAAGGTGTTCTGCAGCGCTACAAGGAGCTGAAAGACATCATCGCCATCCTTGGTATGGACGAATTGTCCGAGGAAGATAAAGCAGTCGTGGCACGCGCTCGTAAAGTTCAGCGCTTCCTGTCTCAGCCGTTTTTTGTGGCTGAAACCTTTACCGGCGCTCCCGGCAAGTACGTTGGCCTGAAAGACACGATTCGCGCCTTCAAAGGAATCGTGGAAGGTGAATACGACCACCTGCACGAACAGGCCTTCTACATGGTTGGCGGAATCGAAGAGGCAGTGGAGAAGGGTGCGAAGATGGCTGAGAAAGAGGCTGCCTGACCCGATCAAGAGAGATCGCAATTATGAAAAAGACCATTCGCTGCGACATCGTTAGTGCCCACGGGGAAGTATTCTCAGGCGAGGCATCAATGGTTTTTGCCACCGGCGTTTCCGGTGAGTTGGGTATCAGCCCGCGGCATGCGCCGCTGATCACCCAGCTGAAACCGGGACCGGTCCGTGTACAGCAACCCGATGGCGAAGAAGCATTTTTCTTCGCCAGTGGCGGTATCCTGGAGGTGCAGCCTCACGAAGTCACGGTATTGACCGACACAGCGACCCGTGGCGAGGATCTCGATGAAGCCGCAGCCCAGGCCGCCAAGGCGGAAGCCGAACGCGAACTGGCCGACAGGACCGGCGACATGGAAGTGGCTGAGGCCCAGGCCAGGCTGCTGGAAGCCGTTGCCCAATTGCGCGCAGTCGAACGCATGCGCAAGGACCTCAAGCGTTAGGCGCTGGTTTTCGCGATCTGACATTTCAAGCACGACAATTAACCAGACCACGGACTCATTTCCGTGGTCGTTCTTTTAAGGAGCAAATGTCCTGATGAAATCCAAAATTCTGTTTCTGATTATCGTATTGACCTTTTCCCTGACCGCGCAGGCAGGCACTGAAGCCGCCGCCGTTGAAAAACCGTCTTTTTCAGCGACTCAAACGATCCAGTTGGTCGCCGTTGTTGATGCGGTTGACCGGGAGGCACGCACCATCACGCTGAAAGGCCCCGAAGGCGAAACCCGCACTTTGCAGGCCGATCCGGATTCGCACAACATCGATAAAATCGAGGTGGGTGACAAAGTCGACGTTGAATTCGTCCAGAACATGACGATAGAAGTATTTGCCAATGACGGCGTTGAGCCGGGCAGCGGAATCATGGCAGCCAGTGGACGCAACAAGGAAGGCGAAACTCCGGCAGGCATGGAGATGATCACCACCGTCGCCACGGCGATCGTGGAAGAAATCAATATCGAGGCCAACACGTTCAAGTTGAGATGGCCCGAGGGTGAGATCAAGGAATATGTAGCCAGGAATCCCGAAAACCTGAAGAAAGCGGAAGTGGGTGATCTCGTGGTAACGACCTATACCGAAGCTGTTGCGCTGACTTTGCAAGAAATTCCCGCCGAATAAATCGTGGCGAATGATGGGCGCCCCAATTCAGTTTGGGGCGCCTTTTCTATTTCAGACTTACCCCTCACCAACTACTGCAGCCTGGTTCGCGCTGGTTTCGGCTTGATCAGAACCTATATCAGTTCGAGTAAACTAAAGGCGTTTCAGTCAACTGAAGACCCATTACAATCAGCGGAACAGGCAAGTATTCAACAGATCTATTGGGAGGAGTTTCCATGCCGTTCAATCTGAAGAATCGCAGTTTTCTCAAGCTGATGGATTTTACAAAACGGGACCTGACTTATGTTCTCGACCTCGCTCGTGACCTGAAACGGGCCAAGTATTCAGGTAACGAGGTGCAGGACCTGAAGGGTAAGAATATTGCGCTGATTTTTGAAAAGGCATCCACGCGAACCCGCTGCGCCTTCGAAGTGGCTGCATATGACCAGGGCGCCAACGTGACCTACCTGGACCCAGCCGGTTCGCACATGGGTAAAAAGGAGTCAGTGAAAGACACGGCACGCGTGCTGGGCCGCATGTACGATGCGATTGAATATCGCGGCTCCAGCCAGCAGATTGTGGAAGAGCTGGCGGAATATGCGGGCGTTCCGGTATTCAATGGTTTGACCGATGAATTTCATCCCACGCAGATGTGCGCCGACCTGATGACCATGCGCGAGTTCATGCCGCAGCCATGGCACGATTTCAAATACGCTTACGTGGGTGATGCGCGTTCCAACATGGGCAATTCACTGATGATTGCCGGCTGCCTGATGGGAATGGATGTTCGCATAGCAGCACCGAGGCAGCTGTGGCCGAATGAAGAGTTGCTTGCATATGCGCGCGAGCTGGAGAAACTCAACAAGGGGACCCTGACGCTGACCGAAGATCCGCGCGAGGCAGTCAGCGGAGTGCAGTTCATTCATACCGACGTCTGGGTGTCCATGGGCGAGCCGGCGGAAGTCTGGGAAGAACGCATAAAGCTGCTGCTGCCTTACCAGGTCAACGCCGAACTGATGGCAGCCAGCGGAAATCCGCGGGTGCGGTTCATGCATTGTCTGCCGGCATTTCACAATCTCGAAACCGAGGTGGGGCGCGATATTCATGAGCGTTTTGGCCTGGCGGCGATGGAAGTCACCGAGGAAGTGTTCGAATCGACTGCAGGCATCCAGTTTGAGCAGGCCGAAAATCGCGTCCATTCCATAAAGGCTTTGCTGGTGGCTACTCTGGGCAGTCAGTGATAGCCTGCGCAACATGATCGCGACCGCTAAAGTAGGGGGAATCATCTGATGCGTGTGGTTGTCGCGTTGGGTGGTAATGCACTGCTGCGCCGCGGCCAGGCGTTGAATTCCGAGAATCAGCGCGAAAACATTCGCCTGGCTGCGCGGCAACTGGCGGAAGTCCACGAGCATCACGAACTGGTCATTGCGCACGGCAATGGGCCGCAAGTCGGCCTGCTGGCGCTGATGGACGCAGCCTACACGGCTGTAGACCCTTATCCCCTGGATGTCCTCGGCGCGGAAACCGTGGGCATGATCGGCTACATGATCGAACAGGAACTGGGCAATATCATTCCCTTCGAGGATCACATCGTCACCGTGCTGACACAGATTCTGGTCGATGCCGATGACCCTGCATTTCAGAATCCAAGCAAGCCGGTGGGTCCGATCTACAACCAGGCGGAAGCGGAAAGGCTTCATCGGGAAAAGGGCTGGACCATGGCCCCGGATGGAGTTTACTTCCGCCGGGTGGTGCCTTCTCCGCTTCCGCAACGAATCATCGAGATGAACGCCATACGCATGCTGGTGGATAATGGTGTGGTAGTGATATGCGCCGGTGGCGGGGGTATTCCCACGGCTTACGATGAGAACCGAAAGTTATACGGCGTGGAGGCCGTCATAGACAAGGACCTGGCCAGCGGTTTGCTTGCAAAAGGCCTGGATGCCGACATGTTCGTCATGCTGACCGATGTTCCAAATGTCTACCTGGATTTTGGCAGCGAAAGCCAGAGACCGATCATAGCGGCTCATCCGGATGCGCTGGAGGCCCTGGACTTTGCCGCCGGGTCGATGGCGCCCAAGGTTATGGGAGCCTGCAAGTTTGTACGCGAAACCGGCCGGGACAGCGCAATCGGCCAACTGTCGGACCTGCCAAAAATCATGTCAGGCGAAGCCGGCACGCTGATCTCGAGTGAAATCGACGGGATATGTTTCGGCGATTGACCGGTGTCGTGGTGTACAAAAACAAAGAATTGCACTATATCTTTCCA
>Ga0316201_10004772_pt1 | contig 10304 bp, 6 predicted proteins | sample CS6wburrow_MG_FD_204516 | JGI IMG/M metagenome (GOLD analysis project Ga0316201, IMG submission 204516) | Coastal sediment microbial communities from Delaware Bay, Delaware, United States - CS-6 worm burrow | ecosystem: Environmental > Aquatic > Marine > Coastal > Sediment | place: USA: Delaware... | reverse complement strand
AGATTAAAGCTCGGTGCAGTTGCGGTGAGTCATTTCTCTTGCAACTGGAATTCCGCAAGAATTATAGAAAACCTGCGAAGTTAACAGGTACCTACCGAATTGTTTCCAAAGGTGCAGGCGGGGGGAGTGTAACTATTCAGGATATTTCAAGAAACGGTGTTGGATTTACTGTTGACACGCCGCATAATATTGTAGCAGGCCAAAAAATTATGCTTGAGTTCAGCCTTGATAATAAAAAGAAAACCCATTTAGCAAAAGAGGCAATAATCCGATCTGTCAAAGACGACCAAATTGGCTGCGAATTCATAGACAGCAAGGCCTTTGAAAAAGATCTTGGCTTTTACCTCCAGGCTGGTTGATCTGAACCAATAAGTTTTTTCATCATCTGCTGGGCCTTGACGAGCAATGGCTTTAAGGTTGTCGATTCTAAAGCGCAGATGCCAACTCCTTCCTTGTCGATAGTCCGCTTTTGTTCCTCTGAGAGATTCATTTTATCTAACTTGTTGAACACTTTTAAACAGGGTATCGAGCCAAGATCCAGTTCGGCCAGAAGATTATCAACCACCTCGACGTGTCTTTCATAGCCCGGGTTTGAAAAATCAATTACATGCACCAGCAAATCAGCTTCTTCAAGTTCCTCAAGCGTTGCTTTAAAGGCCCGCAGCAGATCATCCGGCAGATTAGTGATGAAACCAACCGTATCGGTTATGATGACCTCTATGTCCTCTGGAAATCTCAGTCTCCGGCTGGTTGGATCAAGCGTGGCGAAGAGCTTGTCTTCCGCAGTTATGCTGCTGTTTGTCAATGTATTCAACAAGGTTGATTTTCCTGCATTGGTATAGCCAACCAGCGAAATTACCGGCAATTCTTTTTTTCTTCGTTTTGCCCTTCTACGATAACGCTCCCGGCCGATTGATTTCAATTCTTTTGCCAGACGAGTCAGACGGTCGTTGATTCTGCGGCGATCAATCTCAAGTTTTGTTTCCCCAGGTCCACGGGCGCCAATTCCTCCGGTCAAGCGTGATAAGGCGTCATCCCTGGAGGAGAGACGGGGCAGCATATACTTGAGCTGAGCCATTTCAACCTGCAGCTTTCCTTCCCTGCTTTGGGCCCGGTGGGCAAATATGTCGAGTATGAGCTGCGTTCGATCGATTACCCTGAGATCGGTAAAATCAGTAATTGATCGTATCTGGGAAGGATTGAGCTCCTGGTTAAATATAAGCAGGTTGGCATCGAAACGCAGCGCATTGATGACGATATCGGTCAGCCGCCCTTTGCCTAAAATAAACCGGGGATTGATTGACCGACGCCTCTGCAGCACCGTATTAAGCACGACAATGTCATCAGACCTGGCCAGCTCGGACAGTTCATTCAGTGAAGCCTCTGCGTCAAGGCGCGATTCGGTGCTGACACTTATCAAGATAGCTCTGTCTTTCTTTTGATCGACAGTACCAGCTTGACGATAGCGGCTGAATTCCTCTTCCAAAGCATCAATCATCTCGGAAAAGGAATCCTGCTGACGCGCAGGATGAACAGGAGTAAGAAAACTCCATTTCTCTCCGTTTTCAGCACTGGGAAGCAGATGGGCGGAGTAAAGTCGTTCCGGAAGTCCCTCCTTGGTGATCTTGACAACAGAAACCAGGTCGAGCCTGAGAAACAGAAGGTCCATCAGATCATCATCGGAAATATCCTCGCCGCCGGGATGCGTATGGACGAGTCGCAGGCCCCGGAGGCGACCGCCTGAAGAACGAATCTGAGAGAGCTGCGGGATCATCAGCCTGCCATAATCGCCAATGATGATATTTTCAATTTTACCTGAGCGATGAATGAGCAGACCTATTTGACGATTTAATTCATGGGACAGCTCACAAACAGATCGAGCTAATTCAGGGCTAATTACAAACTCACGGGGAACTCGTCTGCCGCCAAGCCGCTCAAGGGTTCTCAACTGGCTTTTCTTGAGCCCTTGAATATTGCCGCACACTTTTGAAATAACTATTCCCCCGTCAGATCAGATTCAGATGGACTTTTTGATGAAACATGTTGTGGCCAGAGAGCCTGCGCCATGGAATTATCAGCTCCAATCCGAGGACAGAGCGTCTGGTCATTATACTTCTCCCAGACCGGGTCAGTGTAGCTGTCATGACAGCCGGCACAAAGGCCTACCCGTAAAATTTTTCGCAGCTCCTGTCCATTAAAAGGCCTCAAATTGGCTCTGGATCCATGCTGCAGAGGTGTTCCATCCAGGCTGACAAAAGCATCAAAGCCTACGGTCTGCCCTGCTGCCGTCATCACTCCTTTGTTCAGAGGTGAAAAATACACTTCCCCATTCTTAATCGACAAGCTGCCTTCTCCCAACCCGACAGTCTTTGTCGACCCATGACAGTCGTTGCACGTTCTTCCAGATTTCTGCGTTGTGTGTGGATTGATGGCGGCCATGGTAAAACGATTAAAACTATCTTCGAGAGCTCCTTGCTGATCAACCAGGGTGACGATGTCCTGACAGCCGGGAGTAACAATAACAACCTCCTCACCCCAGACTGCCAGCATGGGTTTTTGATAACGGATATACGATCGCCCTTCTTCCCACCTGCCAAGGGTCTCTTCAAGGCTCAGTTTGTCCAGGTGAGTCTGTGAGGCATCGCGCTTGGCATGGCATCCATAGCACTGTGGAACCCACGGAGAATGGCAGGCTTCACAGGTAACCTTCTTATGGGACGGAAAATCACATACGCCTTTCTTTGGTTCTCGCAATTCATATTGTTTGTCATTAAGTTTGCTTTGCAGTTTGTATGTACCCTCAATATTTAAGACGTTGATGAGCTCGTTGCCTTTACGGGTAGTACCCGGTTGTTGACGATGGCATACTTCACAAGATATCTCTAATTGCTCCTCGTAGTGCGCATAACTGGTACCATCCCCCATAACCTCGTTTCTGGTATGACAGTCAATACAAGCCATTCCTCTTTGATGATGTATATCATCAGCAAGCTTTAAATAAAATCGGTCGCCCGGCATTTTCATCGAGGACAACTGCCCCTTTTCATATGGTGTTCCATAACCTTCAGACTCGAAAACACCAATATAGGCAAGACCAATTCTCCCAGATCTATTGTGACATCTGATACAATTGTTATCAGGAACCTTCTGGCTTACAAGCGGGTGTATTTTCACCTGATCGTCATCAATAATTTCATCATCAGATTCGGTAACGCCGGCACGCTCATATCCCTGGGGCATGACAAAATGGCACGCTGAACAGCCTCCTCCTTTTTCATTAAAAAAGGTTGGTAGTCCTTCCAGATTGTTCTTTTGCTTCCACAAATGGCAGGTACCGCATAGCTTGCGGTAATAATCGAGGGCAAGAGAGGTTTCACCAGAATCGATGAGGTCTTTGACGGTAATTTCAGTATCCTGTGTTTCGCTTTCGCCCCAGTAGTAAAGAAGCGTTCCAAGAATGCCTCGATTGGTCGCCATCAGCGAGTTAACAACTTTTTTTACATCTGTAGGATGGCACCCCTCTATGCCACAGGTTTTCTCAACTACTCTAAGATCGCCGGGATTGCGAACGATCCCTTCATGGGCTTTGTTTTCTTCAATTGCTAAAGGATTTCCCAAATGGCACGATGTGCAGCCAATGACAGCAGCATCGTGTGCTGGATCTAATTTTTCTTTGGTATGGCAGAAAAGACACATGTCCACCCGCCCTGAAGAGGTAACAAAGATTTCCTCCGGACGTTTGAGACGATATTCGCGATAGACAAAAAAGATAAAAAAGGCCAGAACAAAACCAATACTCAAACCAAGATACACAGTTTTTGGTGCTACATTGAAACGCTTCATATGGTAAGTTCCGCCAACTAGCCTCGATAATTTTGAACATTAGGCAAACGTCGGCCGAAACCAAAAGCCTTACTGGTTACTTTGAGCCCCATGGGCGCCTGTTTTCGCTTGTATTCATTAATTCTTATGCGTCGTACCACATCATCGACAATATCGGCTTGATACCCTTTTTCGATGATTTCTTCACGGCCATATCCGTCTTCCAAATAGAGTTCAAGAATCTGGTCAAGGAGATCGTAGGGAGGCAAATCATCCTGATCACATTGATCGGGACGCAACTCCGCTGTCGGAGGCTTGGTCAAAGTCCTCTGGGGTATAATTTCCCTCTCACCATTAATAAAATGGGCCAGTTCATAGACAAGTTGTTTGGGCACATCGGAAATAACGGCAAGCCCGCCGCTCATATCACCATACAGTGTGCAATAGCCAACAGCCATTTCACTTTTATTACCAGTGGTCAATAAAAGATGTCCAAACTTATTTGACAATGCCATCAGAAGATTACCCCTGATTCTTGCCTGGATATTCTGCTCCGTAACATCTTCATCCAGCCCAAGAAAAGACTCCGAAAGAGCACTGCGATACCCCTCAAATAACTCTGCGATGGGCAATACCATAAAATGACAACCGCATTGCTGAGCCAGCTGTTTGGCATCTTCAAGAGAATCCCCCGAACTGTAGGGTGAAGGCAAAGCCACACCATGGACATTACGTGCTCCAAGAGCACGGACAGCTAGAGCAGCGGTAACGGCTGAATCTATTCCGCCTGAGAGGCCGAGCACCGCCGAAGAAAACCCGCATTTTCGGGTATAATCGCGAATGCCCATAATCAACGCATCATGTACCGATTCAACTTCAGATAAGGTACCATCCTGGTGGATATCCCCTCGCCATATATCTGTATCGACGACAACGAGATCTTCCTCAAAACAGCGCGCCCTGGCAATCACTTCTCCCTGCTCATTGAGTGCCTGGCTATGTCCGTCAAAGAGCAGAGAATCCTGTCCGCCGACCTGATTAACATAGAGCAATGGTGTCTTGTATTGCTTACATAGATGTGAAAATATATGTGAACGAATACTGTTTTTACCGCGGTGAAAAGGTGATGCGGAGACGTTAATGAGACAATCTATCGAAAGATGCTTCTCTCTTGCTTGCTCAAACAGTGCGGCGACCGGCTCAACTCGATATTCTCCAATGACATGGTGCCAGATATCTTCACAAACGGTTACGCCAATGGTCAGGCCATCAAGCTTGTACAACTCACCAGATTGTCCCGGTTCAAAATAGCGGTTTTCATCAAAGACATCATATGCAGGTAGAAGCTGCTTTCTGGTCTTATGTACAATCGTTCCTGAACGTGCCACCATTACGCTGTTGTAAAGCCTTTTTCCGGGTTTACCAGATCGTCTCTCAAAACAGCCAAACATGACGTCAATCGGCGGCAGAGCAGCAATGACATCTGCAATGGACTGTTCATGATCTTTGATAAAGGACCTGCGCTCGAGCATATCCAGTGGGGGATACCCTGAAAGCGCCATCTCTGGAAAAACGGCTAATCCACATCCAAGATCCGCAGCCTTCCTGGAGGAGTCGATAATCGCCTGACCGTTGGCAGCAAAATCACCGATTACCGGGTTTACTTGTATCAAGGCAATTTTCACTGCCGATCTCCATTGCCTATTTCAATCATGTCACGCCTCATGCTGATAGTTCTTTTCTTACTTCTCAAACCATAGCAGAATTACCGAAAACTTCCAGCGCTTCATTGTTTTGATTTCTTCTTATTTCTCTTTTGATATGTTCGGACGGCCTGATTGTGCTCTCTCAAAGTTGTTGAAAAATAATGACTTCCATCATTTTTCGAGACGAAATAGAGATAATCTACCGAAGCCGGTTCAAGGACCGCCTTCAGAGCCTCTTTACCGGGGTTGCAGATTGGACTTGGGGGGAGTGCCGGTATAATATAGGTATTATAAGGCGTTGGCTTTTTAAGATCGGTGCGGCTCAGGCTTCCCTGATGATTTTCGATCCCGTATATCACCGTAGGATCTGACTGCAGGCGCATATTCCTGCGCAGCCGATTAAGAAAGACGGCGGCAATAAGCGGTCTTTCTTCGTCTTGTCCCGTTTCTTTTTCAATAATTGAAGCAAGGGTAAAAACTGCATGCCTGTCGTGTTCCTGCTGGCTGCCGGAAAGACTTTGCCATACTTCAATAGCACGCCGAACAAGCATGGTTATCAGTACCTTTTCATCAGCCGCCGGTCTGACCAGGCTGTAAGTGTCGGGGTAGAGATATCCTTCAAGACTCGGGATATTTCCTAATCCAAGTTCTTGTATAAACTCTTGATCCTGGGCATACTCTATAAAACGTTCACGTTTTGCCCAGCCATTGTCAGCAAAAATTGAGGCTATTTCGGTATATCGTAAACCTTCGGGGATAGTTACAGAATGTTCGATCGGCTTTGCCCAAACAAGTTCTTCGAGTACATCCAGGGGCTTTAGTCCGGTGTGAAGGCTAAATTCTCCAGCCTGCAAATGCTTGGATTTACCAGTTATTTTTGCCAGGATCAGGAACCGAGGATCATCATGAATCAGTTTTGCCTCCGCCAGCAGGTGGCTGATCGTCTTACCTGAGGCCCCGCGAGGTATGAAAACAACAGCAGCAGATTCTTGCGTCTGCGGGCCGGGTGAAAGCGCAAAGCTGAAGATCCAGCCAGCGATAAGAATGGAGCCCGTAAATAAAACAAGGGCGGTCCAAAAGACCACCCTTGTCAGTGCACTTCGCCGCCGCACCTTTTCATCTGATGGATGGAGTGTCACCTGCTGCTTTGTTTTTTTTCCGTTTCAGATTTTTCTTAGATGGTTTGCCTATCGCCAGTGCAATGACCTCATCCATATCCTTGACTGGATAAAATGTCATTTTATCCCTGATGTCTTGAGGAATTTCACTGAGATCCTTTTTGTTCTCGGCTGGGATAATAACTTTGTTAATGTGGGCTCTCAGAGCTGCTAATGCTTTTTCTTTGAGACCGCCAATAGGCAGTACGCGGCCACGCAGCGTCACCTCACCTGTCATGGCAAGCCCTTTGTGGACTGATCGGCCCGATATTGCCGAGTAAAGCGCGGTGGCAATGGTAATTCCGGCTGACGGTCCGTCCTTGGGGATCGCTCCTGCCGGGACATGAATGTGTATATCTGTCTTTTCAAAATAGTCTTCATCTACCTGCAGTTCATCTGATCGGCTTCGGCAATAGGTCAAGGCAGCTTGGGCCGATTCTTTCATTACCTCACCCAGTTGACCGGTAAGGATGAGCTTCCCTTTGCCAGGCATGATGTTGACTTCTATTTGCAGCAGTTCACCGCCTACTTCTGTCCATGCCAATCCCGTGACCAGGCCTGGCTGATCCAGTGCTTCCAGTTCAGATTCCGGTATCGTTTTAGGAGGACCGAGATATTTGTCGATATTTCTCACGGAGACGGTATACGGCCCTTTTCCCCCTTCTGCTATTTTCCTGGCCACTTTCCGGCAGATCTTGCCAATCTCCCGTTCCAGATTTCTCAGTCCTGCTTCTCTTGTATAGTGTGTGATGATCTGTTTGACTGTCTCGTCATTTATCCGCAGCTGCCTTAATCTCAGCCCATTTTCCTTCACCTGTCGGGGCAGCAGATAACGATCGGCGATTACCAGCTTCTCTTCAAGGGTATAACCCGAGAGTCGGATGACTTCCATTCGATCGAGCAAAGGGCCCGGGATAGTGTCTGACATATTTGCCGTAGTAATAAACATTACCTTTGACAGGTCACACGGCATATTCAGATAATGATCAGTAAATTCAAAGTTCTGCTCCGGATCAAGGACTTCCAGGAGTGCCGAGGAAGGATCTCCGCGATAATCAGCACCTACCTTGTCGATCTCATCCATCATGAAAACAGGATTGTTTGACTTGACTGTTTTCAGGCCCTGGATAATTCGACCAGGCATGGCCCCGATATAGGTTCTCCGGTGGCCTCTTATTTCAGCCTCGTCTCTCATGCCGCCAAGAGACATTCGATGGAATTTTCGCCCCATTGCCCGGGCAATGGATTGACCGAGAGACGTTTTGCCAACTCCAGGGGGCCCGACAAAGCACAGGATAGGTCCCTTTGAGGACTGATTCAACTTGCGTACAGCGAGATATTCTAGAATTCTTTCTTTGACACGGTCAAGACCGTAATGATCTTCGTCAAGCACATCTTTGGCCGCTTTTAATTCCAGCCGATCCTTCGTACCCTTCTTCCAAGGAACATCAAGTATCCAGTCAATATAGGTGCGGATGATCGTTGCCTCGGAGGAGTCGGGGTGCATCATCTCCATTCTACTGAGCTGCTTACGCGTTTCTTTGCGCACCTGCTTGGGCATCTTGGTTTTTTTGATCTTGCGTTCAAGATCTTCGATTTCCTGGGTTCGTTCATCAGTATCACCAAGCTCCTTCTGCAGGGCATGAAGCTGCTCGCGCAATATATATTCACGCTGAGATTTACTCATCTCTTCCTTGGCTTCATTCTGAATTTTGGCCTGCACCGTAGAAACTTCAAGCTCTTTGCTCAACAAGGTGTTAACCAAACGCAATCGCCCGATTGGGCTCACCTCTTCAAGGATCGCTTGAGACTCGACAATTTTAAGGCGGAGATTCGAACCGATGAGATCCGCAAGTCGGCCAGGATCTTCTATATTATTAATGATCATCATCAGATCGGCCGAGAGTATTCCACGTAACGACATGATCTTTTCTGTCTGCTCACGCACGGTCCTCATCAGAGCTTCAACCTCAACCGAGATTTCTCCCGGATCCTCGTCTTCAACAACCTCGATGGAAACCTGATAGGACGGCTCTGTGCGATGATATTTAACTATTCTGGCCTTTGACATTGCCTGGACCAGTACCTTGAGTCGGCCATCAGGGAGCTTCAACGTTCGCATGATCATACAGACCATACCAACGTCATAGAGATCATCCGTTTCCGGATTATCCTTGGTCGCATCCCGTTGCGTGACAAGCATTAAAAGCTTGTTCGAGTTTAATGCCTCATTGACAGCCTCAATTGAATTCGGCCGGCCCACAAACAGGGGAATAATCATGTAATTAAAGATGACGACATCCCGAACAGCCATCATCGGCAATTCATCAGGGATTTCCACATCTTCATTGCTGGAAAAATCATCCATTCCTATACTGAGAGAATCATTAAACTCCACATAGACCTCCGCCAGCCACTCCCCGGCAGCCAGAATAATTACATTGAACCACTATAATTCTTAGAATAATTCACCTTTAAAAGCCAAAGCCAAGACATAATCCATATCCAAAAAAAGCGTGAAAAGACTAAACATTGCGGTGGTTGAAGTCAAGACTCATATAGTGCTGCTTCAGTTTGTACGGAAAAAATCTTGATCTATTACTTCTTTTCAAGAATACTGACTTGTTTTTGATGCAAAAACAACATTATTAACAGGATCCTCTTCTGGGAGATGAACATGTTTCATGCCGATGCACTATTTGATTTGGGTGACTATGCCCATGCCGCTCTTTTTTCGCCCACCGAACCTGTATGGCATGCCCTGCAGTCTTTAAAATCATACATGGATGGTTACCAATATGCAGAAACCCCTCTTGCTCAGCTCTCAGACGGAACTCCGCTCGCAGAGTCTATCGTTCTCCATCGCGGCAAACGTTACCGGGCTTCGGAATGTTCAATCGAATATGGTGACGCCTGCAAAGGCACCCTAGTCATCACAAAATCTGAAAACAGACTTAACGGGGCTTCCCTGATCATGGCTGGTACAATCCTTATCGGTAAAAGGATAGCCCTTGGTAACGGAAGTTTAATTGAAGGCGGCGCCACCATTAAGGAGCCAGCAATTATTGGTGACTGCACAGAGATACGTCAGGGAGCCTACTTGCGTGGTTATTGTCTGGTGGGTGACCGGTGTGTGGTCGGTCACACCACCGAAGTCAAGCACTCGATTTTTCTCAACGATGCCAAAGCAGGACATTTCGCTTATCTTGGCGATTCAATTCTTGGCAACAACGCAAATCTTGGGGCAGGAACCAAATGTGCCAATCTTAAATTTATTTCAGGAAATATCAAAATTCTCTACAAATCGAAGTGGTATGATACTGGACTGCGTAAATTTGGCGCTATTCTCGGCGACAAGACCCAAACTGGCTGCAACTCCGTCACCAATCCCGGAACAATTATCGGCACTGGTGGCATGCTGATGCCCAATACGACGGCACCGTCCGGGTATCATGGAGATAAAAAGATAATCCGCTAACCACGATATTTTATATACATCAGACAATACCTATTTACCCGAGAGGAACAATCATGGCACCTATCAAATCTGAAGATTTTATCAACTCCGTGGCCGATAGCCTGCAATACATCAGTTATTATCATCCACTTGATTTTGTTC
>Ga0316201_10004771_pt1 | contig 10305 bp, 10 predicted proteins | sample CS6wburrow_MG_FD_204516 | JGI IMG/M metagenome (GOLD analysis project Ga0316201, IMG submission 204516) | Coastal sediment microbial communities from Delaware Bay, Delaware, United States - CS-6 worm burrow | ecosystem: Environmental > Aquatic > Marine > Coastal > Sediment | place: USA... | reverse complement strand
AATCTTCGCGGTGCTCAATCGTCCCCCAGCGAGGTCGGTAGTTTGACCGTGATGGTGGTTCCGCGGCCCGGCGTGCTCATGATGTCCACCGATCCGCCGTGCTCCTGGACGGCCGAGTAGACGACCGCGAGGCCGAGACCGGTTCCATTGGATTGGGTTGTGACAAAGGGCTCGAAGGCGCGGTGGCGGATCTCGTCGGACATGCCAACCCCGGTATCCCGCCATCTGATGATCGCGGTGTGGTCCCGTTTTTCAGCGGTGATCTTGAGTTTGCCTCCATCCGGCATGGCCTGCAGGGCGTTGCGCGACAGATTCCAGAAGATCTGCCGCAGCAGGTGCTCCTCACCCAGGACGACGAGATCGTCCGGTGATGAGAGAACCATTTGATGATTCGGATTGATCTCGTCTGAACGGCGGAGAAGCGCGAGGCAGTCGTTGAGAAGTTGCGAGAGATCGCACATGGCGTGGGTGGACTGTCCCGGTCTGGCAAAGACGAGGAAACCGTCGAGGATCCCCGACAGGCGTTTGCTCTCATCGACGACGATATCGAGCAAGCGGCGGCCGGTGTCGTCCACCCCACCGACCGAGCTGAGCATCTGAGCGGACCCCGAGATGGAGGCCAGCGGATTCTTGATCTCGTGCGCCATCCGGGCGGCCATCTCGCCGGTGGCTGCCATGCGGTCCTTCATGCGTTCCCGGTCGGCTTCGATGCGGAGCTCGGTGAGATCCTGAAAGTTGACGATAAAACCGACCAAGGTGGCGGATTCGTCCTTGAGCGGGTCCACGGACAGGCCCAGCTTGACACCGGAGTGGTCGAGGGTGCCTTCGACGCGAGTGATGCTCTGGCTCCTGGCACGGCTTGCCATCAGTCCCCAGTTGTGTTCGGCCATCGGCATGACTTCTTCCAAAGGCCTGCCGATCTTTTCGTCCACATCGGTGATCCCGAGAATCGAGGCTCCCGCCGGGTTGATGTAGAGCGTTCGTCCTTCCAGATCGGCGGCGAGGATGCCGGCCCCCACCGATCGGACGACGTGCTGGGTCAATGCGACAAATTGTTTGGAGCGTTCGGTCTCCTCTTCGAGCAGGGTGTGGGCGCGCCGCAGTGAGGTGGTGAGATAGGAGACGAGCAACGCCACCAGCACAAAACCGACGATGTGGATCAGGATCTGATAGAGGACGCGTGATGCAGACGGTGATACCGGAATGCCCTCGAGAGTCGTGTGCAACGGTAGCAGCTGGTAGTACATGAGGACGGCCTGGATCCCGTAGGCGACGGCCGAAAGCCCGGCAAAGATCACCCCACCGGCCGGGAGCATGGCAGCCGCCACCACGATCACCGTCAGATAGAGGAACGAGAACGGGGAGAAGACACCGCCCGTCGCGTACACGAACCCGGTGACGATGACCAGATCGCCGACCAGCTGGATGGCGGCCTGGACATTCGGTGGCAGCGCCCGCATGTGGAGGATGAGGTAGAGCAGGGACAGCCCGTAGGCAAAGAGAATGAGGCCGTAAAAGGATCGCAGCGGGAGGATGAGCTGCGTATTGACCTGAATCAGCAGGACCCCGAGAAAGAGCGTCGAGATGACGACGAGCCGAAGCCCGATAAGTCGGCGCAGCGTCTTTGGAGATGGTGACGCAACGGGCGGGGTGTGAGCCCCGCCCGCGCTGTCGAACTGAAAAGCTCGGATCATTATCCGATCTGGCTGATGAGGCTGAACATGGGCAGATACATGGCGACGACGATGGTGCCGATGACCACACCCAGGAACGAGATGATGATGGGCTCGAGCAACGCCATCATGCCTTCGACGGCGGCATCGACCTCATCTTAGTAGAAGTCGGCGATCTTCGACAACATGGTGTCCATGGCGCCGGTCTGTTCGCCGACGCCGATCATCTGGCAGACCATGGGCGGGAATTGTTCGGTCCGGGTGAGCGGATCGGCAAGGCTTTTGCCCTCTTCGACCTCTTTACGAACTATCAGGATGGCTTCCTCGATCACCGCATTGCCGGCGGTGCGGGCGGTGATGTCGAGGGACTCCAGGATCGCGACACCCGAACTCAGGAGGGTTCCCAGGGTCCGGCAGAAGCGTGCCACCGCGATCTTGCGCAGCAGCATACCGATGGCCGGGAGCTTGAGCAACAGTTTGTCGAGTTGGTAGCGCCCGCCTTCGGTTTGGTAGTACTGATGGATCCCGAAGATGCTTCCCGCGACGACCAGGAAGATCAGCCACCAGAAGTTTCCAATGAACTGTGACACGTTGACGATCACCTGGGTCAGCAGCGGCAGACTCGCTCCAAGTCCTTCGAAGAGGCTGGCGAAAACCGGGATGACCTTCCACAGAATGATGTAGACCACGATCACCGCGATGACCACGACCGCGACCGGGTAGATGAGAGCGGAGCGGACCTGGCTCTTGAGTTTGACGTTCTTCTCGATATAGGTCGCGAGCCGCTGGAGGATGGTGTCGAGGATGCCGCCGGCCTCACCGGCGGCGACCATGTTGACATAGAGGTCGTCAAAGGCCTGGGGGTGCTTGCGCAGGGCCTCAGCCAGGGACAGACCGCCCTCAACGTCCTGTCTGACCTGGAGAAGGACTTTTTGGAACGCCTTGTTGTCCTGCTGTTGGCCCAGGATCTCGAGGCACTGGACCAGGGGCAGGCCGGCATCGATCATCACCGAGAACTGGCGGGTGAAGACCGCGATGTCCTTTGATGAGATCCCACCGCCGAATTTGGGCAGCGCGATCTCCTTGCCCTTTTCCTTGACGGTGGTGACGACGATCTGCTGTTTTCTCAGCGCAGCGATGACCGCGTCTTTGTTGTCACCGATGAGAACACCGGTCTGCGGGTTCCCGTGGCGGTCACGTCCCTTCCATTCATAGCTCGGCATCTCAGGTCCTCCTCGAGGCCGCTTGGCTCTCAGACTGCGAAACCGCGCCGACGCCCCGGTTGATCATGTCCTGCAGCTCGTCCTGATGCGAGCTGTAACCGAGAGCCGTCTGGAGCGAGATCAAGCGCCGGTGATACAGCGTCGCCAGACTCTGGTTGAAGGTCTGCATCCCGTGCTTGATCTGGCCGGCCTGCATCATCGAATAGATCTGGTGAACCTTGTCTTCGCGGATCAGGTTGCGGATCGCGCTCGATGGCACCAGGATCTCGCACGCCAGGGCGCGGCCTTTGCCCGATGCACGGGGGAGCAGCGTCTGACAGATGATCCCCTCAATGACAAAGCTCAGCTGGGCGCGCACCTGCGATTGTTGGTGTTCAGGAAAAACATCGATGATTCGGTTGATGGTCTGCGGCGCCGAGTTGGTGTGCAGAGTGGCGAAGGTCAAATGACCGGTCTCGGCGATCCTCAGCGCGGATTCGATGGTCTCGAGATCGCGCATCTCACCGATAAGCACCACGTCGGGGTCTTCACGGAGCACGGATCTCAGCGCAGCGGGGAAACTCAGGGTGTCGGCGTGCAACTCGCGTTGGTTGACCATCGCCTTCTTGTGGGTGTGGAGGTACTCCACGGGATCCTCGATGGTGAGGATGTGGAGTGGCTTCTCGCGATTGATCTTATCGATCATCGCGGCCAGAGTGGTTGACTTACCCGACCCCGTTGGACCGGTGACGAGAACGAGCCCGCGGGGTTTGCTGCACAGTCCTTCGACTGCCGCCGGCAGACCGAGTTCTCTGAACCCGAGGATCTCGTAGGGGATTCGGCGGAACGCTCCGGCGACCGCCCCACGTTGGACGTAGATATTCGCCCGGAATCTGGCGAGGCCTTTGACGCCGAATGAGATGTCGAGCTCGAGACTCTCCTCGAAACGATGCTTCTGGGCGTCGGTGAGGACCGAGTATGCGAGTTTTTTTGTGTCCACCGCGGTCAAGGCCGGCTGGTTGAGTGGGACGAGCAGGCCGTCGATCCGGATCAGAGGGGGAGAATTGGTGGTGACGTGAAGGTCGGTCCCCCCCTTCTCGACCATGGTTTTCAGCAGTTGGTGCAGGCTGACCGTCATCTCAGCGCCTTTCCGTCCGACACTACAACACGGACTCGCGGACGACTTCCTCGATGGTGGTCACACCATCGCGGATTTTCTGGAGACCCGATTGGCGGAGGCCGATCATGCCCTCCTCGAGCGCTTTTCGCCGCAGTTCGACTGCGGTGGCGCCGGACAGGATCAGCTCACGAATATCATCGGAAATCACCATCACTTCGTACATCGCGACCCGGCCCTTGTAGCCCCGCTGGTTGCAGTTGTCGCAGCCGCGACCGCGGTAGAGCTGGATCTCCGGTGCCTCGGCCTCGGAGAAGCCGACGTTGAGCAAGGCCTGCAACGGTGCATCTTCTTCTTCTTTGCAGTTGGTGCAGATCCGACGAATGAGCCGTTGTGCGGCGATCAAATTGACCGAGGTCGCGACCAGGAAGGGCTCGATGCCCATGTTCATGAGTCGGTTGATGGTCGAGGGCGCATCATTGGTGTGCAGGGTCGACAACACGAGGTGACCGGTCAGCGCGGCCTTGATCGCGATCTCGGCCGTTTCGAAGTCACGGATCTCACCGACGAGGACGATATTCGGATCCTGGCGAAGGAAGGATCGCAGGGCTGCCGCGAAGTTGAGCCCGATGGACTCCTTCATCTGCACCTGGTTGATCCCCGGGAGCTGGAACTCCACCGGATCCTCGGCGGTCATGATGTTGACCTCGGGGGTGTTGATCCGTGAAATGGCCGAGTAGAGCGTGTTGGTTTTGCCGGAGCCCGTCGGGCCGGTGACCAGCACCATCCCGTAGGGCTGCGTGATGCAATGCTCGAAATTCTTCAGGCTCGACTTCTCGAAACCGAGCTTGGTCATATCGAGCATGAGGTTGTCTTTGTCGAGCAGACGCATGACGATCTTCTCGCCATGCAGGGTGGGCAGGGTCGAAACGCGGTAGTCGAGTTCCTTGAGTTTGCCCGAGAGCTTCATCTTGATCTTGATGCGGCCGTCCTGTGGCAGCCGCTTCTCGGCGATGTCCAGCCGCGCGAGGATCTTCAAACGCGAACAGATCGCGTCTTTGAGCTTCATGGGCGGGTTCATGATCTCGTAGAGCACACCATCGATTCGAAAACGGACCCGGTAGCTCTTCTCATAGGGCTCGATGTGGATGTCCGAAGCAGCGCGTTTGAGGGCGTCGGTGAGAATGAGGTTGACGAGGCGAACAACAGGCGCCTCGTCGGCAGCGGCCTCGTCATCGGTGATGTCGAGGTCGTCTTCCATCTCGTCGTCGTCGAGGACCTCGAGGGCCGTCTCCTCGACCGTCGAGAGGTCGTCCATCACCTTTTTCAGCTCGATGGCGTGGGTCGTGCCGTAGTAACGGTCGATGGCCTCGCGCAGCGCCTCTTCGGAAGCCACCACCGGCTCCACCCGGTATCCGGTGATGAAGGTGATGTCATCCATGGCGAAAACATTGGTCGGATCGCTCATCGCCACCGTCAGGGTGGCGCCGGTCTTCGAAACCGGGATGAACTGGTATTTGCGCGCGACATCCGCCGGGATCAGACGAATGATTGAATCGTCGATCTCGAAGTGCTGCAGGTTGATGGATGGGACCCCGTACTGCTGTGACAGGCAGTCAAGAATGTCCTCTTCGGTCACGAATCCAAGCCGGATCAGGTGTTCCCCAATCCGGCCGCCACTTTGTTTCTGCTCGTCAAGGGCCTTCTCGAGCTGTTCGTTGGTCAGCAATTTGGCCTTGTTGAGCAGTTCTCCAATTCGTAGGGGCATAGTTCCTTTCCGATAAACTACTTCACTGCAAATTGTAGCACTGAAACGCATCAGTGCTTTTGTGATGCCGACGACATATCCAGCCGGTCATTCCTGACTCCTGAACACGTCGTCGACGGCCGTATTGATGTGGGTTGAGGTCACCGGCGACGCCCGGCCGGTGGTGGCTGATCCTCCGCGGTCTATGCCCGGAAGAGCTCCCGAGACGAAGGCAGTTCGATCACCCAGGGGGCCATTCCTCAATGGATCGGTGGTGAGGTGAACGCCGATGGTGGGCACACCGAGGCTCGCGGCGAGGTGGACCGGGCCTGTGTCGCCACCCACAACAACTCTTGCGGAACCCAGCAGACGGGCGAGTTCGATGATGGTTGTCGGAGGGGCGAGCAGGACTCCTTTTCCACCGATTTCGACGATTTTCGCTGCCCGTTCCTGCTCGCCCGGGCCCCAGGCGACGACAACGTCCATACCCGTCTCCACGAGATGTTCCGCCGTTTCCGCCAGGATATCGACTGACAGGATCTTCTCGGGTTGTCCGGCGCCGGGGAGGATCACCGCGAAAGGAGCCTTCCAACCCGGTTCGACCGATCGTTCTTTGGTGGGTGTGCCTTCGAGCAGCCACCTGCCGTTGGGCGCGACCAGTCTGTTCGGAGGTGTCCCGTCCACGACCCGCACGAGTTCGAGATTGGTCGCGACCACGTGCCGGTGGTCACGGCTTCCGGCAAGGGTCTCGGTCAGTGGGAGGCCGGCGATCCACTCTCGGCGCCAGGGCCGTGCCAGACCGACCCGCCGGTCGGCGCCCGTCCATCGAGTCACCAGGGCCGATTTGAATGTGCCCTGGGAGTCGATGGTGAGATCGGGGCTCAGTTCGTCGAAACGGGTCTTCAAGACGGCGATTTCGGCGCGGGTCGTCGCGGAGAACGGCCGACGACGCCAGCGTTTCGTGGTGACCTCGATGACCGAATCCACCGCAGGGTGACCCTCGACCAGGGGTGCGAAGGGTTTTTCGACCACCCATGTGAGGTGGGCATCGGGTCGAGCGGCGCGGAGCGCGTCGGCCAACGGCCAGGTGTGAACGATGTCGCCGAGGGCCGAGAGGCGGACGAGAACGACCCTCATGACCGTCCGAACCGCTCCAGAATGATGCCGATGACGTCGGTTGTGGCGTGGTCTTTCGGGTCGCCGCAGATCACCGTACGTCCGCCATAGGCTTCGACCACGTCGCGTTCGGGAACGGTGTCCACCGTGTAGTCGGTTCCCTTGGCGTGGACATTTGGTCTGAGGGTTTCGAGGACCGGCCCGACGGATAGATCGTCGAAGAGACAGATCCGATCCACCATCCACAGGTGGGAGAGGATCTCCACCCGCTCCGATTCCGGGATGATCGGCCGGGTATCGCCCTTGGATGCGCGGACCGAGTGATCCGAGTTCACCGCCGCTACCAGATGATCGGCGTGTTCACGCGCGCCCGCCAGATAGCGGAGGTGACCGACGTGGAGCATGTCGAAGGCGCCGTTGACCAGAACGACGGATTCGCCTCGTTTTTGCCAGTCGGCGCACTCGACCGCGAGTGCTGGAATGGTGCTGAGCTTGTCGGCGGGGACGGTCACGAGCGGTTTCCAGCGATGGCCGAGCGCAGTTCGTCGGCGGTCACGGTGGCGGTCCCGAGCTTCATCACAACGAGACCAGCGGCGATATTGGCCAGCCGAGCACCTTCGAGCGCCGTCGCGCCCGAGGCAAGGGACGCCGTGAGCACAGCAAGGACTGTGTCACCGGCGCCGGTGACGTCGGCGACCTCGTCGGAACCGAAGACCGGCATGTGGGCAACGCCGTCTTTATCGCCAGCCAGGGTCATGCCGTGGTTGCCGCGGGTCGCGAGGAGGAATCGGGCATCGAGAGTCGAACAGAGTTCGGAAGCGGCGGCCGCAACCTCGTGATCCCCTCGAAGTCGTCTTCCGACGGCTGCTTCGAGCTCTTCGAGATTTGGGGTGGCGCCGTCGATTCCGACGAAACCGCCGATCCGGTAGCGCGAATCGAGGGTGATCCATGCGTCGTGACCGATGGTTCGTCGGATTGCCGGAACGATGCCCGGCTCGACGCAGCCGTAGCCGTAGTCCGAGATGGCGACTGCGCTGCAGGTGCCGAGGGCCGGGAGGCGATCGGCCAGCGATTTCGTCCAGTCGCCGTCGCCGGGGAGCTCGTCCTCGATGTCATAGCGAGCCACCTGGTGCTTGAGAGACGATGCGCCGCCGCCGAGGATGCGGACCTTTGTGGGCGTACGGTAGTCCGGGACGACGATCAACTCATCGGTGTTGACTCCGCTCTTGGCGAGAGCCGCGCGAAGGGCTTCGCCGGGTTCGTCATCGCCGAGGGCTCCCAGGGCGGTGACGCGGAGGCCTAGGGAAGCCATGTTGGCCAGTGCGTTGGCCGCACCGCCGGGGACATCGCGTTGACCCTCGTGGCGGAGGATGATCACCGGCGCTTCGCGGGAGATCCGCTTGGGTGTGCCGAGGATGAACCGGTCGAGCACCAGATCGCCGATCAGGGCGACTGATGTCGACGAAAACCTGTCGATGATGTCGAGGAGGCGTTGCTGATCGGGCATGGGAGGAGTTTATCGCAGTCCCTCACCAAAGCCCCCTCGACGATCGACAGTCAGGCCGCAGAGGAAGTGTGGCGAGCGACGACTCCTTGATCGGGGCCGGGTTGTCGGTCAGACCTCTTTCGTGTCTCCTCCGAGTTCGCGCTTCTTCACCGCGAGGTCGCCGAGCGCCTCTGCCAACGCGGCGGTGTCGACATCTGCTGCAGTGGCCGCCTTAGCGAGCGAGTCCAGGGCATCGGCGTCGGCCAGGGCCTGTTTGCGCAGGGAGGAAATCATCTCGTTGAACGGACCGCGAAGGTCGCGGAGATTGTCCTTGGGGCGCAGCCTCAGAGGGGTGAGGAAGTCTCCGTCCGCAACCTTTTCGAGGGAGCGATAGGTGGCGAGCACCGCCCCGGCGGTGCGATGGGTCTCGGCGATCGTGAGGATGAAGACCCCGATGACAAAGATGATCGAGACAAGGATCAGCATCGTGCCGACCCGAGCGTCCTGTTGCGAAAGCGATGACTCCAGCTGTGGCGCTGCCGAGGAGATGGCCGTGGTTTGCGAGTTGCGCAGAATCGTGAAGGCGGTGTTGACAATGAGCAGGAGGATCGCCGCAAGGCCGGAGGTCAGCATGGCGGTCCTGATCTGCCGGCCTCGATCGATCATATAGCTCCTGCGCCTGATCTTCGGCAGTTTCGAAACATCGATTTTTGGGCGTGCATCCTGGTTCGAGCCGGTTGTTGCGGTTGCCGGCTCGGCGGACGTCGAGGTCTCACCCTGGATTGCGGGTGGTGCGATCGCGGTCGTCGCGACGGTGGAAGTGGTGTCGTTCATGATTGGTCCCTCCTTCGTGAGTCGAGCGCGGTGCGATTCGGGCAGTGATCCGGCTCGGCGAGTTCGGTTGGTGATCGAAGGTTGTGCGATCAGGTTCCGGGCTAGCCGTTCTTGCCGTTGCCGTTGCCGTTGCCGTTGCCGTTGCCGTTGCCGCCTGAGCCGCCGCCCGGAGGGCTCCCGGGAGCGCTGTCTTTTCGATAGAACTTGTACCAGATCGGGGGCTTTCCACCCGCGTGCGCGATGCGAGGAGGATCGACATCCTCGAGGTAGACGTAGTCCGCAAGGAGCCCGTGGTCGTGCCTGCACGCCAGGACGAAGTAGATGTTCCTGTCCGTGCGTGGAGCATTGCCCGGGTTCTGCTCGTCAAAACCATCGAGATCGTTGCCGTGGCCCTTGTTGGGATCGTCGTTGTCGAGGGCGTACCAGAATCCCCGTGGACCGTGGCCAGAGAAGATCCCATTCCAAAGCCGGTCGTTGTCGGGGAAGTCCATGCCGCCATCGCAATTGGCCCAGATCTCCTCACGGATGGTGACCATGTTCGCGAGGCATGCCGAGAGCCGCGCCTTCTCGATGGCATTCTGAAGCTCACCGATGACCACGACCGAGAGGATGCCGATGATCGCGACTGCGATCAACAACTCGTTGAGGGAGAAGCCGGACTCTGCGTTTGAAACGTCGGAGCCGTCGATCCGTTTCAAATGAACCGCGACCGGCTGTGGGGGTTTGGTCGACCGCTGTTCGATGTTGAGGGCCGAATTGTTGTCGGTTTGAATGTTGTGATCGTCCATGGCGTCCTCCGAGAGGGCATATCGGCAAGTTTGGTGCCAGGATTGAGTACGTGGACATTGGACGCCTTCCACAGCCGATGTGTCCCAGATTGGTGCGCTGTGTTCATGAATCGAACACGGGAAGGGTGCATGGCGTCCTTTCCCATCGCGTCCCGGAGCGACGGCCTTCTGAGTCGCCCCCCGGTGGGAGGCTCCCGAGCGTCGCACCATCGGCGTGGTCGCGCGAGGGATGATTGAAGGACTGCGACCCCGCCGATGGCACGCCGGCGGCCTGCCTCGTGGCGTGAGCAGCTGCACCGTGGTGGTGTGCCGCGGGGGTTGCCCCCCTTGACGTTTTTCGGG
>Ga0316201_10004769_pt1 | contig 10307 bp, 7 predicted proteins | sample CS6wburrow_MG_FD_204516 | JGI IMG/M metagenome (GOLD analysis project Ga0316201, IMG submission 204516) | Coastal sediment microbial communities from Delaware Bay, Delaware, United States - CS-6 worm burrow | ecosystem: Environmental > Aquatic > Marine > Coastal > Sediment | place: USA: Delaware... | reverse complement strand
CCCGTCGGGTGTGCTGGCATGTGTGGTCGGCGCGATCGCCAACACTCCTACTGCAAACGTAGTTACCAAGCTTGAAAATATGTATTTCATCTACTCCTCCTTTATTTTTATGATTATCGTGTTCTGTGAGTTACCGAATAGTTGCTCACTAGCTCCGACTATAACGGACGCTCGTTACAATTAATGTTGAAATATTGTAATTTTTGGTAATGCAAACAATGTGCAGAATATAAGCTGCAAGAGTTACGGTAGAGCGAAAGTTCAAACTTATTCAGCGAACGGCAGCTTCTGGCCGGTTGCTTCTGCCCATACAGAAACTGCGACGGTACGCTTCAGCGAATGGGCCGGCATTCGCTAGCCCGGATGTTGCACGAAGGATTCGGATTTTACGTGCAAGCTGCGACGCCAGGTTGTTCGTCTCATCCATGAGACTTACCCCTTTGGGGCTGACGCGATATTTTGTTCCACACAAAATATTGCACGTAAAAACGAATAGGACAAACTGTAACCGAGCAATACCCCGTCAAATCGAGCGTAGCTTATTGAAATATCGCCTAATTCTTAACATTGCATGCCCGCCTTCGTGCAACATCCGGGTTAGTCGCGAATTGCAGGTGTTCGCGACTAAAGTCGCTCCAACGAAATCTTGCAAGCTTGTCTGCGCCTTTGCGGTAATATCGGGATTTCCAAAACCTGTATACAATCAACAAATTAACTAAAACACACAGTCAAACCCGCATTTCACGATGCATTGCGTTCATCAACATTCTGTTGCAGCCAAAGTTCCAGCGCTGCCAGATGCCACAGCTTGCTGCCTTGCAGGCGTGTCAGATGGGCCTCTGGCTCGGCCATCAGCTTTTCTACGTATGCCGGCTTATACAAACCACGATTTCTTGCACCATCAGAGAACAGGATGTCCCGCATGAACGCAAGAAACTCGCCACGGACATATTTCAATGACGGCATCGGGAAATACCCCTTTTTACGATCGATCACACTGTCTGGCAACAGACCACGAGCGAGGCGTTTGAGGGCATACTTGCCACCGCCGGCCAATTTGAGCTCGGGTGGCATCATCGCAGCCAGCTCAATCAGTTCCTGGTCCAGGAACGGCACGCGCGCCTCCAGCCCCCAGGCCATGGTCATGTTATCAACACGCTTGACTGGATCATCAACAATCAAGGTAGTCACATCCATTGCCAGCACACGGTCAATATACTCATCCGCCTCCACGGCATTCAGCAGTTCCTCGATTAACTGTGAGGTGACATCCTCTTCGTGGAATCGATCTGCAACAGTTTCCAGGAATTCATCATGGTCGCGATCGAAATAATGTTCGCTGAATCGCCGTATCCCCGGCGTGATCGAATGTTGCATGCGCGGATACCAGAAATAACCGCCGAATACTTCGTCCGCACCCTGACCGCTTTGCACCACTTTGACCTCTTTTGATACCACTTCAGCGAGCAGATAAAACGCTACCGCGTCCTGCGCAAACATGGGCTCGGTCATGTGCCTGAACGCTTCCGGCAATCTTGGCAGGACCTGTGAGTTAGGCACCAGAAATCGATGATGCTCGGTTGAATATCGATGGGCGACGGCGTCTGAATATTCGAATTCGTTGCCCTTTTCTTCCGGCTGGTCTTCGAAGCCGACCGAAAAGGTTTTCAGCCCTTTTGCCCCCGCCTCACTCAACAATGCCACGAGCAGACTCGAGTCTATGCCGCCAGACAGCAGCACACCCACCGGCACATCGGCAATTTGAAGCCGGCGTTCGACCGACTTCCTCAACGAGACATGTACGGCATCAATCCAGTTATCCTCGTCCATGACACTGCCCGGACGTTTCGCCTTCAACTTCCAGTAACGCTTTTCGTCTATGCTGCCGTCATCACCAAATACCATATAATGGGCAGGGCGTACTTTGCGTATACCTTTCAGGATCGTACGTGGCGCCGGTACGACCGCGTGCAATGAAAACAGGTTATGCATTGCAAAGGCATCGATGGCTGTATCGATGCCAGCATCGGCTGCAAGCAATGCCTGAGTGGTTGACGCAAACAACAAGCGGCTGTCATTGCATGAGTAATACAGCGGCTTGATGCCGACGCGATCACGGGCGAGTATCAGCCTGCCATTGTTTTCGTCCCTGATCGCAAAAGCGAACATGCCATGCAGTCGCTGCAAACAGTCGACGCCCCATTCGGCATAAGCCTTGAGAATGACTTCGGTATCGCCCGTGGAAACGAATGTGTGCCCTCTGGCGAGCAGTGTCTGACGAAGTTCGGGATAGTTATAAATAGTGCCGTTGAACACCAGAGACAGGCCGCGCTCTTTATCAAGCATCGGCTGGGCGGCCTTGTCAGACAGATCAATAATAGCGAGGCGACGATGGCCCAGACCCGCATTGTCATGAATATAGCAGCCTTCACTGTCTGGTCCGCGTCTTGCCAGACGGTCCATCATCCGCTGCAGTCGGGCCCTCGCCGGGGAGACCTTGTCAAAACGTATTTCACCGCATATGCCGCACATGATGAAACAGGCGCTAGGGACGAAGTGCGAGGGGCGAGGGATATAACGTCTTATTACACATTACAAAATCTATCATCGGCTTCCGCTCCAAATTGTATTCAACAAATGTTCATTAACGTTTTGATTCAGCGATCATCGGGCTTTTGATGGTATAACCAGCTTAATCAGCAAGGCCGAGACCACGATCGTCCATACTATGACAGCACCGCTGGGAAGGTCCAGCAACGCTGACAGAATCAGTCCGCTGGCGTAACCACAGATACCGATCAGCACTGACAGGCCAGGCCATGACTTTGCCGAGTATCCTATCGTGGCTAAAGCGGGAACGATCAGACTGGTAAACACCAGATAGACACCAACCAGCTGCACTGACACGGTTATGGCAATCGCAAACAGGAGGTAAAAACCCAGACTGCCAATCTTCGACCTGAATCGCGCCCAAACGAATAAAACCGATAGCGAAACGATGGCCGCATGCACCAGCTGCTTCCACTCGACCCATAAAATCTGCCCAACCAGCAATTCCTTGAGGTGCTCGCCACCATGAGGGTTGTTCGCCAACAGCAAGATGCCGCCGGTTGAGGCGAGAATAAAACTGGTACCAATGAGTGCTTCCTGGTGTTTGCCGTATTTTTTCTCGAGACTGCTCAATATCCATGCACCCAGCAAGGCACTGGTCACTGCAGCAATCTGGGACTCGACACCATGTTCTTGCCAGCCGAGCGTGTAGGCAATGATGACACCAAGTCCGGCAATCTGGGCCACGGCAATATCGATGAAGATGATGCCCCGCCTGAGGACTTCATGGCCGAGTGGAATATGCGTCATTAAAACGATCAGGCCGGCGAAGAACGCAGGCGCAAGGATGCTCGCATCGAGTCCTTCTACGTTCATTTCAAGGGCTCCAGCATACGGACAACAAGACGTTCAAACCACTGCAGCAGGGTTTCGCCGCCGTGATAATCGACGGTCGCCGGCAAAGTAACAACTGGCAGACCTGTCTGCTCCGAGAGCCACATCACAGGACGATCATTCATATAGCTGGTATCGACAATCATCACAGCCGGTTGTTTTTCGAGCAACTGCTTGACTTGAGCAAGATGGCGGGTCGACGGTGACACACCGACCACGGGCTCGAGTGTCGCGACCTTGTTCAGACCCAGCCAGTGAGTAAAATATGACCAATAGTCATGATGAACGACGATATTCTTCCCCTCGACGACAGCAGCGCGTTGGCTCCAGTCGTCTATAGCATCCTGCCACTTAGCCTTAAATGCCTGGTAACGTTGTTGATAGTCGTCCGCATGATCCGGATCGACGGCTTTCAGGCGCTGAGTCAGCGGATCGGCAACGCGCAGAATATTGCGGGGATCCGTATGCACATGTGGATTGCCACTGGCGTGTATATCGCCCAGGCTCCGGTCGAGCTTGTCAGGCACTTCCAGCATGTCGGTGTATTCTGCGGCGAGGAAATGGCCGGCCTGTCCGACCTGAATGCGGGCATTACCCGCCTTGCGAAGCAACAATGGCAACCAGCCGATCTCAAGCTCGGCACCGGTGCATACCAGCAGGTCTGCCTTGCGCGCTTTTGCGATCAGGCTCGGGCGCGCCTGAATCTGATGCGGATCCTGCTGGGCTGTGGTTGCGCTGTAGATCTCAAGCCGGTCACCTCCGAGCTCTTCGACCAGTGCCGCCCACTCCGGCTCGCAGGCAAATACACTCAGCGCTGCCCACGTCGTGCCGGAGTACGTGCACAGCAGCGTAACGAGCCCAACGAACAAGCCTGGTCTAAAAAGCATGCGCACCGTGCGATCCTATGCTGAATGTATACTGAAGATAGACCTGATCATCCGAAACCTGATAGGAATCATCACGATTGTACTGCAGGCGTATACGACTGTATTCACTGGGCACCCATTCGGCCATCACGCTGGCCCGCTCCGGCGTATGGCCATAACTGAGCAGCCCGGCTTCATCAAGCACATCGGTATCGCTACCCTTGTTATCGCTATCGAGCCTATCGTAGCGAAGCCCCGTGCGCCAGCTGCGTGCAAACTGCCAGATTGCCTGCGCATACCAACCGTCCTGCTGGCTGTCCAGCGTACTGGATTCCAGCGGGTCGCTATTAAGCAGGGTCAGATTACCTTCATCTTCTCGATTGAAGTATTCAAATTGCAGTTTCAGATTGCGCTCACGATAATTACCTGCGGGCGCCCATTTGTAAATGGCATTCAGACCCACGGTCCGGCTATCGCCTGCAAACTGCGGAACTTCCACTGCCCCTTCATGGCCATGACCACCGTATTCACGTTCGATCTTGTCAGCCGCCCAGTAACTCAGACCCGCCTGCCAACTGTGGCTCACACCGATGTCGCCTCCGATGTTCGAATAAGCCACCCAGCTTCCTACACCATCTTGCTCGCCTCCAGCAGGGAACTTACGCCCCGTTAGTGCTTCGGCGCCGATCTCGAGGAACACAGCGGTCGGCAGGATCACGGATACACGCAAGCCATCATCAAAATACTGATTGCCGAACAGCGCGCGGTACACCAGCGGTGCATCCTTGAAATCCCAGGCATGTTCATGGATCTGATTGAGGTAACCGAGCGCGGAGTAAAAACGGCCACCTCGAATCGAAAAGCCACCACCAAGCGCCAGCGTTTCGAAAAATGCCTCTTCCAGTTCAACCTCGAGTTCATTGTCATGTTCGGCTATTGCGAGGGTGAACTGGCCATAAAATTTGTCATCGATATTATTGCTGAACACGATCTCGGAATGGCCGAGCGAAAAACCTTCAGATGCCAGTTCGGCTTCACCCCCCAGAGCAAAACCGGGAATACGATAATCATCCGGTTCATTTTTATAATTAGCGTATACGCCATCAAGGATCACACTGATCGCCGGATTAAAGAGATTGTTCGTCGTTTTCCTGCGGCTGTAGTCAACAGCCCCGCCTGTTGCTCGACTGGACTCCGCATCTTTACGCTCCAGCGACTCAATGCGCTGCTCGTAGTCGTCAAGCTTTTTGTTCAACGCATCAATATCCGCTGCACCTCTGGCTACCGCGATATCAAGAATAGCGGCGCAGGCCAGGGCTGTACGCACGAATGTTATATTCATTTAGAAGCATACCTTTGTTTGGGCATAAATACTGATTCCGCACAGCGATTCGAAATCTGCCGGAATACACTGAGAACCACCTGGTTATGTGTGCAGTGGTGGCGCCCGAGGCAGGTGGGATCTGGAAGCCCTGGCAAGTGTGATGCCTGTTAGTCTGGCATTGAATTCATTGATAAAAAGCAGACTGTGATTGCCCTGCGGCGACACAGCGTGGTCAATATCGTTGTGTTCCAGACTGGCAAAAAATGCACAGATCTCTTCATCCGCGTGAAAGGGATGATCAGCCGCGTGGACTATCGACGCCAGCTGCCCTGCTATCAGCAGAAGGCCGGCCATCAAGACTGCAAACTGTTTGGGTGAGTTATTCAACTGTCTGAAATCTTTATTCAAAACTGCCTAAGTTATAGCAAAGTCCGCGTTGCAAGAATACCATTATACATTGGCACCCGTTACTGACCACTGTCCTCTGCATGACCCCAGCCTCCGCCACCGGCCGTTTCGATGGTCAATCGATCCCCGGCATTCACTGCAAAATTCGCTTTGGCCTTCATTGTCTTCTGGTTCAACCGATTACGCCCGGGCATACCATCGTCGGCACCTTGCAGCCCCCATGGTGCGTGCGACCTTCTTTCTGTGAGTAGCGTTGCATTAGCCGGCTGCAGAAACTCGAACTCGCGCACGATGCCTGAACCCCCTGTGTGCCGTCCACGGCCACCCGAGCCTCGTCGAATCTGGTAACGGCCGATACGCAGAGGGAACGCCATTTCCAGTGATTCGATGGGTGTATTCAAGGTATTGGTCATATGCGTCTGCACCGCATCGATGCCATCAGCAACAGAACTCGCACCCATTCCACCCCCGATGGTTTCATAATAATCCCACGCTTGCCCTGCGTCGTCGCGGTACGATCCCATAGCCAGATTGTTCATGCTGCCATGGCTTGCAGCGGGTATCTTGTCGGGTATTGCCTGTGCCAGTGCGCCCAGCACCACATCGACGATTCGCGTGCTGGTTTCGACATTACCTGCCGCGACCGCGGCCGGGTAATTTGCATTTAACAAACAGCCACTTTCTGCCGTAATCGCGATCGGGCGAAAACTGCCGGCACAGGCCGGCGCCTGTGCCGGCAGCAGGCAGCGGAAAACGTAATAAACGGCTGCGGCTGTCACCGAAATCGGACAATTGACGTTGCCGCGAACCTGTTGGCTTGTTCCGTTGAAATCAATCTTCAATGACCCGCCGCTTGCCTGGATGTGCGCGTGTATTTCAATATCCGTGTGTCCCAGGCCGTCGTCATCCAGCACATCGCTGAACCGGTAGTCGCCATCGGGTATCGCTTTTAGACTCGACACGGCGAGCTGTTCAGCATAATTATTCAGTGATCCAACAGCGCCGAGGTACTGTTTTGCCCCCATCAACTGCACCAGCTCGCGGAGGCGATGGTGTCCCCGGCGATTCGCCGCGATCTGAGCATTGAAATCACCTTTGGATTCTGACGGATTGCGCATCGATGCCATGAATTCATCCAGACGGCGTTCGTTGACGCAATAGCGCTCGACCAGTTTCTGGGGCTTGATGATCAGACCTTCTTGCTCGAGGAGGGTTGATAGCGGCATCGAGCCCGGGGTTTCAGCACCGATATCGGCGTGATGTGCACGGTTCGCAACAAATCCTATGATTCTCCTGTCGACAAAAACCGGGGCAATAACCGTGACATCCGGCAGATGGGTGCCACCCATGTACGGATCATTGAGCAAAACCATGTCACCATCCTGCCAGTCGCAGCCTGCGACGATACCGCCCATCGCAAAGGCCATGCTACCTAGATGAACCGGTATATGTGCTGCCTGCGCACAGAGTTGGCCATGAGTATCGAATACAGCGCAGGAATAATCCAGCCGGTCACGAATATTGGGTGAGAATGCGGCACGTTGCAGCGCAGCACCCATTTCATCGCATATGGCCTCTATGCGGTTCGCGAATATGCTCAGCTCGACCGGATTCATGGGAGAATAACACCGTTAATTATATGGAATTAATTGTTTTTACTGGTAAAAATACAGCATATCTAAAATTAGCTGTTGCATTATACATGCCCCTGCATTATCGTTTGCGCCCATTCAAAAACCATGAAAATACATCTAGGGGTAACGCAATGAATCCTTTGAAATCCATTACCGGCACGCTGGTCGCAGGTCTCGCACTGGCCATTGTCATCATCTTCGTACTCGGCACCTCAGGCGCGATTAATCCCTGGGCGACCTGGGTCTGGTTTCATGTCTTCGTCGGCATCATTTGGATTGGCCTGCTCTACTATTTCAACTTCGTTCAAGTTCCAGCCGTCGCAACTGCATTGTCTGAAGCGGACAGTGGCGGACCGGGTGCAGCCGCTATCAACAAATATGTGGCCCCCCGTGCACTGCTCTGGTTCCGCTGGGCTGCATTGGCTACCTGGATAACTGGCGCGCTGGCGCTCGAAGCCATGCACACGGCCGACGGCTCCGGTGTTGTCGCGGCATTTACCTTTGCCAGCGGCTACGCGGTAATCGGTATGGGTGCCTGGCTGGGCACCATCATGTTGTTCAATGTCTGGGGGCTGATCTGGCCAAACCAGAAGAAAATTCTTGGCCTGGACGGCAAGGAGCACAGTGCGGATGAGATTGCAAAAGCCAAAACCGTCGCATTGATGGCTTCGCGCACCAATACCCTGCTGTCGATCCCAATGCTGCTCGGCATGATCGGCCAGGGCCACGGCCTGCCTTTCTAGAGGCGGTTTCGGCACTATCAGGAAGACAGGCTCCAGCCTGTCTTTCTTTATCCGCTGAAAAAGCTTGTATAGCACCCCTAAACACGTATAATCAGACGCTTATACTACGCCGCGGCAGCCTTTTTGGCTGCCGTTTTGATTTCTCGGAATCCATCAATGCCAACAGACAATCACCTGATGACCACCTATGCACCGATGCAGGTCACGTTTGATCATGGCGAAGGTTCACTTCTCTGGGACAGCAATGGTAAACAGTACCTGGATGCACTCGCCGGTATCGCCGTCTGCGGTCTCGGGCATGCACATCCCGCTGTTACGGCCGCTGTTTCCGAACAGGCAGCAAAACTTGTTCACACGTCCAACCTGTATCAGATACAGAACCAGCAAGTACTGGCCGATGAATTATGCAAACTATCGGGCCTTGATCGCGTTTTCTTTTCAAATTCTGGTGCAGAGGCCAATGAGGCCGCCATCAAGATTGCACGCATGTACGGCCATAGCAAGGGTATTTCATCACCCGGCATAATTGTGATGGAAAACAGTTTTCACGGACGCACCATGGCAACGCTTTCGGCGACGGGCAACCGCCATGTACAGGCCGGCTTCGAACCACTGGTGCAAGGATTTATTCGCGCGCCGTTCAATAACATCAATGCCATTGATAGCATTGCTGCCAACAGCAACAATGTTGTCGCGATCATGGTCGAGCCAATACAGGGTGAAGCCGGCATTAACGTGCCGGATACCGATTACCTGAACAAGCTACGCGATATCTGTGACAAAAATAACTGGCTGTTGATTCTGGATGAAATCCAGACCGGTATGGGGCGTACCGGCAAATGGTTTGCCTATCAGCATAACGGTATACTTCCGGATATCATGACACTGGCGAAATCATTGGGCAACGGTGTTCCCATCGGCGCCTGCATAGCCAACCTGAGAACTGCTGACGTGATGAAGCCGGGCAGCCATGGATCCACATTTGGTGGCAACCCCCTTGCTTGCGCTGCAGCTCTCGCCGTCGTAAAAACCATCACACAGGAAAAACTTGTCGAGCGTGCCGGAACCATGGGCCAGCGATTGCAGGACAAGCTTCATGCGGTATTAGACCCTGTTGACGGCGTGAAGGAAATCCGCGGCCGGGGACTGATGATCGGTATTCAACTGGACAAACCCTGCAAACAGCTCATGGTATCAGCATTACAGCAAGGACTGCTGATCAGCGTGCAATCTGAACATGTGATACGCTTACTGCCGCCACTGATTGTGAGCGAACAGGAAGTCGATACACTCGCAGACACGCTGAGCTCGCTTGTTATTACATTTTTACAACAGGAAGCTGCCTGAGTGCGTACATTTACGAGGACCGGTTATGACTCTGCGCCACTTCCTGACACTGACTGACTTATCCAGAGATGAGCTATCCGCATTACTGCGTCGTGCCATTGAACTCAAGAGCTTGCACAAAAAGGGTGAGATTTATCAGCCGCTAAAAAACAAAGTCCTGGCAATGGTGTTTGAAAAATCATCAACACGCACCCGTGTGTCTTTTGAGGCAGGAATGACACAGTTTGGTGGTCATGCCGTTTTTCTTTCACCTCGTGACACCCAGCTTGGCCGGGGTGAACCCATTGCCGACAGTGCCCGTGTTTTGTCCAGCATGTCTGACGGTATTATGGTGCGCACATTTGAACATGAAAAAATCGAGTGTTTCGCTGAATATTCATCTGTACCCGTTATCAATGGGCTGACCGATGATGTCCACCCGTGCCAGCTTCTGGCTGACATGCAAACCTATCTCGAGCACAGGGGAGACATCAAAGGTAAAACCGCGACCTGGATTGGTGATGGTAACAACATGTGCCACTCCTACATGCATGCAGCAAGC
>Ga0316201_10004768_pt1 | contig 10307 bp, 9 predicted proteins | sample CS6wburrow_MG_FD_204516 | JGI IMG/M metagenome (GOLD analysis project Ga0316201, IMG submission 204516) | Coastal sediment microbial communities from Delaware Bay, Delaware, United States - CS-6 worm burrow | ecosystem: Environmental > Aquatic > Marine > Coastal > Sediment | place: USA: Delaware... | reverse complement strand
CAAGCTCACCCGCAAACTATACGACGGACCCGGGGCTTGTGTGCAATCGACTTCACATTAAGTTGGAATTGTCGCCGTATTGCGACGCAATGACGGCGTTGCATCGGTGCAGGGCAGGGTATGGCGGGACTACAGCAGTGCGAGCAGGTCGTTGCCGATGATGTCGCGTCGCCAGCCGGAAAACACGCGTGACTCACGACTGCCTGAAACAATCAAGGCGGCAAGCTCACGTTTTGACGCAACCGTCTCTGCGTTAATGCCGAGTTCGTCGGCGCACTGCTGAACCCGTGCCTGCATCTCCTTGAGCAGGGCTTTCTGTCCTTCGTCAGGCGGCCGCGGTGGACTGTAGTCGTTCTCATCGGCAGACGCGGCGGCAACGGCTTGCAGCAGGTCCTTGCCCGCGCGATTCAGGAGCTTTGGCGGCATGCCTTCGATCCCGGCCAGCTCGGTTTCCGAGCCCGGCAGGCGGTACGCGATCTCGAGCAGCACGGCATCGCGCATTATCCACTGTCGCGGTCGATTCCGGCTGATGGCCTCGCGTTCACGCCATGTCGCCAGTCTTGCGGCTGCGGCACGCTTGCGGCCATGAAAATTCCTGGCGCCCTTGAGACGGTCGAGGGCCTGATCCGCGCCAATATCGTAGAGCTGCGGATCGAGCAGCAGGCGCGAATCCTCGCGTGCCCATTCCAGCCGGCCCTCTTTTTCCAGGCGTTCTCCCAATCGCTCATACGCCGGCAGCAGGTGTTCGACGTCTTCCGCGGCATAGTCGAGGTAAGCCTCGCGCAACGGTCGCTTTGTCCAGTCGGCCCGTGTATGCGACTTGGCCATATCAACATCGAACAGGTCCTTGACGAGGCCCGCGTAGCCGATCTGCGCCGGATAGCCGAGGAATCCGGCTGCGATCTGGGTATCAAAAATCGAAGCCGGCATCGAACCGGCTGTTTGCGAGACCACCTCTATATCCTGTCGCGCGGAATGCACGATCCAGTCTCGCGCAAACAACTCTCGCCAGAATGTATCCTGAGAGCTATCGCTCAAGGGATCCACGCAGAATATTGCTTCGCTCGTCGCAACCTGTACCAGGCACAGTTGCGCGAAATAGGTCTTTTCACGCATGAACTCGGTATCGACGCCAATATGATCATGACCGCTCAGGCGCGGCGTCATGACGTCGGGTTGATCAATAAAGTGGTAGTGGGGCATCGATGCGCCGCAGGCGATATTCAGAATCGGAGGTTAACATGCGATCATCGGTTCCCCGCAATCAGGAAATCCAGCGGCAGCAGTGTTAGCACTCATCGAAACGTTATTCGACATCATCCGCTTGCGAAAGGGGCCGGATGCAATTCCGCATTCGACGTTCCTGTTCGTCGTCATCGTCGCGCTGTGGTTGCTCGTGGGACTTGTCATGACGTTCCTTATCCCGGAACTGGAGGCAAAGGACTTCGCGATCGGCACGATTACCGGGGTCGCAGGCCTGTTGTGTTATGCCGCGATAGTGGTGCTTTCCGGAAAACGCGCACGCCTGATGCAGGCCGTCATGGCTTTCCTGGGCTGCGGCGCACTGATTAGCCTGATGTTTGTGGCCGGCAACTTGGTTCTGACGCCTGTTCTTAGTGAAAACATCACCAATTTCATCGTGACGCTAATTCTGTTGTGGACCGTGCCGGTTGAGGGCCATATCATTTCACGAACTCTCGATCGGCACTGGTACATTGGCGTCGCCATAGCTATGACAGTCTTCGTATTTCAGCTGATCCTGTATTCGACCATGGATCCAGTGGCCACAACGCCAACCTGAGACGACATGCACGTACATATACTCGGAATTTGCGGAACATTCATGGGCGGCGTTGCGGCGCTGGCCCGGGCAGCGGGCCACGACGTAACGGGCTGCGATCGCAATGTTTACCCGCCAATGAGTACCCAGCTCAAGAAACTGGGGATCGATATACACGAGGGTGTAGATGCATCGCAGCTGGATATCGCGCCTGACTGTGTAATTGTCGGCAACGTGATGAGTCGCGGGGTCGAGGTCGTCGAGGCGATGCTTGATCGGGGACTGCCATACCTGTCCGGCCCCCAGTGGCTGGCGGAAAATGTCCTGCAGGGACAGCACGTCTTTGCCGTGGCCGGAACGCACGGCAAGACCACGACCGCGAGCATGCTGGCATGGATCCTTGAAGATGCCGGCCATGCGCCGGGTTTTCTTATCGGCGGAGTCGCCGCCAATTTTGGTGAGTCGGCTCGATTCGGCAGCTCACAATACTTCGTCGTTGAGGCGGACGAGTACGATACGGCGTTCTTCGACAAGCGCGCCAAGTTTGTTCATTACCGGCCAAGGACCGTAATTCTGAACAACCTCGAATATGACCATGCCGACATTTACAGTGATGTCGACGCGATCCTGTGGCAATTCCATCAACTGATGCGCACGGTGCCAGGAAGCGGCCGCATCATCAGGAACGGTGCGGACAAGAACCTCGACAAGTTGCTCGAGATGGGTTGCTGGACGCCGGTCGAGACCATTGGCACGCGCGGCGACACTGACTGGACCGCGAGTTTTGCCGACAAGGTTGAACGCCGCATCAGCATGCAGGGTCCCGGTGGCACATCGGCGGAAACGCGTTGGCAGATTGGCGGCACCTTTAACCTCGAGAATGCGCTCGCGGCGGTCGCGGCTGCGGCGTCGGCGGGCGTCTCCCTCGAACGGGCTGTCGATGCCATGTCGCGCTTCGAAGGCGTAAAACGGCGCATGGAGCGCACCGCGACCGTCGCCGATATCGCAATCTATGATGATTTTGCCCACCACCCGACCGCCATTCGCAAGACGATCGCGTCGGTTCGAAATCGCTATCCGGGCCATCGCGTTGTCGTAGCCATCGAGCCGCGCTCGAACACGATGAAACTCGGTGTTCACAACGATGCGATAGCCGATTCTCTGAAAGCGGCGGACCTCGTGTGGATGTATCGTCCGAAAGACATGGGCGAAGAGTTTGAGGCGGCATTGTCAGGCCTTGGCGCAAAAATTCGCGTGTTCGGCGACTACGATCAGCTCGTCTCGGACATGTCCGCGCGCGTGCTGTCGGGCGATCAGGTTGTTTTCATGAGCAACGGGGGCTTCGGCTCCGCCCGGCAAACACTCACGGCGATGCTGCAGCGCACACGCGGCAGCTGAGAAAAAACGATTCTGCTTATGGCTGGTGCCTGCATCCGTCAGGATTCGCGCCTATACTTGAAATTAGCACCTGCCGCAGGGCCTGATCTTGGAAGTACCACTTTTCCCATTACGAACCGTGCTGTTCCCCGGCGGGCCGCTGCCGCTGCGTATTTTCGAATCGCGCTATATCGATATGATCAGTCAATGCATGAAGAGCGATTCGCCGTTCGGAGTATTGTTGATTCGGGACGGCCAGGAGGCGGGTCCGGCCACTACCCATGACGTTGGAACGCTGGCCAATATAACGGACTGGTACCAGGGCAGCGACGGCCTGCTCGGCGTTACGGCCCTGGGCGGGCAGCGTTTTCGGCTACTGTCTGGCCGCCAGCGGTCCGACGGACTCAACGTCGGCGAAATCGAAGCGATTCCACCCGAACCGGCAATGGCTTTGCCCGACGAATACGCTGCCTTAAGAAAAATTCTTGAGGGCGTACTCGATGACCTTGGGCGCCTGTACGAATCGCTCGAGCGACGCTTCGATGACGCTGTCTGGGTCACCTATCGGCTCGTGGAAATCCTGCCAATCGAGCTTGAAGAGAAACAGCAGTTCCTGGAAAGCAGCGATACCGCGGCGCGGCTGAAGCTGATCGACGCGCTCTTGAATACCGTTCGGGGTCCGGTTACAGGGTAGCGAAGACCCTGCGCGCGGCCGCGACCGTTGCGTCGATATCGTCATCGCTGTGCGCCGCGGAGACGAATCCTGCTTCAAATGCTGACGGGGCCAGGTACACGCCCTCGCCAAGCATGCCGTGGAAGAACTTTCGAAAGCGTTCGATATCAGCCGCCGCAACCTGCGCATAGCTCCGCACCGGCCCGTCAGATGTAAATACCAGGCCAAACATGCCGCCTTTGTGCTCGGTGGAAACGGCCACGCCCGTATCAGCCGCGGCCGCCGCCAGGCCCTCGGTCAGACGTTGGGTTGTCTTGCTCAACGATTCGTAAAAGCCGGGCTGATCGACCTGTTCCAGCGTGGCCAGGCCCGCGGCCATTGCAACGGGATTACCCGATAAAGTGCCTGCCTGGTAGACCGGCCCGTCGGGGGCGATGCTTGCCATGACCGCAGCTCGGCCGCCGAAGGCCGCCGCCGGCATGCCGCCGCCAACGACCTTGCCGAGCGTCGTCAGGTCGGGCTCGATCCCGTAAACCGCCTGGGCGCCTCCTTTTGCAACGCGAAAACCGGTCATGACTTCGTCAAAAACCAGCAGCGCGCCGGCCTGCGTGCACGCGTCGCGGAGCGCTTCCAGAAAGCCGGGCACGGGCGGCACCATATTCATGTTTCCCGCGATCGGCTCGACGATGATGCATGCGATCTGCGCCCCCAGTTCCGCGAACGCGGCGCGCACCGCGTCGGCATCATTGAACGGTAGTGTGATGGTGTGCTCTGCGAGACCGGCCGGCACCCCGGGGGAGCTGGGCACGCCCAGCGTCAGTGCGCCCGACCCCGCTTTGATAAGCAAGGAATCCGAGTGGCCGTGGTAGCAGCCTTCGAACTTGATGATCTTGTCGCGACCCGTGTGACCGCGTGCCAGCCGAATCGCGCTCATGGTTGCCTCGGTGCCCGAGCTGACCATTCGCACGCGCTCGATCGACGGCACCATCGCGCAGATTTTTTCCGCCATCCGTGTCTCGAGCACGCACGGTGCGCCGAAGCTCAGGCCGCGTTTTGCGGCACCGACGACGGCGTCGATTACGGCCGGGTGACCGTGACCGAGAATCATAGGGCCCCACGAGCCGATATAGTCGATGTAGCGGCTGCCGTCTTCGGCCTCGAGCCATGCACCCCTGGCGCCCTTGAAAAAAACAGGCTCGCCGCCAACCCCGGCAAAAGCCCTGACCGGCGAGTTGACGCCACCCGCGATGACGCGCTGCGCGTCCGTAAACAAACTCATGAGTTCTCTCCCGAAGTGGGGCGCATGCTACCGAATAGTAGCCGGCTCACTCAACTGCAGAATTTTGATGCCTTGTTGCGCGAGCAAATTCGGAACGCCGGAATCGCCGACAAGGTGCAGCGCGCCGACGATGATCAGGTAGTCGTCACGGTCATCGAGAAGTTCGGAGATTTGTGACACCCAGCGACGATTGCGATTGCTCACCAGTTGCTCGCTTAGCTCAGCATGTTCCGCGAAACTGTCCAGCAGTGCGGATTCGAGAAAATCCGTGTCGCCGTATCGCCAGGCGCGGATCATCTCGTCGATCGAATCACCCATGCCGGCCGTGTCCTCGAGCGTCTGTAACAGCAGGTCGCGCTGCGCCTGGAGCGACAGCCCGTCCAGAAAAGCGAGTTGTTCTTCGACGGCTTCGAGTCCCGCAATCGGTTTCTCGTCTGCAACGGCTCGCGACGTCAGGTGCATCTCGACGCCAAGTGCCGGATTGAAGCCGATTCGATACAGCGCCATCATCTCCACGGTAATGGCAGCCAGCCAGGGCTTGCTCTGAGCGAGCAAGTCGATCGGGATGTCGTTTGACTCTGCGATAGCTGCAGCCCGCAAATACAGTTCCTCGCCCATCAGTTCGCGCAGCGTCGTGCCATCGCGTAGCACACCGCTCTGGTTGAAGAGCTGCTGCGTCCGCGCGACGTCGATATCGTCCATATCCAGTTCCATGATCAGAACTTCGGCGTCTTCATAGGCGGCGTCGATCACGGTCGGCAGCGGGTGATCCTCTGCGCGCAGCAAGTGGATTGAGCCAAGCAGGTACACCGAGTTACTGACGCCCTGGATGTGCCACAGGGTTACAGGATGGCCTTCACTATCCGCCGCAGCGCACCAGGAGAGCGCGCACAACAGCAAGAGACAGGCGATCCTGATCACTGCTCCAGCCAGATCAGTTCGGCGTCGCTGCTGCCGTCATTGTGCAGAGTGATGCGCCGATACGCCGGCGGCCGATCGTCGACCGCAAACTCATCGCTGCCGGGCATGAACTGACGACAGGTTGACGGCGTGCCGATGATGCGTACGCCGTGATGCTCCGCATCGTAGGGCTGATGGACATGCCCGAAAACGGCGAGCCGAACCCGTCCAAGTGACTGCAGGCGTTGCAGGAACTCCTCACCGTTTCTAAGTCCGACCGTGTCCAGCCAGGCGCTGCCCATTTCGACAGGCGGGTGGTGCAGGCAAACCATGACGTGTTTTGCAGAACTGCCGTTTACGGTATCGGACAGGCGATCCAGTTCTTCGGCAGTCAACAGGCCGCCCGCATCACCGCTGATACAGCTGTCGAGTCCGATGAGCAGCCAATTGCCGACTTCTTCATGAGCGCAATAGGAAAACGGCGGGGCGCAGCAGACGCGCTGCATCAGCTCACGCACATCGTGGTTGCCGGGTATGCAGTGCATGCGCATATTGAGCGGCAGCAGGAGTTCACGAAACCTGTCGTAAGCTTCTGCCGAATCGTCCTGGATCAGGTCTCCGGTTACGATGACACGGTCCGCCAGCCAGTCGCCGGCCTGGTAGTGATCAAGGACACGCTGCAGCGAGGCGTGCGTGGCGAGGCCACGCAGGTTGCCCGCCGGATCGGCGAACAGATGCGGGTCGGTAAGATGCAGAACCCGTATCGATTCGCCATTTGCTGCATCAGGGTTCGCTTCGATACGCGGGATCCTCGCGGCGCTTCATCAAGTCGCTAAACAGCGTTAGTAACGGTAATGCTCAGCCTTGAACGGACCGTCCTTGTCGACGCCGATGTATTTGGCCTGCTCATCGGTCAGCTCCGTGAGCTTCGCACCGACGCGTCCCAGGTGCAGGCGCGCGACCTTCTCGTCGAGATGCTTGGGCAAGACGTAAACCGAGTTTTCATACTGGTCGCTATTGTGCCATAGCTCGATCTGGGCAAGGACCTGGTTCGTGAACGAGTTGGACATTACGAAGCTCGGGTGGCCGGTGCCGCAGCCGAGGTTCACGAGTCGACCCTCGGCGAGCAGGATCAGACGTTTGCCGTCCGGAAATACGATGTGGTCTACCTGTGGCTTGATGTTTTCCCACTCGTATTTCTTAAGGTAGGCGACGTCGATTTCATTGTCGAAATGACCGATGTTGCAAACAATTGCCTGATCGCGCATGCGATCCATCTGCGGGCCGGTGACAACATGGTAGTTGCCCGTCGCCGTCACAACGATGTCGACCTTGTCGCAAACCTCATCGAAGTCGACAACCGGAAAGCCTTCCATCGCGGCCTGCAAAGCGCAGATCGGATCGACCTCCGTGACCCATACGATGGCGCCAAGAGACCGCAGCGACTGTGCGGATCCCTTGCCGACGTCGCCGAAGCCACAGACCACGGCAACCTTGCCGGCAATCATAACGTCGGTTGCTCGTTTGATGCTGTCGACCAGTGACTCACGGCAGCCATATAGATTGTCGAATTTGGACTTGGTCACCGAGTCGTTGACGTTGAAAGCAGGGCACATCAGCGAACCGTCGGCCATCATGTCGTAAAGGCGCTTGACGCCCGTCGTCGTTTCCTCGGACAAACCCTTGATGCCCTCCATGATTTCGGGATATTTCTCGTGCATGACCATGGTCAGGTCGCCGCCGTCATCGAGGATCATGTTTGGTTGCCAGCCATCGGGACCATTGATGGTCTGCTCTACGCACCACCAGTACTCTTCCTCGGACTCGCCTTTCCAGGCGAACACCGGGACGCCGGCCGCAGCAATTGCTGCCGCGGCGTGGTCCTGGGTCGAGAAAATGTTGCAGGACGACCAGCGGATATCCGCACCGAGTTCTCTGAGGGTCTCGATAAGCACGGCCGTCTGAATGGTCATGTGCAGGCAGCCGGTCAGGCGCACACCCTGCAGCGGCTGCTGGCCCTTGTACTCCTCACGCAGTGCCATAAGTCCCGGCATTTCAGTTTCGGCGATCGCAATTTCCTTGCGTCCCCAGTCAGCGAGCGCAATATCGGCGACTTTGTAATCATTGTTCTGAATGGCAACAGCTTCGCTGCTCATGGTGTTTCTCCAGTTTGAGTTCAGTTCAGGCCGCTGCGTCCTTCAACGCTGCGGCTTTGTCGGTGCGTTCCCAGCTAAGGTCGAGGTCTTCCCGGCCGAAGTGCCCGTAGGCGGCAGTCTGCTTGTAGATCGGCTTGATCAGGTCAAGCATGTTCAGAATGCCAAAGGGAGTCAGATCAAAGTGATCGCGGATCAGTTCCGTCATCTTTGTATCAGAAAGTTTCCCGGTGCCAAACGTGCGAACGCTGATCGATGTGGGTTCGGCGACGCCGATCGCGTAGGACACCTGGATCTCGCATCGATCGGCGAGCCCGGCTGCAACGATGTTCTTCGCGACGTAGCGGGCGGCGTAGGCGGCTGAGCGATCGACTTTCGACGGGTCCTTGCCCGAGAAAGCGCCGCCGCCGTGACGGGCGGAACCGCCATAGGTATCGACAATAATCTTGCGCCCGGTCAGGCCACAGTCGCCCATTGGCCCGCCGATATGGAAGCGCCCGGTGGGGTTGATGTGGTATTTCGTATCGGCGCTGATGAATTTAGCCGGGATGATCGGCTTGATGATCTCTTCCATGACGCCTTCCCGCAGGTCTGCCATGGAGACATCGGCCGCATGCTGCGAAGACACAACGACTGCATCCACGGCAACGGGTTTCGCATTTTCGTAAACAAACGTGACCTGGCTTTTCGCATCGGGACGCAGGTAGGGCAGCGTGCCGTTCTTGCGAACTTCGGCCTGGCGCCTGACGAGGCGGTGGGCATACGTAATCGGCGCCGGCATGAGCACATCCGTTTCGTTGGTCGCATAGCCGAACATGAGTCCCTGGTCGCCGGCACCCTGCTGTTCAGGTGTTTCCCGGTCCACGCCCTGGTTGATGTCGGCGGACTGCTTGCCAATGGCATTCAGTACGGCACAGGAGGCGCCGTCGAAGCCTTTTTCGGAGCTGTCATAGCCAATCTCTAGAACGGTGTCGCGTACGATGTCTTCGATATCGACCCAGGCAGAGGTAGTGATTTCACCGGCAACGATTGCGACGCCGGTCTTGACCATGGTCTCGCAAGCCACGCGGGCCTTCGGATCTTCGGTGATTATGGCGTCGAGGATTGCGTCCGAGATCTGGTCGGCAATCTTGTCGGGGTGGCCCTCGGACACTGATTCCGAGGTGAACAGGAAAGAGTCATTCATTGTTTTTGGCATTCTCGTATTTGGGGGTGGCGCATTGTACCCTTGATGCCGCCCGCTATAACAGGGAAAATGCCCGCCTCGCGAAAGCGGACTTCGCACTCACAATAAAGGCCGCCAGGCCAGCGACAAGAAAGGTTTCCATGTCAAATAAAGCAGCAATCGCCGGCCAGCCAGCCCGGCGAGATCTCGCGAATGCCATCAGAGCCCTGAGCATGGACGCCGTGCAGGCGGCCAATTCGGGCCACCCGGGCGCCCCGATGGGCATGGCGGATATCGCCGAAGTCCTGTGGAACGATTACCTGCGACATAATCCGGCGAACCCGCAGTGGGCGAATCGCGACCGCTTCGTTTTGTCGAATGGCCATGCGTCGATGCTGCTCTACAGCTTGCTGCACCTCTCGGGCTACGAGGATTTTCCGATTGAGCAGCTCAGGAACTTCCGCCAGTTGGGCTACAGAACCGCGGGCCATCCGGAATACGAGCGCGGCGGGCCGATCGAAACGACCACGGGCCCGCTGGGCCAGGGCATCTCGAATGCCGTCGGCATGGCAATGGCGGAAAAAATGCTCGCGGCCGAGTTCAATCGCAAGGAGCACGAGGTCGTCGATCACAAGACCTGGGTATTCCTGGGCGACGGCTGCCTGATGGAAGGCATCTCTCACGAGGCCTGCTCGCTGGCGGGAACCCTGAAGCTCGGCAAGCTGATCTGCTTTTATGATGACAATAATATTTCGATCGATGGCGAGGTTGATGCCTGGTTCACTGACGACACGGCCGCGCGATTCGAATCCTATGGCTGGCAGGTAATCGACAACATCGACGGCCATGATGGCGCCGAGATCACGGCCGCAATCGAAGCGGCGATCGCGGACGAGGGCCGGCCGACGCTGATCTGCTGTAAAACGATCATCGGTTTTGGTGCCCCCCACAAGCAGGGCACGGCTGCGACACACGGTGCG
>Ga0316201_10004767_pt1 | contig 10308 bp, 8 predicted proteins | sample CS6wburrow_MG_FD_204516 | JGI IMG/M metagenome (GOLD analysis project Ga0316201, IMG submission 204516) | Coastal sediment microbial communities from Delaware Bay, Delaware, United States - CS-6 worm burrow | ecosystem: Environmental > Aquatic > Marine > Coastal > Sediment | place: USA: Delaware... | reverse complement strand
TTCTGCGCCGGGGTGGGCGTGTCAATGATCTCGTCGGGTCGGCCAAGGTATTCGGCAATCAGTTCGCGCTCCGGGATCATCAGCGATTCGATCAGGTGCGTCGTCAGGAAGCCATCCTGGCCGACGATGCCAGGCGTCAGCGCCAGCTCGGCAATGCGGTGCGACATGATGTTGAGGTCGGCCACGGCCTGCGCGTCCTTGGCCATCACCTGGAAAAAGCCGGTGTCGTCGACGCAGTGGTAGTCATCGTGGCCGGCGTGCACATTGAGGGACGCCTTGGTCATGGCCCGGCAACCGATGTTGAGCACGTAGGTCAGGCGCTTGCCGACGGCGGCGTACAGCGACTCGTGCATGTAGGCGATGCCCTGGCCGGAAGAGAAATTGGTCGCCCGCAGCCCGGTCATCGACAGGCCCGCGGTCACGGCCGCGGCCGCGTGCTCGCCTTCGGGCTCGATAAAGATCAATGGCCGGCCGGAAATATTGATGTGCCCGGCGGCGGCCGCCTCAGCCCAATACTCGCCCATCTGTGTCGATGGCGTTATCGGATAGGCACCGGCGCCATCGGTCGACTCTCGCTCGCACATGATCGCGGCCGTGTTGCCGTCCATCGCGGCTCGTACTCCGGGGTATTTGGGCGTTGCTTGTTTCTTATTCATGCAGGGATTCCTGTAACTAGGTCGCTGTTACTTGACGCGCACGTTGACGAATGACTTTCTTTGCTTCGCGGCCGGCGACGGGTCCTTTGATTGGGTCGAACCAGACGATCGCGCCGGTCGGGCAGCGATCGATCGCCTCTCTCGCGTCATGATTACGGCTGTAGTCGACGACCGGCACGTTGTCAACCATCGTGATCAGGCCGTCCGGTGCATCGGCGGCGCATCTGCCGCAAGCGTCGCAGCCCACTTCGCAGTCATCGAGTACGGCATCACCGTGCTCGAGGTTTTTGCAGGCAACCCAAAGCCGATGACTCACGGGATGCAGAGAGAAAAGATCTTTCGGACAGGCGTCGACGCAGTCGCCGCAGGCTGTGCAAAGGTCCTCTATGACGACCGGTATGTCGTACTCGTTCATTACGATCGCGTCGAGGTCGCATACCGACTCGCAGTCGCCGAGACCGAGGCAGCCCCAGAAACAGGCTTTGCCGCCGCCGGCGACGAGCGCAGCCCCGCGGCACGAGTTGATGCCCTCGTAGTGGGCGCGATTTCGCGCAACGTTGATGCCACCGGCACAGGCAAGCCGCGCGACCACTTTTTCCTCCGCGCCGACGTCCACGCCCAGAAACCCGGCCAGTAATTCCCGTTCTTCCTCGCTCATTACCGTGCATTTGCCGGGCAGCGCCGAACCGTCAACTATGGCCTGGGCAAGGCCGAGACAGCCCGGGTAGCCGCACGCGCCGCAGTTTGTGCCGGGCAACATCTGATTCGCAGCCTCAATGCGAGGGTCCTCGTCGACATGCAGTTTTCTGTGAGCCACGACCAACAGGGAGGCGAACACAAAGCTCAGCGCCGTCAGCGTGAGTACGCCTGTCAACATGTCCGAACCTCCAACCCGCCATTCTGATGCATTCTATAGTCGGCGCAGTTTCCCCGCATTGTGGAAACCGCGTACAGAGTTGCGCCGCGTAGCATAGTAAACGAGCAAACAGGCCCGGATCGAGAGTCTCCCGCATACACCGCTAGACCACCCCGACAAGCAAAACGACAGTTTGCTCAATCTGACGGCGACTTGGTCACTTGCGCCGCGACCGTCATCCTTGCGGCCGGCGCCGGCAAGAGTGCGGCGTCGGCCATTCACGAAGACCTCTGCGGATAAACGGGGTAGAACTGCGTTTGGCGCATTAGATCATCAACTTCGGCCATCCCGATGCTGCATCCTCGACGAGTTCCAGCGTGTTTGACTCGATTTCGCCGTTCGGTAACAGAATGTACTGATCCAGATCAAAGCCTATGTAGAAGCTCCCTGTTTCATCCGGGTTCTCGGAAACCTTGATCTCTTCAGGCTCGATATTGCGCCGTATGTGTTCACCCAACAACTTGGCGATACTCGGTTTCTCTGCTGCGATTACGATATCCATGACGAACTCCTGATCCACATTCCCTTGTTTTCGCTTGTAGATTAGTCCGGCGTCGCTTAACAGCAGGTGAAATTAGTGTGAACGGCCCCTGAATCTCAGTGATTTTCAATGAAACCTTTAGGCTGCGTAACGCATCCAAGTATCGTGTAATCTCAATGCCGTCGTACCCGTGCAGAGCCCTTGAATGTCCTTCGTAGCTGAACTCCGACGTCGCAGCGTTTTTCGCGTCGCCGCCGCATATCTTGTCGTCGGCTGGCTGCTGACCGAGGTTTTGACGACCATTCTGCCGACCCTCGGTGCACCCGACTGGGCGGCACGCGCTGTGATCCTCATTTTCGCGTTTGGATTCCTTCCAGCCGTCATCCTGTCGTGGTTTTATGAACTCACGCCGGACGGCATCAAGCGCGACCATGAGGTTGATCACGACGACCAGGCCAGCGGAAAAACCCGCAGGAAACTGGACCACATTGCCGTCGCGGCGGCCGTGGTTCTCATAATCCTGGTTGGCCTGTTCAGCGCCCGTCAACTCTCTGATGACGCAGCGCCTTTCGATGTAGGTGTCAGCAATGCATCTGTGGCGGTCTTGCCTTTCATCAACATGTCTAATGACAAAGACAACGAGTATTTCTCGGATGGCCTGACCGAGACCCTGCTGCACATGCTGACACAGATCCCCGACCTGAAAGTCGCAGCGCGAACGTCGAGCTTCGCATTTAAAGGCAAGAACATGAGTATCCGGGAGATTGCGCGTGCCCTCGAGGTTGCCCACGTCCTCGAGGGCAGCGTGCAACGCGCCGGTGACAATGTACGTATTACGGCGCAGCTCATTCGCGCCGACGACGGCTTTCATGTTTGGTCAGAGAGCTACGATCGCAACCTCGACGATATTTTTGGCATTCAGGACGAGATCGCCGAGAAGGTCGGCTACGCCTTGTCGGAATCACTGCTCGGTACCGGCGCGGATGGCAAAATGGCCGGTTTGGCCACGACCAACCCCGATGCCTACGACCTTTATATGCAGGCACGAAAGGAGCGGGTCACCTATTCATACGGTGGCTTGACGGCTGCCGAGGATCTGCTTAAGGGCGCATTGCTGATTGACCCGGATTTTCTCGATGCGAAGACGGAACTCGCGACGAGCTATTTTCACCAGGTCGAAACCGGCTTGATGAATGCCGGCGATGCGTACGCGGAAATCATCGCGATCACGGACCAGGTACTTGCGGCCCGGCCCGACGATCCCGTTGCAAAGTCCGCATCGATCTTCGCCCGTGCTGCAATACGAACCGCCGCAGGCGACACCAGCGCAGCTTCCGAGTTGGTTCGTGATCTGGAAGCAATCGTTGCCATCGCGCCGAAAGAAATACAGCCACGCGTGTTGCTGGTGCGTGCTTACCAGGGGCTGCAACAAAACGACAAGGCCGTGCCCGTGTTAAAGGATGCCCTGCGGCAGGATCCGTTTAATCCGACTATTCACTACGAACTCGGCACCGTCTACATGCGCCTGCAGCAGTGGGATCATGCACGCGCTGCGCTTGAGAAATCCCTGGAAATCGAGCCGGCACAGCCCAATGCATACAGCAACCTGGGCTTGCTAAGCCTGGAATCGGGTGATGGCGTCGACTTTGTTATTCAGACTCTTGGCGCGCTGCGCGTCGATCCCAGGGATCACGAGCTACCGGGCATGCTTGCGGTGTTTCTGTACCAGCTTGGGCTGGTTGAGGAAGCTGACGACTTCCGAAATCGGGTGCTGGCGCTTGCTCCGACCAGTGCGATCGCCTATCGAGTCGAGATGTTGCGTGCAATGGCCATTGGTGATGAGGTTGGGAGTATCGCGACCGCGCAGAGCGCGATCGAAGCTGACATCGAGGACCGACGCTTCGCCTTTGTCGGTGCCGTTCAGCATCTTCTGAGAGCCGCCGCCCGCAACAACAACGTTGAGGAAGTCAGCGGATGGATCGAGGAGCAGGCGCCTGGCATCTTCGACCTGGATTCGGAACGAGTCCCGCAAAAGTATCGCATGGCACAGGGTGCCGCTTTCGATGCCTGGTATGTGTCACTGCCGCGTGACGAGATGTTGCGGCGCCTCGATGTGCTACTGCGGTACGGCGAGGCGCTGGGTTTAAGCCCGGTGGACAACCCGAACACTTACCTTAGTATCCTGGCGCTGCGTGGCGAGACCGAAAAAGCCGCCGACGTCGCACTGGAGCGGGTAATGCTCCATTCCGTAGCGTCGAACCTCGGTTGGCGGGAGCGGTTCGGGCAAGCGCAATACGCCGACGTCGTTGCCGACCCTCGAATTAAGGACGCGCTACAGCGCTGGGAAAACGAGGAAGCCGCGCTGCGTGGAAAGGTCCAGGCATATTTCGCGGACCTGCAGGCAGCGACGTAACCCGCGCCTACGATCGCGTTACGAAACGACGCGCCTGACAGCCTCAGTCAACAAGCCATCATCCGGTGGCAAGCTGTAGCCAATGCGCATATTGGGTTTCTCGATATCGATTAGTCGCGTCAAATCAATCGGAGTCGCAACCAGGACCAGGTCGCATTCAACCGCGTTTACCGTTGCCTCGAGATCGCGTATCTGTGCATCGCCATAACCCATAGCCGGCAGCAAATCCCCGATGTCCGGGTATTTTTTATACGTTTGGGCTATTTCTCCTACTGCCCATGGCCTCGGATCAACGAGTTCGGCGGCGTGGTTTTCCATGGCAGCCAGAACACCTGCACCGAATGGCATGCCGCCGTGCGTCGTAGTGGGCCCGTCTTCGATAACCAACACGCGCTTGTCCGTAATGGCATCTGGATCGGGGACGTGCAGCGGCGACTTACGACGCAAGACAAGAGCCTCGGGATTGAGCTTTCTGGCATTCGCCTCGATTATCTTGATATTGGATTCGTCGGCATAGCCGGTCTTACCGATAATAATGATGTCAGCTCGTTCAAAATTTACCGTGCCGGGAAAGTACTCGAGCTCGTGTCCTGCACGATGCGGATCCGTGACCGTGATCCAGAGGTCGGGCTTGTAAAACGGTGTGTCATTGTTGCCGCCATCCCATACGATGACGTCAGACTCTTTTTCTGCTTCGGCCAGGATGGCCGCGTAGTCAGCGCCCGCGTAGACGATAACGCCGTTATTGATATGCGGCTCGTACTCTTCCCTCTCCTCAATCGTGCATGCGTGCCGGACGAGATCGCTGTAGTTCTCGAAGCGCTGCACCGCCTGTCTCGCCAGATCGCCATACGGCATCGGGTGCCGAATAACGACGGTTTTCTTGCCAAGCTGCTTCAGTATGTCCGTGATTCGACGCGATACCTGGCTCTTGCCGCAACCGGTCCGCACCGCCGTAACCGCGATAACGGGTATTGCTGACCGCAACATGGACGCATCTATATCAAAAAGAGAGAAGACGACGTCATGCGATTCGACACGTTTGCGGCACTTTTCGACGTACTCGAGTTTGATGTCGGAATACGCAAAAACGACTTCGTCGATACCATTGCCGTTCAGCAGATTGTCGAGTTCTTCTTCGGGGAGGATGGGCACACCCTCCGGGTATAGCGACCCTGCAAGCTCCGCCGGATATCGTCGATCGTCGATGTGCGGAATCTGTGTCGCCGTGAACGCGACAACCTCGAAGTCTGGGTTGTCCCGATAACAGCAATTAAACACGTGGAAGTCGCGACCTGCAGCTCCCATGATAATCATCTTGCGGCTCATGGTGATCTCTCAAAGCTTCGGTGACACTTGAAAATATGCTACGCGCCCTGCCGTTTCCGGCCGATAAGAGCTTGTACGTAGCGCATTTCTCTACGTGAAATCCAGCATACAAAAACGTCTCAGGTAGCGTAGTTTTCATCCTGCCGATCGCTGCCGGAGCTTCTTTTGTGGGCTCCAGAAATTAAGGAAAAGTCGTGATTAGACAAACACCCTCTGCCCTGCATTTAGGCGTCAAGATTCTCCATGATCCAGTTCGCAACAAAGGCACCGCTTTCACGGATGCGGAGCGCGATGCCCTGAAATTAAGGGGGCTGTTGCCGCCACGGGTCCACTCCATGGCCGAACAGGAGCTGCGTGTCCTGGGCAATATCCGTGCGAAGCCGACCGACCTTGAGCGATATCTCTACCTGGTCGCGCTGCAGGACCGAAACGAAAACCTGTTTTACCGCGTCATCATGAATCACATCGAAGAAATGATGCCGATTATTTACACGCCGACCGTGGGCAAGGCCTGTCAGGAATTCCAGCACATCTTCCGGCAATCGCGGGGATTTTATATTTCGTTGCAGGATAAAGGCCATGTCAAGGAGCTCTTGCACAACTGGCCGCACAAGGATGCCCGCATCATCGTCGTTACCGACGGCGAGCGCATTCTCGGTCTGGGCGATCTGGGTGCCGACGGAATGGGCATTCCCATCGGTAAGCTGGCGCTTTATACCGCCTGTGCCGGAATTCACCCTACCCACTGTCTGCCCGTCATGCTGGATGTCGGCACCAACAACGAGACTCTGCTGAACGACCCGCTTTATAACGGTCTCGAGCGCCGCCGCGAGCGCGGCGAAGAATACGATGCCCTCGTCGCAGAATTCATTGAGGCCGCCAAAGAAGTATTCCCCGGCATACTCATTCAGATTGAAGATTTCGGCAATACCAACGCATTCAGGATATTGGAGCAGTACCGATCTACAACCTGCCTGTTCGATGACGATATCCAGGGTACCGGTGCCGTTGCGGTGGCCGGGATAATCGCGGCGATGCGTATCTCCAAAGGTAAACTCGCCGAACAGAAAATACTGTTCCTCGGCGCGGGCGAAGCCGGCATCGGCATTGCCGATGTCTTCGTAGCCGCCCTCAAAGAAGAAGGCGTTAGTACGGAAGAGGCACGAAAACATTGTTGGTTCGTCGACAGCAAAGGCCTGCTCGTGGCCGGTCGAGACAATATCGCCCCGCACAAGGAGCCTTACGCACACAAAGGCGAGTACATTCCCGACCTGCTGGGCGCGGTAAAGGCACTAAAGCCGACTGCCCTTCTCGGTCTTTCCGGGCAGCCAAGTACGTTTACTCCGGAAGTTGTCGAGACCATGGCGAAAATTAACGCGCGCCCCATTATTTTCGCGCTGTCAAATCCGACATCGAAGGCAGAGTGCACCGCCGAGCAAGCCTATACGTGGAGTGACGGACGGGCGATCTTTGCCAGCGGCAGCCCATTCGATCCGGTCAAACTCAACAATCAGACGTTTGTACCCGGTCAAGGCAACAACGCGTATATCTTCCCGGGCGTTGGATTGGGGGTAATCGTCAGCCGTTCTCGCGTTGTCACCGACGAGATGTTCCTGGCAGCGGCGCATTGCCTGGCCAACCAGGTCACCGAGGCCGACCTGGAGCGAGGCCGAGTTTATCCAGCACTGTCGCTGATCCGGCAGGTGTCCGCTTTGATCGCACACGATGTTGCCAAGATGGCGTACGACAACGGTTTTACCGACCGCCAGGAGCCCGACGACATACTGGCTGATATTCACGAGAACATGTACCAACCGGTGTATCCGCACTACGCGTGAGCGCAACGGGGACATTGCAGCGCAGTGTCCCCGAATTCGGCAGAACATCGTCGCCTAGAGCTTCAACGTCATGAAGCGACTGAACGGGTCGTCTCGATAGTTGCTGAACGGACCGCAGTATTGGAAGCCGAACTTCTTATACAGAGAGTCGGCCGGCGCGAAAGCTGGCCCGGAACCTGTCTCGAGACTCAAGCGTGTATATGAGCGCGCCCGAGACTCCTTAACGAGATGCTGGAGCATTACTGTCGCAACGCCTCGTCGGAGGTGCGCGCTGGCGGTTCTCATCGATTTGATCTCGCCGTGCCCGGAATCGAGTTCTTTCAAGGCCCCGCAACCGAGCAGATGCTCATCATCCCAAATCGTCCAGAACGTAATGTCAGCGGCGCGAAGCCCGTCAAGGTCCAGCGCGTTGATACAGTCCGGCGGCGAGTAGCGTGCCATGCCTTCGAGGTGCTCGCCCAACAACGCCGCGACTCGGTCGCTCGCCAAATCACCCTTGGTAATTCTCATCGCCAGGCACCAACCAAAGAACCGGTAATTAGCATTTTTTCGATTCAGGCACAAACCAGAGGTGCCAAACCTGGGCCACGTCGATGGGCGAAGGCATGGAGACAAGCAGAAACCGCAGTTTGGCGACCAATCTTTGTATACTGTACACCGAGATAAGGCAGTAGAGCGACAATGTCATGGCCAACAACGAAATTGCGGATCGAGGAAGTCATGAGAGCCGACTACTCGCTGTGTTCCTGGTATTTTCCTTGATCGGTACGAGCGGCAGCGCATCTGCTGGATGGCTGGACAAGCTAAAAGGACTGGTGTCCGGCGAAGAAGAAAAACAACAAACGTTAAGCACCGATGATATCGGCGGGGGCCTCAAAGAAGCACTTCGTGTAGGCACCGAAACGGTTGTCAGTAGCCTCGGCGCGACCGACGGTTTCAACCTCGACCCACAGATTCACATCCCGCTCCCCGAAACACTCGGCCAGGTGCAGAAAGTTCTCGGTAAGATCGGAATGGACTCGACGTTGACAGATCTCGAAACGCGCCTTAACCGCGCCGCGGAAGTCGCAACACCGAGGGCCAAGGAGCTGTTTATCGCGGCGATCAACGACATGACGCTCGATGATGTCATGGCTATTTACAAAGGCCCGGAGGACTCGGCGACACAGTACTTCCGAGCCAGGATGTCGGGACCGCTGGCCGTCGCTATGAAACCCGTTATCGACGAGAGCCTCGCAGACGTCGGCGCCGCCAAGTCCTACGACGAGACCATGGCACGCTACAATTCCGTGCCATTCGTACCAGAAGTCGACGCCAATTTAAGCGACTATGTCGTTGAGAAAGGTATGGATGGAATATTCTTCTATCTTGCGAAGGAAGAAGCCGCAATACGCCAGGACCCGGCGAAGCGAACGACGGACTTGCTGAAACAAGTCTTCGGAAAATAGACCGATACAAAGGTATCGGCGTTTGACAGGCGGAATCAACGCTACCGTTTCGATTTCTACTTGGGCTTCGGCTTTGGCAGCGCTTTCTCCGGCGGAGTGATCGGCGCAGCCAGTCAGTCTCGATCCTCGATTCTATCGAACAACCTTGCGTATAATGTAGCCACCCGAACGTTCGTCGAGTTCGAGGTCCAGTTGGCCACGGCCCTGCGCTTCCTCCAGCAATTTGCTAAACGACTCGAAACCGTAGTAACCCTCATTGAAACTCGGATTGACGCGTTTCAGAGCTTGCTTAACCATCGAGCCCCACAGCTTGTCCTGGTCGCCGCGCTCTGCGTTCAACGCGGCCGCCACTTCGAGCGCTTGGTCAATGCCCTCTTGCTTATTGTCCGTAGGTTTGGACTTGGCCGTCTTGCGCTTCGTCGTGCGGCCCTTCGCCGACTTCGGCACTTCTTTCTTCTGCGCGTGCTCGCGGGCAATGTCATCATAGAAGATGAAATCGTCGCAGTTCTTGATCAAGAGATCGGATGTTGAGTTCTTGACGCCTACGCCGATTACCGTCTTCGCGTTCTCGCGCAGCTTGCTGACGAGCGGCGAAAAGTCCGAGTCGCCACTGATGATGACGAACGTATTGACATGCGATTTGGTATAACACAAGTCGAGCGCGTCAACGACCATTCGAATGTCAGCGGAGTTCTTCCCCGACTGCCGCACATGCGGGATATCGATCAACTCGAACGCCGCCTCGTGCATAGTCGCTTTGAATTCCTTGTATCGTCCCCAGTCACAATACGCCTTCTTTACGACGATACTGCCCTTGACCAGGAGTCGCTCAAGAACCCAGTTAATATCGAACACCGCGTGCTTTTCATCACGTACGCCCAACGCAATGTTCTCAAAGTCGCAAAACAGCGCGAGATTATTGTCGGACGAACTGGACATGAACTAGGGAAGTTCCAACTAGGTCTTTTTTGATTTGGCGATTACCAGTTGGGCGCGAGCGCGTTTTCCCATTCGCCGTTCGTTCAGTTGCGCAACAATCAGCTCGGCGGCCTGAGTAACGGTCCCGAGATTTCCCTCTCGAAATCCACGAATCGTATTCGGTCCCTGAACGATGACATAGCTGTGCCACTCGGACGCGTCGGACTCTGACGGCGGTTCCATTGGCTGTACGGAGGATATTTCGAAGTCGTGTTCAATCATTGAAATTTGCGCGTAGAAGTGAGGTAT
>Ga0316201_10004766_pt1 | contig 10309 bp, 11 predicted proteins | sample CS6wburrow_MG_FD_204516 | JGI IMG/M metagenome (GOLD analysis project Ga0316201, IMG submission 204516) | Coastal sediment microbial communities from Delaware Bay, Delaware, United States - CS-6 worm burrow | ecosystem: Environmental > Aquatic > Marine > Coastal > Sediment | place: USA... | reverse complement strand
TCTTCTTCGTCATCGTCATCAAGTTTTGCTTTCCTGGCTTCGAAATCCTTGGCTGGCACCAGGTAGGCTTTTATATTTTTGGAAAAAGTCTCGGCGATCGTGGGTTTCAGGGTGCGGATCTGGTTCATCAGGTCAAAGTAACGAGTCTGTTCCTCGTTGCTGTCTGCTTCGTCTGACATATCAAACAGTTTGTCCTGTGTCGTATTCAACAGTTTTGACATCAGGTCATCTAGCCTGGTTGCCAGATTGTTGCGAATATCGACGACAAGTTTGTCGTACTGATTGATTTTATCTTCGTTATTTTTGTTATTTTCACTCATGAATAGTGCTTCCATTTACCCTTGAACGATGGCTATTCTTTAAAACAGGCGTACAGTTATTTGATTATAGCTGTTAGTTCAGAAAAAACAGAAGCTTATTATTTTAAGATTTAGCGCTACAGCAGTTTTTTCGTTCACAATTATATCCTGTTCAATTGCAACTGTGCCATATAGAGCTATGCTCTATTGACTGATTATACAAACTGATTGTCCTGGAAGTGATAACTTCCCCCGACTTACACAAGATATATAGTTCATATGAGTGAGATGCCTGCTGAAAAACCTGAAGTCATAGTTGTCGACGATTCTAAAGTGATTCGTCTTGCCGCCAGAAAAATGCTGGGACCTGACTACATTATCCATCTCGCTGAAGATGGACTGGTCGGTTGGGAGATGTTGCAGAACAACAGTGCAATCTCGGTAGTTTTTACTGACCTGAGCATGCCAAATCTCAATGGCATGGAGTTATTGAACAATATCAGAAGTTCCAGCAATGATCAGATCGCAAACCTTCCCGTGATCATCATGACAGGTCATGACGATTCTGAGAATGTTAAAAAGGAAGTGTTTGATGCCGGGGCAACGGACTTTATTACTAAACCGTTTGAATCGATCGACCTGTTGAGCCGTGCCAAGGCATATGCGCGCTTAAGCCGTAAAGTCGTCGAACTGGAAAAGAAAACAGGTTACGACAAACTTACCGGTCTATACAATGCAAACCTGCTGATAGAGCATGGCTCGAAGGCCTTCTCGTTCGCTCATCGACACAAATTATTTATCAGTGCAGTTTACTTCGAGATCCAGGATTTTCAGAACTGCTTTTTGACGCATGGAAAAAAAGTCGCACAGCATATCATCGTCGCGGTTGGTAAGCGTCTGCGGGAAGTTATGCGCGAGGAGGATATCGCAGCGCGGCTGGGCGTAGCGAAATATGCGCTGGTCCTGCCGATGACCAATAAGCACAAAACGCAGATAGTGATCGAGAGGATCCGTGAGAGCATAGATAAACTGGTGTTCGATACCGGAAAAGACAAGATCCGTGTCAGTTTCAAGACAGGTTATGCATCACCTGATTTCAATGAAGAGATCGAGTTTAATGAATTGCTCGACCAGGCTGATGACGCCCTGCAGAGAGCGATCGCCTCATCGACAGAGCAGGTGGTCTGCTTTGATGATGCTCTGGAGGTCGAAGAGCCACCAGTCGTCATCACAGAACAGGATATCGAAACGGCCTTCGCACACATCCTCGAGGGTAATTATTACCAGGTACCGGAACAACACCTGGCGGCTGTAAGAGAGCGCCTGTCACCGTTTATGCAATATGCTGATAACCAGCTGGCCGTCGATGAAGTCGATAATCCGGCAGAAAAAAATATAGCGGTTTAAAATTCACCTACAGTAGATCCGGGTGTGAATAAATGTCAAAAAAGTTAAAAACCATCACCTCACTCGAAGCCTGGAATATCGCCCAGCAAGACCCGCGAACCTTGCTGATCGACGTTCGTTCCAGTATGGAGTACCTGTTTGTCGGCCATCCTAAAGGCGCATTGCATATTCCCTGGATCGATGAGCCTGACTGGGTAGTAAACAAAGACTTTGTCATGGAGATCAGGAAGCTGGCACTGGGTGGTCTTAAGGAATCATCGACCGATGATGTTCCTATCATCCTGATCTGTCGAAGCGGCAACCGGTCTGATGAAGCTGGTAAGCTGCTCGTGGCCTCAGGAATCAGGAATGTTTATCACATCGATGACGGCTTTGAGGGTAAACTCGATGAAAACCATCACCGCAGTACCCTGGGTGGCTGGCGTTATCATAACCTCCCCTGGGAGCAGTGCTGAAGAGCAAGACGAAGATGAGCGATGACAAGTTAGTAAAAACGGAAGAAGAGTGGCGATCGCAATTGAGTGATGATGAATATCGCATCACGCGTCAGGCAGGCACAGAGCCCGCATTTACCGGCAAGTATTACAATAATAAAGAGACGGGTGTTTATCACTGTATCTGTTGCAATGAACCGTTGTTTGATTCTGCTGAAAAATATGACTCGGGTTCAGGCTGGCCAAGTTTCTATAAACCGAAAGATGGCATGGCTCTGGATGAGATAAAAGATGCCAGCCATGGCATGATACGTGTCGAAGTGCGCTGCCCGAAATGTGATGCGCATCTTGGTCATGTGTTTGAAGACGGACCACAGCCAACCGGATTACGATACTGCATCAATTCAGCATCGCTGGATTTTGAGAGTAAGGAAAAGTAAGCCGCTACATATAATCATGTCATTGCGAGGTACCAAGCAATCTCGTGTTGTTGGTACCTGTCTAAAAGATTGCTTGGTGCCTCGCAATGACGTAAAAAGAAAAAAATTTTCTCTGAACGCGACCTGGTGCCGCGACGGTAACCCCGGCTAACAGCAACTGCCGCCGCAACAACCACCGGGTTTTACGGCCTCGATGGTCGCTGAAAGCACATATTCTTCGACACCACGTCCAGGCGCCCAGTCTTTGATGAACTCTTTAGAGTCGTCTTTTGGTGCGATGTTGACGTTATCAAAACCACAATCCTGCAAGATGATTTCCAGCTCTGAAACCTGCGATGCACCAGCCATACAGCCGGAATACAGGGCAAGGTCATTCCTGATTTCGTCGGGCAGCTCCGTGCTGGCAACCACGTCAGAGATGGCTAGCCGGCCACCGGGTTTCAGCACGCGAAAAGCTTCACTGAATACCTGCTTTTTATCCGGTGACAGGTTGATGACGCAGTTGGATATGATTACGTCAACGGTGTCGTTTGCTACTGGCATATGTTCGATCTCACCGAGTCTGAACTCGACATGATTGTATCTTCCTTTCTCAGCATTGTTGCGGGCTTTGGATATCATCGTCGGTGTCATATCGATACCGATAACCTGGCCGGATTCACCTGTTTCTGCTGCCGCGAGAAAACAGTCGAAACCACCGCCGCTACCCAGGTCTAATATCGTTTCTCCCGGCCGGATACTGGCTATCGCGCGAGGGTTTCCGCAGCCGAGTCCCATGTCGGCACCTTCAGGTACCTTATCGAGGTCATCTTCGCTGTACCCCAGGCGGGTAGAGACCAGGGTATTGATCGCCGTATCGTCGGATACACCGCAGCAGCTTGAAACGGTACCACAGCAATCCCCTTCATTGCTGGCTTCTGCGACCTGGGCGTAGCTCTCGCGTACGTTCTGCCGGATCTCGTCTGCCAGCTTTTGACTGCTCGCCTGATCTGCTGATTTATCTGAGGGTTGACTCATAACTACGCTCCAACTAATTGACTGGAAAAAATATTCTGTAACTGCTTCATGACTTCCGGGTTGACCGAGCAAAATACCTGTTTGCCATTACGTTGCATATTGATTAATCCGGCGCGATGAAGTTCTTTAAGGTGGTGTGATAGTGTCGAGGCGGCTATCTCCAGCTGTGAATCAAGATCGCCGACACAGCAGCTGAATACTTCGTCACTGGCACAACTTTCTCCTGGTGTGCAGCAGCTGGTCAGGATGTTATATATTTTTAGACGGTGACTATTTGCCAGTGCTTTGAAAATATCAACCAGCTGTTCCGGCTCAATAGTTTTATATTTCGACATGTTTAGAATTATAGTTTCATAAATTATTTATGCAAGTCTTATTTTGCAGTAGTATCATGTGACATAGTTACCGCAGTGTGTTCAGGGATATACCCCTCACCAGGTAGTCTAAATTAGCGATTGAAATATTTATGCCTCAACTAACACAAGAAGAAAGACATAAGCTGGAAGAACGGTTGTATGAGTTAAAGCAGGAGCACCGGGATCTTGATGATGTGATAAATCGTTTATTGCTGACGCCTGATGTTGAAGAATTGCAGCTCAAACGTTTCAAGAAGCGTAAGCTTTTGATCAAAGACACCATTGCCCGTCTGGAAGATGCTCTTATTCCAGATATTCCCGCTTAAAGCTACTGAGCTTGTTCTGCCTGGATTGACTTTGTATCAGTCAACTATCTATTCCAATCATTACCTGATCTCCGCAAAAAAAGGGTGATCATTTGCTACCGGTAATTTTAACTCATGCCTGGTCTGAATGGCTGCGACCCGGTACAGGCTGCGCCATATACCCATTTTTATAAACTTGCGCGGATCGGTTCTAACGAAAGAATCGAGTATCACAGGTGTGGTGTGTTGTACCAGCTTTTCACAAAAATAGATGTCTTCCATTATCTTTACTTCAGGAAAGCCATTCAGGCGCTCGAACAGTTCGCGCTTTATGAACATGGCCTGATCTCCATAGATGATCCTGGTCTTGAGGCAACGACGATTATCAAGAAAAGAGATAAACTTCAGGCGCCAGTCTGCGTTACCAAATGAATGCATGAAACCACCAGCTTCAAGCCTTTCCTGGTTTATTACCCTTTTGATCGTGTTTAGTGCATTGTCAGGAAGCAGGGTGTCAGCATGAAGAAAGAGTAATATATCGCCAGTGGCTATTCTGGCACCTGCATTGAGTTGTGTAGCGCGGCCTTTTTCGCTGCTTATAAAGGTAATACAGGGGTGCTGTGCACAGATCTTTTCTGTACCATCAGTGCTGCCGCCATCAACGACAATTATCTGTTCAGCCGATGATTGTCGGAAAAGGCTAGCCAGTGTTTCTGGTAGTGCCTCCTCTTCGTTAAGCGTAGGAATGATTACTGATAGCATTTTTATAAATCTGGTCAGGTAAGTTGCGTCTGAAATCAGCGATATATTGATCACTGTCCTCATCGAAAAATTCAAAAAGATTCTGCATCGATGTGAGCATATCGCTGATCACGGCGAGGTAAACTTCAGGCTGGATCGACATCGTGGATAGCAGATTTTTATTCAGGTACTGCAGGCCGAAATCATGGTGTGCATCCTCCTGGGCGAGGATGGCACGACGTAATTTCTGCAAGCCGGCATCACGTTGTTTTATGCCAGAGTCCAGCCGTGCTAGTGCTATTTCACCCATGCCCTCGAGTATGACCTGTAAGCCGATAACAGATGATAATAGATCTTGGTTTTTAATGGCCTCATCGAGTAGTGCAGCATATGTCCTGGTCTGCTTTTGTGCCGGTGCGTTGACACCTTTAGGTGCTAAAAATAATATTCCGGACTGGAAAGTGATCGCATGAAATTTTTCCTGCCGAGATTGTTTCAGCAGAAACCGCTTCATCTGCCTGTCTTCACATAGTTTTGCCTGCCTGGCAGAGCAGCTATGAGCGATCTTTTCACAGCATAGTAAAAATTTTAGATAGCGTGCGATATGTTTTTTTTCATCTGCGCCGATGTTCATATCATTCGCCAGTGGCTGGTACTGGTGGTATGCCGTTTAATGACCAGTCGTATTCCATATATCTGATCTCGTACTCGTTATTGGCCAGGGCAGTAGAGATATGTTTATCCTTTACATACAGTGCCAGATAGTTCTGCACCGTTCCGGAATGTTTTACGAAGTCATCTTCAAACCAGTCAAATATCTTTGAGATATAGGCCGTTTTAGTCTGCTGGTCAAAACGGTTACGTGTCGTATCATTGATGAATGCGATAGCAGCATCTTCCAGTTGTTGTTCCAGTTTTTCGGCCCGGTATACAGCGTTGCTTAACCTGGGGCAGGAAGCCGATGCGCAATTTAACGCGAAGTGTATACGTGGTTCTTCAAGTGGGATTATTACGTCATGTTCCAGGTCGTACAGGTTCGTTGTACGTCCATTGACTATGTATTCAGCGTTATAGAAATAACCGATCTTGCCAAAGAATGATTCTGGTGAGCGGCCATCGAGGATGCCTTTGATGGCGAGTGCGTTATAAGCATTGATCCAGTAGCTCAATTCTTCGTTGCTGCTCTGGAAGTCAGTGGTTTTCTCAAGTTGTGATATATAGCTGTGGTAGCTGTTGCTGGTGTTTATTCCGGGATAGTTCACATAGCCGTCATCGACATATTCAGAAATGACATCCTGAAACAGATCATGAGAAAAGGCTGTGCCAGTCGTTTCGGCACCGACATCGGCAATAGTTAATATGAGCAGGAGATAAAAAGTGTGTTTGTATTTTTTCACGATTGAATGTGTGCCTGTTTTAATAATTTTTCATAATAAAATTTGCATTTGATATACTGCGGCCAAGGTAAGATGCAATCGACAATCTCGCGAATATAGATGGTGCGGGTGTCAATTGGTTCAGTGATAGTTGTTAATCGGTATTTTTTATGAATTTCTGCTCGGCTTGTGGTGAAAAAGTAAGTTTTGTGATTCCCGAAGGTGACAACCGGCATCGTTATGTGTGCACCAGTTGTCAAACCATTCACTATGAGAATCCAAAGATCGTTACCGGTTGTATACCTGAGTGGCAGGATAAAATATTATTGTGTAAGCGTGCGATCGAACCCAGGTATGGTCTATGGACATTACCTGCCGGGTTTATGGAGAATAGTGAAACAAATATGCAGGGTGCGGCCAGGGAAACTGCAGAAGAAGCCAATGCCCTGGTAGATAACATGCAGCTATTCAGTGTATTTAGCATCTCGCACATCAACCAGGTTTATACCATGTATCGCGGTGACCTGGTCGGCGGTCAAGCCAGCCCCGGTGCCGAGAGTCTCGATGTAGCACTGTTGACTGAAGACGAGATTCCCTGGCAGGAGATTGCGTTCCACGTCATAAGCGAAACTTTAAGACTATATTATAAGGATAAAGCCGCGGGCAGTTTTACCACGCATTACGGTGATATCGTCAGACGTGAAGACGGCAGATTCGAAGTACACTATTTTTGATATCGTAAATCATCCGGCGAGTTCAATATTCTCAAGCTGAATATCGCCGATGAAATGTATTTCACTCTTTGGCTTTAAATCAAACAGTAACTGATAGAAGCTCAATTCATTTTCCAGTGACTGCTTTATGGTCTCGGCCCGTCGAAAACCGTGTTGTTCCGATGGGTAATACTGTGCGGCAACAGGCAGGCCTTTTCTTTTTATCGCGTCAAACATCTTTTCTGCCTGCTCTTTGGGCACGACTTTATCTTCCATGCCCTGGAAGAAAATAACGGGACAGTTGAGTTGTTCGGCATTATTGATCGGTGAGCGTCGCTGGTATAGCTCCAGGGCTTCGGGGTAGGGGCCGATCAGGCGGTCATTGTAATGTGATTCAAACTTGTGCGTGTCAATGGTGAGGCTGATCAGGTCAGAGATACCATAATAACTGGCGCCGGCTGAAAATACCTGTTCGGACGTCAGTGCGGCCAGTACGGTGTATCCGCCGGCACTGCTGCCACGGATGATCAGCTTGTCCTTATCGGCAAGTCCGTTTGAAACTGCATAGAGTGCGGCATCGCAGCAGTCTTCGACATCCAGCTCACCCCATTTGCCGTCAAGTCGTGAACGGTATGAGCGTCCATAGCCCGTGCTGCCACTGTAGTTGACATCGAGCAGGGCAAAACCACGTGAAGTCCAGAACTGTTTTTTTGCATCGAGTGCTGTGTTCGACTGACCGGTGGGGCCGCCGTGGCAGATGGTGATGAGCGGCGGCAGTTCACCTGTACCTGCCTGGTAAGCCGGGTTGGTCGGCGGGTAGTAATTGGCGAATACGGTCTGCTGGTGCCTGTTGATGAAGCTGACAGGTTCTGCTTTCGAATAATACGCTGTACTTAGTGGTAGCCGACATGAGGTTTTGATGATCCTGGTCGATAACGTCCTCGGTCGTAAATGATCTAAACTGGCAGAAACCAGTTGTGGGAATGTCTCACTGCTGGCAGCAATAAAACCGATATTACCCTTATCGGCTGTTATCGAGCTAAACACCTCCCAGTCACAGGCCAGGTCGTCAAGTTGTGTCTCACCGGAAGCAGTCAGTATGGCCAGTGAGGAACTGCTGGCTGACTGGTAGCAGCAGATTATGTCGGTGCTGTTGATGAAAGCGTATGTGGATTGAGCAAAAATCCACTGCGGTAAGCCAAACTCTTTTTCCCCGTGAGTGAGCTGTTCGATCTCGTCACAAGCTTTTGCTTTACAGCAGCGATAAATGTGCCACCAGCCGGTATCCTCCGAGATAAAATGTAGAATATCCTGATCTGACCACTGCGGTTGAAATACGGAGATGTCTGCACTGCCTGCCACATGTTTTTTATTGATGAGCTCGCCATGTTGATCGATATCTGCCACCCAGAGCTCGTTGCCGTCCCAGGGCATGTTGGGATGGTTCCATGTTTGCCAGCAAAGTTGTGAAGCAGAAACATTGAGCCTTGGGCTGGCATAAAAATCATTGACGGCTTCCAGATCGATAATGGAACCGCTGCTGATATCTATGCTTACGATACTGTTTATTACTATGCTGTTTTCGTGCGTTTCGCTAATTGCGAACAGACGTTGGTTCCTGTGGTCATAACTGATATCAGAAAATCGCCTGTTGTCGGCTGCTGTGATACGCTTTAGCTGTGGGCCTCTGATGAGGTAGATATCCTGATCACTGTCATTGACGAAGAAAACACTGTCATCATGTACGCAGAAACTGCCACCGCCATATTCATGGACCCGGGAACGGGCACTAAATGGTGCAGGTAAGATATCGGCAGTCGTGCCATCACAGGATTTGACGATTACACAGCGACCGTCTTCCTGGGGCCGGCGCTCTAAATAATAGAGTGACTCAGCCGCCTGTCGAGCCTCATCGATAGATATGCTGTCGGCGACGATGAGATCTGAAGTGATTTTCGATGTCCAGTTGCCATAAGTCGCTTTTTTCACAGGGTTTTCTGTTTTCGGCTGCGTCATAAATAATTGTCTGAGAAAATGAATTACATAGAATTTAGTGTATTAAGAAGCTATTCTAATAAATATGAATTCCTGTTGTCTGCAATAAACGACAATGCGATACAAAGCGTTGCTCGATGAGAATGCAAATCATACAAATTATCGATGAAAATTAAAGGTAAAAATACGTGTTGTTAGAAATTGCTGGAGCCCTGGTTGCCAGCGGTATTCTGTTATTAATTATCGGAATTTTCATCGCCAGGCAGTACACACTGCGTGCCAAGCTGGTCACCGCTTTTATGGTGATCGTACTCATATCGCTGGCTGTCCTGGCTGTCCTCGATGGTTATATCATGGGAGAGAACCTGACTGATGGGGCAAATAAAGCACTCAGTTCGGCCGCCCGGAACTATGCCGATCGTGTCGACCAGTTTAACCGGCAGAACTCACAGTTCCTCAGGACAGAAGCAAACCTGCCAGCGATCAACCGTTTCCTGAGACTAAAAGCCGAGCCGCCATATAATCGCCAGGCATTACTCGAGATACTGCTGGCATTAAAGTCACGGCAGAAAGATATCATCTATTCTTATGCCATCTTGAATACCAGCGGCATCAACATACTTGATACGGATTCAGCAAATATCGGCAACGATGAGAGTAAGAATGCTTATTTTGAGGCACTCGTTGGTCTAAAACGCCTGAATTCATACCGCTCACCGATTATTTTTGATGAAGACCAGCCTGTCATCGTATTCAGTAGCGCGATCAATGATCTCTCGGGAAAGCTGATCGGTGTTTTAAGAACCAAATATGATGCCGCTATCCTGACAGACCTGCTTGATCGAACGAAAGGCATGGCCGGTCGCGGTTCGTTTGCTGTATTACTGGACGAAAATTACCTCCGCCTGGTCCACGGCCGTCGCAGTGACCTTAAATATACCCTGGCCAGCGCTGTCAGCGAGGAGGAGTTAAAGCGACTGAAGCAGAAGAATAGAGTGCCGCAAAATGCTTCAGGTGCTTTTGCCGAGTCCCTCGAGTGGACCAGGAAAATATCGTCGGCAAGCTTTAGAGATCCCATCGTAGAAACGCAGTTCAACGGGCTGGGAACGGCATTGTTCTCGGCGGCAGTGGTTGAGCTGGAGACCGTGCCCTGGACGATTATCGTCGCGCAACCGCAGGAAGTCTTTCTCGAGCCAGTCGTCGCCCAGATACAGAGTGCATTTTTA
>Ga0316201_10004765_pt1 | contig 10311 bp, 8 predicted proteins | sample CS6wburrow_MG_FD_204516 | JGI IMG/M metagenome (GOLD analysis project Ga0316201, IMG submission 204516) | Coastal sediment microbial communities from Delaware Bay, Delaware, United States - CS-6 worm burrow | ecosystem: Environmental > Aquatic > Marine > Coastal > Sediment | place: USA: Delaware... | reverse complement strand
AGCCGTATGGTGCAGATCCTTGTAGTTCATCGCGGCACGGATATCCTCCACACTGAAGTTGTTGAAATACATGGAGAGGATCTTCTGGCAATCTTTGCTCAGATCTTCAAAGTGTTTATTAAACAGATTGGTCAGGTGATTCTGAAGAAGAGGATCATCAGCCGGTCCGGGATCCTGGATCAGCAGCGCCTGTTGTCTTAGTTTTTGGGCCCGGAGCAGGTACTTTTTTCGCTCCTGGGTCCAGATATTTTTACAAATAGCATACAGGTAGGTTCCAAATTTACAGCTTAGCTCCAGGTCATTGGATCTGATCCGCCGGTAGACGATGATCATCGCATCCTGGAAAATATCCCGTGCCTGTTCCCTCGATCCCTGGTTGTGTGTGATGTAACCCTCGATAATCGGATAGTAGGTTTCATACACGTACCGGAGGAGAGATGAATCATGATTTCTGATTCCCCGGATCAGATCACTGTTGGAAGGAAGCTTCATGGTTCAGAATCAAAAAAAAGGCAGGTGATCAGAAATCACCTGCCGGGATAGTGATAGTTTTAGTTAGCAAGTAGAAAAGCGAAATGTCTTTTCTTATTTTACTACCTGCAAATTTATTCGATTTAAGTTTCAAGCCCGGCTAATAATCATGTTTTAGAACAGGTATACTGCTTAATGTGGTAAGCCGCAGCCATATCAGCGTGAGCAACTCATCTTTTTTATAAAAAGCTGAGTCGCTAAAAGGGGAGCTTTGTCAGATCCACATTACCGCCCGACAGGATCACCCCCACTTTTCTGTTTTTGAATTCAGTGCTGTTCCGGAACAGGGCAGCCACGGCAACCGCACTGGAAGGTTCAATGACAATTTTCATTCGCTCCCAGATAAATTTCATGGCCTGGATAATATCATTCTCCTCTACCCGGATTATTTTGCTGACTAACTTTCTGATAATGGGGAAATTTTGATCGCCCAGCTGGGTTTTTAGTCCGTCGGCAATGGTCTTTGGATTAATGCTGGGCTGTATTTTCCCGGTTTTCAGTGAAAGGTAGGCATCATCTGCGCCAAAGGGTTCAGCACCTATTGTTTCGATATAGTAGTGGAGATGGTTCACAGCCAGCGCCGTACCTGCAAGTAAGCCTCCACCGCCCACGGGAGCAATGACCACATCCAGCTGTTCGGCCTCTTTTGCCAGCTCCATTACAGCGGTTGCATTTCCCAGAATCACATTCATATCATTGGAGGGGTGTATGAAGGTGGCCCCTTCCTTTTTCTGATGTAAATTCATGGTGGTTTCGCGGCTTTTCAGGGTGGGCTCACACTCAATAATGCGGGCACCATAGCCTGCCACCGCATCCCTTTTCACCGAGGGAGCATTAGAAGGCATCACAATATAGGCCTTGGTATTCAATGCGTTTGCAGCCAGGGCAAGTGCAGCGGCAAAATTCCCCGATGAATGGGTGATGACCCCCCGGGCCCGCTCCTCTTCGGAAAGCTGAAGAATCGCATTGACGGCACCCCGCATTTTAAAGGCCCCTCCCCGCTGAAAATTTTCACATTTGAAATAGACCGTGGATTTAATCATTCCATCTATGGTGGAGGAGGTTAGTACCGGGGTGTTGTGTACGTAAGGGGCAATTCTTTTTACAGCCGCCTGTACTTCTTTCAGAGCAGGAATCATAGCAACACGTTTTAGTGAACCATTAGCAGGTTCTATAAATATAGGGTACTTTAAGGAAAAAGTAAAGTATTACCTGCCCAGGCGATACCTGACAGAGAGGCCAAAGTCCAGGAGGTCGGGCTCAAAAAGTGCATGAATATTCAGCATGGGTTTCCAGTCAATGCTGAAATTCAGAGGCAGGTCCCTGAGGGTATACTCGAGGCCGGCCACCGCAGATATGCCCAGAGAAAGCTCTTCTTTCCAGTCTCCTCCAAAGGCGCCTGCACCCAGGTAGACAAAGGTCCGCTTGCTCTTAAAGGGTTCCAGGTGGTACTCATAGAGGGCACCCAGGTTAAAACCGTTCCGGTTATACAGGACATCCACTTCGATAGCCCACATTCTGTGCAATCTGAATCCTTTATAGCTGATTCCACTTGAGTAGCCGGCACGAATCCCTGCAGCATGTCTGTATGGTTGAGCCTTCAGCTGGCTCAGCCCGGGGGCCAGTGAAAGCATGAGGACCAGCAGGATCCTGCAGGCTGTTTTGTAATCCTTCATTTTTTGACTTTTACTTCCTTTGAATCTACTTTGCCACCGCTCACTTCGAATACGGTCTCCGTAAAAGAGGGGATCTTGAGCCCGCTGGGTAAAAAGCTGCTTTCAAGTATGGTGGTTTCAATTTTAACCCGTTGCCGTGAGACGCACCTAATCATCCATCCGCTTTCCAGGTCCATCCGGAAATCATAGGTCTGACTTCCCGAAACGGCCGATTTTACCTTCCCCATTCCGGTGGTCTCATAAAACTCATTCAATGAGTTCAGCATGCCCAGGCCCTGAATCACGATGAATTCTTCTGTGGATCTGGTAAAAGAGTAGCGGTTGACCATTGTCACCGCTTTGGTATTGAAATGGTAAGTGATGTCGTTGGTCCAGTTGCTCATAGGATTGATCACCGGGTATATCCATACAAACAGGTTGTGAAGGCTCTTATAGGCATCCGGACCATAGGCTTCCTCCAAGGTCTTTAAAATGACCTGGTGGATAGCTGTATCGGATACAGAAAGGTCTGCCAGTGGTTTAAAGTTCTCTTCCAATCCATTCAGGCTGAGTAGCTTACCCTGGGGAGACATGACCAGTTGGAATACCGCTCCCTCCAGCATATCCACCATCTCCGAAAGCATCTGATTCTTGCCTGATGCTGAATTGATTTCAATTTCCATCCGGGGTGCAAGCATGGAGATCAGCAGATCCCTGTAACGAAGGCTCATATGATAGTGGCCATCCAGGTCCACCGAATCTACCAGGTATTCCACCCGGACCAGGTTGTAGAAGGAGATCTCCTCACTGTCCAGGGATTCAGAGTGGGTAGTCTGTTGCAGGTCAAAGGCTATATAATAGCTATCGCCTTCCTGCAGCCTGTAAGCAAGCGCCGGATCCTGAGCCTGAAGGGGAATGGGGCTGGTCAGAATAAGCGACAGGGCAAGGAAGCAGAACAAGTTCTTCATAGGTGGATAAAAGTAGCAAATAATGTCCGGATTTGTTTTGTTATTCAAATAACAATATATACATTTGAGCTCTCTGAGAAGCGGGCCAGGCTGGCTTTGAGGTGTCAAATATTTTCTGATCCGGAGGAAGTTCTGAAGGTAAAGAGTTCAAGCTGAACAGCTTTCTTTGTTGCTTCCAAAGGACCGTAAATCGAAAGAAATGATCTACGATCCACAATCTTATGCCATAGAGGACAAGGCAATGCTCCCCTTTATTTCTGAAAAGGAAATTGAAGAGATACTTGCAGGGGCCCAACCCACACGTGAGCTGGTGCGGGAAATTATTGCCAGGTCTTTGAATAAAAAGCGTTTATCCCTGCATGAAACGGCCATACTGCTTAAGGCTACCGACCCGGAACTTGTGGAGGAGATAAAAGCCGGGGCCCGTTTGTTAAAAGAGCAGGTATACGGAAAGCGTATTGTGCTTTTTGCACCCCTTTATGTGGGGAATCTTTGTGTCAACAATTGCGAATATTGTGGCTTCCGTGCTTCTAACAAGAGCCAGAAACGGACCACCCTCACCCAGCAGGAGCTGATTCAGGAGGTAGAGATGCTGGAAGATATGGGGCAAAAAAGGTTGATTCTGGTTTACGGGGAGCATCCCAAATACTCTCCCGAATTTATCGCTGAAACAGTCCGGACCGTTTACCAGGTAAAAAAAGGGAAGGGAGAGATCCGCCGGGTCAATATTAATGCGGCCCCCCTGGATATCCAGGGCTTTAAAACCGTTCTGTACGCTGGGATCGGGACCTACCAGGTATTCCAGGAGACCTATCACCGCGGTGCCTACTCCAAGTACCATACCGGTGGAGTGAAGAAGGATTATGACTGGAGGATATCGGCCCTGGACCGTGCCCAGGAGGCAGGGATCGATGATGTGGGGATTGGAGCCCTCTTTGGCCTCTATGACTGGCGCTTTGAGGTGCTGGGTCTGCTTCGTCATGTGAATCACCTGGAGGCAGTATACAAAGTGGGCCCCCATACTATCTCATTCCCCCGTTTGCAGAAGGCTTCCAGGGTGAAATACGAGGAGAAATGGCTTGTAAGCGATGAGGATTTCACACGCATGGTTGCCATTCTCAGGCTGGCTGTTCCCTATACCGGATTAATCCTGACCGCGCGTGAGCCCGCTGCCGTTCGGGACGAGGTACTGCAGTTCGGGGTCTCCCAGATTGACGGGGGGACAAAAATTGAAATGAAGGGCTATTCCGGGAAAGCCCGGGCCCAGGACCTGGATTCTGAGCAGTTCCAGATCAGTGATAACCGCTCCCTGGCAGAAGTAATGGAGGAGTTGATCGAGAACGATTACCTGCCCTCATTCTGCACAGCATGCTACCGGACCGGCCGAACCGGCGAACACTTTATGGAATTCTCCGTACCCGGATTTATCAAACGTTACTGCACTCCCAATGCCATGCTGACCCTGGCCGAGTACCTGGAGGATTATGCCAGGAATGGCACCAAGGAGAAAGGTTACCAGCTAATTGAGAAGAACCTGGCGGAGATGGAGCAGAACAAATTCAGGAAGCAGCTTGAAGAGCGGCTGAAACTTGTTAAGCAAGGTGAGAGGGATCTCTATTTCTGATCTCATGTCATGTCATTTCTTATCTTTACCTAAAGTAAAGATCTTATGGCTGCAGCTTCAAAAAAAACTTTCGGTACCGCTCCGGTTTACTTTACGGCCATTGCCACCATCCTTGGTGCCATCCTTTTCCTGAGATTCGGTTTTGCCGTGGGAACCCTGGGCTTCTGGGGAGTTATCGGGGTGGTTTTGCTGGGTCATCTGGTCACTATTCCCACGGCGCTGGCCATCTCTGAAATAGCTACCAATAAAAGGGTAGAGGGTGGTGGAGAGTATTTTATCATCTCCCGCTCCTTCGGACTCAATATCGGGGCCACCATCGGATTCGCCCTCTTTATTTCACAAGCCATCTCGGTGGCCTTTTACATCATTGCCTTTACTGAAGCATTTGAGTCCCTGTTCAACTGGTTCAATGCACGATTCGGCTTTAATCTGCCGAGGCAGGTGATCAGCGTACCGGCCATGATCGGACTGTCCGTACTGATTTTGAAAAAAGGAGCTTCAGTGGGCATGAAGACGCTCTATATCGTAGTGGCGATTGTGATTATCTCCCTGGTTCTGTTCTTCCTGGGGAGCACCGAATATGCAGAAACACATAGCTTCTCCTTCAGATCTGCCGCCAGTGGGGAAGGGGGACAGTTTTTCATTGTTTTTGCCATTATTTTCCCGGCCTTTACCGGGATGACTGCGGGTGTCGGCTTGTCGGGTGATCTGAAAAAACCTGGTAAATCCATACCCCTTGGAACCATCCTGGCTACCCTGACCGGGATGATCGTTTATTTTTTCATCGTCTGGAAACTGGCCTCCTCGGCAAGCCCCGAAGCGCTTCGCGATCCTGCTAACCAACTGGTGATGTCAGATATAGCCCTTGCAGGGGGCCTGATAATTCCGCTGGGCCTGGCGGCCTCCACCTTCTCTTCGGCCATTGGCTCCATCCTGGTGGCACCCCGGACCCTGCAGGCCCTGGCAGGGGATCAATCTTTTCCTTCCAGGAAGTTCAATTCGTTCCTGGAGAAGGGCCGGGGGGAGACCAACGAGCCTTTTAATGCCACCCTGGTGACTGTAATGATTGCCCTGGTGTTTGTGATTATCGGAGATGTGAATACCGTTGCCGGGATTATTACCATGTTTTTTATGGTTACCTATGGATCCCTCTGCCTGATCTCCTTCCTGCACCATTTTGGCTCGGCGCCCTCCTACAGGCCCTCTTTCCGCTCCAGGTGGTTTATCTCCCTGGTGGGCTTTATAGCCTCCATCTGGGTTATGTTCAAAATTAATACCGGATTCGCCCTGGGGGCTTACCTGATTATGACCTTGCTCTACCTGTATATCAACCATTACCACAAGGACCGGAAGGGGCTGGTATCCATCTTCACCAACGCTTTGTTTCAGATGAACAGGAACTTGCATGTCTTTGTTCAGCAGACCAGGCAGTCCAGGGCACAGGAGGAGTGGCGACCAAGTGCCATCTGTATCTCCAGGGACTCCTTTAAGCGGGACAGGGCCTTCCAGCTCCTTAACTGGATCAGTTACAAGTATGGGTTTGGAACCTATATCCATCTCATAGAGGACTATTACTCCAAGGCGAGCAGACTGAGGTCGGAAGTAGAGCTGGAAAAACTGATCAAAAGTTTCAGCGGGAAGGGATCTCATACCTATGTGGATACCATGATTTCTCCTTCCTACACCTCGGCAGTGGCCCAGGCCATTCAATTACCGGGAATCTCGGGGATGGAGAACAATATGGTGATCTTTGAGTACGACAGGGATAACCCGGAGAGCCTGCAGGAGATTGTGGAGAATTTTTCGCTGGTAAACGCGGGCAAGTTTGATGTTTGCATCTTTGGTACCACCAAACGGTCTGTCAACTTTAAAAACGGGATTCATGTCTGGATAAGGAGCAATGATTATGAGAATTCCCACCTGATGATCCTGCTTAGCTTTATTATCCAGGGACACCCTGCCTGGCGAAAGAGTGAGATAAGCATCTTTGATGTCTGCAGCAAGGAGAGCGAGCTGGAAACGAGGAAGCAACTGGAAGAGCTGGTGAAGACGGGGCGCCTGCCCATCACCTCGAAAAACATCCAGGTGCTTGTGGAAGAGTCGGTTTCAGATCCGCGGCTGCTGATCAGAGAGCACTCGGCCAGCGCTGGCTTGTGTATCATTGGCTTCCATGCGGGGGTATTGAAAAACAGAGGAGTGCGCACCTTTGAACGCTACGACGATCTGGGCAATATTCTTTTTGTCAACTCCCATTCCCAGAAGGAGATCAACTGAGTCCGGGCACTTATTAGAAGTCTTAGAGCTCTGACAGGTGAAGCGCATAAAGGGCAAAGGTCCCCAGCCAGTGTCCTCCTTCATAACTGTCACCCATCAAGTTGGGCAGACTGTATCCCACATGCCTGTCGGCAATGTGGAGCAGATGGCTGTATTGGGGATATTGCCTGGCCAGGCCATAGAGAACCCAGGCTCTGCTAAAGTTTAAGCCATCTAGATGAACCAGCTTCCCGTCACTCCGGTCCGAAACCCTGGCTGCTTCCAGTACAAAGTTTTGTTGCATCAGCTGTGGTGCAAATTGGCTCATCCACTGATGGAATTCTTCTTCGGCCAGGATCCTGCGCATCAGGTCGATCTCTTCCAGGCAGGGAGAAAGAAAATCAAATCCGCTGGGTTCCCAGGCAAATGGACAGGCCTTGTCCTCTAAATAGAACTCCCTGGCCCTTTGTTCAATGACGGTCTTCAGATGCCCTGCTCCCACCGTCCTGGCGTAGTCCCATGCAAAGCACAGCCCGAAAGCTGTATTGTTGTGTTCACCGACCCGGATGGGATAAACCAGTTTGGGCAGAAAAGATTCAAAACGGGACGCTACCAGTTCGGTAAGTGGTCTCAGATTTGTTTCCAGTTTGCGGGCCAGGGGATCATCCCAGTCATGGAGTTCTTCGGCCAGCTTAAGCAACCAGGCCCAGCCGTAGGTTCGTTCATAAGAACTTTCTTCACTGCGCTGGAAGTAGGCCACTTCGCTTTCTATGTTTTCTGCGCTTAGATTCTCCTGTAATTTTTGCCTGATAATCTCTGCCTCCTTCAGCTCCGGAAAGATTTTCAGGAGCTTCACCAGCGACCAGTGGCCATGAACGGCGGAATGCCAGTCAAAACAGCCATAAAAGGCCGGATGCAGAATCTGTGGCTCTCCCATATCGTGTTTGCTTCCCAGGGTCTGTCCCAGTTTATTGGGATAGGCAAGCTGCAAACAGGCCAGCGGGAGGGCTGCCAGGCGGCTGGCCTGCTCCAGGTTCAGCTGTACCGGATTTCTTTGTATGGACTGCTCAGCGGACTGCTCTGTGCTGCAGGCACTTGCCAGCAATACGCTTACCAGGCTGATTCGGATTGCTATTTTTTTCACTTTCACCTGCTTAATTTATGATTCAGAATGGAGCGCAGGCTCTTTTCCAGGTAAGTGCGGTAATCTTCCAGGAACAGGTACTGCCCGATGGAAATCCGGGGTTTGATATTCCCGTGGAAATCACTGCCACAGGTCAGTAAGGCCTTTCTCTTGCTGGTTTCCCCGGCAAAAAACCTTGCCTGTTTATGGCTGTGATAGTTATTGAACACCTCCAGACCGGCTGCCCCCAGGTCCAGAAGCTCTCCAACCTCCTCCTCGCGATCTTTCAGATTCAGCCCCGGATGAGCTACAATGGGGATGCCTCCCTTATCGCGCACCAGCGACAGTGCATCTTTGAAATCAAGGTGTTCGATCCTGACATAGGCTGGCTTACCCTGGGCAAAAAAGTCCAGGTAAAAGTTGATCAGGGGGCTATCACTTCGGTCTCCTCCCGGCAGGTAGGGTAGGAGTACCGGATTTGCTGGCTGCCCGGGCTTCTCAAACAGTAATTCGGCAAAAAGCTCTCCCGAGGGAGCTTCCCCCCCGGACCGTTGCATCAGTTCATCCCGGTCGATGTATAATCCCAGCTGCTCCAGATTACGGATCATTTGCGGCACGGCATCCAGGTATTTCTGCCGGACACTCTTTTCCAGGTCATCAAATTCATTCCCGTTCAGATCCACCTGGTAAGCTAGCAGGTGCAGATCGGTTCCGCGGTAGGTACAGTCGATTTCCAGACCCGGGAGAAAATCAAGGTTTTGGTAACTGGCTGCCAGTTTAGCCGCTTCCCTGGAACCTATCACACTGTTGTGGTCGGTGATGGAAAAGATATCAATCCCCTTATCACAGCACCTGTTCATGATCTCCCCGATCCCCAATTCACCATCGTTGCTATGGCGGGAGTGGATATGCAAATCAGCCTTCATAAAACCGCAATTTTTAACTTATTGTATTTCCGTGCTGAGAAGTTCATCTATCCGCTCAAAACGGTATCCGCGGGATTTCAGCTCTTCCAGAAGCTTCTCCAGGTGAAAATAAAACTTATCTTTTCGTTCAGGCGCTGTTCCTATATGGACCAGCAGAATAAATCCATTTAATCCATTGGAAGCAGTTGATTCGTAATCCATTATGGACCGGTAGATTTCTTTGCTGCTACGATACCCTGAGCTTCCGGGCAGGGTATAATCCGCATGGGACAGGGTTCCGGAACTATTGTTGACCAGCTGGAATCCCATAGCCCGGGTCCATCGGGCAATGGAGTCATTGTACCATTCATAGGGAGGAAGAAACAGGCTTGTTTCCTCTTTGCGAATGCCAAAATGAGACATGGCCTGGTAATTATCCATCAGATCCTCCCTGAACTCCCGCTCTGTGACCAGCAGGCTGTCCCGTTGGATCCAGTCGCAATAGAGCAGGTGCTGGTCCGAGTGGGCGCCCAGGTAGTGTCCATCCCTTACAAGAGCCCCTATCAGGGATTCAAATTCCGGATTCCTGTAAAACTTTCCGGTAAAGAAAAAGGAAGCCTTTATCTCTTGCATGATGAGCACCTCAGCGATATGCGCACCTCCCTCGGCAAAGGCATCACCGGTGAAGACCAGGGCCAGCTCCGCCCTGCTTGTGTCCCCGCGCACGATCGCTCCATGCAGGGTTTGAAAAGGAGATTCGGAGCTTTGAGCCAGCACCGTCATGAGCGGAAGCAGCAAGACTCCCAGAAAGGCAGGCAGAGTTCTGATTTTATTCATTTGCCACCCGTTTGTGAAAATGTTTGGAATCGCCCCACTCATTATATCCAATCTCCCCATCGGCCAGTTGAATCCTGATATCCAGGCAGTTCTTACACTCCTCAGGCTCCTCGTCCACACAGGGTTTGTTCTCATAAAGAGCGTAGTCGTTGCGGTACTTTCCCGGAGTAATATTGGGCATGATGATATTCGCCCCCACTTTTACGGCTTTCTCTCTTCCCAGGGGATCAATGGCCTGAAGGGCAGTGGCCGCTGCGATATTTATATCTTTCATCATTAAACGCAGGGTGGCGATCATTTTCAGTGCCAGGTCGAATCTTTCTTCGATGGGAAGCAATTCGCTCCTGTATTGAAACAAGGGGGTATGCCGGTGCTCAATGTAGGGTCCCATGCCCACCATGTCGATGTCAAAATG
>Ga0316201_10004764_pt1 | contig 10311 bp, 8 predicted proteins | sample CS6wburrow_MG_FD_204516 | JGI IMG/M metagenome (GOLD analysis project Ga0316201, IMG submission 204516) | Coastal sediment microbial communities from Delaware Bay, Delaware, United States - CS-6 worm burrow | ecosystem: Environmental > Aquatic > Marine > Coastal > Sediment | place: USA: Delaware... | reverse complement strand
CCAAACGCCGCCATCTCGCAACATAGTCGGGCTTGGCGAAGCTCGAGCTCTTATTGACCTTGTTCAGCTTCAATTCAATTACCTGGGGTTACGGTTGATATCAAGTCAGGCGACCCTATCTAAGTGCTTAACGAGGAGGATCGAGCAGATGAGCGAAACACTTTCGAACATCGTCAGTAGCAACGAGTGGGTGAACCCGACGGCAGCTTTGCATGTCGAGGTGATCGCGGACTTCGTTTGCCCGTTCTCCTATATCGGTAAACGGCGACTGGACGAGGCGCTGAAAGCAGTCAAGGGCCCGTCGGATGTCAGCTGGTATCCGTTTCAGCTCAATCCCGAGATTCCGCCGGAAGGCCTGCCGTTCGATGTGTATCTGACAAAGCGATTCGGCAGCCCCGCCGATCTCGAGCCCGTGCTCGAATACCTGGCCGAAGAGGGAAAAGGCGCCGGTATCGATTTTCGTTTCGACAAGATCAAGCACGTACCGAACACGCTGCCCGTACACCAGGTGATGCAGCGTGCCGAAGCGCTCGGCGTAAATCAGTACGCAATGGCGGATGATCTCATGTCCGCCTTCTTCGAGAGTGGCAGGAATATCGGCGAGCGCGGCGTGCTGATCGACATCGCGGAGCGCCACGGCATTGCCGCGGAGGACACACTCAAGGCAATTGGAAGCGATCATGTCAGACAGCTTGTCCTCATGCGCGAGGGGCAGGTTCGCAGCTCGGGCCTGGCGACCGCGCCGGGCTTCCTGATGAATCGCCGCTTGCTGGTCGTAGGTGCACAGCCGACAGAGATTATCGTCAATGCGTTTGATCGTGCGATGTTTGGTGAGGGGACCGACTCGCTCGTATCACCGGCGCTGCACTAGCCACTCCAGGATCATACGGTTTACCTCGGCGGGCTTTTCCTGCTGCGTCCAGTGGCCGCATTCTTCCAGCATGTGCACTGTCAGGTCCTTGACGAGCGGCTTCATGCCTTCAATGTGGTGCAGGCCGATCACAACGTCATCCATAGCGCCGACAAACAGCGTCGGAATGTCAATTTGCTGGTCAACTCCTTCGAGTTGTTCCCAGTTATGCGTCCAGTTGCGATACCAGTTGATCGGACCGGTAAAACCTGACTGCATGAACGCTGTTGCGTAATAGTTCAGTTCTGCATCACTGAGCAACGCATCCCCACTGGCATGCTCGCTCTTCACAGATCTAAGCAAGCTGATTACCTGGTATTCCGCCGGCAGCTTCTCGAATTGCTCGCGCGTCATCTGGTTCCTGCGCATCATTCGATTGATGAAATGCCGGGGGTCGCTACCGAAAACGCGGTCGGCTTCATCCGAATCCTGAAAATCGACAATGTAGTAGTGATTCCCAAAATGCTCGCGCATGACGCCGATCGGGTCGATCGGCAAACGCGGGAAATGCGGTATGTTCAGGATGACGAGTTTGTCGATACGTTCGGGAGCAAGCATAGCCATCTGCCAGAGCAACAAAGCGCCCCAGTCATGCCCAACGAATGTTGCGCTCTCGAGGTCCAGCGCGTCGAGCAGCCCATGCATGTCTTTGATCAGTTCCGACGCCCGGTAGTCGCTGACGTTCGGCGGCACGGTGGTTCGTCCATAGCCGCGCTGGTCCGGGGCAATTGCCCTGAATCCGGCGGCCGCGAGTGCCGGCAACTGGTGTCGCCACGAAAAGGCCAGTTCAGGGAAGCCGTGCAGCAAAATGACGGCCGGGCCCTGACCCTCTTCGTAAACGGCCATACGCAGGCCATTGGATTCGACGAAATTCGGTTCGGGGAACATGGGCTCATTTGACAGCAAATGGCTGCGCCCCGCAAAGTAACTTGAAGCTCCGGGGCCGATGACCCAGGACACGCGAGGCTGACCGGAACAAATATGCGCGAGAAACTACTTCAATTGCGTGCCGAATTGGAAGCTGCTGCTGAAACGGGCAAGGAGTCAGCGGCGGTCGTCGAACTGGACCAGAGCAAGGTCGGCAGGTTATCGCGGATGGACGCCATGCAGGCACAGGCGATGGCCAAGGCAGCAGAGCGCCGACGCGAAGAGACTTTGCGACGCATCGAGGCGGCCCTGAAGCGTATCGATAACGACGAATACGGTTACTGCGCGCGGTGTGATGAACCGATCAACCCGAAACGGCTGGAATTCGACCCGACCGCGACACTCTGTATTGATTGTGCCAGCCAGGCAGAGTCCTGAATCGACCCTCGGCTAGGGGTTACCCCGAATTGCGCTCATTTTGAACGGAGGGCAAGAATCCATACGAGGGTTCGTTGCGACCCGTGGACGAGGGGGCACCATGCATTCAATCAAGATTTCCTACGATGGCAACCAGCACGCCACGGCGCTGAAAGAACCGCATCACAACGTTGTCGCGATCGACTGCCCGTTCACGGGCAAGGGCGATGAATTTTCTCCGGCGAGCCTGTTGGCCGTCAGTGTCGCGAGCTGCATGCTCCTGTCGATGGGAGCCGTCGCCCAACGCGACCACCTGGATATCAAGGGCGCCGTCGTCGACGTCAAGCTGAAAGGAATGGAGAAGACTTTTCCACACGTCGACGCGATCTCGATGGTCTTCGATATTCCGCAAGAGTTTTCGGATACGGACCGAAGAAAGCTCGAAAAGGCGGCCGAACTCTGCCCGGTAATGGCCAGCCTTGACGACGAGACCAAGGTATCAGTGACCTATCATTACGGTGCCACCAAAGCGGCCTGACTGCCGATCCGTTCGAGCCGTTACAATTTCACGCCGAGCAAGGTGACGAGTTCTCGACCGATGCGGGATCGCAGAATCGGCACGACAAAGCGATACAGCCGGCCCGACGTATACTCGTCCTTGCCCTTCTCGAGCGCGGCGAGGCCCTCGCGGATAACGACGGCGGCGTCGTACCAGATGAACTTCGGCGTATTGCTTTTCATGACTGTCAGTTTGTCGGACGCATGAAAGTCCGTGTGGGTAAAGCCCGGGCAAAGCGCCATCACGTTTACGCCTTTTTGCCTGTACACGGAGGCGAGCGCTTTGGATAAGGCGATGATGTAAGCCTTGGTCGGACCGTAGCTATAGTCTCCGCCGACCGTCATGCGACCGGCGACAGAAGCGACATTGAGCACGCGCCCATAACCGTGCTCGACCATGCTCGGTATGAACTCGTGGCACATCGCGGCGACCGACGTCATCATGAGGCGCAGGTAGGCATCCTGTATGTCCCAGTCACGCACGCGAATAAGATCAGGGCCTTCAGAGCCGGCGTTGTTGATCAGGTAGTCGACCTCAAGGCCTTTTTCCTGTGTCTTCCTGAACAAGTCGGCCGGCGCGGCAGAATCAGAGAGGTCGGCCGTCATGATCTCAATCTCGACGCCATGCGCAGCGCGCAATTCGGCGGCGAGTTCTTCCATCGGTTCCCTGCGCCTGGCGACCAGGATCAGGTTCTTACCGCCTGCTGCCAGCTGGCGCGCGAATTCCTTGCCGAGTCCGGCGGAGGCCCCTGTGATCAGTGCTCTGCTCATCGTGGACAGCACTATCGCATATTTCGCTTGTTTTTTAGCCATTCTCCGGCTACTTTCCCCGGCAAGACGCTGATGGGGACGAGTACGCAGTCCATTCAGGCCAAAGCGACCGGGGGACAGTGAGAGCTCCGGGCCCGAACCTGCCGAATATCACCCCGGAGTCGCCACCCGAAAAGCCTCCTGGAACAGAGGAGTCTGAGTAGGCCTGGCCGCCTGGTCCACGATACGGATGTCGGGTCGAAGGACCCATGAGGCGGCTGCGGCCGCGAAGCCGGGTGGTACCGCGATTGAATTCATCGCCCCGGAGTTTGGTACCAGTTACCTTGTATTCAGTCTAAGCGCCGATCTGTCATCGGAGCCGCGAAAAAAGGTAACTGGAACCAAATTCCGGGGCATTTTTGTATTTGAGGAAGAAGTTTTGGCATTCAAAGAAGTAACAGGTCGTTACAACGGACCGGACCTCGAGAAAGAGGTGCTGGAATTCTGGCGTGAGCATGATGTTTTCGAGAAGACGCTCGAGCAGACGAAGGACGGCCCGCAGTTCAGTTTCAATGAAGGTCCGCCAACCGCGAACGGCAAGCCCGGTATCCACCATGTACTTGCCCGATCCTTCAAGGACATCTTCCCGCGATACAAGACCATGCGCGGTTACCATGTGCCGCGTAAGGGTGGCTGGGATACCCATGGCCTGCCAGTCGAGCATGAAGTCGAAAAGCTCCTGAAGAAAGAGGGAAAGATAGAGAGTTACGACAAGGCTGAGATCGAGGCCACTGTCGGCATCGCCGAATTCACGCGCCTGTGCCGTGAGTCGGTGATGACCTACGTCAGCGACTGGGAGAAGATGACCGAGCGCATGGGCTTCTGGGTCAATCTCGACGAGGCCTACTACACCCTCAACAACTCATACATCGAGTCAGTCTGGAACCTGCTAAAGAGGATCTGGGACAAGGATCTCATCTACAAGGGCTACAAGGTCGTTCCTTATGACCCACGTATCGGCGCGACCTTGTCGTCGCACGAACTCGCGCTGGGCTACAAGGAAGTCGAGGACCCGTCGATCACGGTGCGCTTCAAGGTCGCCGGTGAAGACAACACCTACTTCCTCGTTTGGACGACGACGCCCTGGACACTACCGTCCAACCTGGCGCTCGCTGTTGGGGACGACATCGATTACAGCTACTGTGAGTCGGACGGCCAGACGCTCATCGTGGCTGAAGCGCTGCGCGAAGCTGTATTCCGTGACGTCGAGCACGAGGTCGCCAAGACCGTGAAGGGCAGTGAGCTCGTTGGCTCGCGCTACGAACAGCTGTTCGACTACCTTGACGTGGATGCGGACAATGCATTCACTGTTATGTCGGCCGATTTCGTCAGCACCGAAGATGGCACGGGAATCGTGCACACGGCTCCCGCGTACGGTGTTGATGACCTGGCACTCGGCCAGGCCAACGGTCTGCCTGTCGTGCATGGAGTCGGGCTGGACGGGCATTTCGTCGACGAGGTCGAGCCCGTCAAAGGACTCTTCTTCAAAGATGCCGACAAGCCGCTGATCAGAATTCTCAAAGATCGCGGCCTGATGTTCCGCTCGGAGCGTTACAAGCATAACTATCCGTTCGGCTGGCGTACCGGCGACCCGATCCTCTACTACGCGAAGAACGCATGGTATATCCGCACGTCGAAGTTCCGCGATCGCATGGCCGAGCTCAACCAGACGATCAACTGGGTGCCCGAGCACATCAAGGACGGCCGCTTTGGTAACTGGCTCGAGAACAACGTGGACTGGGCATTGTCGCGCGAGCGCTTCTGGGGAACCCCGCTGCCGGTCTGGACTGACGGCGAGGACTTCCTGTGCATTGGATCAGTTGCCGAGCTCGAGAAACTGACGGGCCGGGAGCTCAGCGAACTCGACCTGCATCGCCCGGCCGTGGACGACGTTACGTTCGAGAAGGACGGCAAGACCTGGCAGCGGGTGCCCGAAGTTATCGACTGTTGGTTCGACTCCGGCGCAATGTCGTACGCGCAGTGGCATTACCCGTTCGAGAACCAGGACAAGTTCGAAAAGCACTTCCCGGCCGACTTCATTTGCGAAGCCATCGACCAGACGCGCGGCTGGTTCTATACGTTGCATGCGATTTCGACACTTGTTTCCGACAGCGTCGCTTTCAAGAACTGCATCTGCCTGAACCTGATCGTCGACAAGGACGGCAAGAAAATGTCGAAATCGGTCGGTAACATCATCAACCCTTACGACGTGTTCGACACGGTCGGTGCCGATGCGCTGCGCTGGTATTTCCTCGCGCGCCTGGCACCCGACGCACCGAAGCGCGTGTCCGTCGACATCGTTGCCGACGTTGCCAGTTCGTTTATCAACACATTCTGGAATACCTACAGTTTCTTCGTTCTATACGCGCGTCTCGATGAGGTTGATCTGACCAAAAACGTGCCGGTCAAGGATCGTCCCGAAATCGATCGCTGGGCGCTGGCACTACTGCACGAAACAATCACGACAGTAACGGAGGCGCTTGACCACTTTGACGCCAAGACCGCTGGTGAAGCTATCGAGTCATTCGTTGATCAGCTCAGCAACTGGTACGTGCGTCGCAACCGCCGCCGCTTCTGGAAATCAACTGATCCTGCTGACAAACAGGCGGCGTACCTGACACTGTATGAATGCCTCAAGGGAGCGCACGAACTAATGGCGCCGTTCGTCCCGTTCCTGGCCGAGAACGTGTATCAAAACCTTGTGCGCTCGGTCGATCCGGACTCGCTGCCATCCGTGCACATGGGTAACTGGCCCGCGGCCGACCCATCCTGGAAGAACGACGCGTTGTTGCACGACGTTGGTGTGGTGCAGAAAGTTGTCGGCCTCGGTCGTGCCGCGCGCAGTCACTCGGGTGTACGCACGCGCCAGCCGATTTCCAGGGTGCTGGTTCGCGCGCCAAACGATGCGGCTGCGAGAGCGCTCGAAAGTCACAAAGAGCAGATACTCGAAGAGCTCAACGTCAAGGATATTGAGTTCATCGCGAGGGATGCCGGCCTTGTTAGCTACAACATCAAACCGAACCTGCCGAAGCTCGGCAAGCAATACGGCAAGCTCGTGCCACAGATTCGCCAGGCGCTTGTTGATGCAGACGGTGCGGAAATCGCCGGTGCCGCAGCGCGGGGTGAGGCGTTCGAGATCGAAGTGGCCGGCCAGGTGATTCCGCTTGAAGGCGACGACGTCCTGATCGAAACGCATTCAGCCGAAGGCTATTCCTGCGAAGCGGATTCGGGTTACCTGACGGCGCTCGACACGACGCTCAACGACGAGCTGATCGCTGAAGGTATTGCGCGCGAGATCGTGCGTTCCGTGCAGGACGCGCGCAAGCAGGCCGGACTCGAGGTGTCAGACCGAATCACTCTGGGTGTGTCGGGTTCCGACGCCGTGGAGAAAGCGCTCGCCGTGCATCGGGACTACGTGATGAACGAGACACTCGCGACGACGTGGCAGATCGGGCAGCCTGATGCCAGGTATACCGCGGATCGCGAGATGGGCGAGGACCACTGGAAAATAGAGATTACGCTCTAGAAACTGCGCCGCGACTCGATCAAGAACTGCACCTTGTCAATCGTGGGGTCACCGTTGAGCGGAAATGCCACGTCGATATGGATCACCTTGCCCGAGGAGCTGCGAGTCAGTGCCAGTCGTAAGCCAAACCCCACGTCGGCAAGCCAGCCCAGGCGTTCTTCACCCACGGGATTTTGGCCCCAGACCTGACCGACATCGGCGAAGACCGCGCCGCCCACGCGTACCAGGCGTAGCGGGTACCAGTCAGTGAAGTAGCGCTGCTCGACCTTGACCAGCATCTTGGAGTCGCCATTCTGGTAGCGCAGCGGATACCCTCGAAGCCCGGTGTCCCCGCCCATCCGCACCGGGTTGTCGAGATCCAATGCGTGGCCTGCTGTCGCGTTCACAGACGCGAAGAACAGTCGCTTTTCCGATTGAGTGCGGTAATAACGCGCATTGACGGTCAGCTGTGAATTTACAGCTTTGCCAGATTCTATTCGGCCTCGAATCGACCCGGAGAGAAGGAGCGCGTTCTCCTGCAATGAGCCGAGGCCGCGGCTCACATAACCCGAGTAGACCACGGCGTCGCGATCGGCTCCGAGGGATTTGTCCGACCAGCCGAGAGTTGCGGACACGTAGTTGCCCATCATGAAATCTTCGGTCCGGCTTATTTGATCTCGATTGGTGGATGTTTCGAACTGATCGTTTACCAGCTCAAAACCCAGAAAGGGGTAGACCAGCTTCCGGTTTTCAGGGATCGCGGCGGGTAATAAACCGTTTGCGACAGGTTCGAACTGGTTGTCATCGTATACGAGGCCGGCCGTCCAGCGGCGCGCACGGCCGTTCTGCAGGCCTTTTGACCAACCGCGGAAGGCTGAATAGTAAGCGCGCGAATGTTGATATTCCGCCGCCTCGTTGCCGAGTTCGTACAAGGCTTCGCGGCGATCGTCATCCCAGAGACGAAGGCCGGCGGACCAGCGTGCGTCGAGTTCATGAAACGGACGAACGGCGACCAGTGAATGTGAATGCCCATCCGAGTTGTCCGAATACTGGATTGCCGCGGAAACCCAGCTATTGCCCAAATGCCTGTCGGAAAACGCGAAGGCACTTTGCTCGCGGTCGACATCTTTTCTCCTGGACACCCGGACCTTGCGGCCGCTGCCGAACAAATTGGACTCTTCGAGACCGATCGTGGTTTTGTTTTCACCGCCCCGGCGTGAAAGCGATATTTCGGGCTGCAGTGACCACAGGTCACGCGTGGCGACCGAGAGGTCGACCACACCGTTCTCGTATCGAACTGGCGTTATCTTGGTGTCGAACAGGTACTGGTTTTGTCGAAGGACGCGCTCCGATTCCTCGACGAGGCGCCTGGAGTAAGGATCGCCACTTTTGAAGAGCAGTTGCTTTTCAATGACCTTGTCTTTGGTGACGACATGGATCAGGTTCGCGAGCCGATAGAACGCCTTGTTTTCCGCCGGGTCCGAGAGGTCGAAAACGTTCGATTTCTCGAACACGATCTCGCCAATGATGGCTCCTTGCGCCTCGAATTCAGCGGCGCCGGGCATCTCCTCAGCATGGCCTGACGAGGCCAGCAAGACGCCCTGCACCAATAGGCAAACTTGTAAGGAATATCGTATCAAGTGATCTCTCAAAAACTCATTCTAGCCGCGAACGGGTAACACTTGCGCGTGCTTTGCAAAGTCTGTTATAAAAACCATGCGCAAGATTCTGATAGATCAGGAGTACTCATGGACTTGCGAGGCCCTGCAGGGGGCCCCGGACGACAGGACGTAGTTAACTCCAAAATATAAGAAAAGCGTAGACAAAAACATAACAAACGCTGGAGTCGCAATGACAGACCACGTTGATCGCTTTCACGCGGCACTGATCGTGCTCGCGGGGCATGGCCATATTAAACAAAGGCTTATCAAGGCATTTGAGGAAAATCTCGTCGATATTCACGAGGATGAATTGCCGATTGCGATGAAGCAGCCATTCGCCGATTTGCGCCAGGAGATGTTCCGCGTCACACCACTCAATGGTGAAGGTGCCATCTGTGCGTCGGTCAGAAAGATGTCTCTCGATCAGGCCAGTGATTGCGCGGGCCAAGTCGTTTCTCTCTATGGCGATATTGCTCGCCTGCGCGACGACACCCAGGCCAGCCTGCCGCTGAGTGACGGTGAAGAGGCCCGTGTCCCCCCATTTCTCGTCAAATCTGTTTGATCGGATAGTAGACGTAGGTCAACAGGTCCTTCTCGGCGATCTTGCCCGGGTCGCTCACATACGATTCCCACGCGGCGCCATTGCGCTCGATCCCCAGGGCGGCCAGGTACGCCGCAATCTTGCGGTGCGTGGCCGATAGGTCGCGATAAGATCCAATATGCCGGACCCGGATGACAGGTCCTCCGTAGGTCATGCCCAGCTTGACGGTGCTGCTATCCCTCGGTGTTGCGTCGGTGACCCCTCGAACCGGGATCGCCGAGTCGAATACGAGCTCCGAACCGCTGAATGCGCGGGTGATCGACAGCGGTGCGCCTGCGTCCTGCAGGCCGTGCTCGTCGATGAAAGTCAGGATTTCGAAATAGGCCTGCCCCATGGCTTCCGATATGGCGGTCGGCTCCGGCCGTGACGTCGTTTGCAGATAGGCAATTTCGACCGGCTCGACCACGATATGTTCGATTTCCACATCGCTGAAGTCCGCTGACGGCAGGGTCTCGGCAAGTTCCTTGAGGTTGTCGAGACCTGACTGATAATCGCGCGCGACAACGCTGCCGAGCATCGACCCGAAGTAGCGGCCCACGATGTTCATGCCGTAGTCGGCCTCGAATCCCCAGTGAATGATGGTGGTGCCGGTGCCGGGCGCCAGGCGGAACCAGGATCGTGCCTCGCCTGCTTCACCGGGATTCATGACGATTCCGACATACTCGTATGGCCGGCTTTCAGTGATTGACTGGGTACCGCTGCCGATGATTGCGCCGTCCCACGTCACGGTCGCACCTTCGCCCCGGCTGTTGCCTGAGTAGATGAAACGGGCATTCGGATCCGTGTCGGCCCACGGCGCCCAGAGCGCAAAGCGCCGAAAGTCGTTCACGAGTGCAAATACGGTCGCCGGATGGGCATCGATCTCTGTCGATACCTCGACACTGTGCGTACGCGGCAGCGCAAAGCCAATGAGAATGATCAGGACTAGCGATGCGAGAATGCCGTACAGGACTTTTTGCACTTCGTGCTTCCGTGATTTGGT
>Ga0316201_10004763_pt1 | contig 10312 bp, 6 predicted proteins | sample CS6wburrow_MG_FD_204516 | JGI IMG/M metagenome (GOLD analysis project Ga0316201, IMG submission 204516) | Coastal sediment microbial communities from Delaware Bay, Delaware, United States - CS-6 worm burrow | ecosystem: Environmental > Aquatic > Marine > Coastal > Sediment | place: USA: Delaware... | reverse complement strand
CATCTTGACAGTGTAATTGGAGAGATTGATCTCGCCTGCAGCACCTGAAACCCTGGGCAGCGCATCCAAACGCTCACCCAGTTGAGAACGTAGTGAGTTGACCTTGACACCGGCCTTGGTCAGCAGGTGGCGAATAGACCCGCCTTCCTGGTCAAGCAGTGCCACCATGACGTGATCAGGCTCGATGAGTTGATTATCAAGCCCCACCGCCAGGCTCTGCGCATCCGCCAGTGCCAGCTGGAACTTACTGGTTAGTTTGTCCATTCGCATTGTTAATTCCTCTGAATAGTATTAGGCCGCTCAAAGACGGCCTTTGATGAGGAGTATTTGCGGTCAACAGGTGGTTAAATCAAGGTCTTGGAATCAGGGGGAATTGACCCTATATCAATAATTCTTTTAGTATATCAGCCGGTTAGAAGGTTCTTGATAATTCGCTTGTAGACCAGTGACAGCGATTCAAGGTCAGGCACCGAAGCATTCTCATTCACTTTATGGATACTGGTATTGATCAGTCCAAATTCCAGCACTTCAGTTCCCAGGGGTGCGATAAAGCGGCCATCGGATGTCCCACCACCGGTATTCAATTCGGGCTCAAACCCGAGTTCCTGGTGAATGGCTTCAATCGTGGCAATTCGCAATTGCCCTGCGCTCGAGTGGAATGCTTCACCGGATACACGCCAGTTGAGATCAAAATCACGGATATCATGTTCTTCCAGCATCGCCTCGACGACGGCCTTGATGTCATCAGATGGTGATGCCGGTGAGTTGCGAAAATTGAACCAGACTTCGGCCATACCTGGTGTTACATTTTCAGCCCCTGTTCCGGCATTAAAATTGGTGATCTGACAATGCGTAGGCGGAAAGATGTCATCACCAAGGTCCCACTGGTGATTTGTGAGCGATTCGAGAAAAGGTATCAAGCGGTGAACAGGGTTATCCAGCTTATGGGGGAAAGCACTGTGACCCTGTGTTCCAAATACCTGCAGTTTGGCCTGGGTTGAACCCCGACGGCCAATACGGATGGTATCGCCGAGATATGCGTGGCAACTGGGCTCACCCACGAGACAGTATTGCGGAACACCGTTTCTTTCACGCAAAATATCTGCAACCCGTTGCACACCATCAACGGCAACGCCTTCTTCATCGCTGGTTAATAAAATGCCGATTTGACCAATGTGACCAGGATGCTCACGCACAAATTCTTCAGCCGCGATCACCATGGCAGCCACGCCACCTTTCATATCGGACGCGCCACGACCATATAAAACGTTGTTCCTGATCTCGGCCTTGAAGGGTGGAGAAGTCCAGTCTTCCAAGGGTCCGGGTGGAACCACATCAGTGTGCCCCAGAAACCAGAACGACGGTGCTCCTTGACCATGTGTAAAAAGCACGTTGCTGACATCACCAAATGGAAACCACTCTGTTTCAAAACCCAGGGGTTCAAGCCTGTCGGCAAGCTGTTGCTGACAACCGGCGTCATCAGGTGTCAACGAGGCCTTTTTAATCAGAGAGCGGGTTAACTCCAGCGTGTCATTCATCAGACAGCAATCCTGAAAGTTCCGTGGGATTGAATCCAATCGCAATAATACCATCTGCGACAAAAACCGGTCGTTTTATTAATGTTGGATGCGCCAGAAGTAATTTCAATAGATTGGCACCTTCAAAGCCGCGTTGTTTGTCGGTCAATTGGCGCCAGGTGGTGCTGCGGCGGTTGACCAGTTTGCTGGCTAAGGGTGACTCGAGCCAGCCCATCAGCATCGACGCGTCGAGGCCGTCGACACGAAAATCATGAAAACTGTGCATGATGTCCTGTGCATCCAACCACTTGAGCGCCTTGCGGCAAGTGTCACATTGCTTGATACCGTATACCGTCAGCATATCAGGACTCGACACCCGCTCTTAAAAGCTCGTTAACACTGGTCTTGGACCGTGTTTTATCATCCACGCGTTTGACGATGATCGCCGCATATAGGGCATATTTGCCATCTTTTGAAGGCAAACTGCCCGGTACCACAACCGAATTTGGTGGTACCTTGCCATACATGATACCACCACTTTCGCGGTCATAAATCCGGGTGCTTTTGCCTATATAAACCCCCATGGAAAGCACGCTGCCATGACCAACAATCACACCCTCGACCACTTCGGATCGCGCACCGATAAAACAATCGTCTTCAATGATGGTGGGTGTTGCCTGCAGAGGCTCAAGCACACCGCCAATACCCACACCACCGGACAGATGTACGTTATTTCCTATCTGTGCGCAGGAACCCACTGTTGCCCAGGTATCAACCATTGTGCCCTCACCCACATACGCACCGATATTGACATAGGAAGGCATCAGCACCGCATCGTGACCGATGCAGCTACCACGCCTGACCGTAGCTGGTGGCACGATTCGGGCGCCACAGCTTCTGATGTCATCACCTGAACCCGGCGCCCAGCGTAATGGTACCTTGTCAAAGTAGCGGGTTGCCGCACCGTCGATCACCTCGTTATGGCGGGTTCGGAAATACAAAAGCACAGCTTTTTTCAGCCATTCATTGACCTTCCAGTCGCCACCCGAAGGTTCAGCAACACGTAAAACGCCCTGCTCCAAACCGGAAATTGACGCTTCAATGGCTGCAATCAGATCCGCCCCGGCGGATTCCGGTGTAATTGTATTTCGCTCTTCAAACGCGGTCTCGATGAGTTTTTGAAGGTCTCGCGTGTCATTCATTGCCGATACTCATTCTAATTAATATTTACAAAACCGGAGTTCGATTCAGGAATCACTGGCCCAGTCCTGTCCCAGTGTTTCGGTTAATGTATGTAACAATTCTGTTCGCATCTCGCGGCTCAATGGCGCATTTTGCCCGTCGCTAAGAATAAAAGCATCCTCCACACGATCGCCCAAAGTTGTAATTCTCGCCTCATGGATTCGGATACCACAAGCCATCATTGTCGCAGAAATATTCGACAATAGGCCCGGCCGGTCAGAACATGCCAGGTCCATCATGGTTTTTTCACCACCATGGGCTGCAGAGAATCGAATACGTGACGTGCGCTTGAAAGGACGTAGTCGCCGCGGCAAGCGGCGAACCATGGGTACAGGCACACTTTTCTCACCCAACACTTCCGATAGCCGCGCTTTCAAGCGATCGCTGTCTATGGTGTTTACCGCCTGCGCATGCCGGTCCATTAACAGAAAAAGGTCAAAACTCCTGCCCAAAACGGTATCACTCACACGAGCAGACAGCACATCCAGTCCGATTTCATCAATAACAGTCGTCACGGCCGAGAACAGGCCATCGTAGTCCGGTGCATGAACCAGTAACTCACTTATGCCGCGCTCTTTCACCTCACGAATAGCCACCACCGGTTGGTCTGAATCTGCTGTGAGCACCACATATGTAGCCCATTCGAGTTGTTCCGTGGAAAAACTAAGGAAGACACTTTGCGGCAGACCTTCCCAAAGGGTATTGATGTCCTCGGCGCTTAAATCTTCTCGCAGCAGTTTTTCACGAACGATTGTTTTGGACTCCTCAATGCGATGGTTGCGGTCGAATATACTGGCACTGCCTTCCGCCAGTGCCAATGAGGTATTGGAATACAGTTCCCAAAGAAGACTGTCCTTCCAGTTGTTCCACAACTTGGGACTGGTGGCCGCAATATCCGCAATTGTGACCAGGTAAAGGTAGTCCAGCCTGGTCTGGTTTCCAACGACATCGCAAAACCCTCTTATCGTTTCAGGATCGGTAATATCCCGTCGTTGAGCAGTTTGCGACATCACCAGGTGTTGCTCCACCAGCCACGCTACGCGCTCACAGTGTTCATCAGTCATTGGCAGATTCTGACAAAACTCAAGGGCATCATGTGCCCCGAGTGTGGAATGATCACCCTTTCTACCCTTGGCTATATCGTGAAACAAGGCGGCCAGGTATAAAACCTCCGGGTGATCAATTTGCTGGAAAATATCGGCAGCATGAGAGAATTCGGAACGATATTTACCATAGGCAAACCTGCGTAGATTCCGAACAACAAACAAGATGTGTTGATCCACGGTATAGACGTGAAACAAGTCAAACTGCATTCGACCGGTGATATTGCCGAAGGCGGGTATAAAAGCTGCCAGAATCCCGTATCGGTTCATACGCTGCAACTGTGTATATACGCCACTGTTTTGGCAAAATAACTCATAGAAATACTGCCAGGCCTGCGGGTCGGCGCGGAATGTCTCGTCTACCAGGTGCCGGTTGTCACGGATTAACCTGATCGTAGAAGCCCTTACACCAAGGATCTGTTCGTGTCTGGCCAGTAATACAAACAACTCCATCAATGCAACCGGTCGACGCTGGAACAAGGTGTCATCGGAAACTTCCAAAAACCCATGTGTTATGGAGAAATCTACTCCAAGGTCCTGCGAAATGCCTGAGTTTTGTGGTAACAGCTCTTCACTGAAAAGCTGTAACAGCATCTCGTTGAGACGCTCATTTCTCATCACCGTGCGATAATACCGCTGCATGAATTGCTCAACGGCATAATTGGAATTTGCAGTATCGGTATGCCTGGGCAACTCATCAGTGACAAATTGTTCAGCCATCTGTCGCTGAAATTCGAATAACAGGCGGTCCTCTCCACGACCGGCCAGCAGGTGGAGCGCAAAACGAACTTTCCAAAGGAAGCTCCTGCCATCTTTTAAGTGCTGGAGCTCTGATTCGGTCAAAAACCCGCGTTCCACGAGCGTATGCAGGGATTGCGTATTAAAATGCCTTTTCGCGACCCAACCGATCATTTGGATATCGCGCAAGCCGCCAGGACCCTCCTTGATATTCGGCTCAAGGTTATAGGCGGTCCCATGATACTGACTATGGCGCTTGACCTGTTCTTCGTATTTCGCATCAAAGAATTCTGCCGCTGACCAGACCTGGTTGGCAGCAGTTGCATCGAGCATCTTCATCATCATCCCGGTGTCACCGCAAAGCAAGCGGCTTTCCATCAGGCTGGTTGCCGTGGATACATCCTTTTTTGCTTCCGCAACGCACGCGTCCACGGTCCTGACACTGTGTCCAAGGTAGAAGCCCGCATCCCAGAGCAAGGTTACAAAGTCCTCGATGGCAGTCCGAAGTGTTTCTCCGGGTGGCGATTCTGACAACAGTATTAGCAAATCCACATCGGAATGCGGGTGCAGCTCACCGCGACCAAATCCGCCCACGGCAACCAGTGAAATGTTTTCACCGGCCGGAATCAGGTTTCGCCAGGCATGCAGGATCAACTGGTCGACAACCCAGGCACGTGCTTTGACCAATTGGTTAACATCTACGTTACGATGAAATTTTTCTGTGAGCCAACCGTCCGCTCGTGCTAATGCTTCCTTGAGTACCGGGATCAACTGCTTCTGCGTCTGCCGGCTTCCATCACCGACAAGTGAAGCTGGATCCAGGCAACCCGCGGCGGCGACCGGCCTTTTAAGGGGACCCCTAAGCCTGATTTTCATTTATTTACAACCAAAAAAAGCTATAGTTTCAGCGAGATGTGATGTTCAGGCACCGGCACCCTTTATAGTCCATCACCTGGCAATTGTGTCAGAACATCAAAACCGTCTTCAGTAACCGCCAGGGTATGCTCCCATTGTGCGGACAGGCTGCGGTCCTTGGTGTGCACAGTCCAGCCATCACCCAGCAGACGGGTTTCCTTTCTGCCGATATTAATCATCGGTTCGATGGTAAATACCATGCCGGGAACCAGTATTTCACCCACACCGGGACGACCATAGTGCAACACTTGCGGGTCCTCATGGAATACCTTGCCAATACCATGGCCGCAGTATTCACGGACAACGGAGCAACCCTGGCCTTCTGCATATCGTTGTATGGCGTGGCCGACATCACCCAGGCGTATACCCGGCCTGACCATCTCGATACCCGTAACCATTGACTGGTGAGCGATCTCACACAATCGGCGCGCACGAACGGTGGGTTCACCGACCAGGAACATCTTGGAAGTATCTCCGTGCCAGCCATCCTTGATGACAGTTACATCGATATTGAGAATATCGCCATTTTTGAGTTTCTTATCGCCCGGGATACCATGGCACACCACCTGGTTAAGGGATGTGCAAATTGATTTTGGGAAACCCCGATAATTCAAAGGAGCAGGAATGGCCTGTTGCTCTTCGGTGATATAGGCGTGACATATCTCATCCAGCTCACCCGTTGTAATACCTACCCGCACATGCTCTCGGATCATCCGCAGAACCTCGCCTGCCAACTGGCCCGCAACCCGCATCGCTTCGATCTCTTGAGGTGTTTTTAAAACTATTCCCATTGATATTTCCGTAACTTTCCCGTGGTAAACCCAGCTTGTATTGACTAAGGGAGCATATTGTACCTGCTGCTGAACTATTTGCATTAGCGCAGTTAAATCAATGCTAGATTGAACCCTCGCAGGAGGAACGGTATATCGCGACGGGGGCGCTCCTCCGCCACAGTACCCTCCTGCCATTGCCCCATGGGGTTACTGACTGATAACACCAAAACCCAAAGTCAAAACCAGACTATTTCCCCATGACTTATCGCTGTATTCGAGAGATAATTTGTAGCTGCTGGTTGAATGATTGCGTCATTTACAGCTTAAAGGGAATTATTTGGGAATGGGAAAGTTTTTCAAATTCGCGCTACCAATGATTTTGATCATCACATCTATCCTGGTGGTCATTGCATTGGTCACTTACAAAAACTCCCAGCGGGCCGAACGCAAACCTGATGCAACACAGGCAATCCTGGTGGATACCATCACCGCCGAAATCACTTCTTTGAACCTGGTCATTAACTCCCAGGGAACGGTCAAACCGCGTACGGAAACAACTATCGTTGCGGAAGTATCCGGAAAAATTGTTTCCGTCTCCCCCGATTTTGTTGCCGGCGGGTTTTTTCGCAAAGGTGAAGTGCTGCTGCAAATCGATCCCAGTGATTACCAGGCAGCTTTGAAACGCGCAGAAGCCGCGCTGGCCTCGAAAAGAGCAAAACTGGCTGATGAAACCGCACGCTCGGAACAGGCGCTGAAAGACTGGCGGAATATGGGTAAACAGGGAAAACCTTCCGATCTTGGATTACGCATTCCGCAAATGGCGGACGCAAAGGCCAATGTTAGCGCGGCTGAGGCGGATGTGGCAAAAGCCCGCCGTGATCTTGAACGCACACGTATTACAGTGCCCTATGATGGCCTGGTAAGACAAAAGGCCGTAGACATCGGCCAGTATGTCACGCCCGGCTCACGTCTCGGTATCACCTTTGCGATTGATACTGCAGAAGTTCGCTTACCATTAACCAACACGGACCTGAAATACCTCGAACTGCCTTCCGGTACACAGGCGAAAAATCAAGACAAGCCCTTCCCGCCGGTGACCCTGAGTGCGCAAACCGGAAGCGGCACCGAGTTTTGGCAAGCTCAAATCATCCGCACTGAAGGCGTCGTCGACGAGACCAGCCGTGTGGTCTACGCTGTTGCGCAAGTCATCGATCCCTATGGCGTACTGGGTCAAAGCCATCAGAGCGAACTCAAGGTCGGTACATTTGTGAATGCCGCAATACAGGGCATGTCTGCAGAAAATGTCGTGATACTGCCACGGCATACCTTACAAGCGGACAACACGGTTTTTGTAGTAAACCAGAACATGGAGCTCGAAATAATACCAGTGGACGTGATGCGTACCGAGCCCAAGGTTGTTTATATCAACGGCGGCATCCAGGCCGGTTCCCGCGTTATAACGACCACGCTGGATGCACCCGTGCCGGGTACCAGGCTCTCAATCCGTGATACTGGGTCCGGCACTGCATCTGCCCATTCCGGGGAGAACGAGCAGTGAGATCTCAACACGGCCCTTATTTCGCCATCATCGAATGGTTTGCCCGCAATGCAGTGGCCGCCAACCTGTTGATGGCCATCCTGCTCAGTGGGGGCCTGTACTCTGTTTTAACCATCAAAAAAGAATCCCAACCACCGTTTGATACGAACTTAATCACTATTACGATGCCGTTTCTTGGTTCTAGTCCCGAGGATGTCGAAGAAGGCATTCTGATCAAGATCGAAGAGGCGATCCAGGATATAGAAGGTATCGAGGAAATAATTTCCACCGGTCAAAGGGGGATTGGCAGCGTACAGATTGAAGTCAGCAGCGGCTATGACGTGCAGGAAACGATGACCGAGATCAAAACCCGTGTCGATGCCATTTCCACATTTCCTGACAACACGGAAAAGCCAATTGTTTCCCGCAACCGATTCCAGCAACAGGTCAACCTGGTGTCGGTGTATGGAGATGTGCATGAACGTACCTTGAAGGAATACGCAAAGCAGATCCGAAATGAAATAGTCACACTGCCGGGTATTACGAGGGCCGAAATTTTGGGCTCCAGACCCTATGAGATCAGTATTGAAGTCAGCGAATTCACACTGGAAGAATATGCAATGACACTGGGCGAAGTTGCCCAGGCTATCCGTCGCGGTTCACTGGACCTGCCAGCAGGTTCCATCCGTTCAGATGCAGGTGATATCCAGCTTCGTACCAAGGGCCAGGCGTACACCGGACTGGATTTTGAAAACATCCTGATTCGCACCAATCCCGATGGTTCCAGGGTTCTGCTCAAAGATATCGCCGATATCCGGGATGAATTTGCGGAGACCGGTCGTTTTTCAGAGTTTAATGGCAAGCAGGCGTTCACCATCCGGGTCTTGTCGGTCGGTGACCAGAGTGAACTGGAAATTTCACAAACCGTGCGTGATTATGTTGCCGCAAAACAGGCCAATATTCCATCGGGCGTCGGCCTGAAGGCCTGGGCCGATGTGACTTACTACCTGAAGGGCCGTCTCGACATGATGGTCAAGAACCTGCTCATCGGCGCCATACTGGTTTTCTTGTCGCTGGCCTTGTTCCTCAGACTCAAACTTGCGTTCTGGGTCATGGTGGGTTTACCGGTTGCATTCCTTGGCACTTTTTTTCTGATGCCAGTGTTTGGCATCACCGTCAACCTGATCAGCCTGTTCGGCTTTATCCTGGTATTGGGTATTGTGGTGGATGACGCCATTGTCATCGGTGAAAGCGCCTACACCTCCATTCGTGCAAATGGCCACTCGGTGGAAAACATCCTTGAAGGTGTTTTCAACGTTGCCATGCCCGCTACCTTCGGTGTGTTGACAACCATTGCTGCATTTATTCCTATACTGATGATATCCGGAATTATGGGGAAGTTTTTTGAGTCAATTGGCTGGGTGGTAACACTGTGCCTGGTGTTTTCCATCGTGGAATCCAAGTTGATACTACCTGCCCACCTGGCACACATGAAGGTCAGGCAATACGGTGAAGAAACCCACAATGCGCTGGTGCGATTTCAACGTTTCTTCAGTGAGGGTCTGCATCTGGTTGTCGATAATTACTATGCACCCTTCCTTGCCAATTGCCTGCACCGTCGTTATCTGACGTTTTCGGTATTTATTTCCATGCTAATCCTGACCATTGGCCTGCTGGCAGGTGGTGTTTTACGCTCCGTTTTTTTCCCCGACATCGCTGCTGACTTCGTGCAGGTCGAACTGTTGATGAATGAAGGAACCACTGCATCACGTACCCACGAAGCCATTCGGCAGTTGCAAGAAGGCCTTTGGAAACTGGATACGGATGTCAGCAGGGAACAGGGGGTGGAATCGGGGGCCGTTGTCTCCAGTGTTTTGTCATTCGCACAGGGGGAAACTAGCGGCAGGATCATCACTGAACTCATCAAAGAGGAAAAAGCAGTCATTTCCGGTCCCGAGGTCTTGCGTCGCTGGCGTGAGAACGTGGGCGAGATTCCAGGGGCCAAACAAGTTGGCTATTCCGTCGCGGCGGGTCCGGAACAGAACGCTGCAATTTCAATTCAACTGATTGGTAGCAACATCGAACAAATCGGTCGTGCATCCCAGGAACTGGCGCGCAGAATGGGTACTTATGAAGGACTGTATGATATCCGTAACTCCTATGAACGCGGCAGACCGGAAATCAAGCTCAATATAAAACCGGAGGCCGAAGCGCTGGGTATTACGCTGCAGGATCTCGCCAGCCAGGTCAGGGCAGGTTTTTATGGGGCCGAAGTACAACGCATTCAGCGCGGACAGGATGAAGTCAAGGTGATGGTGCGCTTCCCGCGGGAGGAGCGGAATTCTGTTGGTTACCTGGATAATATGAAAATACGCACAGCCAACGGTGGCCGCGTTCCTTTCCATGCAGTTGCAGAAGTCGAACTGACAGAAAGCCCGACTTTTATCCGCCGCTATGACAGGGAGAGAGCTGTAAGGGTTTCTGCAG
>Ga0316201_10004762_pt1 | contig 10312 bp, 6 predicted proteins | sample CS6wburrow_MG_FD_204516 | JGI IMG/M metagenome (GOLD analysis project Ga0316201, IMG submission 204516) | Coastal sediment microbial communities from Delaware Bay, Delaware, United States - CS-6 worm burrow | ecosystem: Environmental > Aquatic > Marine > Coastal > Sediment | place: USA: Delaware... | reverse complement strand
ATACCGCAGTTCGGCACCGACCGTACGCGAGCGCGCCCGCACGACCGAGCGACCGCGTGTGACCTCGGCACCGGCCCAGGCAAGACGGTCGGCGGCGCCCGAGGCGCGTGCACGACGGACCGCGCCCGCAGCGGCCGAGCGCCAGGCCCAGCGCCAGAGCACGGCGCCCGCGCAGCGACAACGTTCTCAGCCGTCGCAGGTCCAGCGTAGTCAGCCGCGCAAAAAAGCCAGCGAGGGGCGCTCGCGGTCGAAGGGATCGGACGGCGCGCGCCGCGACCGCCGCTAAACCAGCGGCGTCGGCTAGAACAGGCCGCGAATGAAGTGCAGGTAGGCCAGACCGCCAGCAGCCGTTGCGCCGAGCACGAGTCCGACGACGAAGACGCCGCTTTTCGACCAGCTGCCGCTGCGCAGACGGTCATCGTCCAGGTGAAGGGGCTGCCGATTGAGGTGTTTTGTAAGCGCACGCGCGAAGGCAGAAGCTGAATCGAAACGCTGCGTTGACAGCCGCCGCATGGCCTTGTCCAGCACCGCGTCCAGATTACCGGTCAATGCGCGCGCCAAGGCGCGCGGCGACGTCGAGCGCCGATGAGCGATGGCCTTGCGCAGCGCCCAGTCGGTGTTGCCACGTACTTGTTCGCTAGCCCTGGCCACCGCCGCCGTGGCGGGCTCGTCCGGCTGTACAGGTTGTGGTCGCTGCCCCGTCAGCAGCTCAAACGCCATGGCGCCCAGCGAGTAAACATCTGCCGTGACCGACTGAGTCACACCTTCATAGGTTTCCGGCGCCGCAAACTGTGACGCCCACATGGACTTCATTGTCGTGTCATTCGACAAGACCGGTCCATGCTGTCGATGCAGCAACGTGGCCAATGCAAAATCCAGCAGCTTGGGCACGCCATCGGCCGTCACCAGCACGTTGGACGGTCGCAGGCTGCGCCAGGCGGTCAGATGCGCGTGACCGGCGTGCGCCGCCAGGCAAACGCGTCTGAGCATGGCCACACGCTGACGTACGTCGAGACGATGCCGATCGCAATATTCGTCGATCGATACGCCATCGACAAATTCGTAGACCACATAAGGCGATCCATTGACGGTTACGCCACCGTCGAGCAGCGCCGCGATGCCCGGATGACGGATCCGTGAGTAGATATCCAGCTCGTCTGTGAAACGCTCGATCAGCTCCCGCGCCCACAGGTGGCCGCGCACGACGCGCACGGCAAAATCGTGGCCCTTGTCGTCCGTGGCGCGATAGACAGCGCCCAACGGGCTGATGCCGAGCAGCTCGGTCAGGCGGTACTCGCCCGCACTCTCACCGACAAAATCGACGAAGTTATCCGCGCGAATATCGGCCACGTCCATGAACTGACGCGCGTCCTTTAGTGCGACCAGCACCGATTCGACGGACGCCCGCAAGCGGAAGTCACCGTGGCAGGCCTTGGCCAGATAGGCCATCCTCTCGGCCCCCGGCCGGTCCAGAACATCTGAGCACAGAGCGAGCACGCGTTGCAGGCGCTTGGAATTGGACATAGTTTGACGACGCCGTGGACGAGCCCCCAGAAGTGCAGGGAACCATACCGCCCCGGCCGCGCAGGTGGCAACCGGCACGCTTAAACCCACGGACGCCTTTTGGCATCCAAAGCCTGAAACACAATCTCATCGGGGACCGAATCCATGCGTTTAATTATCGGAGCAACCGCTCTACTTGTCGCGAGCGTGGCCGCCAATGGCCAATATTGCGAGGTCGAAAGAGACCTGGCGCTGGAGATGGACCTGCGCGGCGTCAGCCGCATTGAAGTGCGCTCTATGTCCGGCGACCTGGTCATCACGGGCGAGCGTTCGCCGCAAAGGGTGACCGCGACAGGGCAAGCTTGCGTTGAGAAACGCTACCGCGACCGCATCGATGAAATCCGCATCATCGAAGAACGCGACGATGACGTGCTGCGGATCATCGGCTACGTACCGCAGAGGAAGAACGCCGACTGGCGCATCGGGGCGCTGCACCTGGCCCTGACCGTGCCGGACGACATGCCCATTGATGTCACCGACTCCAGCGGCGACCTGCGGTCGCAGGCAAGCGGCCCGATCAGCATCAAGGATTCGTCGGGCGACATCGTGCTCGAAGATATCAATGGCGACGTGACGATCTCGATCGACAGCTCGGGCGATATCGAGATTCGCCGCGCGGGCAACGTCGACATCGGCGTGGACAGCTCCGGCGACATCGACGTGCGCGACGCGACCTCACTGCGCATAGGCAAAGACTCGTCAGGCGATATCGACGCCCGGGACATCGCCGCCGACGTTTACGTGGGCACCGATTCTTCCGGCAGCATCGACGTCAGCGAGGTGGGCGGCGACCTGACGGTCGAACGCGACGGCTCCGGTGACATTCGCTATCGGCGTGTGACCGGATCGGTGAATATACCCATGTCGAAACAATAGCCGGCCCGGACGCGGCGGCGCCAAAGCCGCGTTGATGAACGTCTAGGGGAAAGAGCGCGTGCGTTCGCGTATGCGTTTTCTTTCATCGTCCGCGGCGCGCGCGTCAAGATTGAACAGGAATTCGTGACAACCGAAGCGCTCAATCGCTTCGCCATTGCGATAGGCCGGTTCAAACCGCCACTGTTTGATCGCTTTCATCGCGGCACGGTTGAACAGCATGCCGTTCTTTGCCGACTCGACTTTCGGCTCGCTGACGGTGCCGTCCTTTTCAATAAAAAAGGTTACCGTCACATAGCCCTCGCGTCGCCGCTGCAAGGCCTTGTCCGGGAACACAGGTTCCACCCGATTGGTTACGACCAGAGCATTGGGATGCAGGGCCTGTGAGAAGCCGTCGGCGCCCGACCCCTGTTCCAGCGCCTCGACGTGTCGCTGCGCCGTCGGCAGCGTGGGCAGGCCGTCGAGTACGATTGGCGCCAGATGAACCGGAGGGTCGGCGTCATGGCGGAACTGAAACGTCTGCTCGGCGCTTTGACGCGTGGTCTCGCACACGTCCACACGGGCGGGACGAATAAACCAGTATTTCAGTGCGTCGAGCGTCGCGCTGTCAAACACCCGTCGCGGGCTGGCACTGATAATTTTCGCATCGACGGCGCGCCCGTAACGCGACACCGTGAAACGCACGGTGACGTCCCCGTCTATCCCGTTGCGCAGCGCGCGGTCGGGATAGGTTGGCAAGACCGCCAACTCGACCCGCGCATCGGCAAACTCGTTGGCCACCGCCGATTGCGCGCGGGCGAAGTCGTCCTGGGCGATAGCGCAAGGCACAGGACCGAACGACGCCGCACCGAGCGCGATCAGGGCAACGATACGCCGGCTAACTACGACGATCTTCATAGTTCTAAAAATAGAACAGGCGCGGGCCGGTGACAACCCGCGCCTGGCCTGTGTTATTCGAGCGCGATGCCGCTCGGTCCCGGTGGACCGAAGAAGTACAGCTTCATGATGGCGAGGTCGCTCACGTTGACAACGTCGTCACCGTTCAGATCTTCATCAAGCCCGGGCCCGGTGTTAAAGAACGCCAGCCGCAGGAGGCCCAGATCGGTAGCGCTCACGTTGCCGTCGTTGTCCAGGTCGGGATCGCACAGGTTGCCGTAGCCGTCGCCGTGGGTGTCGCGCTGGTCGGGGTTTGACACCAGAGTACAGTTGTCCTGATCGTCCGCGACCCCGTCGCCGTCGCTGTCGAGCGACTCGGGCGGCGGTGTCGTACAGATCTCCAGGCCCCAGCCCTGCAGCGCGCCCCCATCCAGGCCGGCATTGTCATTAACGAACAGCATCCAGTCACCCGAACCCGGGCTGCCGTTGAAGGCGGACAGCGAGTTGCTCGGCTGATAAGTGCCGCCGTCGTTGTAAGGACATGGCAGCGAGCCGGCCGGCGCGTCGTCGTCGAGGCTCAGGTCGAAGTTGTCGGTACTCGAACAGGTCCGCTCGATAATACGCACCAGCGCGCGCTGCGAATGCCGCGTGTTCAGGCCGCCACTGTGGGCGTTGACCAGGGGACCCTCGAGCTGGAAGTCGAGGTCACCAAGGTAGGTGTGCTGACCGTTCAGATCGACGACATTGACATCGACGATCTGGCCCAGCGCGTCACTGGACAGCGCCGAACTGATGGAATTGGCCGGGCCCGGGTCAATCGCCTTGGGCACATCCGTGCTGGCGAACAGCTCGCAGCTGGCCGCGGCCGTGGAGAAGCTGAAGGCCGAAGACGGCTGTGCGCCGCAGGCATTGTGCGAGGTTACGCGCCAGTAGATCGGCACGCCGGCCGGCAGCGAGGACGCCGGGTAACTGTTCATCGTCAGGCCGTCGGCCTGGACGATGACGTTGTTGAACGCTGCATCGGTCGCGATCTGCAGATCGTAGCGGTAGGCATTGTCGCTCGCGCTCCAGTGCAGGGTCTGGTTGGACGAGACGTCGGTTGCGCCCTCGAGCGGCAGCAGCGAGGTCACGGCGGACGGCAGATCGATGGACAGGTCCAGGCCCACGGTCGTGGCGTAGCTCTGGTCGCCCGAGACACCGTCCACGTTCAGCAGGTATTGCCCCGACGACGGAGCCGTCACGTCGGCGAACAGCGTGGTGGCACCCGGCGGCACGAGTGACGCGGGGTTCAGCGTGGCGTTGACGCCAGAGGGCGCGCCGCTAACCGTGAAATCTACCGGATCGACAAAACCGCCAAAGGCGCGCACATCCAGCGAGGTTGAAGCGGAACCGACACCGCAGACTTCCAGGTTGGCGGTCCCGGGGGTGGCGTCGAAAGACGGCGTCAGCGAAGTCGGACGCAGCACGAACAGGCCCTGCTCGATGCCGCTGACGATCACGTTGCCGCTTTCGAAATACGGGTAGTTGCTCCACGCGCCGTTGAACGACGCCGAGTCGCTGCTCGGGTAAATATCAAAAAACGCCTCTTCGACCAGGTCGGCCGACGCCGCGTCGCGCACCTGCAGAATGCGCAGGCCGGCGCGATAGTTGGCCTGGAATACGTAGTCGCCGCTGACGTACAGGTTGTGATCGATGGCCGCCGCCGAGCTGTTGTACTGCCCGATCAGCGACGGTAGCGCCGGGTCACTGACGTCAAAAACGCGGGTTCGCGTCGGGTGACCGAAGCTCTGTTCGTCCAGTTCGTCGTCGAGCAGAAAATACTGGTGATCTTCAGTCAGCCAGCCCTGGTGCGAGTAACCACTGCCCGCATAAGGCAGGCGCGCGAGCTCTACCGGATTGGCCTTGTCGGTGACGTCCACGATCGTGAGCGTGTCTTCGTTGGAGTTGAAGCACAACTCACTGCCGTGGTGGAACCGGTGGGTGGGGCCGCGAAACACCACGCACTGCGCGTCATGGGTGTAACCGTCCGCGCTGTAGCAGCCGGAGAACGACGGCGCAGTCGGCGTCGAAATATCGACCATGTGCAGCCCGCCGGAGCAGGTGGATGTACCGACGGCGTAAGCGAAACCGGTTTCTTCGTTGATGATGATGTTGTGCGCGTTGCCAAAGTTGCTGTAGTGCACGGTGTTGGAGAAGGTCTGCGGCGTGGTGATGCCGCGCAACTGCGTAAGGTCAAACACCTGCATGCCGTGGCCGCTGGCCTCGCTGACGATGTACGCATGGTTTGCGTACACCTTGATATCGCGCCACGAGGAATTGCTCGTATGCGTCGGCAGGTTACCCAGGTAAACCGGGTTTTCGCCGTCGGTGACATCCACGAAAGCGGTCCCGCTGCTGCGTCCCATCAGGGCGTATTCCTTGCCCGTCTGAGGATCGGTCCAGCCCCAGATGTCGTTGCCCGAGCCGCCGCCGATTTGCGCCAGCGGCGTGAACGACAGCAGGTCTATATTGCTGCACGGATAGCCGGCGGCGAAGCCGGCAACGCAATTGGCGCCCGCCGCCGCGCGCTGAACGCGGGTGTCAACGTCCAACGCACGAACCGAGCCAATCGGCGAAAATTTGTCCGGCGTCAGCGAGGCCATGTCGTGTTCGCCGTCGAGCGTCGCAATGGGGCACGCCGCCGCCGGCAACGCCATGGCCAGAAACAGACCGCAAGTCGCAAACACGGTGCCTAATCGACGAGATACAGATGCCATTTTTTCCCCTTTGGCCCACGCGTCGAAGGCGCTGCGACCTGTTATTCGAATTCCTAGCGGATCGGCGGAGTATAAGCCAACCCGCGGCCACTAAGGAATGTGACACCTGCGCCACGCCACGGCGCGGCTGAAAGCGGCCCGTTTTATGTCACACTGTGCACCGGCAAACCCACGCGAGAAAGGCTGATGACACGCAATCTCTACCGTCTGTTCCTGATCATGGTCGCACTGACGCTGCTGCCCTCCTGCACGCACGCGCCGCTGGCAAATAGCGACGACAATGCGCAATTTGAGGCGCTGGCGGCGCGGGTCGTGGACCGCTTCCCGGCCCAATCGCCGGTCAATGCCACCGGCCTTGGCGACCACCGCTTCGACGATCAGCTCGACGACATCAGCGCGACCGCGCGTGCGCAATCTCTGGCGTTTTACCGCTCCACGCTGGCGACGCTCGACCAACTCGACGAGACCCGCCTGTCGCGCGAAAACCAGATCGACGCTGCGCTGCTCCGTCATCGCCTGCGTGGCGCCATCTGGAGCGAACAGACACTGCGCGAGTGGAGCTGGAATCCGCTGAAGTACACGGGACTGGCCGGCGGTTCGGTCTATTCGCTGATGGCGCGGGACTTCGCGCCGTTGCAGCAAAGACTGATGAACGCCGCCGCGCGGCTGGAGCAAATGCCGCGTTTCTTGCGGCAAGTGCGCGCGACGCTCGAAATCGAACGCGTTCCATTGATCCATGCCGAAACAGCGGTCAAGCAAAACACCGGGGTCATCTCGATCATCGACGCGCTGATCCGACCGCAGCTCGACACGCTTGCGCCCGCCGATCGTGCGCGCCTGTCCGCCGCCATCGACGTGGCGACCGCGGCCGTTAACGAACACCAGGTCTGGCTGGAACAAACGCTGGTGCCGGGCGCGAACGGCGAGTTTCGCCTCGGCGCCGACCTGTTCGACCAGAAGCTCTCGTACACGCTGTTCTCACCGCTCAGCCGCCGCCAGGTTCGCGAGCGCGCCGAAGCGCAATTCGATGCCGTGCGCACAAAGATGTACCAGGTTGCGCGCGGACTCGTCGACCCCACCGCGCCGGACAATCCGTCACCTGCGCAGCAGCAGGCGATCATCGAGGCCGGTCTCGCGCTGGCCTACGCGCGGGTGCCCGGGCGCGACGAGATCATCGACGTCGCCAACCGTAGCCTGCAACGAGCCACCCAGTTTGTGATCGACCACGACCTGGTGGAAATGCCCGACGATCCGGTCGAGATCATCATCATGCCGGAGTTTCAGCGCGGCATTGCGCTGGCCTACTGCGACTCGCCCGGGCCGCTCGATCGCGGCCAGAAGACGTTTTACGCCGTGGCTCCGCTGCCCGAGGACTGGACCGACGAACAGGTGGCGTCGTTCCTGCGCGAGTACAATCTATTGTCGATCGAAGATCTGACCATCCACGAAGCGATGCCCGGTCATTTCCTGCAGCTGGCTTTGTCCAATCGTCACCCGTCGGTGCTGCGCGCGCTGCTGGCCTCCGGACCGTTCATCGAAGGCTGGGCGGTCTACGCCGAACGCGTCATGATCGACGCCGGCTACCTGGACAACGACCCGCTGATGCGCCTGATCAACCTCAAGTGGTACCTGCGCGCGGTCACCAACGCAATCATTGACCAGGCGATCCACGTCGACGGCATGACCCGCGACGAAGCGATGAAACTCATGACCGAGGGTGCCTTCCAGGAGGAGCGTGAGGCCGCCGGCAAATGGGTCCGGGCGCAGTTGAGTTCGACCCAGCTATCGACCTATTTCGTCGGCTACCAGGAACATGCGGACCTGCGCCGCGAGATGGAAACCGCGTGGGGCGATACCTTCAGCCTGCGCCGCTACCACGACGCGGCGCTGTCCTACGGCTCACCACCGGTGCAATTCGTTCGCTCGCAGCTGCTGAACACGCCAATCACACAGCGCTAAGCGTCACAGCAGTTTGAGCACGGCGTCCAGTGTGTCCTTGGCATCGCCGAACAACATGCGCGTGTTGTCCTTGAAGAACAGCGGGTTCTGCACGCCGGCGTAACCCGTGGCCATGCTGCGCTTGAGCACGATAGTGGTCTTGCCCTTCCAGCACTCGAGCACCGGCATGCCGGCGATCGGGCTGTCGGGCACTTCCTGCGCCGACGGATTGACGATGTCGTTGGCGCCGATGACGACCGACACATCGACGTCCGGAAAATCGTCGTTGATCTCATCCATCTCGAACACGATGTCATACGGCACCCTGGCCTCCGCCAGCAGCACATTCATGTGGCCCGGCATGCGGCCGGCCACGGGGTGGATGCCAAAACGCACGTTCACGCCCTTGGCCTTCAGCGTGCGGGTAATCTCGTACACGGTGTGCTGGGCCTGCGCCACGGCCATGCCGTAGCCCGGGATGATCATGACTTCCTTGGCATCGAGCAGCATCTGCGCGACGTCGTCGGGTTGCACGGCGATGGTCTCGCCCTGCTGCGCATCGTCGCTGGACGAGGCCGTGCCGCTGGAGGTGCCGAAGCCGCCGGCGATCACGGAGAGGAACTTGCGGTTCATCGCGCGACACATGATGTAGCTGAGGATCGCGCCGCTGCTACCCACCAGCGCGCCGGTCACGATCAGCAGGTCGTTGTTGAGCATGAAACCCGTGGCGGCCGCGGCCCAGCCCGAGTAGCTGTTGAGCATGGAGACCACGACCGGCATGTCGGCGCCGCCGATGGCCATGACCATGTGAATGCCGAACAACAGCGCGATCACGGTCATGACGATCAACGGCGTCAGGCCGCCGTCGCTGGCGGACTGCACGACGAAAACCTGGCCTGCGACGATCGCGCCGATCAGCAAGGCGAGGTTCAGGAAATGCCGCGCGGGCAACAGCATCGGCTTACCACCAATGCGACCGCTGAGCTTGCCGAACGCGATGACCGAGCCGGAGAACGTGACGGCGCCGATCAGGATGCCGAGGTAGGTCTCGATGTCGTGAATGGTCTTCGCCGCGCCGGTGATGGTGTAGTCGTGCACCAGGAAATTGGCGTAGCCGACGAATACGGCCGCCGCGCCCACCAGCGAGTGCAGGATGGCCACCAGTTCGGGCATCTGCGTCATCTGCACGCGCCGCGCCAGCGCCAGTCCGATCACACTGCCGATCGCCAGAGCAACGAACAGAATGATGTAGTTGCCGCTGACCAGCCCCAGCACGGTGGCGAGCAGCGCAATGACCATGCCGGCCATGCCGTAGTAGTTGCCGCGTCGCGCGGTTTCCTGGTTGGACAGGCCGCCCAGAGCGAGAATAAAGAGCACGGTCGCGGCTATGTACGCTGCGGTAACGACCCCGCCGTTGAAAGTTTCTTCAAGCACGGTGCTGGTTCCTTATTTTCTGAACATCTGCAGCATGCGCTGCGTAACGGCAAAGCCGCCGACGATGTTGATGGCGGTGATCAGCACGGCCACTGCCGCCAGCCACTTGATCAGGCTAATCGACGACTCGATCTGTATCAGTGCGCCGATAATAATGATGCTGCTGATCGCGTTGGTCACGCTCATCAGTGGCGTGTGCAGAGCGGGCGACACGTTCCAGATGACCATGTAACCGACGAAGCAGGCGAGCACGAAAACGGTGAAATGCGCCATGAAGTCAGGCGGCGCCACCCTGCCGAGGCTGAGCAACAACACGACGCCCAGAGCGCCGGCGGCGATCGGCCCCCAGACGCTGGGCGGCTTCGCCACGACCGGCTCGACGGGCGCCTTGGGCGCCGGCTTGGCCGGCGCCGCCGACAGCTTCGGCGGCGGTGGTGGCCACGTGACCTCGCCATCGCGCACGACGGTGGCGCCACGCACGACCTCGTCGTCGAAATCCACGCTGATCCGGCCGTCTTTTTGCGGCGTCATATCGGTAATCAGGTGACGCAGGTTGGTGGCGTAGAGTTGTGAACTCTGGGTCGCCAGGCGGCTCGGGAGGTCGCTGTAGCCGATCAGCGTGACGCCGTTGCGCACGACCACCTGGTGCGGCTCGGTCAGTTCGCAGTTGCCGCCCTGCTCGGCGGCCAGGTCGACGACCACGCTGCCTTCTTTCATTGACTCGACCATCGCGGCCGTAATCAGCTTCGGCGCCGGTTTGCCGGGTATCAGCGCGGTCGTGATGATGATGTCCACTTCTTTGGCCTGCTCGGCGAACAGCGCCATCTCGGCCTCGATGAAGGCCTTGCTCATGACTTTGGCGTAGCCGCCCT
>Ga0316201_10004760_pt1 | contig 10314 bp, 7 predicted proteins | sample CS6wburrow_MG_FD_204516 | JGI IMG/M metagenome (GOLD analysis project Ga0316201, IMG submission 204516) | Coastal sediment microbial communities from Delaware Bay, Delaware, United States - CS-6 worm burrow | ecosystem: Environmental > Aquatic > Marine > Coastal > Sediment | place: USA: Delaware... | reverse complement strand
GCAGCGTTCATATTCCGGCGCATAATAATCGGTTGTTTTATAGAGAAACTCGGCAGCGTCAGACAATACAACAAAGCCATGCGCAAATCCCTCAGGTATCCAGAATTGTCGTTTGTTATCTCCCGACAGTATGGCTCCTACCCATTGCCCGAATGTTGATGATGACCGTCTTATATCAACAGCCACATCCAGGACTTCACCACTAGTGACACGAACCAGTTTTCCCTGCGCCTGTTTTATCTGGTAATGCAGTCCACGTAATACGCCCCTTGTGGATTTAGAGTGGTTATCCTGTACAAAATCAGCAGCAATACCTGTAGCGTCTTCAAAACGTCTTTTATTAAAGCTTTCATAGAAAAAACCACGATCATCACCAAAGACTTTTGGCTCAATCATTAAAACATCGGGGATTTTTGTAGGAGTAACTTCCATTAAATCAAAACATCTTCATCTGCACGGCGAAGTAAATACTGCCCATACTGATTCTTCTTGAACGGTTGCGCCAGTTCGATCAACTTTTCCTTGCTGATGTAACCCATTTCATAGGCAATTTCTTCAATACACGCCACTTTCAGGCCCTGCCGGTTCTCGATGGTTTGTATGTAATTCGACGCTTCTAAAAGACTTTCATGTGTACCCGTATCCAGCCAGGCGTATCCTCTCCCCATCAGCTCAACTTTTAGACTTCCCTGTTCCAGATACTTTTGATTTACCGTAGTAATTTCAAGTTCGCCGCGCGCAGATGGCTTGATCTGCCTGGCAATATCAACCACACTGTTCGGATAGAAATACAGGCCGACAACCGCATAATGACTTTTGGGATTTTCAGGTTTTTCTTCAATGCTTAAAATATTACCATGAGTATCAAACTCAGCCACGCCATATCGTTCCGGATCTTTTACATAATAGCCAAACACCGTCGCTTTATTATGGCGTTCAACATTAGCAATAGAACTCGCCAGAAGGGCAGTTAATCCATGACCATAAAAGATATTATCGCCCAATATCAAGCAAACATCATCGTCACCAATAAACTCTTCACCGATAATGAAAGCTTGTGCAAGTCCACCGGGCGATGGCTGTTCTGCAAAAGAGAATGACATACCGATGTCTCCACCATTTCCCAGCAATGCTTCAAATTGAGGCAAGTCCTGTGGCGTTGAGATAATCAATATCTCAGTAATGCCTGCAAGCATTAATACCGACAAAGGGTAATAAATCATAGGTTTATCATAGACAGGTGTCAGCTGCTTGCTAACACCCTGCGTGATCGGATACAGGCGAGTACCAGAACCACCGGCGAGGATTATACCTTTCATAACCTCATCCCATGCGTTCTATTGTTTCTGAATTATTCGTGCCTAATCGCTCACGCTGGTAGCTTCCATCCTGTACGTGCTGACACCATTCAGAATTTTCCAGATACCAGTTAACCGTTTTTTCGATACCGCTATCAAAGGTTTCTTCTGGTACCCATCCTAACTCAGCAGCAATTTTATCTGCATCAATGGCATACCGCAGGTCATGGCCCGGGCGATCTGTTACATAAGTGATTAACGATGCATGAGGAATATTGGGTGAATCAGGGACGAGCTTATCCAGCAGCATACAGATAGTCTTCACCACATCAAGATTGGTTTTTTCGTTGTGCCCGCCGATATTATAAGTTTCGCCGGTTCTCCCTTTTTCCAGTACCAGCCTTAGTGCTCGTGCGTGATCATCCACATGCAACCAGTCTCGAACCTGGTCACCCTTACCGTAAATGGGCAACGGTTTGCCTTCAAGCGCATTCAGGGTTACCAGTGGTATAAGTTTTTCCGGAAACTGGTAAGCACCGTAATTATTAGAGCAATTGGTTACTACAACGGAGAGGCCGTAAGTTCTGTGCCAGGCACGTACCAGATGATCAGATGATGCTTTACTGGCTGAATAAGGTGAACTCGGGTCGTAGGCTGTTTCCTCTGTGAAATAACCTGTAACTTCCAGATCACCGTACACTTCATCCGTTGAAACATGATGAAAACGAAACTGCGATTTTTTGTCGCCTTCCAGTGAATCCCAATACTGCTTTGCCACATCCAGCAGGTTATATGTTCCTACGATGTTAGTCAGTATGAAGTCTGCTGGCCCATCGATAGAGCGATCGACATGGGACTCTGCTGCCAGGTGCATGATGGCATCGGGCTGGTATTGATCGAATACCCGTTGTACTTCATCCCTGTCTCGGATATCCACCTGCTCGAAACTGTATCTCGGATTTGCCGATACTTCGGTCAAGGACTCCAGGTTACCTGCATAGGTCAGAGCATCCAGGTTGATGACTTCATGCTCGGTATCATTGATATACTGCCGGATAACGGCTGAACCGATAAAACCTGCACCGCCTGTTACGATAATTTTCATGATATTGGGAATTTGGTGGAGCTAGGCGGGATCGAACCGCCGACCTCAACACTGCCAGTGTTGCGCTCTCCCAGCTGAGCTATAGCCCCGTGTTTTGTGGCATGCACTATACTCGATTCACCTCGAGATGTAAATAAAATCGTAATAATTTCATGGCGTTATGGCTTTTTGTATATATTCCAGTAACTTGTCGATGCTGCTGATCGTATTGTCCTTGCCCAGCAAATCTAGCGTGGTATCGATTGACGGTGAAGTTGTTGAGCCGGTGACTGCGATTCGCAGTGGCTGTGCAACTTTGGGGAAGCCGACTTCTTTCTCGTTGACCACTTGCTGAACGGCATGATGAATACCATCGGCATACCATTCATCCATGCCGGCGAATTTTTCCCTCACTGACTCCAGTATGTCCACCGTGCCATTCTTGATGTGCTTCTTCACCGCTTTAGCGTCGTATTCGGTAACCGGCTGATAAAAGAAACTGCAGTTCTGCACCATTTCGACCAGTGTCTTGCTGCGTTCACGCAGCAGCAGCACGATTTCAGTCAGGCTGGGCCCGCTTTCGATATCGATGCCGTGCTCCATCATGTAGAAGGCCAGCTGTTTGGCGACGTCCACCGGATCCAGGCTCATCAGGTACTGCTGGTTGAGCCATTGCAGTTTTTCGATATTGAAGTTCGACGAGGATTTGTTGATATCCTTGATATCGAACTTTTCAATCATTTCGTCGATGCTGAATATTTCCTGGTCGCCGTGCGACCAGCCCAGGCGCACCAGATAATTGATCACGGCTTCACGCAGATAGCCCTCTTCGTGGTACTGCATCACACTCAGGGCACCATGGCGCTTGGACAGCTTTTTGCCGTCATGGCCGTTGATCATCGGCACGTGTGCATACTCAGGAATTGTTGCACCGAGTGCGTTGAGAATATTGATCTGACGCGGTGTATTGTTGAGGTGATCATCGCCCCTGATCACATGGGTAATTTTCATGTCCCAGTCATCCACCACCACCGTCAGGTTGTAGGTCGGGGTGCCATCCGAGCGCTCGATGATCAGGTCGTCCAGTTCCCGGTTGTTAATCACGACGGTACCGCGCACGTGGTCGGAAATGGTGACTTCTCCATCCTGCGGATTCCTGAAGCGGATAACGGTATCGTCTGCCGCCATTAGACCCTTGTCGCGGCAACAGCCATCGTACTTGGGCTTTTCCCTGTTCGCCATTTGCTGTTCGCGCAGCTTGTCTAGGCGTTCCCTGGAGCAGTTGCAGTAATAGGCATGACCCTCATCCAGTAGTTGCTGAATGACTGCTTTGTAGCGATCAAAACGTTGTGTCTGGTAGTAAGGACCTTCATCGTGTTCCAGGCCGAGCCATTCCATACCATCGACTATGGCATCAACAGCCTCCTGGGTAGAGCGTTCACGATCGGTGTCTTCGATGCGAAGGATAAACTCTCCACCCATTTTTTTTGCATACAGCCATGAAAACAGGGCCGTACGGGCACCGCCAATATGCAAAAAGCCTGTGGGACTGGGCGCGAATCGGGTACGAACGGTCATAGTGCTTCCATCAAAAAGTGGCGTATTTTAGCTGTTTTGGTCCGCAAATGAACGCAAATTATTAAGTCCGCCTGCCTCCACATGGCCCTTCGCAAATAAATGTCTTTTAAGTCCGCAAATAAACGCTAATAAACGCTAATCGTGCTATGTCTCCACCCGATAGTGGCACCTTAGCGTTCTTCGCTTATTTGGAGGACTAATAATTTGCGTTTATTTGCGTTTATTTGCGGACAATCCTTATAACTTTAGTTGCACACCGCTATCTGGATTCTACTAATGGCGTGAGTGCGGGTACAATTCACTGATGTCCGCAGATAATGCCAATCCAGACTTTCGCTCACTGGCGCAAAACATCAAGACCTGGTCAAACGAGCTGGGTTTTCAACAGCTTGGTATCACCGACACCCTGATGGATATACACGAAGCACGCCTGCTGGACTGGCTCAATAGCGGCTATCATGGTGACATGGATTACATGGAAAAGCACGGCAGCAAGCGTAGCCGCCCTGCGGAGCTGGTTGACGGTACCCTGCGCGTGATATCCGTGCGTATGGATTATTTCCCGCCTGACAGTGAATCCATCCAGGTTGTGCTTGATAGGCCTGACATCGGCTTCATTTCCCGTTACGCGCTGGGACGCGATTACCACAAGCTGATGCGCAAGCGCCTGCAGTTGCTGGCTAATAAAATTACTGCCGAGACAGGTGATTTCGGATACCGCGTGTTCGTCGATAGCGCGCCGGTACTGGAAAAGCCGCTGGCTGAAAAAGCCGGGCTGGGCTGGATCGGCAAGCACACCAACCTGATCAACCGGCATGCCGGCTCCTGGTTTTTCCTCGGCGAGATCTACACCAACCTGCCGCTGCCCGTCGACGAGCCATCCACAGAATCACACTGCGGCAGTTGCAGCGCCTGCATCGATATTTGCCCGACCCATGCCATCGTCGAACCCTACAGGCTCGATGCACGACGCTGCATTTCCTACCTGACCATCGAATTGCACGGCGCCATCCCTGTCGAATTCAGAACACTGATGGGTAACCGGATTTACGGCTGCGATGACTGCCAACTAGTGTGTCCCTGGAACCGTTTTTCAACTCCGAGCCGGGAAAGCGACTTCCTTGCTCGTCACACGCTCGATGCGCCGGACCTGGTCGAACTGTTTCTGTGGGATGAACCGACCTTCCTCAACAGAACCGAAGGCTCGGCTATACGACGCATTGGGCACCGGCGCTGGTTGCGCAATATCGCGGTGGCGCTGGGTAATGCGCCACGCTCAGATACCGTTATTAACGCACTGAACTCAAGACGCGGGCTCGATGCAATGATTGACGAGCATATTGATTGGGCTCTGGATCAGCAAAAATGAAGCAGCAAAGTAACTGACAGAATTAACACAACGACTGAAGTCGTTTCAGAGCAAGATATATACCATCAATATAACTGTCATCCCGGTATGCTTTTGAGCCGGGATCCAGCGACTTTAAATACTACAAAGCCACTGGATTCCCGACAAAAGCACTCGGGAATGACGGCTCTTTTTTATCTTTATGCGTTTAATTGAAATCGGCTTACAAAACAAAGCTGATGCCTTGCACTAAAGTGCATGGTTTTTACTAACGTTTGGGGCTATAAACACAACCATCCAAGACACTTAGAAACGTTCCAGACCGTATGGGCGTAGCTTGATGTAATCAGGTATAATAACGCTCCTTTGCCCCATCGGGCGCAATAGTTCATCCTCAATGCTCGATCATAAACAACCAGAAATTGCCGGTCTGCTGAACACGCAGTCAATCGACAAACAGCTGCGTGCCCGCGTCAAACTGTTCGGACACCTGCTGGGCAATATACTGCTGAGCCAGGCGGGCGCCAAAGTTTACGATGCCGTGGAAAAACTACGCACCGGCTTCATCAGCCTGCGCAAGGAAGATAATCCTGCCAAACGTGCTCGGCTGATGGATTTGATTGAATCGCTGGACCAGAACACGCTATCCCAGGTCGTGCGTGCTTTCAGCACCTATTTCAGCCTGGTCAATGTTGCCGAGGAAGCATCGCAGCTGCAGCAGCGCAGGCGCATGATGCGACAGAGAAAGCGGCATCTGTGGCGGGGATCTTTCGATTCGGCACTGACCGACTTCGAGCGCATGGGCATGAGTGCCGATCAGGTACAGACCCTGCTCGACAAGCTGGCCTATATCCCGGTGATTACCGCGCACCCCACGGAAGCCAAGCGCCGCAGCATCATGTACGCACTGCGCCGCATCTTCCTTACCAATGAAAAGCTCAACGACACGCGTCTTGGCAAGGAACAGCGCAATGGCATCCTTGATGAGCTTGAAACCAGGATCCAGATCCTTTGGCGAACAGACGAGGTGCGTGAGTCACGCCCCCAGGTACGCGATGAAATCAATAACGGCCTGTACTATTTCAAGGAAAGCCTGTTCAAGGCCGTACCTGAGATCTATAACAACCTCGAATGCAGGCTGCAGCAGCACTACCCGGATGCCCAGCTGCAGGTTCCCAGCTTCCTGCAGTTCGGCTCATGGATCGGCGGTGACCGCGATGGCAACCCCAACGTCAAACCAGAGACCACCGAACTCGCGTTAAGGCTGCAATCCGAGGCTGTAATGGAAGAATATATACGCCGCCTGACCGACATATTCAAACAGCTGACCCACTCCAGCCAGCTGTGTACGCCCAGCAAGGAATTTACCGACAGCCTCAATCACGACGAAAATATACGCTTCGAGGTGTTTACCACCAAGCCGACAATTCATAGCAAGGCGCCGTACCGACGCAAAATCGCCTTCATGCGTTATCGCCTGCAACAGAACCTGGACAAAACCCGTGCGCATATTTACCAGGACGAGGTCGATGAATCAGCCTGGCCACATGCGTATAACAGTGAATCTGATTTTCTGCATGACCTCTGTGTCATCCGTGATTCGCTTTACAGCCACGGTGACCAGAAAATTGCCGACCTGGTACTGAAGGACACCATCCGCCTGGTCGAGTCCTTCGGTTTTTACCTGATGCATCTTGATGTAAGACAGGAATCGAACCGCCACACGGAAACTGTCGCAGAGATTTTGCAGCAGATCGACCCGAGTGTGAACTACATAAGCCTGAATGAGCAGCAGCGCATTTCGCTGCTCTCTGAAAAGATCAAACAGCCTGACATTAAATTTGTTCTGGATCGAACAAAACTCAGCGAAGCTAATCTCGAGACCATCGAGGTATTCGAGGTCATGGCGAACATGTATGACGAAATCAGCGAGCATGCATTTGGCAACTACGTCATTTCCATGACTCACGAAGCTTCACACATCATGGAAGTGATGTGGCTGAGCTCCCTGGTTGGTCTTGCCGGGTTCAATGGTGACGAGTGTTACTGCCACATCAACATTTCGCCCCTGTTTGAAACCATCGAAGACCTGAGTCATATTGAAAGTGTTCTTGGCAACCTGTTCGATGATGCCATCTACAAACAACTGTTGCATGCTGCAGGCAACCAGCAGGAAGTGATGCTGGGTTACTCCGACTCCTGTAAAGATGGCGGCATACTGGCATCATCCTGGCAGTTATTCGAAGCACAACGCAAGGTCATTGCACTTGCCGACAAACACAATGTTGAATGCCGCCTGTTTCACGGGCGTGGCGGCACCATTGGCCGTGGCGGCGGTCCTACCCACGAGTCTATCCTGGCGCAGCCCGAAGGCACCGTGCATGGACAGATCAAGTTCACCGAACAGGGCGAAGTACTGTCGAACAAGTACAGTAACGCAGAGACCGCCGTATACGAGCTCACCATGGGTATATCCGGCCTGATGCTGGCAACACGCTTCACCGTGATTGAAGAGCCCAGCACAACGACACCGGAACGCATGGAAATCATGCGCGAACTGATGGAGACCGGTGAAGCCAGCTACCGCCAGCTCACGGAGCGGACAGAAGGCTTCCTCGATTATTTTTACGAAGCAACACCGGTATCCGAGATTGCACAAATGAACATCGGCTCGCGCCCTTCTCACCGCAAGAAAGGTGACCGCTCAAAATCATCGGTGCGCGCTATTGGCTGGGTATTCGGCTGGGCACAGGCGAGGCATACCCTGCCCGCCTGGTACGGTATCGGTTCCGCCCTGCACAAGTACATCGACGGCGATGAGTCCCGCCTGGCCAAGCTGCAGGAACTGCACCTGGAATGGCCCTACTTCAGAGCATTGCTCAGCAACACTGAAATGGCCATGTACAAGGCCGATATCATCACCGCCGAGGAGTACTCAGAGCTGTGCCTGTCTGAAGACACCCGCAAACGCGTGTTCGACATGGTGCGTGCTGAATACAAACGCACCCTGGAGCTCACTCTCAAGGTTGCGCAGATGAATACACTGCTCGATGACAATCCGGCATTGTCAGTATCACTGATGCGACGCGACCCCTACCTGGATCCACTCAGCCATATTCAGATAAAACTGCTGAAGCATTATCGGGATGAGTCTTTGAGCGAGGAAGAACGCGACAGCTGGCTGGACCCGCTATTACGCAGCATCAATGCAATCGCAGCGGGAATGCGCAACACCGGTTAACTACAGTGGCAAGGTAAAAGTGGCAAGTGGCTGAAAAGCAGATATGGCCTTACTATTTACACCTTGCCCCTCGAAACTCGTCCCTCGCTCCTGTCTTTTTACGCCACCTGCACTGGTATCTGATCAGACGTTCTTTTAATGCGGTTTTCTGCATCAAGATAAACCAGCTTCGGCTTGAAGTTGGCCACCTCGTGCTGTGCCAGCTTGGCGTAGGCGCATATAATGACCCGGTCACCCGGTTCCGCTTTGTGCGCGGCCGCACCATTGATGGATATGATTCTGCTCCCCGCCTGGGCACGAATGGCATAGGTGGTGAAGCGTTCACCATTGTTCAGGTTGTATATATGAATCTGTTCATACTCGTGTATGCCGGCTTTATTGAGCAAGTCGGCATCGATCGCACAGGAACCCTCGTACTCAAGTTCAGCATGAGTAACCCGCGCCTGGTGCAGTTTTGCTTTTAGTAGAGTGAGCTGCATACAACTTTAAACTTCCGGCGTTAAATTATTGATGATCACGGTAAATACAAACGAATATTATCGTTTATTAACGCTTTAGCATCAACTCGAAAGGAATATTATCAATCAGGCGTACATTGTCCAGTCGGGCCGCAGCCAGCACAATCAATGACTTATCTCCCTTTTTCGGGACTTCGAGGTCCTTCTGCCTGCGCACCACGACATAATCCGTGAAAAAACCGGCTTCAGTCAGCTCCTGGCTGGCATGCACCACCGCATAATGGTAGTCCATACCGTCATCGGCCGCATCCACCACATGCTGAAGACAGCGGTAAAGATTGACCGCCAGCGCGCGTTGATCCGGATCAAGATAGCTGTTGCGTGAACTTATCGCCAGGCCATCGCCTTCACGGACCGTCGCTACCGAGTGGATTTCGATGGGTAATGCCAGGTCCCGCACCATTTTTCTGATCACCAGCAATTGCTGATAATCCTTCTCGCCAAACCAGGCGGCATCAGGCTGGATGATGTTGAACAGGATGTTGACCACGGTAGCGACACCGATAAAAAAGCCGGGGCGGCTTTCGCCTTCGAGGATGTCCGATAAACCGCGCACATGTACGGCTGTCGCGCTATCGGCACCCTGCGGATAGATTTCGCTGACCGCAGGTGCAAATACCATGTCAACCCGGGATTCGGACAAGCTGGCGATATCGTCATCAAAACTGCGCGGGTAAGTCGCGAGGTCTTCGTTTTTACCAAACTGCAACGGGTTGACGAAAATACTGACGACGGTACGCATACCGGATGCATTCGCCGCCCTGACCAGGGCCAGGTGGCCTTGATGAAGATTACCCATGGTAGGCACGAATGCAATTGGCTCACCTGCCATCTTCCATCGGCGAATCAATGCCCGCGCCTGTTCGATGGTTGCAACCACAGGAATCTGTGCAGCATCGTTATCAGCTGAAGACATGTTCGCTTCCCGGAAAGTGGCCTGTTTTCACTAACTCAACATATGACTTCACCGCCGCCTCAATAGTGCCGGTTTCAGCCAGAAAATCCCGGCTGAATTTAGGAATACGACCTTTGCTGATACCCAGAATATCGTACAACACCAGGATCTGGCCATCACATCCGGCACCGGCGCCAATGCCAATAACAGGGATAGCCAGTGCCTGCGTAATCGTATCAGCCAGTGCCTGCGGCACGCATTCGAGCAGCATCACATCAGCACCCGCCTGTTCGAGCTGCCGTGCTTCATCGAGCATGGCATCGGCCGTATCCTGCTCACGGCCCTGCACGCG
>Ga0316201_10004759_pt1 | contig 10316 bp, 7 predicted proteins | sample CS6wburrow_MG_FD_204516 | JGI IMG/M metagenome (GOLD analysis project Ga0316201, IMG submission 204516) | Coastal sediment microbial communities from Delaware Bay, Delaware, United States - CS-6 worm burrow | ecosystem: Environmental > Aquatic > Marine > Coastal > Sediment | place: USA: Delaware... | reverse complement strand
TGTGGGTGTCGGAGGGGCATTGCTGATGATGATTGCACACGGGTTATCCGTGGCGCTGCTCTTTATGCTTTCCACCTGTATTTATCACCGTAGTCAGACCTTTGATATGTCGGCGATGGGTGGCCTTGTGACGAAGGCGCCGGTGCTTACTGCTTTCTTCGTGGCGGCTACAATGGCGAGTATCGGGTTGCCCGGCTTTGGTAATTTCTGGGGTGAGTTTACGATTTTCGCGGCACTGGCTGAAACCGAAGTCACTCGATGGCTCGTCGCGCCTGCGGCGATCGGGATCATTATTTCCGCGATCTATGGCTTGCGTGCGGTATCTAATATTTTCTTCGGTCCACCCAAAGAAGTGTTCGCCGATCGTCTGGCCAGTGAGGGGATCGAAGACTTGAAGGGGTTTGAAAAACTCCCTGCTTCGATTTTGATCGGTGGACTGGTTTTGATTGGAATTTTCCCACGTTTATTTTCGGACGATGCCAACCGTGAACTTGCCGAATTGTACCCGACGGAAACCAGTTTGCCGAGTCACGATATGATTGCGCTGCCTCACGCGGTTGATGCCCATAAGGAGGTTACACACTAATGAACGAGCTGCTTGCTGAATTTTTACGCGGTTACACCGCAAACAACGACTGGGCGGCCATCATGCCCGAGATCATGCTCGCAGTGCTTGCACTGGGCTTGCTTGGTGCTGAGATGGTGCTTCCTAAAAAAAGCCATGAGGCGCTGATTCCGCGCATCGCGCTTTGGGGGCAGGCAATCGTTCTCGTCGTGGCGATGACCGCCTCGGGTTGGTGCAATTTTGAATCGCAGTCTTATTTTAGCGGGTTGATCCAGCAGACGGATGTGACTCAGATCATGCGCGGGTTCTTTCTCGTGAGCTCGATACTGGTTTGCTACCTCGGGCAAATCTACCTTTCGAAGCATAATCTGGCGAAGACGGAATTTTATCATTTGGTGATAATTATTTCGGCGGCGATGATGCTCCTCGTACAGAGTTCGAACTTTGTGATGCTCTTTGTCGCGCTGGAGACTGTGACAGTCGCCTTTTATGTCATGGTGGCATACTGCCGGACCAATTCGCTCTCTCTGGAGGCAGGATTGAAGTATTTGATCCTCGGTGCGCTGAGCTCTTCGATTCTGCTCTTCGGTATTGTTCTCCTTTATGGCGTTGCGGGTAATCCTGAACTGGCTGGAGCGAGTAAGGATTCACTGAGTTACAATGAGTTGATGAATTTTATAATTCTCAACTCCGATAACTTAATTGTTAAAGTCGGTGCACTTTTGGTCGTCGCAGGTATTTGCTTTAAGATCGGTGCGGTTCCATTTCAAATTTGGGTGCCGGATGTGTATCAAGGCGCGCCGACTCCGGTGACTGCCTATCTGGCGATTGCTTCGAAGGCTGCCGGGTTTATCGTCCTCATGCAGTTAGTTACGGGACCCTTTATCGGTTTGTCTGGTTTGCTTGTGCCGGTACTGTCTTTCGTTGCTGCGGCGACGATTCTTTTCGGTAACTTTGCTGCGGTCACGCAGCGCAATGTGAAACGCCTGATGGGGCTCTCGGGTGTCGCCCATGCGGGTTATTTACTCGTCGGTGTGATTGCTTCGATTTACGTGCCTTGGGCACAATATGCGGTTATCTTTTACTTGGTCACTTACCTGCTGGCGTCGTTTGCCGTCTTCGGCGTGATGGCTCATGTGTCCGGTTCGGATGACGCAGATCAGGAACTCGATCACTACGAAAATCTCTCACGTAAGCGTCCGTTTCTTAGCGGTGTCTTAGCTTGTGGACTGGGTTCACTCGCAGGGATACCGCCTTTGGGTGGATTTATCGGTAAGCTCTTTCTTTTTGTCGCGGCCTTCCAAGCCAGCCTCTATGGCTTACTTGGTATTTCCATCCTGGGGGTGGTCATTTCCATCTACTATTATTTCGGTTGGATTCGTGAGTGCTATTTTGCCTCGCCTTCTGAAGAAATCGTTCATGACGCAAAGGCCCCCTTTGTCGCCAGCGACCGTGTCTTATTAGGCGCTCTAGTCGTTGCGATGGTGGTACTCGGTATCTTGCCAGCGGCTTTTCCTGTTTTTCCGTAGGGGTGCCTCTGTAGCACGTCGCTGCTTCCTAGGACGAGGTGTTTGGTGGCTGCCTAAAGAGCCATGACCTCGTGATTGGTATTCGTGTGCAAGTTGGTTCCGCTTGCATACAGGCGTAGCTTTTGACTAGAATCATGCCCTAACTTATTGAGGGGGTAGGTATATGGGTATTAAGATTCGATTTCTCGGGGCAACACGTGGTGTCACCGGTTCCCAATATGTGGTTGAGGCCAATAATCGGCGGGTCATGATCGATTGCGGTTACTATCAGGAGCGTGCGTTACAGCATCGTAACTGGGAACCATTTGAAGTCGCCCCTGAGACGCTTGACGCGGTCCTGCTGACCCACGCTCATCTCGATCATTGCGGATTGATCCCGAAGTTGGGTAAAGACGGATTTTCAGCTAAAATTTTTTGCACGGCCGCTACCGGAGATATCGCACACATCGTGATGATGGATAGCGCGAAGATCCAAGAGGAAGATGCCGCCTATAAAAAGAAGCGCCACAAGCGTGAGGGCCGAGTAGGGAAATACCCGGAAGTGCCTCTTTTTCGAGTGAAAGATGCTGAACAGGTTTGCCGCCTAATCAGGCATGTACCCTTCGAAAGAACCGTAAAGATCGCGGACGGCTTTGAAGCGACCTTTTATGAGAGCGGACATATACTGGGGGCAGCGAGTATTCTGCTCAAGGTGACTACAGGTCAGGAGGCTCGGACGATTCTCTTTTCCGGAGACCTTGGCCGACATGACGTGCCGATCCTGCGCGACCCGACCGTCTTCACGGGCGGGGCTGATTATGTTGTGATGGAATCGACCTACGGCGATCGGGATCATGCGGAGAGTCGAGATATCCATGAACAACTTGCTGCGGTCGTGAACGGCGCGCATGAGGCAGGCGGCAATGTGATTATTCCTAGCTTCGCTGTCGAGCGTTCGCAGGAGTTGATGTATTATCTGGGTGAGTTGCTGGAGCAAAAGCGGATCCCCCACACGATGGTATTTCTCGATAGTCCAATGGCAGTGCGCGTCACTGACGTATTCCGTCGACATCCGAATCTGTTTGATGAGGACGCCATTGAAAAACTGAACCAAGGAAAGCACCCCTGCGACTTTCCCTCTCTAAAGATGAGCCGAACCACTGCCCAATCGAAGGCAATCAATCATATCCGTGGCACTATTATCGTTATTGCAGGTTCGGGCATGTGCACGGGCGGTCGTATTAAGCATCACTTGCGTGCGAATATTGGTCGGCCTGAAAGTACCATCCTTTTTGTCGGCTACCAGGCGCAGGGCACCTTGGGTCGTCATATTCTAGAGGGTGGGGAAATGATACGAATCCATGGTGCGCAACATAAAGTCCGGGCCAAGATTGCTCAGATTCAGGGTTTCTCTGGTCACGCGGGTCGCGCGGAATTGATGAGTTGGATCACTGCGTTGAAAGAAAAACCACGCCGTATTTTTATCACTCACGGCGAAGAAAAAGTGGCGATAGGTTTCGCCGAAGACGTTGAAGAGGTGATGGGTGTGCCGACAGAAGCGCCGGAATACCGATCGGTGTATCAACTCGACTAGTGGCTTGGCTCACAGTTCGAGAAATATGGGGGCCTCTCGCGAATTTGGAACGACTACCGGAAGAGATTTACATGTCATTAAATCAAGAGAGGAGTTATATGGGATTTCCTCCTTTACGGGGCTTTTTCTTTCCGTGAAATTAGAAGCGTCTAAGCGTCCATTAATCAGCTTTGGTTTATCATGAAAAAACTGCTTCTCGTTGTCTTTATTGTCGCCCTCTCGATTTATAGCGGCGTGCTCCTCGCGCTGGAATTTTTTAACTCGCAAGCGTATGTACGAAACTACTTCACCGATATAATCGGGCCGGTCAAATTTTACGCAATTAATACCAGCATAAGTGTGTTTTTTCTTTGGGGGACTGGGTTGCTCTTTTTTGTAGCTCTATCATTCCTCGGCGCAAACAGTGACTATAAAGATAAGCTCTTATTCCTCTCTCAGGGGTTAGTCTTTGGTTATCTTGGTATGGATGACCGGTTTTGCCTTCACGAAGCAATTGGAAATAAAATTCACTTAAGTGATCATTATGTTTTACTATTCGTGGGTGGGGTTGAAGTTGGCCTGCTACTCTTACTCGGTTGGAAGTATTTACAGAAACCTCGGGTCCTAGTCCCACTTGTTGGAGGTAGTATATTGTTTGGGTTGATGACAATCGTTGATGGATTTTTCCCACTCGAGATGGTACTTCGCCTCTCGATGGAAGACTTGCTCAAAACATGGGCGGGATTTTGTTTCTTAATTTTTAGTTATGAGATGTTGAGTATAATAATCTCTAGGAGGAATGGCACTATAGAGAGTATTCCGGAATCATAAACATAGTCATCTGCTTGGTTCTCCTGCCTTAGTTTTATTCACTATATCGTGAATCAGGTTGTCTTTGGTTGAGCCAAAAAAGCCCGCCTAGCATATCGGCTAGGCGGGCTTTGATAATTATCGAGAGAGCAGATTTGTATTACGCCTTAAGTGCTTGATCCAAATCGGAGATAAGGTCGTCGATGTCTTCGATTCCGACGGATAGGCGGACGAAGTCGGCGGTCACGCCTGTGGATTGCTGCTGCTCCTCGTTAAGCTGCTGGTGGGTGGTGGAGGCGGGATGAATCGCAAGGGACTTCGCGTCGCCGATGTTGGCGAGGTGACTGAACAGCTGAAGACTATCGATGAATTTACGTCCGGCTTCGAGGCCGCCTTTGAGTCCAAAGCCAACGAGTGCACCGAACTTGCCTTTATTGAAGTATTTCTCCGCTGCAGCATGGTGCGTATTATCGGCCAGCCCAGGAAAGTTTACCCAACTGACTTGGTCATGGCTTTGAAGGAATTGTGCGACCTTAAGAGCATTGGAGCAGTGGCGTTCCATCCGCAGGTGGAGTGTTTCAATTCCTTGGATGTGAAGAAAGGAATTGAAGGGGGAGGTGCAGTTTCCTGTATCACGGAGCCACTGGAGGCGCATCTTCATGATGTAAGCGATATTGGCATCGCCAGCGGGTGGGAAGGCTTTGAAGACATCCCAGTGGACGAGGCCGTGGTAGCTTGGGTCGGGTTCGGTGAACTCACTGAAGCGACCGCTACCCCAATCGAAGTTTCCACCGTCGATGACAATTCCGCCGATGCTGGTGCCGTGGCCGCCAAGGTATTTGGTCAGGCTGTTGACCACGATGTTGGCACCGTGCTCAAGTGGGCGACAGACTGCCGGTGAGGCGACGGTATTATCAATAATCAGTGGGAGTTTTTCTTTACGGGCGAGGGCAGAGATTTCTTCGAAGGGAAAGATATTCAACTTCGGATTTCCTACGGTATCGCCGTAAATCGCTTTGGTCTTTTCGTCGATCAGTGGAGCAAAACTGGAAGGGTCTTCCGCGTCGGCGAAGCGGACTTCGATACCTAGCTTTGGCAGGGTGTATTTGAAAAGTGTATAAGTGCCTCCGTAGAGCTGGGCGGCAGATACGATGTTATCTCCTGCGCCGGCAATATTAAGAATTGCACTCGTGATAGCCGCTTGACCACTGGCGTGGGCAAGCCCAGCAACTCCACCTTCGAGCGCCGCGACACGCTTTTCAAGTACGTCGGTCGTGGGATTCATGATACGGGTGTATATGTAGCCGAGTTCTTCGAGACCGAAGAGTTTGGCTGCATGATCGGTGTCCCGAAACATGTAACTTGTGGTCTGGTAAATCGGGACGGCGCGCGAGCCAGTTTCTGAATCAGGAGTGTGGCCTGCATGGAGGGCAAGGGTGCCAAAGCTAGGTGTCTTATTCTGTGTCATAATATTTTATTGGATGTTTGAAGGTGTAGTTTGCATGCGTTCACGAGCAGTAATTGCTTCCCAGTTGAGACCGACTTTGTCGTAGAATTGTGCCGCTTCTTCGAGGAATGCGTCATCTGGGGTGGTTTCGCGGAGGATGCGTCCGTATTCGCGAAGTGCGTTAGTGTTTTGCTCTGCTTTGACGTAGGCACGTACGAGTCGAATACGCTGTTTGTAGAGATCTGGCTTGGCCTCCAAAATCGTCTCAAGCATAGTAATGCGCTGCACTTCATTGAGAAGATCGCTATCGGTTTCGATAACTCGATCGATCAGCGCGACCTTAGGGACCCATGAATCGGGCCATTGTTTGGTCATGGATTGCCACATTCGGGTAGGTTCTCCAATCGCGTATGTATAGCTACCTGTGATCATCGTCTCAATAAGTAGAACAACAGAGAGTCCAATGGCCCAGAATGATTTTCCGGTCGCTCCCAATATGCGAGCTAGATGACCGGCGCTACAGACGATGAAAGCTATGATTGCCGGGAGTGCGACATATTGACGATGGTTTTCATACGCCAAGTTACCATCGATAAATGCTCCGCTAGTGCTGATGCCGTATAAGGAAAGAGCCAGATATGTGGTTAGCCCGAAGAGTATCACGCGGCTCCATCGTCTTTTATAGTAGATCAGTAAGAGTATATAGAACGGGATAAATAAAACAAAAGGTAGCATGCTAATGTCGGTGCCGACTTTATAACCTGTTCCGATCATAGGATGAAAAAGCGCTACCGATAGGGGGAGGAACGTTTGTTCTATAAAGAAGTACATGTTCTGTCCGGCATGGTTTAAAAATACAACCGTTTCTGTGATCTTCTCGCTGTTGTCGGTTGAATCACCAACTTGTGTCCAGACTCCGATAAAGAGCGCAATACAGAGCAGTGGTAGCACTCGGTTAAATAAATGAAGGCGTAGTGCTTTTTCCTGATAAATTATGGTAAGGCATAGAATCAGGGGGATTGTGACCGCGAGAGGATGAATCAGGCAGGCTAGTGCGCTTAACCCCAGCATCTTCATGTAGTCGGTCGATCCACGATTAAGGATGCCGTACTTGAGTGCGCTGAGGATCAGTATGAGGCCCACTATTTCCGTTCGGTAGCCTGCCCAGAATATGGTTTGCACGACTGCAGGGTGTAGCGCGAAGACGAGCGTTGCAGAGAACGCGGCCGGAACTTTGAGCGCTTCCAGATTCTTCAAGAGCAGAATTGCGGCAATCAGGTGTAACAGAAGATTGATTGCTCGATGGACAATGGCTGTAGGGAATGGGAGCGATTGCTCGAGGAAATAACTCGTTAGAGTGATTGGGTCGTCGTTACGTATGGCTTTGACTTGCCAGGCGTCTGTCCAGTGCTCCATCGCTTCATAAGCACTACGCTGGGTGAGGTCGTAATCAGACCAAAGTACGTCGGAGCCAAAAATAGGAGCAAAGACGGCTAGGGTGAGGATGACGAGGGCTAGATACGCTTTAGAGCTAGCGATCTTTAGTGGTGCATACGATCGCTTCTTTTTTTTTCGAACAGACACCTGGTCTCTAGGATCTTCCAATGGAGTGATCAAGTTGCCCGTTCTGCTTGGAGCTTTTTCTGGTGCTTCGGACATTAAGGCAGTTGGCGGAGTTGATAGTTGTGTGGAGCTTTGCCTCTTCGATTCAGGGCGTCCGTCAATGCGGGGAGGTCAATGCGTGCTCCAGGCGTGATCTTATTTTTCGCATACCAACCGCTGTTCATTTCGACTGCGATCAGAATCTCGCGACTGCGGGAAGGGACGCTGGTCTCATCGTAAGGATAGAGAGCGTGGATTTCGAGAAGGCGACCGTCTGCTCCGAAATAGCCGAGGTCGAGCGGGATGCGGGTGTTCCTCATCCAAAAGCTTCGAGGGCCCGGCTTTTCAAAGAGGAACAACATGCCATGGTCTTTAGGCATAGAATCGCGATTCATTAATCCTTGTGCGTACTCGGCATCATCAAGTGCAAGTTGGAGCATTGTCTGTGCCTCCCCAATTTTGATTGGATAGTAGGTGGCGGCACTCTCTGGCGCTGTATTGGGCTTTTGGGATGTACAAGCGCAGAGCAGCAAAATGAATGCGGCTGCAAAGGATAGACTTTTTCGAACTCTCATTAAACCGGAATAAGAATAGATAGGGGCGTGACAGTTGAGTGGGCGATGACAAGATTGATAACGCAATCCACTGTGATGAAAAGTAAATCCTCAGTTATCCGTTTCCTTTATGCCGCCTCGGAGCAATCTGCCGACCTGTTCTATCTTTCCGGTGTTTTTGTGCCGGATGCCTATCTCTCGATTATATTCAGAGGTCGATCCTACGCGGTAGTCAGTCGATTGGAATACGGCAGGGTTAAGGCGCAGTCCAAATATAACGAAGTGCTTCTGCTTGAAAGCGTGCGCAACGAAGTGGCAAAGGCGATGAGGCTGGAACTTGCGGCTGTAGGTCCTGCCGAATTGATGCTCTATTTTGCAAAGCAGCACAAAGCCGAGATCATTGAAGTGCCGGGAAGTTTTCCTTCGCTTTATTATGCAAAGCTTCGTGATGCGGGTTTAAAACTGGAGATCGGCGCGGAACCCTTCTTTCCTGCACGTGCGATTAAGACCGATGCCGAGGCTCAAGCGATTCGAGAGGGTAACGCCGCCAGTGCCGCTGGCATCCGTGCGGCAGAGCGGGTACTCCGTGCCTCAAAAATTGAAGGTAAGCGTCTCAAGTATGAAGGCGCCACACTCACTTCCGAGCGGCTTCGCATGATAATTGATCAGACATGTTTGGCAGAAGGTGCTCTTGCGCAAAACACCATCGTGGCGGGTGGGTTGCAGGCCTGTGATCCTCATGAGGGTGGGCACGGACCACTTAAGCCGAACGAATTGATCATCGTTGATGTCTTTCCACGAATTCAAAAGACCGGTTATCATGGCGATATGACGCGTACTTTTCTTAAAGGTAAGGCGAATGATGCTCAACACGCTCTGGTCGCTGCAGTTAGAGATGCTCAGAAAGCAGCACTCGCCAAAGTCAAAGCTGGTGTCAGTGGAGCCAGCGTCCACAAGTCAGCAGATGCGGTTTTTCAAGAACGTGGTTACCTGACCGAGCGCCAGAGCGAGAGTTTCGTCGGGTTCATCCATTCCACCGGTCACGGCCTAGGTTTGGAGATTCACGAAGAGCCTCGCGTCTCGCCAACTGGAGGGCGTTTACGCACGGGGCATGTCATCACAATCGAACCAGGACTTTATTATCCAGAGATAGGTGGTTGCCGCATTGAAGACGTGGTACGAGTCACCAAGGAAGGCAGTGAGCTGCTCTCCTCCATGCGCTACCGCTGGGAGATCCGATAAGCCCCGGGAATCAGCCTTTGAGTAAATGCGATCTTAATAGACCGCTACATCGACTTCTCTGCTCGAGTACACAATTGTACAGCTTTGTCTCTTGATCGCTCGAGCTTGGTTCAGCGTTTGATGATCCTGAGGATTTCCTCATTCAACGCCTTTCTGACGGCTGTATATTCTGGCGAGCCGGCGAGGTTGGTCCATTCGTTCGGGTCGTTGTCGTGGTCGTAGAGTTCTTCCTGCCCGTTGTTGTATCGAATATAGCGCCATCTCTCAGTTCGCACAGACCAGTGCTGCTTTTCCGGTACATTTTCGGCGGATTTACCTGCATAGATTACTGATAACGCTGCATTCGGGCCGTCCCAAGTTCCGCTTTCCGGGTTCTGCAGGAAGGGTCGAATACTATGGCCGCCGAGTTTGGCGCCTTGACTGTTCTTACGAGTGTCGCCTTCCAAGCCGCAAAGATCAATTAGTGTGGGATACAAATCGATTAAGGAGATCGGATGCTGCGCCATCTGGCCCGCCTGTGTGATTCCCGGTGCGCGTACAATGAAGGGGATTCGAGTGGATTCCTCCCAGAGCGTACCTTTGGCGATGAAATCTTTCTCACCCATATGCCAGCCATGATCACTGACGAAAACAATGATCGTGTTCTCTTTGAGTGGGCTGTTGTCAACGGCATCGATAACGCGTCCGATATTGGCATCGGCAGCGGCAATGCAGGCTAGATAAGCTTGTGTAAATGCTTTGAGTCCGTCCTCGGGTGTTGGATACGACTCCTTGAGTCGGCGGTAGTGTTTGAATCCCTTCTGCTCAACCTTCTTTCCTTTTCCTGATCGTGGTGAGACGGCTCCGGTGTAGTGGGTGTCGGCGAGATCATTTGGCTTGATCGTCGGAATCTTGACCGCGTCCAACGGGAAGCGGTCAAAAAACTCTTTCGGCGCAATGAGTGGCGTGTGGGGACGAATGAATCCAACGGCTAGGAAAAAGGGCTGATCGCCCCCATGCTGGGAAAGCTCCTTTA
>Ga0316201_10004758_pt1 | contig 10316 bp, 9 predicted proteins | sample CS6wburrow_MG_FD_204516 | JGI IMG/M metagenome (GOLD analysis project Ga0316201, IMG submission 204516) | Coastal sediment microbial communities from Delaware Bay, Delaware, United States - CS-6 worm burrow | ecosystem: Environmental > Aquatic > Marine > Coastal > Sediment | place: USA: Delaware... | reverse complement strand
GGGTGGGGGTATTGCTTACCAGGACCGTACGAGGCAGGAAGCCGAGTATCGAACGACACAGGATGTGCTTGAGTGAGTCCTGGTAAGCAATACCCCCACCCCAGCGCCACTCCTGCTAAGGCGAAGCGATATCTTGTGAAAACACTTGCTCAAGCAGTGAATTAAGTGAGCCAGCAGCACATCATGGCCCATGCAAGAAACCGGCGGACAGTAAATTTCCCAACTTATGCGTAGCGAATGGCAATGACTTCAATGCCGACCTGGGCTTCCGGCAGTACAACTTCGGCGCTGTCGCCAACACGCTTACCCAACAGTGCGCGAGCGACCGGTGAATCAATCGATATGAAGCCTTGTTGAGCATCGGTCTCATCGACACCAACGATCCGGTAATCCACGCGGCCTTCAGATGAAGTACTCAGAGTGATCCAGGCACCGAAACGGATGATCGTGGTATCCGCTGGCGGGCGGTCGACAATCTGCATGATGTCGATACGTTTGCTCAGGTAGCGTACACGCCGGTCTATTTCTCCCAGTTGTTTTTTACGGTAGGTATACTCGGCATTTTCTGACCGGTCACCCTCGGCCGCGGCTGCCGCAAGTGCCTTGACAACCTCGGGTCGCAACTTGCGCCAAAGGTACTGCACCTCTTCGCGCAAACGGCTTGCACCCTCAGCGGTGATATATGGACTTCCAGGTTTTTGAGGCGGTCGCCATCTACCCATATACTATTCCTTTCCTGCAAACCAACTTTCGACACCTGCAAGAGATGCCACGAAGGTATATAGTAGCGTCCTTTTCCCACTTTCCTTAAAGGAATTTTCGTTATGAAGTACAAGTTAACCATCACCCTGGCCGTTCTTATTGGTCTTTATGGTTGCCAACAGGAAGCCGATCAAGCGGCTGAAACTACGCAGACAGAATCCGCATCTGCACCGCCTTCTACCGAGGTAGCCAGTGTTAAAACCGAACTCACAAGCGGGATCGACCAGTCCGACTTTAGCGAAACTGTTCGCCCACAGGATGATTTCTTTGATTATGTTAACGGGCCCTGGGTCGAAAACACTGAAATGCCCGGCGACAGGGCACGTTGGGGTACCTTCGATGCCCTCAGGGAACAATCGGATAAAGATATCCGCACACTGGTGGAGGAAGTCAGCGTTGCAGAAGACGTAGAGGACGGATCAGCCACTCAGAAAATCCGGGATTTTTACAACTCCTACATGGATGTTGAAACGACAACCCGCGTTGGCGCTGAGGCCATCCGTGCAGAACTGGACGAAATTGCCGCTGCGAATTCGCTGGATGACATCTACAGGCTCTTCAGCACGCTCGGGGTATATGGTGTCGATTCCCCCATGGGTGGTTACATTTTTTCGGACGAGAAAGATCCGAACACCAACGTTGTATACATCGCGCAAGCCGGAATAACCATGCCCGACCGTGATTATTACCTCAAGGACGATGAGCAGTTCGTGAAAGGACGTCAACTTTACCTTGATTATGTTGCAAATGTTTTCACACAGGCCGGCATCGAAAATGGCGCTGAAAAAGCTGAAAACCTGCTGGCGCTGGAAACCAGGCTGGCAGAGGTTCAGTGGACCAAGGAAGAGAACCGCAACCCGGTCAAGACATACAACCCAAAGACCCTGACAGAACTGAAAGAAATGGCGCCAAAGATCAACTGGGATATAACCTTTGAAGCGGCAGGCATACCGGCCCGCGATCGCTATATCGTTTCCCAGCCCAGTTTCTTTGCAGCGGCTGATGACATCATTGCCGACGCCGATCTTGACCTGTTGAAAGACTACCTGACCTTCCAGACGCTGAGCAGTTTCTCACCTGTATTGGGTGACGATTACTTCAAGCTCTGGTTTGGCTTTTTCCGTGAAGGGCTCTCCGGTGTGTCCGAACCCCGGCCACAGTGGAAACGAGCGGTCACTTCGATCAATGGCAACATGGGCGAGTTACTTGGCCAGCTATACGTTGAACGACACTTTCAGCCGGAAGCGAAGGCACGTATGGATACGCTGATCCAGAACCTGATCAAGGCCTACGAGAAATCCATCATAGAACTGGATTGGATGAGCGAGGAAACCAAGCAGCAGGCGCTGGTCAAACTCTCCAAATTCACGCCCAAAATTGGCTACACCGATGACTGGCGCGATTATTCGAAAATGGACATTACCGCCGGGGACCTGGTAGGCAATATGAAAAGCGCTGCGGAATTTGAATATAACCGCAACCTGAACAAACTCGACTCACCGGTTGACAAGGGTGAATGGTTCATGAACCCGCAAACTGTAAATGCATACTACAACCCCGTCTGGAACGAAATCGTGTTTCCTGCTTCTATCCTGCAACCCCCGTTTTTTAATGTGGAAGCGGATGACGCCGTCAACTACGGTGGTATTGGTGCCGTCATCGGTCATGAGATTGGCCACGGATTTGACGATCAGGGCCGGCAATATGATGGTGATGGAAATCTGAGTGACTGGTGGACCGAAGAGGATGCTGAAAAATTCGATGTCCGTAAAAACGCGCTGGCAACACAGTATGATGGTTACGTGGTGATTGACGGCTTGACCATCAATGGCCAATTCACATCCGGTGAAAACATCGGTGACCTCGGTGGTCTCAGCATTGCCTACCTGGCGTATAAGATGTCATTAGGTGGAAAAGAAGCACCCGTTATCGATGGCCTGACCGGCGATCAGCGCTTTTTCCTGGGTTGGGCACAGGTATGGCGCTCAAAGGCCCGTGATGCAGAGGCCAAACGGTTATTGACGATCGACCCGCATTCGCCACCGAAATTCCGGGCCAATGGCGCGGCGGTTAATGTACCGGCATTCTACGCGGCCTTTGACGTGAAAGAAGGTGATGGCATGTACCTCGCACCTGAAGATCGGGTCAAAATCTGGTAAGGGTTTTGAACCACTGGTGCTTAGAAAACGGTCGCAATTGCGGCCGTTTTCATTTCCAGCACCTGTTATTTAAATGACATGCAAAATCTTGCGACCCTTTTGCCAATACCAACGTCTTATTAATCGATGAAGGGATCAGGCTTCGACATAGAACTGGACGAGTTTACGCTCGCTGGCGCCAAGCGCGGAGATATGCATGCCTGTGAACAAATTTACCGTAAGTTCCATACACAGGCATTCACGGTCGCCTTTCGCATTTGTAATAACCGCGAGTTGGCCCAGGACGTGACACAGGAAGCATTTATCAATGCTTTTAAGCGCATGCACCAATACCGTGGTGACTCGCCTTTTTGGGGTTGGTTACGACGGGTTATCGTCAATCACGCCATCAGCGCACTGCGTAAGCTGCCACGTCACGATGCCGTTGAACTGGAGGATTATATGTCCCCGCGCAAAGGAGACCAGGAAGGTGTCGGGCAGTGCATGGATCTCGAGCAGGCTCTGGCGCAATTGAATAATGAAGACCGCATGGTGGTCTGGCTGCATGACGTTGAAGGTTACAAGCACCTTGAAATCGCCGAACTGGTCGGCAAAACAGAGAGTTATTCCAAAACCCGTCTTAACCGTGCCCGGGCCAGGCTCAGAGCACTGATTTCAGCGAGCGATACCCCGAGGGTGCCCGGCCTGACACCAGACGTAACATCAAACGCAACGGCGTAAAGAGAAGAGCATGAATGAACATGACAAACAGACCCTGACATCATCCGACCCGCTGGGCCTGCGCGAACTCGATATGGTTGAGCCCGGTTACGATGGCTGGAGCCAGATCGAATCTGCACTTGAGACCCATAAAACCGGCAAGCGGAGATGGCAACGGCACGGTGCCTGGCTGGCGGTCGCCGCGAGTCTTGTGCTGGTTATCAGCGTTGCCGTATTCAACACACAACGCACATCCATCGAACTTTCTTCACCGGAGTTTGCGACGCCGGTGGTAAATCCGGCGTCAGTAACAATGAAAGACAATATCAATGCGCTGATCGGATTATCACAAAGCATGGAAGAACAGGTAACACAATTGAGAATGGAAACCGGCTCGATGCCGGCCGAATCCGCGATTTATGTGGCCGAGCTTGAAGACCTGATTGCGCAAGTGGATAGCGGGTTGAGCGTGACACCCGACTCGATCGACCTGTGGGGGCAACGTGTCAACCTGATGCTGGACCTGGCCCAGATATACCAGCAGCAATGGGAAATTGACTACGGTCGCATGGCATCACTCTGACATTTAACGAGGCAAATATTGATGAAATATCGAAACACTTTAATGATAGCTGCTACGGCCTTACTGCTCTGCCTGGGCGCCATTACCAGCGTATCGGCTGATGAAGAAACTGTGATAAAGGCTGAGGAGGCGGAACTACAGACCCAGCTGGAGGCTGAATACGAAAAAGCGATGTCTGCGGCAGAAAAGCAAAGACTGGCCGCAGAGGCTTCGGTTGAAAAAGCGCGGGAGCAGTTGCGACTGGCCGCAGAGCAAGCCAGCCTGTCGGATGAGGAAAGCGCAGAGGCCCGCGCCCGGTATGAACTTGAAATGACCAGGATGCACGAGGAACTGGACCACACACGTCGGCAATTACAGGAAACATCACGTGAAATCGCAAGGGTTAATCGTGAAGTGGCACGTGCACGCGCAGACCATCATTCTGCTGACCATGTTGTCAGGCGCTCGGCAAGACCGGTTATCGGTGTCATTCTTGGTAACGCCGACAGTCAGGGCGTAGAGGTGCTTGGAGTCTCTCCGGATGGCCCGTCCGAGCGTGCCGGCATTAAAAAGGGGGATGTCATCGTCGCTGTCGGGGGGCGTGAACTCACCCGTATCCAGTCATCAGGCGATGCAAGAGATGGTCTTCGCATTGCCTTGCGTGATATTGAGGCCGACAAGCCCGTGACCATTTCAGTCCAGCGCGAAAAGAAAACACTGGAGTTGAAAGTGGTGCCGGAAGTTCGTGAACCCATGAGTTGGCAGTCCATTACCCGCTTCCCCTCAGCGCCCCGGGCACCACGTTTGGCTGCTTCTTCCAGGCCGGCAGGCGCTCCCAAAGCACCACAAGCCCCCGAAAGGATTATCAGCGTGGAGCGCATAGTTGTTCCCGAAATCGATACGCTTAAAATGAGTGCACAGATAGAGCAGATGCGGGCGGCAATTGAAAAGCATCGTGCCCTGCGCGAGGCTGGTATGCTTGAACCAGAAGAAGGTGAGTGGGAAATTGAATTTCATGATATGTCTGAGCTCGGCAACTTCGCCCTTCAGGATGCCAACATCTGGTTTGGTCTTCCAATGTCCCAGGGCTTGCGACTGGCTGAAATTAATTCCGATTTGGGTGAGTACTTCAAGACAGACCGCGGTGTGCTGGTCCTGAAGGCCAAGGCCGATAATGAGCTTAAATTGAAGTCCGGTGACGTGATTTTGCAGGTCGGCGAAACCGAGGTTAACTCCCCTGCCGAGTTTATGCGCGCACTGCGTAACTTCAATTCCGGTGACGAACTGGTAATGGATATCAAACGCAATCGTAAAGATCGCACACTCAAAACGGTCATGCCGGAAGGCCGGACCAGCTTTTTCCTGCCGGGCGATCGCACACACACATTCACCATTTCCTCCTCTCACTAAAAAAAGCAGGGCCTGTGAGCATGATCACAGGTCCTGGGCTATACTTCCGGTTCTGACCATCACAAGCTGAACGAAACCATGGAAGAACTTAAAAGCGCCAGAAACCGGGTTCTTTGCAATCATTGTTGATACTGAAGGTAACCGCATTTATCTTCACTCAATGAACTGAGAAGAACACATGTCTGCAAAACCTGATTCCATCAAGTCCATCCTATACGCCTTGTTTGCAAACCTGGCTATCGCCATTGCCAAGTTTGGAGCAGCTTTCTGGACCGGCTCAGGGGCGATGATGGCAGAGGCGATTCACTCACTGGCAGACAGTTGCAACCAGCTATTGCTGCTGTTTGGAATGAAGCGATCAAAGCGTCCGCCGGATCTGGATTATCCACTTGGCTATGGTAAGAGCATTTATTTCTGGTCATTTCTGGTCGCCGTTATCCTGTTCAGCCTTGGTGGTATGTTTTCCATTTATGAAGGCATTCACAAATTCTCGCAGCCCGAACCACTCAATAGCCCGATGATTGCAGTCGGTGTGCTTATTTTCGCGATTATCGCCGAATCGATATCCCTTTGGGGCTGTATGCAGGCGGTCAATAAGGAGCGTTATGGAAGGAGCCTGATCCGGTGGTTTCGTGAAAGCAGGAGTAGTGAACTCATCGTGGTATTTGGCGAAGATGTTGCCGCCCTGCTCGGCTTGGGCGTCGCCCTGCTTGCGGTGCTTGCCTCTGCGCTCACCGGCGACCCGGTTTACGATGCCATGGGAACAATAGCGATTGGTGCCCTACTGGTCATTATCGCATTCCTGCTGGCCATCGAAGTGAAAGACCTGCTCATTGGCCAGGGTGTTGAAATACATGTAAGTGACAAGATGCGGAGATTCCTGCTGGAACGTCCCGAGGTCGATAAATTGTATAACCTCCTGACCCTGCAAATGGGTCATGATGCCATGGTTGCCGTCAAGGTAAGAATGCACGCCACAGGTTCAGAAGATGAGTTACTAAACGCGATCAACCGTGTCGAACATGATTTTCGACTGGCTTTCCCAATATCAAAATGGCTCTTTTTTGAGCCTGACAACAGGGATAACTAATACTGTGACTAACCCCAAAGTAGGCTTTGTAAGCCTGGGTTGCCCCAAGGCATTGGTTGATTCCGAAAGAATTTTGACCCAATTGAGAACCGATGGTTATGAAGTAGCCCCCAGTTATGATGGTGCCGATGTGGTGGTCGTTAATACCTGCGGGTTTATCGACAGCGCCCGCGCTGAGTCACTACACGCCATCGGCGAGGCACTCAATGAAAACGGCCGTGTCATCGTCACCGGATGTATGGGTGTAAATGAGAAAGAAATACGCGAACTCCATCCTTCGGTCCTTTCCGTAAGTGGTCCACAACAATACGAGCAGGTGGTTGGCGCAGTTCACCAGTATGCACCTTTTGATAAAGACCATGACCCATTTGTAGACCTAGTGCCGCCGCAAGGTATCAAGCTCACACCAAGACACTATGCATATCTAAAAATATCAGAAGGTTGCAACCATAAGTGTACATTTTGCATCATCCCTTCAATGCGTGGAAAACTGGATAGTCGACCTGCCGGAGATATTCTCAGGGAGGCGGAAAGACTGGTCGATTCAGGGGTCAGGGAATTGCTGGTCATTTCCCAGGACACCTCTGCTTACGGTGCTGATTTAAAGTACCGTCTTGATTTTTGGGGCGGCAAACCGGTTAAAAGCCGTATCACCGAGTTAAGCCGTGAACTGGGAAGTCTGGGAGCCTGGGTCAGATTGCATTATGTATATCCTTATCCTCATGTCGATGAACTCATACCACTCATGGCCGAGGGCCTCGTGCTGCCCTATCTCGATATACCGTTGCAACATGGTAGCCCGCGTATTCTCAAACTGATGAAGCGCCCGGCAGCGGCTGAAAATGCGCTGACACGCATCAAGAAATGGCGTGAGATTTGTCCTGATATCACGTTACGCAGCACATTTATTGTTGGTTTTCCTGGCGAAACAGATGATGATTTCGAACGGTTACTTGAGTTCATCAGCGAAGCGCAACTCGATCGTGTTGGCTGTTTTCAGTATTCACCGGTCAATGGTGCGCGGGCTAATGACCTGCCAGACCCCGTTCCACCCGAGGTGATGTTGGAACGTGAGCAGGTCTTTATGCAACTACAGGCAGACATCAGCTACAACCGTCTGCAGGCAAAAATTGGCAGCGTGCAACAGGTGCTGGTTGATGGGGTTGACGGGGATGGCGCGATTGCCCGAAGTTTTGCGGATGCGCCGGAGATTGACGGCCAGGTTTACATACTGAATGGCCAGCATCTTAAGACCGGTGAACAGGTCAATGTAAAAATTACTGCTGCTGATGAATACGACCTCAGCGGTTTTCTAGACATGGCAGGCGCCTGATTACACCGTGTTTGCGGTTAGTCAAATAATCGAGCGAAACCTGCACCGACGCAAAGCCGGCGGTTCGACCCTGTGGATTAACCCTGAGCAAGATGATTGCTGGAAGATGGTGAATGCAAAAGGTACGTCGTTGAAGTTGTTCAGCCAGGACTACGCTTGTTACTCTTTTCTGCTAAGTACCGGTGCAGACATTGAATTCTCTGATTTCCCACAAACAAGCAAACAAAAATACGATTGGATCATAGTCAATTTACCCCGTCAAAAAGCACTGTTGGCCATGATGCTGGACTGTGCTGCGACTTTGCTGGCAAAAGATGGCGTACTTTGGCTGGCGGGTGAAAACAAAGCCGGTATCAAGTCTGCGGACAGACACCTGAAACTGCATTTCGGGCAGCTTAGAAAATTGGATAATGCGCGCCATTGCAGCTTGTATGAAGCAGGCACACGTCTAAATCAAAACCAGTTCGAGCCCCTCACTTACCGCCAGCAATGGCCTCTCAGCTGTGCAGGTCCTGCTATCACTGTTTTATCTTACCCCGGCGTATTCGCGCATGGACGTCTTGATGACGGTACTTCCCTTTTACTGGAGGCCCTCGCATCGATGGAGCTTAGCGGTGATGTGCTGGATTTTGCCTGTGGCGCAGGTCTCATAGGGGCCTGTATCGCCGCCTGTCATCCCGACACCCGCGTTACCCTGCTTGACGCCAATGCATTGGCTCTCAGGGCTTGTAGGGAAACCCTGGAGTTCAATCATTTAAATGCTTCTGTACTGGCTTCCAACGGGCTATCGGAGGTCAACGGGCATTATGATCTGGTCGTAAGCAACCCGCCGATTCATGCGGGTGTGAAGACCGACAACCGCCTGGGAATTCGGTTACTGGACCCGGTGAAGGAACACCTCAGGCCAGGTGGTGCACTGATGATGGTTGCCAATATTCATCTGCCTTATGAGAAATGGCTGTCGAAGCATTTCAAAAGATTCAGTGAATTGAACGCAAATGAAAATTACAAGATAATCATTGCAAATAAATAGTCCATGGGGAATCATCTTAAATTAAGATGGTCGAAGCCGTGGCTTGTGCCGGAATCTAACAAGGAAAGGTATACAACATGTTCAAAAAACTCTTCACAATTTTATCGTTTGTCAGCTTGACTTTGATCCTGGTTCCGGCATGTGCCGAACAGGATGCTGACGCTGAAACCGTTAAAAGCACCGCGCAAACAGAGGAAACATCGAGTGCGTTAACGGGAGCGGAAGCTGCAACAGCAGAAGCAGACGGCGAGCAGGGCTCAGTGATGGATCTTCCAGTAGATTTCTCCAGCCCCGAGAAGGTTGAAGAAAGTATAGAAAAAGTCAGACAACAGGCGGGTGATGACGCGGCTCGTGATCTTTCAAACGCCCTGGGGTATATTTTGGCCTACGATCTAAGCGTTGGTGCCAATAAGGAAAAGATGTACAAAAAACTGGATGGCAGAACACCCAATGCCATTATTGCGAAGATGAAACGATGAGTCCTTGCCGGCACTAGCGGTTGAGTTAACGTACACCGGGCTGGCAGTTCAGCAACGTCGGCTTTAAAACCATGTGTGGAAAAGCAGCAGTCTCGCATCTGAAATGGAAGGACGTCTATGCCTGGGCCACCAGCCTGACACCGGTTTCAACTTTGCCGCCGGACCCGGCCAGCAGGATAAATATATCCCCTTCCCGTTTGCGACGAAAATCCGAGCCGGATTCAATCGTTTGGGAAACCTTGCCGGCAATATATGCGGATGGCGATAGCGACCGCCCCATCGAAGCAACCTGGCCGTTTCTGCCCTACTGGTCCCACGGCCAGCTTCCACGTAACAAAGACGGCAAACTCATCTCCACCGCGAATGCCAGGTTACGTCTCGATGGACCCGCTTTCGCGCCATCCTACATGGGTGCCTGGTCAAAAGATTGCAGGGTACTGATAGCGGTGTCGTGGTTCTATGAGTTCGATAGCCGCATGCGGCCACAAATCCCCTATGCGGTCTTTCCGCTGCATGCAACATTCTGGATGTTGTGCGGACTGGCCAGTTGGTTCACGGCCGAAGATGGTACAAAAAAACTTAGCACAAGCATTATTACCGTTGAACCCAATGCTGTGTTGAAATCCGTCGGCCACCACCGTTCACCCGCCATATTGAGATCACCGGATGAGGCAGGACGCTGGTTAAGGGCGCCAAAACAGGAAGCGCTGGAACTACTGCGTCCATTTCCGGAAGAGAGCATGGGTGTTGAAGAGATACCGATGGGCATAAAAATCCCCGGTAACGAGG
>Ga0316201_10004757_pt1 | contig 10317 bp, 5 predicted proteins | sample CS6wburrow_MG_FD_204516 | JGI IMG/M metagenome (GOLD analysis project Ga0316201, IMG submission 204516) | Coastal sediment microbial communities from Delaware Bay, Delaware, United States - CS-6 worm burrow | ecosystem: Environmental > Aquatic > Marine > Coastal > Sediment | place: USA: Delaware... | reverse complement strand
GTTCTCAACAAGTTTAAATAGTCATCATCGATGCGCTTGTCCGTTTCGCGAAGGGCCCCTATCCGACGGCAACCGTGCAGAACCGTCGTGTGGTCTCGACCCCCAAAAGCATCACCAATCTCCGGCAGGCTATGGTTAGTCAGCTCTTTCGCAAGCGCCATGCCAAATTGTCTTGGCCGGGCGATAGACCTTGTGCGTTTTTTGGACAAAAGATCGCCGACGCGAATCTTAAAGTACTCGGCGACCGTTTTCTGAATGTTTTCGATCGATACCAGCCTGTCCTGGACAGCCAGAAGATCTCGGAGGGCCTCTTTGGCAAAGTCCAGGTCAATATCACGACCGGTGAAGCGATAGTTGGCTATGACTCGCCTGAGCGCGCCCTCCAGCTCTCGAACGTTCGATCTTATTCGCTTGGCGATGAAGAACGCTACCTCCTCTGGCAGCTCCACTCCCTCCGCGCTGGCCTTGCTCATCAGGATCGCTACGGACGTCTCGAGCTCTGGCGGCTCGATAGCAACGGTAAGCCCCCAACCGAAGCGAGACTTGAGGCGCTCCTCCAGTCCCGTCACTTCTTTTGGATAACGATCACAGGTCAGGATGATCTGACGCTGACCCTCCAGAAGCGCATTAAAGGTGTGAAAAAACTCCTCCTGTGAGCGCTCCTTGCCCGCGAAAAACTGGATATCATCAATAAGCAGAGCATCGAGCGAGCGGTAGGATCGCTTGAATTCTGAAATCGTGTTGTGCTGCAAGCCCCTCACCATATCGCCAACAAAGCGCTCAGAATGCACGTAGCTTACCCGTGCATTCGGGTCGTTCTTTACGATGGCATTGCCTACGGCATGCATGAGGTGCGTCTTACCGAGCCCGACCCCACCATAAATAAACAGGGGGTTATAGGATTTCCCGGGGTTTTCACCAACCTGGCTAGCGGCTGCCCGAGCGAGCTGATTGCTCTTGCCTTCAACGAAGCTCTCGAATGTAAATGTGGCGTTCAAGCGAGACACGATCGGTGTCGCGGACGACGCTTTTTTCGCAATGATCGGGGCTTGAGCCGCCGGCGCTGCCGGCACCGGCGCGTCAACCTCGCGTGACCCAACCTCCAGCGACACCTGGATGCTGTCCGCGTTGTCGCCCACCAGCTCGAGGATTCGATCCATGTAGTGCTGTTTCAGCCAATCGACCACAAAGCGGTTCGGCGCCAGCAGGCGAAGCAGAGCGTCGTCGTCGACGGCCTGCAGGGGCCGGATCCAGGTATTAAACTGCTGCTCGGGCAGCTCCACCTGAAGGACGCGGAGGCATTGGTTCCAAAGCGTCGATTCAGCAGACAAGATAATCCCCGGCGAATGGCCACAGGCCACATTACAACAACAACGAACTCGATCGATCGGGCAGTCTAACGCTTAAGCCGAGACGCCGCCAGATGGACTTATCCACAGCTTGCCAAGGCCCTGTTTTGCAGACCGCGAACCCCCATGTTGACACTGTCGGGCCTTCTGCGTACCCTTGCCGCCCTCCAAAAAGTACGGCTCCTCAGGGGCCAACTTAACGCTCAGGTATAAAGCAATGAAACGCACATTTCAGCCCAGCAAGATCAAGCGCGCGCGAACCCATGGTTTTCGTGCTCGTATGGCCACCAAGGCCGGGCGTCTTGTTCTGAAGCGCAGGCGCGCAAAGGGTCGCGCACGGTTGGCGCCGTAAGCAAGTCACCCGTCGGACCGACGAATCGCAACAACCCAGGATTGAACATTGGCTCAGGCAACCGGTTTGGCAAAGAAAACCGGCTCCTTGACGCGGCCGCGTTCGGCCATGTCTTTGCGAAAGCCACCCGCAGCCGCGACCGCTTATTCACGATACTCTGCAGGCCCAATGAAGAGGGCACCGCACGCCTCGGGCTCGCGGTGTCAAAAAAGCATTGTCGTCAAGCGACAGGCCGCAACCGAATTAAACGAGCGATCCGGGAATCGTTTCGCGAGCATCAGGTGTTGCTGAGCAATCTGGACATTGTTGTAATCAACCAATCGGCTGCGACCACGGCGAGCAACCAGGAAATATTTGCCAGCCTCGAGTCGCACTGGCGACGCTGCCAAAAAGCGAAACGGAAACCGCAGGAAAGCTAATCGATGGATAACCAACGACTGCTGATATGGGCCTTCTTCGGTCTGATGGCCTGGATGACTTACCAGACCTGGCAGCAGGATTACGCGCCAAGACCAGTCCCGCCCGCAGCGCAACAAGCACAGCGGTCGCCGGAGCTGAGCGCAATGGACGCCGGCGACGAGGGCGCGCTACCCGAGCTGGGCGAAGCCACAGCTGCACCCGCGTTGGCGGATGACACTATCGCGGCACCGGAAGCCAGCACTGCGACGCTGGCGCCCAGCGTTCGCGTCAGGACCGATGTCCTGGAAGTCGAAATAAGCACACAGGGCGGCACGCTGCAAAAGGCGGTATTGCTTAATTACCCGGTGGCTAAAGACACGCCCGACACGCTCGTTGAGCTCCTGAGCGCCAGCCCGGACACGACAGGACTCATCGAGTCCGGTGTGCGAGCAAGCGGCGGCGGTGCCGAGGCAACACACCTCGATATGTTCACAAGCCGCCAACAATCCTATGAGCTCGATGGGAGCGAGGAGTTGGTCGTACCGCTGACCTGGACGGACGAAAGCGGCGTGCAAATCGAAAAGCGCTACCGCTTCAAACGCGGCAGCTACGAAATCGGGCTTGAGCAGCAAGTTACAAATGACAGCGATGTGCTGTGGCGGGGCGCAGAGTATGTGCGAATCAAGCGCCACTTCCAGGAACAGGAGCGATCGATGTTTGACGTCGACTCCTACTCGTTTGCCGGGCCGATCATCTACAACGGCGAGAAATCCGAAAAGCTTGATCGCGATGACCTGATTGAAGATGGCAAGTATACGTACACCTCGGATAAGGGCTGGTTCGGCTCTATTCAACATCACTTCCTCAGCGCCGCGATCCCGACATCAGGCGTCGAACACAATTTCGAGGTTGTTGTTGCCGGCGACAACTCAATAAGCAGCGCCATTGGACGGAATATTGAGACGATCGCGCCAGGCTCGAGCAAGACCTTTGAAACAACGTTATTTGTGGGCCCCAAACTTCAGTCGCAGCTCGAGCAAATCGACGAGAGCCTGAAGTTGACCGTCGATTACGGCTGGCTGACCATCATTTCTCAACCGCTGTTCTGGCTACTCAGCAAGGTCTTTGGCTTCGTTGGCAACTGGGGCGTCGCCATTATTGTGGTGACCCTCCTGATCAAGCTCGCCTTTTACAAGCTGACGGAGTCCAGCGGCCGGTCGATGGCCAAGATGCGCAACCTGCAGCCGCGAATGAAGGCGCTACAGGATCGGTACAAAGACGATCGGCAGGCGCTCAGCCAGGCAATGATGGATCTGTACAAGCGCGAAAAGGTCAATCCTGCCGCCGGCTGTTTGCCCATCCTGATCCAGATGCCTTTCTTCCTCGCGTTCTACTGGGTCTTGCTGGAGAGCGTAGAGATGCGCCAGGCGCCCTTCGCGCTGTGGATTACTGACCTTTCGACACGCGATCCGTATTTCATTCTTCCGCTGATCATGGGCGCCGCGATGTTCATGCAGCAGAAGCTGAACCCCGCGCCGGCTGACCCGGTGCAGGCGAAAGTCATGCAGATCATGCCGATCATGTTCACCGGCTTCTTCGCATTCTTCCCGTCGGGACTCGTGCTTTACTGGGTAACCAACACGCTGTTGTCCATTGCACAGCAATGGAAAATCAATACGGTCGTCGAGGCGGAGGCCAAGGCGCAAAAGGGCGGCAAGAAAAAGAAGAAAGACGCCGAATAGCTCGTCTCAGGCAAGCCTGGAGCGAACCTTTATCTCACCGTGCAACGAGCGATGCACGGGGCAGCGGTCGGCAATCTCCAGCATGCGCTCACGCTGCTCCTGGCTTAGCTCACCTTCGAGCGTAATCGTGCGCCTGAACTCATCGATCTTGCCGTCGGCCGTCTCACAATCCTCACAGTCTTTTGCATGAACCTTGTCGTGAGCGACGCTTACTGTGGCTGATGCAAGCTTCAGTTTTTTGTGATTCGCATACATTCTTAGCGTCATTGACGTACATGTCGCGAGCGCAGCTGACAGCAGGTCATAGGGCGTTGGCCCCAGGTTCATACCGCCAACAGACCGCGGCTCGTCCGCAACCAGGCGGTGGCCACCCAACCGCACGTCGGTCCGGAAGCCGCCGAGCCAGGTTTGTGCCGTTACCAACCCGGCATCAGCGTCAGCGGTGCCGGCCGAGTCAGCCTGGGGAAGGTAGCGCGACGCCCACGCCGCGAGCACGCGACCCGCATATCGGGAGTCTGTTTCCCGGCTCAGAAGGTGGTCTGCATCGTCCAGGCTGACAAAGCTCTTCGGGTGTTTGGCTGCCGCGAACAACGCCGAAGCGTTATCAATTTCGACGATGTTGTCGAGCGGTGCATGCATTACGAGCAGTGCCTTCCGAAGCGAGCCAATCGATGATCGAAGGTCTTGCTGCTCCAGGTCGTCGAGGAACTGCTGCTTCATGCGGAACGGGCGCCCGCCGAGGTTTATCGTTGCCTCGCCATGTTCGCTCAGTTCGTCTCTTGACCCGGAGAACATCCTGGCAACGTGCACCGGCTCGGATGGTGAGCCAATTGTAACCACCGCAACCGCAGCGCTTACCTCCGGCGCCGCCTGCAAGACCGCCGTACCCCCCAAAGAGTGGCCTATGAGGATGGCTGGCGCGACATACTCACGAGCCATGAAGTCGACCGCAGCAAGCAAGTCAGCAACATTCGAAGAGAAGTTCGTATCCGCAAACTCTCCCTCGCTCTGGCCAAGCCCGGTGAAATCAAATCGCAGCACGGCAATGCCAGCGTCATTCAGTGAGCGCGCGATGTTGGTTGCGGCCTTCAGGTTTTTGGAGCAAGTGAAGCAGTGCGCAAAAAGCGCGTAGGCAACAGGAGGTGTCTCTGGAGTGTCGAGAACCCCGGACAGCGAATGACCGCTGCTATTTTCAAACACGACGTTCTGATTCGGCATAAAGGGCAACCTGTGTTTACATGTGCAAATGAATTCGGAAGCAGACACGATAGTTGCCTCGGCAACCCCGCCAGGAACGGGCGGTATTGGTATCGTCCGCGTTTCCGGCGATCAGGCAGAGCGAATCGCGCGCGCCGTCCTCGGGAGTCTACCCGAACCTCGAACGGCAACCTATCGGCGCTTCCGCGACAGTAATGGACGCCAGATCGACGCCGGTGTCGCGCTTTATTATCCGCGCCCGGCATCATTTACCGGGGAGTCCGTTCTCGAGCTTCAGGGTCACGGCGGCCCAACTGTCATGGCGATGCTGGTCGATGCCGTCATCGCGCTGGGTGCCCGCCGCGCCGAACCCGGAGAATTCTCGGCACGCGCCTTTCAAAACGGCAAGCTGGACCTGGCACAGGCGGAGGCAATTGCCGACCTCATCAACAGCACAACGGAGCAAGCGGCACGCGGTGCGCTGCGCTCGCTGTCCGGCGCGTTCTCGATAGCTGTTAACGCGCTGCACGAACAGCTTGTGCGGCTTCGAATGTATGTCGAGGCTGCCATCGACTTTCCGGAAGAAGAAATCGATTTCTTGTCGGACAACAAACTTGAACAAAGGCTGCAGGAATGTGACGAAGCATTCGCCACATTGATCGAACAGACGCGACAGGGACAGGTTCTGCGCGACGGCTATCGACTGGTAATTGTCGGCAAGCCCAACGCTGGCAAGTCCAGCCTGATGAACCTGCTGAGCGGCCAGGACGCCGCCATCGTTACAGAAATTGCCGGCACCACCCGCGACATCCTGAGGGAGCAAATCGACATCGACGGCCTGGCCGTCGAACTGGTCGATACGGCCGGCCTGCGAGAGAACCCCGGTCGCATCGAGCAAGAGGGAATACGCAGGGCCCGGAACGCGATGCAAACGGCTGACGCCGTGCTGTGGATCCAGGACGCGGCGGACGCTGGGCATAACGATCTCGGCGAAGAGCTGCCAGGAGGAATCCCGGTTACTGTTGTGCGCAACAAGGTCGACCTTACCGGCGAGGCGCCCGGCGTCGCCGGCAAAAACATCGTTAACCTGTCAGCGAAGACCGGGCGCGGCATCGAGGCCCTGCGGGAGCAGGTCAAGGTGCTTGCGGGTTACGAAGACCGCGGGGAGGGGGCGTTTACGGCGCGGGGCAGGCACCTGGAAGCGCTGCACGGGGCGCGCGCGCACTTCGCGGCCGGCCGCAAGGCCCTGACAGAATCGCGCGCCGGTGAGCTGCTGGCCGAGGAGCTGCGCCTCAGCCACCGGGCGCTGGGCGAAATAACCGGCGCGACTTCTTCGGATGAGCTGCTGGGCAAAATATTTTCCGAGTTCTGCATCGGCAAATAGAGCAAGCACAGCAAGCTCAGGAAGAATTAAGGCGAGCCATTGCTGTTCCGGCACCGGTGCACGCGCGGTGACCGGGCGTGTGATGACCTGTTGCCAAAGGGGTGCGCTAGTTGCGGAAGCGCGGCTCGTCGATCGACATCTCAGCGACCTGGCCGTACTTCGCAACCGCTTCGCGAATAGCGGCGGCGTTGCCGATGAGGATGAAGGACAGGTTATCCGCCGACGGATATACCTCTTCGATCACCGCTCCCACGGAAGCGGTACTTGCGCCCTCAAGGGCGGGGCCATAGTTGTCGATGTAAGAAGCATCGAGGCCGTATTTTTCGAGCATGGCAAGCTGCGCGGCAATCTGTGGTGCCGTTTCGAGGCGCGGCGGGAACTGGCCCATGATGTAGTTCCTGGCAGATTGCAGCATGTCGTCATCCAGCCCGGAGCGCCGGAACGTCTCCAGGACCTCCAGCGCAAGGTCGATCGCCTCGGCGGTCGTGCTGGTCTCAGTAAAAGAGCTGATGACAACCGGGCCTGGCAGCAATCGCCGGCTTACCGTGGACCGCGCGCCATAGGTCAGTCCGGCATTCACGCGCAGCTCGGTATTGAGCATCGACGTGAAGCGGCCGCCGAAGACGGTATTGGCCAGGTCGAGCTCTGCGCGGCCAGGATAGTAGATCGCGACACCGAGATTGCCGATCCAGAAATAGGTCTGCGTGGCGCTCGGCGCATCGATCAGCAAGACCCGTTGCCCGCCGGGCTTGCTCGCCGCCGAAAGTGCCGGCAGCGCCGACGCCGCGGCACGCCACTCGCCGAAGGCAGCGATTAGCCGAGCCTTCATCGCTTCAAGGTTGAAGTCGCCGACAACCGAGATAATGAGTCGATCGCCGCCGACAAAACCTTCGTAGTAGGCGAGCAGGTCTTCGTGCGTAATTGCCCCAAGGGACGCCTCGCTGCCACCGACGGGATTGCCATAGGGGTGAGCGCCGAACAGAAAGGCGTTGCCATAGGCGGACAGCAGCTGTCCCGGGTTGCCGCCCTTTGCCGCCTTGATCAGGTTGATAGAGCGCTCGCGCAGTTTCTCGAGCTCCTCTTCCGCAAGCGTCGGGCGTTGCAACATGTCGGCCACAAGCTCGATCATGAGCTCGGCGTCGCGAGACATGAAATCGGCGGAAATGCGCAGCCCCTCGATATCCGCAGAGGCGTCAAGCTCACCGCCCACCGACTCAATGGCCTCAGAAAATTCCGCGGCGTTGCGATCGCCCGCCCCATGCTGCATCACCTGGGCTAACAGGCTGGATAGACCGTTCAGACTCTCTGGATCCGAGCTCGCGCCGCCGCGCACGATCGCCTCGAGGCCGATCAGTGGCACGTCGCGTTTCTCGCTCAGTACCAGCACCGTGCCGTTGGGTAGCGACACGCGTTCATACTGCGGCAGCTTCACGTCGAGGGCTCCGGCGCGAGCGCTCAGGAGCAGAAGCGCGAGTAAGAGCGTAATTGCAAAGCGGACCTTCATTCGCCTGCCACCTCGACCGGTTCACCAGGCGCGCGCAGCACACCGACCGTCATGTTGGCCCGCCTGAAGACGCTCGAAGCAACCGCCTGCAGCTGCTCGCTGGTCGTTGTGTTGATTTCTTCGGGCATGGAAAAAAGGTTTTCATAGCTGCCGGTAAATACTGCGAAGTTGCCGAGCGCGGAAGCTTTGCCATCAATCGTCGCCAACGAGCGCCAGAAATCTGCCAGCAGAATATTCTTTGCCTTCGTGAGCTCTGCGCGTGTCACGCCTTCGATGGCGATCCGGGACAGCTCCTCCAGCACGCGCGCCTCTACGAGCCCAGTATCGCCGCCCGGCGGCAGCGTCAGGTAGAAATAGACCAGCCCCGGATCGAAGCCCTCCATGTGCATGGCGCCGACCTCAAGAGCTATCTGCTCTTCTTCGACAAGCAGGCGATGCAGGCGCGAGGATGTGCCGGTCGTCAGAATATTGAGCAGCAGGTTCATGTGCTGAGTTTCCGGATCGGCCGCGCTGCCGGCATGGAAGGCCAGGTGCAACAGGGGCGCCTGAGTTTCCGTTTCGATAGTCAGGCGGCGCTCGCCGGACTGTTCCGGCTCTACCGTCCGCACAGGTGGTGGCGGCGCCTGTGCGGGAATAGGGCGCAAATACTTGTCTGCGAGCTGGAAAACCTCTTCCGGAGATACTGCACCGGCGAATACCATCGTGCAGTTATTGGGCGCGTAATAGGTCTTGTAGTACGACTCAAGATCCTCTTGCGTCCAGTTCTCGATATCGGAGGGCCAGCCGATAACCGGAAACTGATAGGGGTGAGCAACAAACGCGGTCGCCATCATCTGCTCGTACAGCCGCCCGTCGTTATCGTTGTCGACGCGCAATCGGCGCTCCGATTTAACGACGTCACGCTCGCTTTCGACAACGTCGGAATCGATGTCGAGATTCTGCAGGCGATCCGCCTCCAGCTCGATAATCGTGCTCAAGGCCGAGCGCGGAAACCAGTCCTGGTACACCGTCAGGTCCTTGGACGTGTAGGCGTTGTTGGCGCCACCCGCAGCCTCCATGATGCGGTCAAACTCGCCGGGTTCGAGCTTCGAGGTGCCGTTGAACATCATGTGTTCGAAAAAATGCGACAGCCCGGTAATGCCGGGATACTCGTTGCGGCCGCCGGCGCGAACAAAGTTGTACATCACGATGTTGGGAATATCGTGATCCGGCCAGACGATAATGCGCAAGCCATTGGGCATCGTGTAGGCGGTGATTTCCTTGGGTACGCCGACGCTCTCGGATGAGTCATAGACCGGTCGGAGGGGAATCTCTTCGACGGGCTCGGGCAGTATCAGCTCGAACTCCGGCAGCAGCTTTTCGCCGATCAGTGCCGCGACGCCGAGGACCGCGAGTACGGCAACAGCCGCGTTCAGTTTTTGTCCGGTCTTGTAGACAATCGATTGCGTCTGGTCGACGTCGACGCCCTTCTTGAGTCCTTGCGGCGTAATCTCGTAGACCCAGGCGAAGATCAGCGCGACAGGAAAGCCGATGGCGAGCAGCAGCAGCATGAAGTCACTGGCCCAGACCGACAGCAAGCCGCCCGAAACCGCGTGTTCGACGACCCACAAAAGCAGCAGGCTGGCGACCGCGTACAGCAAGGCGACCCTTAAAACATTGCGACGCCGGAGTTCGGAAAACAGAGACATAATATTATTTTATTCTCCCGAACCCCCATGGTGGAGGTTCGGAGGAAATTGTCAACCGAGAAGGCCCTCCCGGCGGTAAAGCCGGGCGCAAACGAAGGTCAGCAGGCCCCCGAAAATGAGGGTGCTGACGACCGAAATAATCACGTGCAGGTTATTAACGGGCTCATTCTTGACCATATCGACAAATAGCAGGTGCTGGCTCAGGCTGGGTATGAACATGAACTCCAGCCGTGGTCGCAGCGTGAGGATGCTGACGATGAGAATCGGCAAGGTTGGCGCAATAAGCAAAACATTTAGCCAGGTCTGAGCCTCACGGTAGCTCTTGGTAAATGACGCCACCAGCGTCATCAGCGCCGCGCCCAGCAGGATGAACGGCGCGAACACCAGGAACGTCGCAGCCACGACGGCCGGCCCGAAGTTCGGCGTCATCCCCAGCTGTTCGAGCGGCAGGAACTTGAGCGCCACGTAAAAGGAGGTGAGGCTCAGGGTCAGCGACAAGGCCATGTAGACGCAGGTCGCCGCAATCTTGCCAACGATGAGCTGATCGCGTGTAACGGGCAGCGACAAGAGCGGCTCCAGCGAGCCGCGCTCCCGCTCACCGGCCGTCGCATCGATGGCCAGGTACATGCCGCCCACCAGCGTTGCGAAGATGAAGAAGTAGCTCATCATGCCTAGCAGCATTGCCGACCGGCCGCTAGCGGT
>Ga0316201_10004756_pt1 | contig 10317 bp, 4 predicted proteins | sample CS6wburrow_MG_FD_204516 | JGI IMG/M metagenome (GOLD analysis project Ga0316201, IMG submission 204516) | Coastal sediment microbial communities from Delaware Bay, Delaware, United States - CS-6 worm burrow | ecosystem: Environmental > Aquatic > Marine > Coastal > Sediment | place: USA: Delaware... | reverse complement strand
TGGGTATCACCCTGCAGAAGGCCCTCGACGAAGCCCCCGGGTTCAAAGAGGTCGCCGGCGAGTCGGACGACCACGCCAAGCTGCTGCGCAATGCGATGGTGCTCGAAGGCGTCAACCGCAACACGGGTATTCATGCCGCCGGCGTGCTGATCACGCCGTCGCCCCTGATCGAACACGCCCCCCTCTACAAGAGTTCGAAGGGCGACATCACTGTCCAGTTCGACATGAACATGAGCGAGGCGCTCGGGCTGCTGAAGATGGATTTCCTGGGGCTGCGCACGCTGACGGTGATCGACAAGGCGCTCAAGCTGGTGGCCGAGACCACCGGTGCGCACATCACGGCCGAGGAGATCCCCACTGACGACCCGGCGACCTACCAGCTGCTGCAGGAGGGGCGCACGGTGGGCATCTTCCAGCTCGAGAGCAGCGGCATGCAGGAGCTGGTCAGGAAGCTGGCGCCCACCTCGTACGACGACATCACGGCCGTCTGCGCGCTCTACCGGCCCGGGCCCCTGGGTGCGGACATGGATAAGGTCTACGTCGAGCGCAAGCACGGCCGCCAGAAGGTCGAGTACAAGGACGCCTGTCTCGCCGAGATCCTGAAGGACACCTACGGGGTGATCCTCTACCAGGAGCAGGTGATGCAGATCGCCTCGAAGATGGGCGGCTTCACCATGGGCCAGGCCGACACCCTGCGCAAGGCGATGGGCAAGAAGAAGCTCGACATGATGGCCGAGCTGAAGGTCAAGTTCATCGAGGGCGCGCGCGCCGGCGGCTACAACGAAAGCACGGCCCGCGAGATCTACGAGGAGATGGAGTTCTTCGCCCAGTACGGGTTCAACAAGAGTCACAGCGCCGCCTACGCGCTGCTTTCCATCCAGACGGCCTGGCTCAAGGCGCACCACCCGGCCGAGTTCATGGCCGCGACCATGAGTACCGAGATGCGCAAGAGCGAGCGCATCACCCAGCTCATCGACGAGGTCAAGGCGCTGGGTCTGGGCATCTGTCCGCCCGACATCAACCATCCCCGGTCGGAGTTCGGCGTGCGCGACGGCGCGATCGTCTTCGGCATGGGGGCGGTCAAGGGCGTCGGGTCGGCGGCCATCGACGTGATCGCCGCCTGTCGCGAGGAGCTGGGTCGCGATTTCCTCGATCTTTTCGATCTGTGCGAACACGTCGACCTGCAGAAGGTGAACCGCAAGGTCATCGAGGGTCTGATCAACGCCGGGGCGCTGGACCGGCTGCCCGGCCACCGGCGGCAGTTGCTCGGCAATCTGGACCGGGCCCTGATCTTCGGCCAGAACGCGGCCCGCGACCGGGCCGGCGGCCAGGCGTCCCTGTTCGGGGGCGGGGCCGCGGCCGAGGTCCTCAAGCCGGCGCTCCAGGAGTTCCCGCCCTTCGACGCCCTGGTACAGTTGAGCAAGGAGCGCCAGGCCGTCGGCTTTTTCCTCTCCGGCCATCCTTTCCACGAATACCGCGAACTGATCGCCAGCCTGCCGACCGGCACGACCGCCGCGGCCCACCGCCGCGGCGAAGGCGCCTGGGTCGACCTGGTCGGCGTGATCACCGCCCATACCAAGCACCGCGACCGGCACAAACGGGTCTACGCGCGGGCCAACTTCGAGGACACCAGCGGCGTCATCGGCCTGACGGTCTATTCGCGGCAGTACGAACAGTGCCGGCAGCTGGTGGAATGCGATTCGATCCTCGTGGTCGGCGGCCGGGTCCAGGTGCGTAGCGACGGCAGCCGCGAGATCGTCGTCGACCGCATCAACCGCATCGACGAGGTGCTCGGCACCTGGGTGCAGGACATCTACCTGGACGTGAACCTGGAGGAAGCCGGCCGCGCGGGTCTCGAGGGCCTCGGCCAGCTGTTCGAGGAGTTCGGCGAGCCGCAGGAGATAAGACCGCTCGGCGTGGGGGAGGACCTCCCTGGTGAGACGCCGGCCGCCGGTGACGCGGCCGCGGCCGGTACGGAGCGCACGGCGGCCAACGGTGAGGCCGCGCCGGCTGCGGTCCCGGTTGATGTCGATCCGGACGGCGACCCCGACCGGCCGTCAGCGGTGACCCTGGCCCGGCCGGTACCGTTGGTCGTGGCGGTTGAACGGGAGGGAATCTCCTGGTTGCTGAAGTCCGAGGGTCGCAGCATCGCCTTGAACCTCGACAGCCTGCGGCGGCTGCGGGCCGTACCGGGGGCGTCCAATCTCCGGCTCCGGGCCTCGCTGCCGGCGCCGGTCGAAGCCAAGAAACGCTACCTGGGCAAGGGCTAGAATTCCGTCCGCGGCGCGAACGCAGCGCCGCCCGGTCCGGCCTTGCCGGCGACAAGGAGGCGACATGGAATTCGTGACCACGAATCCGGCCACGGGCCGGGTCATCAGAACCTGGCGGACGATGGCTCCGGAAGACGTCATCGCCGTGGCCGCACAAAGCCGGCAGGCCTACCTGCAGTGGCGGAACCTGACCGTGGCCGAACGCGTACCCTTTTTCCTGGAGCTCGCTGCGGTGCTCCGTCGCAATCGGGAGCACTACGCCCGGCTGATCACCACCGAAATGGGCAAGACCATCACCGAGTCGCGCGGCGAGGTCGAAAAGTGCGCCTGGATGATCGAGGAGTACTGCCGCCACGCGCCGGGCTGGCTCGCGGACGAAACGGTCGCGGCGGACGGCCTGCAGCATATCGTCACGTTCCAGCCCCTGGGCGTCATCTTTTCCATCATGCCGTGGAACTATCCCTTCTGGCAGGCCCTGCGGTTCGCCGTGCCCGGGGTGATCGCCGGCAACACCAGTCTGCTCAAGCACGCCAGCAACGTCACCGGGTGCGCCTTCGCCATCGAAGAGGCCTTCGGCGAGGCGGGTTTCCCGGCCGACGTCTTCCGGACCGTGGTGCCCGACTACGACACGGTGGCGCGGCTGATCGCTTCGGACCACGTCCAGGGTGTGTCCTTGACCGGCAGCACGGCTGTCGGCGCCCGGATCGCCGCCGCCGCCGGCAGCAACCTCAAGAAGATCGTACTCGAGCTCGGGGGCAGCGATCCGTTCATCGTGCTGGAGGATGCCGATATCGATTTCACCGCCGCCGGCGCGGCGGCCGGGCGCATGGTCGCCACCGGTCAGAGCTGCATCGCGTCGAAGCGGTTCATCGTCGTCGAGGCGGTGGCTGAGGCCTTCACCGCCCGGTTAGCCGCGGAGATGGCCGCCCTCGAAGTGGCCGATCCCCAGGACGATGACGCCCGGGTCGGCGCGATCGTCAACGAGGCGGCACTGGAGGAGCTCCTCGACCAGCTGCAGCGATCGGTGGACGCCGGCGCGAGGATCCTGTGCGGCGGCCGGCGCGTGCCCGGGGACGGTTTCTTCCTCGAACCGACGGTCCTGGCCGAGGTCACCGCCGACATGGCCGTGGCCAGGGAGGAGGTCTTCGGTCCCATCGCGCCGATCCTGGTGGTCAAGGACGAAGCGGCGGCCGTGGCTCTGGCCAACGACAGCGAATTCGGCCTCGGCGGCAGCGTCTGGACCCGGGATCTCGAGCGGGGGATCAGGGTGGCGCGGCAGGTCGAATCGGGCACCCTGTTCGTCAACAGCATCACCAAATCCGACCCGCGGATGCCGTTCGGTGGCGTCAAAAGCAGCGGGATCGGCCGCGAGCTGTCGAAATACGGCCTCAAGGAGTTTGTCAACGTCAAGGGAATCAACGTCTACGGGCACGGGTCTTGAAGTATGGCATGAAGGTTCCGGCACCCGGGCTCAACCCTTGACATGTGCCGGTCGAAATGACTAAATCACAGATTGGCAAGCGGTCTCCCTTGTGGAGGATCCGCGCGGTGCGACGTACGGCGTCACTTGAAAGGCCTCAGGATGGACTGGAAAAAAAAGGGACTCTGGCTCGATTTCGAGATGCCCATCGTGGAGCTGGAGGAGCGGATCCAGACCCTGCAGGACTCCGCCTCGGTCCGCGGCATGGATGTGACCGATGAAATCGATCGCCTGCGCGGCAAGGCCAGCAAGCTGGGCAAGGAAATCTTCGCCAAGCTGGAGCCGTGGCAGCGGGTGCAGCTGGCCCGGCATCCCCGCCGGCCGACGACCAACGACTACATCCACTACATCTTCGACGATTTTGTCGAACTCCACGGCGACCGCATGTTCCGTGACGACGAGGCCATCGTGGCGGGCATGGCGACCCTGGGGGAGCGCAAGCTGATGGTTCTGGGTCACCAGAAGGGCCGCGACACCAAGAGCAACATCCGCCGCAACTTCGGGATGGCTCATCCCGAGGGCTACCGCAAGGCGTTGAGGCTGATGGAAATGGCCGCCCGCTTCGACCGCCCCGTCGTGACGTTCATCGACACCCCGGGCGCCTATCCGGGCGTCGGCGCCGAGGAGCGGGGCCAGGCCGAAGCGATCGCGCGCAACCTGCGGGAGATGGCTGACCTGCCGGTGCCGATCATCTGCATCGTGACCGGGGAAGGGGGCAGCGGCGGCGCGCTGGCCCTCGGCGTCGGCGATCGGATCTTCATGCTGGAGAATTCCATCTACTCGGTGATCAGTCCCGAAGGCTGCGCGGCCATCCTCTGGCGCGACGGCGCCAAGAGCAAGGAAGCGGCCAAGAACATGAAGCTGACGGCCGTCGACGCCCGTGACCTCGGGGTCATCGACATGATCATCACCGAGCCGATCGGCGGCGCCCACCGGGACCACGAAGCGATGAGTCTGGAGATCAAGGGCGTCATGCAGGACACCCTGGCCGAGCTCGAGACCATCCCTGCCGAGACCCTTCTCGACCAGAGGCTGCAGAAATTCCTGGATATGGGAATCTACGAAGAAGCCGGCAAGGGTTGACGGATGGGGAGGATTGTTGTAATATCCCCATGCCAACCTTTTCGAAAAACCGCTTCTTGCTATCCGGCCGACCGGGCTCGTTTGGTATGAGCCTTGTGGTTGTCCGGACTGGTTTGCCTGTTTGCCACGGCGGCAAAGAGTCCTGTTTGCATCCTTCCCCCGAAGTTATAAGATGACGTCTGCGCCACAGGCGTCGATTTCCGACCACGCAGGAGGCGGTTCATGCTCGACCCGAAATTGCTGGAGATCCTGGCCTGTCCGGTCTGCCACAGCCCGGTGGCTCCGGACGAGAACCACGACTGGCTCTACTGCCGGCCCTGCGCGGTGCGATACCGGGTCGACGGGGACATCCCAATCATGTTGCCCGAGGAATCCGAGAAGGTGACCGACGGTAACGGCCCCGCCGCTGCGGCGGGGGATGACAGGTAGAACGGCATGTGCCTCTTCACCCATTTTGCCGCCGGAGCCCTCGCCGGAGCCTTGACCGGAAACGTCTATGCGGCCGTGGCCGCGGGTCTGGTCTCGCACGCGGTGCTGGACGTCATCCCCCATTACGACCATCCGGACTGGCGGGTGGAACTGGGGGGCGGGGTCCTGAGCCTGGTCGGCCTTTTCCTGCTGCCGATGTGGACCTGGCCCGCGGTCGTGGGCGGCTTGAGCGGGATGCTGCCTGACCTTGAAAACCTCTTCCAGAAACTGGGGAAAATGCGTCGCGCTCAATTCGTCTTCCCGACCCATACCGGGCTGCTGCCCCACGGGCGCGCACTCGGTCCGCGGTCCCTCGTCTGGCAGCTCGCGATCTTCGTGGTCTGCTTCATGCTGCTCGGGCTGGTGGGTCCGGCAACGGCGGCCGGCGCCGGTGACCCGGGCAACGTCGCCCGCATGGACCGTCCGGTCGTCCGCGTGCTCGACGCGAGCCAGGATCGCACCGTCGTGCGCATCGAATTCCCCGCGGCCGTCCAGCCCGGCGACTGGGAGACCCTGGATACAGCCGCGGTCGTCTGGGCACTGCCGGAGATCGTCGAGGACGAGTATGCCGAAACCCCCCGTATTCTGCCGCCGCGGTTGAGCCTGATGCTGGCGGTCCCGACCCTGCGGCCGGTACAGGCCCGGGCCCTCGATATCCGGTGGTGGCGCGAGCCAGAAACCGCCGTGACCGGCGATGAACTCCTGCAGATGTCGGTGCCGACGATCCAACGTGCCGTGCCCACGGCTGGTACGCTGGTGCCGCTGGGTCTGCGGGGCGGCATCCTGGCCGGCCTGACGGTGGAATTTGTTCATCCGGCCAGCGGCGCTCCCCGCCGTCAGCTCGAACTGGCGTCCGGCGCTTCGGTCAGCGGCCGCCTCGAACGCGAGCCGCCCCGGGCCCCGTCCGGCATCCTCAATCCTGATCTGTACGTCGCCCTGGCGCGCGGCGGCAAGGCGGCCCTGCAGGCCCGCGCCGGTGAGAAGAACAAGGCCGTGGGCCTGTTCGAATTGACGGACAACTGGATCAAACTCGAAGTCACCGCCACCGGTGTCCACCGTCTGACGGGCCTGGAGATGCTGGGCTACGGCGTGCCGACGACCGCGGTCGATCCCGGCAAGTTGCGGATGTTCCGCGGCGGGGGCATGGCCCTGGATCGCGATCCCGAACTACCCGATTCCCTGCAGAGCGACCGGATCGGCCTGAACGAGATTCCCATTGCGGTGGTCGACGGCAGCGACGGCGAATGGAACCTGGACGACGAGGTGCGCTTCTACGGCTTCGGTTCGAGCGCCTGGCTGGACCGCTTCGAGGCCGGGGCGGATTCCCTGGCCTTCTACGATCATCCCTACGCGGCTGCGGCCACCTACTGGCTGACCTGGGAGAGCGAGGGCACGGCCACGCCCCTACCGGGTGCGCCGCTGCGGATTCAGGATATCAGCGCCGCGCCCACCGGCGGCGAAACGGTGTCGGTCGCGCGCCTGCGCCTGCATCAGGAGCGCCAGGTGCTGGACGAAGTCGGGCTCTTCGAGGACAACTGGGCCTGGGACAACGCCATCGACAATTCCCGGCCGCTGCAGTTCACCACCCGCGCGCCGGTGCCGGGTGCGGTCACCAGCTTCGTGATCGATGTCCGCGGCAATTTCTATCTCAAGAGTTCGGCGTATTTTTTCGAAGCCTCCGGCTGGCTCAACGACGACGGGGCGAACCGGGCGACCTTGTCCTGGAACAAGAATGATCAGAACTCGACCCGGCGCATCACCATCGACGGCGATTCGCAGGCCCTGGTGGCCGGCGAGAACACGATCTGGATCGAGAACAATGCACCGCCGTCGCGGCCGCTGCTGTATCTGGACAGTTTCGACATCCTGTACTGGAGCGGTCTGGATCTGGCGACCGATCCGACCGCGCAGCTGGATTTCGCGCACTGGGGTGAGCAGGTTACCGGACCGGCGACCCCGGTGGACCTGACGGTGGCCGTGCCCGCGGGCCGGGTGCCCACGCTGTGGGACGTCACCGATCCGCAGGGCGTCGTCGGCTTGACCGGCACTGCCACCGGCCCGACGAGCGTCACCTACGGTGTGGTGCGCGATCCGGACGCAGACCGGCACTTCGTCGCCTTCTTCGCCGAAGCGCTGCTGAACGTCGCCGGCGGGCGCCGGGTCGACCCGGTGGACCTGCGGCAGCAGGACACGGCGCTGGATTATCTGGCGATCCATGCCCCCGAGTTCGCCCAGGCCGCCGCCGATCTGGCCGCCTTCCACAACGAGCAACTGCCCGGCATCGCCTCGCCGGCGGCCAGAGCCGTTGCGGTCACTGACATCTACGACAATTTCTCCGGCGGGCAGAAGGACCCCTTCGCCATCCGGAACTACCTCAAGTACGTCTACGAGCAGAGCGGGATGCGGCTGGCGTACGCCTGTTTCATCGGCAAGACCACGCGCGATTTCCGCAACTACAAGGGAGCCCAGCCGGGAGTCGATCTCTACGACTTCCTGCCGACGGATATCCGCACGGTGTTTCCGATCCAGCCGCTGCCGCTGTCGCGCACGCTGGCCTACGCGTCGGACGACGGTCTGGTGTCCTTCGACACGGCGCCGGCCGGCGGGGTCGACGATCCCGATCTGGCCTGCGGCCGCCTGGCGGCCCGTTCCGCTGCCGAGGCCGATTACCTCGTGTCGCAGTCCATCGCCTACCAGCGGGATCCGGATGCGGGCCCGTGGCGCAACCAGGTGATCTTCGCCGCCGACGATTGCGTCCGGTTCACCTCCTATCCCAACCCGATCCAGAGCGAGAACGCTCACACCGCGCAGGCCGAAGCGCTGACGAACTTCTATCTGCCGGTCAGTCTCGACGTGAACAAGATCTACGGCGTGACCTACCCCTTCCCGCCCTCGTCGCGGGTCAAGCCCGCCATGAGGACCGACATCAACAACAGCCTCGGTCAGGGCGCGACCATCTACTACTACGTCGGGCACGGGGCCGAGGACAACCTGTCGGACGAACAGATCTTCCAGACCAAGGACATCCCCAACCTCGACAACGGCATGAAACGGCCGGTGTTCATCGCCTTCAGCTGCGACGTCGGTGTCTATGACAGCCCGCGGCGGCTTTCCATGGCGGAGGAGTTCCTGCTGTCGGAGAACGGCGGGGCCATCGCTTCGGTCTGCGCCAGCCAGGTCAGCTTCTCCGGCGACAACAACCAGATCTCGAACGAGTTCTTCGGCGCTCTCTATCCGGAACGTCGCGTGTCGCAGACCGTGAGTCTGGCCGAAGCCCTGCGGGTGGGGAAGGGTCTGCTGCCGTTCACCTCGGTCAAAATCAACGCCCAACGCTACAACCTGATGGGCGATCCGGCACTGGTCCTGCCGCATCCTCCGGATCAGCTGAGCTTCGCCGCCGCCAGCGTCGACACCCTCAAGTCGGGCGCCCTGCAGGCAGTCGTGCTGGATGCCGGCGCCGGGCAGGTCCTTGCCGGAGCGGGCGACGCCTACCGGCTGCGGGTGGAGGAGTCCGCACCGGACTACGAGTATCTCATCAGCATCGTCGGGACGACCCGGACGTTCGTGCAGCCCGGAGCAACGGTATTTGTGGGCAGCGGTACGATGGGCACCGGCGACCTGACGGTGCCCTTCAAGGTTCCGGTCCAGCTCAAGTACGGCGACCGGGCTCGGGTCCGTCTGATCCTTGACACGCCGGCGGGCGACTTCACCGCCGCCGAGACGATTTCCGCGGTGCGGTCGGCCACCGGGCCGGACAACGATATCGACGGCCCCCGCATCGCCATGGCCTTCGAGGACGACCGTTTCGTGGTGCGTCCGGGGACCATCCTGACGGCGGTCCTGGAGGATACCAGCGGGATCGCGATCCTGGGCACCAGCCCCGGCAACAGTCTGCTGCTCGAATTCGACGAGTCCGGCTTCATGACCGACCTGACCGGTTCGTTTGCCTACGACGCCAACAGTTACACACGCGGCCGCCTGGCCCTGCCGCTGCCCGGCGATCTGAGCCTCGGCACGCACAAGGCCGCCCTGCACGGCAGCGACGCCCTGGGCAATGTCGGCAGCGACACCCTCAGCTTCGAAGTGGCTCCGGCGGGCGTCGCGGGCATCGACAAGGTGACGCTTTTCCCTAACCCGACGCCGGGACCATGCCGATTGTTATTCGAACTGAGCGATCCGATGGAGGTCCAGTGGGAGATCTATACCCTGTCGGGCCGCCGTCTGAAGACGGTCCGTGAAAACTTCACCCAGGCGGGTCCGCGGATCCTGCCCTGGGACGGTCTGGACAACCAGGGCGACGAGATCGCCAACGGCACCTATCTTTACGTACTACGCGGGCTGGGGGGCGGCAACGACGGACGGGACTTAACAAAGACGGGGAAACTCGTCATCATGCGGTAATGACCGCCGCCGCCGGGCTTCCTCGGCCCAGCGGTGTCAACATAAGCGGAGGTTTTCCGAAATGAAGAGGATTCTGATTGCGGCCGTGTTCGGCGCGGCTCTTGTCATGGGGATTGCCGGGACCGCACTTGCGGGATCCGGAGCTGGTGCCATCAACCTCAGCTTCCCCATCGGGGCCCGCTACAACGCCCTCGGCGAAGCCGGGACGGCCCTGTCGCAGGATGCGACTTCCATGTGGTGGAACGTCGGCGGCCTGGGCTTTTTGCCCCAGCGGCCGAAGAACCATGATCTGCATCTCATGCAGTCGAGCCTGGCCGAAGGCCTGGCCGACGACATCGGCCTTTACTGGGGAGGCTATGCGGCGCCCATGGGCAACAACGGAGCCATCGGTTTCTACTTCAACTACCTGGACATGGGCGACCAGCAGGCCACCGACGAGAACGGTGAGCCCATCGGTCTGTTCACGTCCTACATGTTCACCTTCGGCGCCTCCTACGGCGTGCGGGTCAGTCAGAACCTGGGTGTGGGCATCGGCGTGAAGTACTTCCGGGACAAGCTGTCCGACGATTCGGTCATCCAGGACCCCCAGGGCGGGGGCAGCGGCGACAGTTTCGG
>Ga0316201_10004755_pt1 | contig 10318 bp, 9 predicted proteins | sample CS6wburrow_MG_FD_204516 | JGI IMG/M metagenome (GOLD analysis project Ga0316201, IMG submission 204516) | Coastal sediment microbial communities from Delaware Bay, Delaware, United States - CS-6 worm burrow | ecosystem: Environmental > Aquatic > Marine > Coastal > Sediment | place: USA: Delaware... | reverse complement strand
GAAGGTGACGGCGGGCGATCACATCCGCCGCGTCGGCGAGGAATACCGGCGGGGCGACGTGATCCTGCCGGCCGGACTGCGGGTCACGCCGCCGGTCGTCGGCATGCTGGTCATGTTGGGGATCGAGCGGGTGGCCGTGCGCCGGCTGCCGTCGGTGACGGTCATCACCATGGGCAACGAACTCGTGCCGGCCGGTACCGCTCCGGGCCCCGGCAGGATACCCGACGCCAACGGCCCGGCGGTGGTCGCCGCCCTGCACGGGCTGGGCCTGCGGGACATCCGGCACCGGCGCGTCAAGGACAGCCTGCGGGCGCTGACCCGGGCGCTGGTGACGGGTCTGGAAAAATCGGATGTGGTGATCACCGTCGGCGGCGCGTCGGTCGGGGACTACGACTACGTGCACGCAGCCCGGCGGGCCCTGAAGATCAAGGACCGGTTCAGCAAGGTGGCCGTCCAGCCCGGCAAACCGAACCTCTTTGGCCTGGCGGTCGGCGGCAAACCCGTCTTCGGACTGCCCGGCAACCCCGTATCGGCGCTGGTGTCGTTCCAGATGCTGGTCCGGCCGGCCCTGCTGGCCATGCTGGGCGCCGCCCGCACCGAGGCGCCCAGGGTGCCCGTCCGTCTCGAGCAGGCGACCCGCAAGCGACCCGGCCGACTCAACTGGCCCCGGGCCTCGGTCCGGTGGGACCAGGGCGTCCTCGCCGCCGCACTGGCCGTGGGGCAGGGCTCCCACATGCTCAGCGGCCTGGCCGGGGCCGACGTCCTGGTGGAGATTCCCGCCGACACCGAACGCACCCCCGCCGGCGCCGACCTGGCGGCGCGCTGGCTGGACTGGTTCTGACGCCGGCGGGCATCCGGAAAAAACTGGTGCGGCCTGCCGGCTACCGATAAGTTGGTCCCGATCGAGAGCGACGAAAGGCAGGGATCATGGAACTGACGCTCATCAGGCCCGACGACTGGCATCTGCACCTGCGCGACGACGCGACGCTCGCTGCGGTGGTCGGACATTCGGCCCGTCGGTTCGGCCGGGCCATCGTCATGCCCAACCTCCAGCCGCCGGTGACGACCGTCGCCGCAGCTCTGGCCTACCGCGACCGGATTCTCGCGGCGCTGCCGGCAGGCTCCGGCTTCCAGCCGCTGATGACCCTCTACTTGACCGACGACACCCCCGTGGCCGAAGTCGCCGCGGCCGCCGCCAGTGATCACATCCACGCCTTCAAGCTGTATCCGGCCGGCGCCACGACCAACTCCGCGGCCGGCGTCACCGATCTGGCTTTGGTCGAGGACGCCCTGGCGACCATGGCCGCCACGGGTATGCCCCTGCTGGTGCACGGTGAAGTCACCGACCCGGACGTCGACGTCTTCGACCGTGAAGCCGTCTTCATCGAACGGCGCCTGGAACCGCTGGTGGCGCGGTTTCCCGCCCTGAAGGTCGTGCTCGAACACGTGACGACCCGGCAGGGCGTCGCGTTCGTGGCCGGTGCGGGCCCCAATGTGGCCGGCACCATCACCGCCCACCACCTGTGGTGGAACCGCAACGCCATCTTCACCGGCGGCCTGAACCCCCACGCCTACTGCCTGCCCGTGCTCAAGCGCGAGGAGCACCGCGCCGCCCTGATCGGTGCGGCCACCGGCGGCAGCGGCCGGTTCTTTCTCGGCACCGACAGCGCCCCCCACGCCCGGTCGGCCAAGGAGTCCGGCTGCGGCTGCGCGGGCATCTACACGGCCCACGCCGCGATCGAGCTCTACGCGGCGGCGTTCGCCGAGGCCGGGGCCCTGGACCAGCTGGAGGGGTTCGCCTCGTTGCACGGCCCGGCCTTCTACGGCCTGGCCCCCAACACCGAGCGGATCACGCTGACCAGGGAAACCTGGGAAGTGCCGGCGGTCTACCCCGTGGGCGACGGCGAACTGGTGCCCATGCTGGCGGGGCAGCCGCTGGAGTGGCGGATTATGGAAACGGCGTCAACTTGACCGGGTCTGCGTCACACTCTCCTTTGGCGGATCGGATACCATGAACCAGGTGCTCATCAACTATTTCCACTACGTGGGGTTTGCCGTCCTGCTGGCCGCCCTGGTGGTCGAGCTGGTCCTCTTCCGCACCCGCACCGACGGCGCCACCGCCCGCAAGCTGGCCGCCGCCGACGCCTTCTACGGCACCGCCTTCCTGTTCGTGCTGGGTTCGGGCCTGCTGAAACTGTTCGTGTACGACAAGCCCGCGTCCTACTACGGCCAGAACTTCCTGTTCCACATCAAGCTCACCCTGTTCGTGGTGATCTTCCTGATCTCCATCTACCCCACGGTGAAGTTCTTCGCCCGCCGCAGGACCCCGCCGGCCGAGACGGTCGAGTATCCGCGGATCGTCGGCGTGCTGCTGCGCGTGGAAATCGCCCTGCTGCTGATCATCCCCCTGCTCGCGGTGTTGATGGCCCGCGGCTACGGCATGACCGGCTGACCGACCGCGCACGAAAAACCCCCGCGGCCGCAGGGCCCCGGGGGTCTTCATCCGCACTTCTTCTGCGCCGAACTACAAGCCGACGGTCATCGCCATGATCGCCTGGTCAGCCAGATCCTTGAACTGACCCCAGTAGAGGCCCAGGACGATGGTCGGCACCGCCAGGGCGCCCAGCACCGTGTACTGCAGCCAGTGCAGCTTGAGCGGTGTGGTGTCGGCGCCTTCCGGCGGGGTCATCAGGAACATGGCCTTGACGACCTTGAAGTAGTAGTAGAGACCCACCACCGAATTCACGCCCGCGACGACCGCCAGCCAGAACCACTGCCGATCCAGCACGGCGGCGAACAGGTAGAACTTCCCGATGAAACCGGCGAACGGCGGAATACCCGTCAGGGACGCCAGGAAGATCACCATCATCGCTCCGGCCCAGGGGGCGCGGAACCCGAGGCCCGCGTAGTCGGCGAGTTCCTCGCTCTTGAGGTGGTTGTTGACCGCCACGACGAAGAAGAAGGCGCCCAGGTTCATCAGCGTGTAGACCAGCAGGTAGAACAGCATGGCCTGCAGGCCCGCGTCCGTCAGCAGGACGAAGCCCATCAGCAGGTAGCCGACGTGGGCGATGCTCGAATAGGCGAGCATGCGCTTGACGTTGCTCTGCCGCAACGCGACGAGGTTGCCGTAGGACATCGTCACCGCCGAGATCACCGCCAGCAGCAGGGGCCAGTTGATCATCTCGACCAGACCGCTGCTCGCCGCCGCGTTCGGACCCGACGCCAGCGTGGTGTAGAAGAACCTGATCATCAGGGCGAAACCGGCGGCCTTGGGGCCGACCGAGAAGATGGCCGCCACCGGGGTGGGCGCGCCCTCGTAGACATCGGGGCACCAGAAGTGGAACGGGACCGCGGCGATCTTGTAGCTCATGCCCGCGATGATCAGCACCACGGACACCAGCACGGCGAAGCCGTTGACCGGGCCTTCAACCAGGCCGGCCCGGATACCGGCGAAGTCCAGGGCGCCGGTCATGCCGTAAAGCAGCGACAGGCCGTAGAGCATGATGGCGCTGCTGACCGCGCCGTAGATCACGTATTTCAGTGACGCCTCGGTGGAGCGCAGGCTGGTACGCATGTAGCCGGCCATCACGTAGCTGCTCAGGCCGACGGCCTCCATGGACAGGTAGAGCGTCAGCAGGTTGCGGGCCTCGGCCATGACCATCATCGCGGCGGTCAGCAACACGGTCAGGGCGTAGAATTCGCCCTTGTTCTCCCGCGAGCGGCCCATGATCTCTTCACTGGTCCAGGCGAACAGGACCGTGGCCAGCCCGCCGAAGATGAACAGGAGGCGGAAGAAGGCGGCCATGCCGTCGACCACGATCAGATTGCCCATGATGGTGAAACCGTCGCCCAGCCCGACGTCGCCGAGGGTGGCCACGGCGTAGGACCCGGCCGTGACCAGCCCGAACACGGCGATGGCGAAAGGCACCGCCGGCCGGCGGCCGCGGACGACCAGATCGCCGAGGATCGCGGCCAGGAAGGTCAGGCAGAGCACGGCCTCGGGTATCCAGTGGACCATGTCCGACCAGTTGGGAATGTTCACGTTCAACAGTTCCATTCAGGAACGCTCCTCATGCAGGGCCGGCTAGCCGGCCACCACCTTGATCAGGTTGTTGAGTGACACCTTCATCAGGTCCAGCACCGGCATGGGGTAGATGCCCAGGACCAGGACGATGATCCCGATGGGCACCAGGGTGAACATCTCCCTGGTGCTGATGTCGGGCAGGCTGTCCCACTTGTCGTTCTTGGGGCCCAGGAAGACGCGCTGCAGCATCCACAGGACGTAGGCCGCGCCGATGATGATGCCCAGGGCGCTGATGATCGCCACGGTGCGGTAGACCGGGAAGACACCCATGAAGATCATCGCTTCGCTGACGAAGCCGCTCAGGCCCGGCAGGCCCAGGGCGGCGAACAGGGCGAAGCTGAAAACGCTGAAGTAGCGGGGCATCTGCAGGCCGAGACCGCCGAAGCCGTTGATCTCGCGCGTGTGGGCCCGGTCGTAGACCACGCCCACGCAGAGGAACATCATGGCCGTGATGGTGCCGTGGTTGAACATCTGCAGCACCGCGCCGTTGATGCCCGCCTGGGTGAAGGCGGCCATGCCCAGCAGCACGTAACCCATGTGGGAGACCGAAGAGTACGCCACGAGTTTCTTCATGTCCGACTGGGCCATGGCGCAGTACGCGCCGTAGAGGATGTTGATGCAGCCGAGGATCGCCAGCGTGTAGCTGAACCACACCGCCTGGTCGGGCAGGATCGGGTAGCTGATGCGCAGGATACCGTAGGTTCCCATCTTCAGCAGCACGCCGGCCAGGATGACCGACACGGCCGTGGGCGCCTCGACGTGGGCGTCGGGCAACCAGGTATGGAACGGGAAGATGGGCACCTTGATGGCAAAGCCGATGAACAGCCCGATCCACAGCAGATGCCGGATGTTGGTGATGTTCAGCCAGGCGTTGTGGTTGGCCTGGTCGAACATGTGCAGCATGTTGAACGTGTGCCCGCCGGTCACCGGATCGGTGACGTTCAGGTACAGGGCGATCATCGCCAGCAGCATCAGCACCGAGCCGGCCAGCGTGTAGAGGAAGAACTTGATCGCCGCGTATTCGCGCCGCGGACCGCCCCAGATGCCGATCAGGAAGTACATCGGCAGCAGCATCACTTCCCAGAACACGTAGAACAGGAAGAAGTCCAGGGCGCAGAAGACGCCCATCATGCCCGCCTCGAGCACGAGGAACAGGGCGAAGTAGCCCTTGACGGCCTTGTCGATGTTCCACGAAGCGATCACGCAGATGAACGACAGGAAGGCGGTCAGCAGCACCATGGGGACGCTCAGGCCGTCGATGCCCATGAAGTACTCGATGTTGAAGGCCTTGATCCAGGTGTAGTGTTCGACGAACTGGAAACCGGAGGAGCCCCGGTCGAAGTTGATGAACAGCTGGACCGCAAGGATCAGCGGGACCGCGGCGGCGGCGGCGGCCACCGTCTTGATGACTTCCTTCCGCTCCGACGGAATGAATGCGATCACAGCCGCCCCGATGACCGGGAAAAAGGTCATCCAGGAAAGAATGTGCTCACCCATGCGTGGCGCTCCTCTCGGGCGTTCTCACCCTACAAAACACGGTAAAACAGAACCAGAACCAGGACCGAGGCCGTGACGTACACCAGGTACGTCTGGACCCGTCCCGTCTGAATGCGACGGAAACCTTCGCCGGCTCCCTGGAGCACGGCGGCGACGCCGTTGACGGCGCCGTCGACGATGTACTTGTCGATCTGGCCGGAAGTCCACGCGACCACGCGGGTCAGGTAGCCGGTGCCGTTGACGATGCCGTCGACCACGTAGCGGTCGAAAGCGGCGCACATGTCGGCCCACCACAGGGTCAACGGATAGACCGTCTTGTGGTAGAGCTCGTCGAACAGGTACTGGCCCTGCAGGACAGTGTAGGCGCCGTGGAATCTCTTCTGGATGGCCGCGGTGTCGACCTTGCGGCGGTTGTAGACCCACCAGGACAACAGGATCCCCAGGAAGGCGGCGCCGATGGACATGAACATCGCCCGGACGTGGGCGGTGTGGGCCACGTCGTGGTGGCCGCCGTGGGCGTCCTCGCCGTGGGCCGCGGCGGCGTGCGCCTCTTCACCGTGCGTGTCCGCGGCGGCGTGATCGTCGCCATGCGCCGCGCCGGCGGCGACTGTCAGGTGATCGCCGGCATCGGCCAACTGGAACTCCGCCGCGATGGCCGGTACGTCATAGGGCGCGGCGAACTTCGCGAACCAGCCCTTGTCCGCCGTCTGCCACCCCGCCGCGATGATCGACAGCACGCCCAGGACCACCAGGGGGATGGCCATGCTCGGCGGACTCTCGTGCGCGTGGTCGTATTTTTCCTGGTCGCGCGGTTTGCCGAAGAAGGTCAGGAAGATCAGGCGGAACATGTAGAACGGCGTGATCGCCGCGGCGGTGATGCCCAGGATGAACGGTACGTAGTGGCCGTTGGTCATGCCGAAGGCCAGGGTCGAACCCAGGATGCCGTCCTTGGAATAGAACCCGGCGAAGAAAGGCACCCCGCTGATGGCCAGCGTCGCGATCAGCATGGTCACGAACGTGATCGGCATCTTCCGGCGCAGACCGCCCATGTCGGGCATCTCCTGCGAGTGGACCGCGTGGATCACCGAACCGGCGCCGAGGAACAGGAGGGCCTTGAACATGGCGTGCGTCGTCAGGTGGAACATGGCGTTCGTCGGATCGCCGGCGCCCAGGGACATCACCATGTAGCCGAGCTGGCTGAGGGTCGAGAACGCCAGCACGCGCTTGATATCGGTCTTGACCAGCGCGATCGTCGAGGTGATGAACGCGGTGATCGCCCCCACGTAGAGGATGACCATCATCGCGTCGGCGCCGAACAGGGGCGCCAGGCGGGCCACCATGTAGACGCCGGCTGCCACCATCGTCGCGGCGTGGATCAGCGCCGACACCGGGGTCGGGCCCTCCATCGCGTCGGGCAGCCAGATGTGCAGCGGCATCTGGGCCGACTTGCCGACGCAGCCCATGAACAGGCCCACGCCCGCCCAGCCGAGCAGCGCGCCCTTGATCGTGCCGGCCTCCACGTGGGCGAACAGCTCGAAGTAGTTCAGCGTGCCCGTGGCGGTGAAGAAGGCCAGGATGCCCAGCCAGAAGCCCCAGTCGCCGACGCGGTTGGTGATGAACGCCTTCTTGTTGGCGTTGGCGGCCGAGTGCTTGTGGAAGAAGAAACCGATCAGCAGATAGCTCGAAAGGCCCACCAGCTCCCAGAACACGTACAGGAAGAACAGGTTGTTCGCCAGGACGATGCCCAGCATCGAGAAGGTGAAGAAACCGAGGAAGGCGAAGAAGCGTTCGTACCGCCGGTCGCCCTGCATGTAGCCGGTGGAATACAGGTGGACCAGGAAGCTGACGGTGCACACGACCATCAGCATGACGGCGGTCATCCCGTCGACCAGGATACCCGCATCGACCTTGAAGCCGCCCAGATCCAGCCAGGTGATCGCCTTCTCCACCCGGTAGGAGGGATCGCCGATCTTCCAGAAGGCGATGAAGATCCTGATGGCCAGCAGCTCGGCGAGGCCCATGAAGCCGACCCCGATGAAGTCGCCCTGGCGCGGCAGCCTCTTCCCGAAGAAGAACGTCAGCACGTAGGACAACAGCGGCAGGGCCAGGACGGCCAGCGCGGAATAGAGGATGGCGTTGTCGCTCATCACCACAGGTTCTCCCTTATCGCTTCAGGCTTTGCGCGGTGTCCGCATAGACCGAGCCGTAGTTGCGGAACATCGCCAGAACGATGGCAAGGGCCACGGCCGCCTCCGCCGCCGCCAGCACGATCACGAACGCGGCCATGATCTGGCCGTCGATCGTGTGCTGCACGTAGCGGGAAAAGGCCACGAAATTGATGTTGGCGGCGTTGAGCATGAGCTCGACACCCATCAGGATCCCGACGGCGTTGCGGCGCGACATGACCCCGAACAGGCCCAGGGCGAACAGCGCGGCGCTCACGGTCAGGAAATGGGGCAGTCCGACGTTCACGACTGCACCTCCGGTTCATCCTGGTCTTCGTCGACGGTCTTGTGCTCCCGGATCAGGATCGCGGCGCCGATCATGGCCGCCAGCAGCACCAGGGACACGTACTCGAAGGGGAAGATGTAGGTGGTCATGAAGTTCGTACCGATCTCGGCCGTCGTCGGCTGCGCCGGGGTCGCCGAGGCGTTCCACTGCACCGAGGTGATGGCCTTGTAGAGGATCCCGAAAACGGCGATCGCAAGAATCGCCGCCGGCACGTAACGGTCCACGCCGTACCGGTGCCGCCCCTTGCCGGGCACCCGCGTCATCATCACCGTGAACAGGATCAGGACCAGGACACCGCCCACGTAGACCATGACCTGGGCGACGGCGATGAAGTCCGCCCCCATGTAGGCGTAGAGTCCGGCGGCGCCCATCAGGGTGAACAGCAGCGCGAATCCCGCGTGCACGATGTTCTGGCTCAGGACCACCCAGACCGCCGGAACGATCGTCAGCAGCGCCAGGAGAATGAAGATCAGATCGCCGGTCACGTGTCCTCTCCTTTATCGTCGGCAGGCTCGGCTGCCGCTGCGGGTTCGGCTGCGGGTTCGGCTGCGGGCTCGGCTGCGGCCGCGGGCTTGGCGGCCGGCTTCGGTTTCTCTTCCTTCGGGGGCACCCACCAGCCCTCGTCGATGCGGGTCTGGCGGTGGCAGGGGATCTTCTGTTCGTTCGGATCCATGAACTCGTAGACCAGCGAGCGGCGGTCGTACACCGAATGGTCGTAGTCGTGGCTCATGGTGATCGACCCGGTGTGGCAGTTCTCGGTGCACAGCGAGCACCAGATGCACTTGTTGTAGTCGATGGCGTAACGGGTCATCAGGCGTTCCTTGCCCTTGCCCTCGGCCTCGATGTAGATGCAGTCGATCGGGCACAGCTTCGCGCAGATGTTGCACGAGTCGCACTTGGTCATGTCGTTGTGCACGAACCCGCGGAACCGCTCGGGCATGACCTGCCGTTCGTCCGGGAACTGGAGCGTCACCGGCTTGCGGTAGATGTGCTTGATGGTGATCGCCATGCCCTGCATCGCGGAACTGACGCTCTGGTAGATGTCTGTCAGGTACTGGACCATCGGTTCAACTCCGACTGTATGCCCACGGTCGGGAGAGACGGATCAGCCCGTCTGCCCCTCTATTCAGCCAGCCTGTCCGCTGACCATCATCCATATCCCCGAACCGATCACGCAGATCAGGGCCATGGGAATCATCACTTTCCAGCACAGGTGCATCAGCTGGTCCACGCGTACGCGCGGCAGCGTCCAGCGCACCCACATGTTCAGGAAGACGATCAGCACGCCCTTGAAGATGAACGTCAACGCCGCGGGCAGGAAATCCAGCCCGGGAATCGGCGACCACCAGCCGCCCAGGAACACCAGCACGGCGATCATCGACACCAGGAACAGGTTGGCGTACTCGGCGAGGAAGAAGAACGCGAAGCGCATGCCCGTGTATTCGGTGTGGTAGCCGGCCACCAGCTCGGATTCGGTTTCCGGCATGTCGAAGGGGCCGCGGTTCGTCTCGGCGATCGAGGCGATGAAATAGAGAAAGAAGGCCACGAACAGGAACGGGTCGCGCACGATGTACCAGTTCCAGAACCCGCCCTGCTGCGCGATCACGATGTCCTGCGTGTTCAGCGAGCCGGTGTACATGATCACCGGGATGGTCGCCAGGGCCAGCGGGATCTCGTAGCTGACCATCTGGGCCGCCCCGCGCGCCGCGCCGTACAGGGCCCACTTGTTGTTCGAGCCCCAGCCGGCCATCAGGATACCGATGATCACCAGGCTGCTGACGGCAAAGATGTAGAACAGGCCCAGATCGAAATCGGCGGCCACGAAGCCGGGCGCCCAGGGAATCGCGGCCCACGCCAGCAACGAGCCCAGCAGGACCAGGATCGGCGCGAAGATGAACGCGCCCTTGTCCGCCTCGGCCGGAATGATGTCCTCCTTGCCGAGGATCTTGAGCATGTCCGCCACCGCCTGGGCCCAGCCGTGCCAGCGGCCGGTGTACATCGGGCCGTAGCGGCTCTGCAGGAAGCCGGCGACCTTGCGCTCCATCCAGGTGAAGACGATGGCGCACAGGGCCATGACCGTGAACATGAGCACGGCCATGATGCTGCTGCCGGCGATGTGCAGGGCCTGCTCCGACATGCCGCCGGCGCCCGGAATGGTAATGAGCCAATCGGTGAGGACTTGCATTAGCGGTCAATCTCCCCGAGCACGATGTCCAGCGACCCCAC
>Ga0316201_10004754_pt1 | contig 10318 bp, 7 predicted proteins | sample CS6wburrow_MG_FD_204516 | JGI IMG/M metagenome (GOLD analysis project Ga0316201, IMG submission 204516) | Coastal sediment microbial communities from Delaware Bay, Delaware, United States - CS-6 worm burrow | ecosystem: Environmental > Aquatic > Marine > Coastal > Sediment | place: USA: Delaware... | reverse complement strand
AAATAAGGTGACTGGCACCAATTGCGGGGGCGGTGTCGAGGAGACCTTCGGCCGGGGAACGACGCTTGATCTCGGCGATGACGCCAAAGGCGCCGAGCGTTAGTGGCACAACGGGCTTGTCGAAATCAGCGTCGGTGAACGACGCGGCGCTTGCCGCCCGTTCCGCGCTGCTCTTCGCCATGCCTGCCAGGAAGTCGCTCATCAGTCTTCGAAGTGCTCTCTGAGGCCGGCAAGGAATTTTTCAGCCCGGCCGTCGTTTATTGCCGCGGCCGCCTGTTCGACGCCTGCCTGCGGGGTCGTCACATTGCCCTGCACTTCAAGTACCAGCGAAGTGCCCATGAGCAACGCATCGCGGTGCGCGCCCCTGTCTTCTCCCGTGAACACGCGCACGAGTTCACGCGCATTGTGTTCGGCGTCACCGCCTGCCAGGTCGGCGGGCGCACAACGACCAAGACCGTATTCTTCGGGCGTGCGCTTCGTCTCGACCACGTTGCCTGGCGTCACATCGTACAACCAGAAGTCGCCAGCGGGCGTCGCTTCGTCCCAGCCGGGTTCGCCGTGGACGACGAAGGCCCGCTCGATCGGCAGACCGGCCAATGCGTCCGCCATAAGTTTTGCCATGTCACGACTAAACGCGCCGATAAGCTGGTAGGGAGTAGACGCCGGGTTTGTCAACGGTCCGAGAATATTGAAAACCGTGCGCACGCCCAGCGCGCCGCGAACCGGCACGACCGCTTTCATCGCCGGGTGGTATGCGGGTGCAAACAGGAACGTGAAGCTCGTCGCCTCAAGACAGGCGACAGCCTCCTTCTCATGCAAAGGCAACGGCATACCGAGACACTCGAGCATGTCGGCGCTGCCTGACTTGCTCGATACCGATCGATTGCCATGTTTCACAACGCGCGAGCCGCACGCCGCAGCCAGCAGGCCGGTGCCCGTCGAGATGTTCAGACTCCCCGACCCATCACCGCCTGTGCCAACCGTATCGACGGTCGGCACACCGTCCGGGATATTCGGGTGTATTGCCAGCTCACGCATTGCTCGTGCAAAGCCGCGAATTTCATCCGCCGTCTCGCCCTTCGCCCGCAGCCCCGCGAGTAGCGCCCCGGCAAAGGCCGGATCGAGATCGCCCGCCGCGAATTGCTGCATCAGCTCATACGCCTGCTGTTCTTCGAGATCATTCCCGTTCAGCAGGGAATCGAGTACCTGACTGTTACTCATGACGCCGCCTGCCGCATAAAATTAGCCATGAGCGCGTCGCCCTCGGGCGTCAATACGCTCTCGGGATGGAACTGCACGCCTTCAATCTGGAGGGTCTTGTGCCGCACGCCCATGATTTCCCCGCGGTCCGTCTGCGCCGTAATAAGCAGATCTTCGGGCAGCGACTTTTCCTCGGCACACAAAGAGTGATAGCGGCCAACCTCGAAGGGATTGGACAGGCCGGCAAAGATGGTTTCACCATCGTGCTTCACCATCGACGTCTTGCCGTGCATGAGCCGTTCGGCACGCACGATCTTGCCGCCATGTTGTTGCACGATGCTCTGGTGACCCAGGCAGACGCCCAGTATCGGTACCTGGCCGGCGAATGCGCCAATCATTGCCAGCGATACACCCGCGTCCTCCGGGCGCCCTGGCCCTGGTGAGATCACGAGGTGTGTCGGGTCGAGCGCGCGCGCCTCCTCGACCGTGATCGCATCGTTGCGGTAGACCATGACCTCGGCGCCCATCGCCGCAAACGCCTGCACGAGGTTGTAGGTGAACGAGTCGTAGTTGTCGATCAGCAGCATGCGCACATGATCGAATGACGTTGTCGCTGGCATTAGAGGCCCTCTCCGGCAATTTCGAGCGCACGCCGCAGGATTGCGCTTTTAGCCATGACTTCCTGGTATTCCCGCTCGGGCACCGAGTCGGCAACAATACCGGCCCCTGCCTGAAAACTGTACTCGTCACCCGAGAAAACAAGCGTGCGAATCGTGATTGCCTGGTCCATATCGCCGCTCAGGCCAAAGTAACCCGCCGTACCTGCGTACAGGCCCCGACCGACACCTTCCATTTCTTCAATGATCTGCATGGCCCGCACTTTCGGGGCCCCGACGAGCGTACCCGCCGGGAAACTGGCCGCGAAGAGATCAAACTGATCATGTTGTGAATCGAGCTCACCCTGAACGCCGCTGACGATATGCATCACGTGGCTATAGCGCTCGATTGCCCGGTACGGATCGACACGGACGCTTCCTGCCTTCGCCACCCGCCCGAGATCGTTTCGCGCCAGGTCAACGAGCATGACGTGTTCAGCCGCTTCTTTCGGGTCGGCGAGTAGTGCCTTCTCGTTCGCAACATCTTCGTCGGGTGTCGCCCCGCGCGGCAGCGTTCCTGCAATCGGACGCAGAGACGCGGTCTTCCGGTTGAGCTTGACCAGCGCCTCGGGCGACGAGCCCACGACCTGCAGGTTGTCGAAGTCGAAGAAGAACATGTACGGCGACGGGTTCAGGAGACGCAGCGCACGATAGACCTGGAACGGCGCAACGTTGGTCTTGCCTCTGAACAATACCGACAACACGATCTGGTAAATGTCCCCCGACGCGATGTACTCCTTGCAGGCCTGCACGCGCTCGGCAAACTCGTCCTCTGTAAAGCTGGCCTCGGCATCCGATATGCTCACCTCATGTCCATTCGACGGAACGGCTCCACGCAACTGCTGGATGACCTCAGCCCGCAGGGCCTGGCGCTCTGCCTCTGAGCCGTCATGCAACAAGGCAATACGGCGCGTCACGTGATCGAACACAAGCAACGATGCGGGCGCGACAAAAGCCGCATCGGGTACTGATGTCTGCTTGACCGTGTCTTCGGGCAGCTTCTCGAACAGGCGCACCACGTCGTAGCCCGACACGCCGACAAGACCGCCGGCGAATGGCAGATCATCCGCCGGCTGTGGTTGCGGGGCCTCGGCGAGCGCCTCTCGCAATGCGTCCAGGTACTCCTGCTGATTCCGCGGTCGAGCCCGCACTTCACCGTCGACCCGCAGCGAGTCGCCATCCATGCGAACTTCGAGCGCATCGCCAAACCCAAGGAAGGAATAACGTGCCAGTCGCTCACCACCCTCCACACTCTCCAGCAGGAAGCGCGGCTTCAGGGCCTTGAGCTTCAGGTACGCCGATACTGGTGTATCGAGGTCGGCGGCTATGTCGAACGGTGCTTGCATGGTGTCCCCAAGAAAAAAAGCCCATCCCTGGTATGTGCAGAGATGGGCTTTTGGATTTTACTTCGCTCAGCTAAACGTCAGCCAGCCGCCCCCTCTTCATTGGGCAGCCACCACCAGTTGTTGATCGTCTGAGCATTCATGCTGTCGAGTATTCCGACTGTTGTTGCAGGCGTCAAGCCCAAAATCGGCCTGCCCTACAGCATCATGGGCAGAACCACCGAGAATCCGATCCACATAATTATGGTCAGCGGAATACCCACACGCAGAAAGTCCCCGAATTTGTAACCGCCGGCCGTCATGACGAGCAGGTTCGTCTGGTAACCATACGGCGTGGCGAAACTCATGTTGGCACCGAACAGAACCGCAAGAATAAACGGCTCCACGCTCACGCCCAGTTGCGTGGCAATACTAACGGCAATGGGCGTGCCGATGGCCGCCGCCGCATTGTTCGAGACTATGTTGGTCATGATCGTCATGAGCAACAGGAAGGCACTCAAAATCATGGGAATCGGCAATGCCGACGTAAGGGTCACAAAGGACACAGCGATGTAGTCCGCCATGCCGGTACCCACCAACGCCTTGCCCAGCGCGAGTGCCGTAACAATGATCATGACGACAGGAATCGATAGCGACGTCGCCGCGTCCCGCCATGTGAGACAACCCGTGGCGATCATCAGGCCAAGACCAACCAGTGCGCTGACCGAGATTGGCATGATGCCCAGCGCGGCCGCGAGCACCACGAAGCCCATGACGGCGAGCGCCCGTTTCGCGCGATGCGTGTGCGGCAGGTCAGTTGTGCCGTCAAGTACCAGCATCGAGCCGCTGTCTTTCAGCTGCGCGATCGCCTCACGAGTACCCTGCACCAGCAGCACATCACCGGCGCGCAGGCGAATCAGGTTGAGGTCACCGGTTACCTGCGAGCTTGGCGCCCTGGCGCGATGCAGTGCCAGCGGCAGCAGGCCGTAGCTGTTGGTAAAACGCGCGGCAGCGAGACTGCGCAAGTGCAACGGTGACCCGCGCGTGATTACGACTTCGGCGAGCTGTTGCCCGGCGTCCTGCAACGGCGTGTCATCGTCAACCGGGTGCTCGCTATCCGTCAGGTTGAAGAGCGTCGTGCCAAGCAGGCTCTCGTAGTGCTTGAGGTTCTCGGGTGAATCCTTGACGAACAGGCGATCGCCCGGCTGGAGAATAACCGAAGGTAGTTTCGCCAGGAACAGGGTCTCTGTCCGCTGGATCTTGTCGATGCGCAAATTGCCGTCGGCCTTTGCCAGGACTTCTGACAGCGATTTGCCATCGGCAAAGCCACCTTCCTTGACGTGCAGTTGCGCGCTGAAAATACGCGGCGTCGTATCAGCCATCGGCGGCGTACGATCGGGCAGCAGTCGCGGCGCGACCAGCCAGAGAAACAGGATGCCGAGCCCCCCAACCGCTGCCGCCGGCAGGACCCAGTCGAACATCGAGAATTCGAATACGCCCATATCGTGCGCAATACCCACGACGAGCAGGTTCGTTGAGGTGCCGATCGTTGTCGACATGCCACCGATAATCGTCGCGAGCCCCATTGGCATCATGACGCCCGAAACCGGGAACTTGGAACGCAGCGAAGCGCCGACGAGGATAGGCATCAGCAACACGACGATAGGCGTGTTGTTCATGAAAGCGCTGAGAATCGCCCCTGCGACGAGCGTGGACACCATCGCCAACACCGGCCTCGACGACCATGCGCGGCCGACGATATTGGCGAGTGGCTGTAGCGCACCCGTGGTTTCCAGCGCTTTACCCACCATCATCAATGCACAAATGGCTACCAGCGCCTCATTGCCGAAGCCTGCAAAAAAGTCGATCGGGCCGACAGCAACTTCGCCATCTTTGACATAGGGAAACAGTGAGAACCCTGCTGTCAGGACAATCAATATCGCCAGCGAAGACGACTCCAACGGAATGCGATCTCGCGTAAACAAGAACAACGCGAGGACCGTCAGGGCGAGTACCGCGATACCGTGGACGTCGGGTGTTATGGGTTGCAAAGCATCCCCTTACTGCTCCGCTCAAGGACGGTAGACCGTATCGTAGTTCACACCTGTTTCGCAATCGCGGACCTTTCGCCGGAACGCCGCAGAATCGCGTTGACCCGCTCAAAGAAGCCTTTGAATTCTTTGACGTTCCAGTGCGAAATATCCACTTCCCTGCGAAACGAAACCGAATTTGCGCACGTCAGTATCGGCAGCAGGTTGGTGTACCGAAAGTCGGCCGGCTCGTGCCGCGGAAAAACATCCCACGCAGAAAGGGCCAACAGATTGCGATGCCTGACAGCATTCTCACCAACGGCGCGGCACCAGCGGGCGCTCATCTCTTCACCATGTTGCCGAACACGTGCACCGGAAATATCCAATGCCGGGCAGTGCCCGTGGGTGGCGGCGATAGAGCGCGACGCAGCAATCAGCGTCGCAGCGACGTGTTCTACGAGATCCTGCACCTTACGTAGGGCGGCCAGTGAGTCCGGTGCCACCTGGCCACTTGCCACTACGTCACCCCAGCCTCGTACCAGGATGGCGAGGCGCCGATTGGCATGGCTGTCGAGCTGCTGCCCGACAACCGGCCAACGAGCCTCGTCATGACCGCGCTCGCCTGCTGTGACCGCGGCGCGCAACGCCCGGTCCAGTCGCGGCCGCTCTACGGCGCCGTCCCGGCCAAGGTACTGACTGAGATCGATTTCCAGCGGTACCCAGGCGGAATTGTCCGGAACCGGTGTCAATGTTGAGACCAGGACGCCGCTCGCCGCTTCGCTTGGCAACAGCGGACACGGTGACGACACCGCCGCAGGCAGCAGGGCGCCAACTGGTGCAAGGTCGCGCATCGCCCACACGTGCTGCCAGACCAGCGCCGAGTGCTGCGGAGAGACCTCCTTGTCCGGGTCCACAACAAAGAACATGTGACATATTCTCCCGGGCCGACCGCAAAAGGACCGCATTCGATTGTGGCCGGGACATGCAATTTTGGCCTCACCACAGGGTGGTACCTGTCGCTGCACAGGTGTACCTTTGCACGTTCGTACAAAAAGGATCCCAACATGCCGTCTTTTGATGTAGTCAGCGACTTCGATGCACATGAGGCTCGCAACGGCGTCGACCAGGCAAATCGTGAGGTAACGACGCGCTTTGACTTCAAAGGCACGGGCTCAAAATATGAGCTCGACGATACCGTGATCGCGTTGACCACGCAGTCGGACTTTCAGCTCAAACAGATGATGGACATCCTCCACCAGAAACTTGCGAAACGTGGCATCGACATCGGCTGCCTCGATGAGCAGGAGCCGGAATTCTCAGGTAGCGAGGCGCGCCAGAAAGTCATCATGCGACGCGGCATCGATACGGATCGCGCGCGCAAGCTGGTCAAGCAGATAAAGGCAGCAAAACTCAAAGTACAGGCCGCCATCCAGGGTGACAAGCTGCGTGTCAGCGGCAAGAAGCGTGACGATCTGCAGAGCGTTATTGCCCTCCTGAAGAAAAGCGATATCGGCCTGCCACTGCAGTACGAGAATTTTCGGGATTAGGACGAAGCGCAAGCTCGACAAAATAATAATGAGTACCGGAGTTTATAAATCGCCGCGCCGCCAGGACATCACGTTCGAGGAGAAAGATCAGTCCCTGCGCGATGATGTGCGCACGCTTGGTGCCATGGTCGGCGATCTTATCCGTGAGCAAAACGGCCCTGAACTCTATGAGCTGGTCGAAACTGCACGCCTGCGGGCAATTCGCCGCCGCGAAGGCAACGAGAAACCCGGGGAGGAACTCTCGGCACTCGTAGGGGAGCTCGACCCCGAAACCGCATCACAGCTGATCCGGGGTTTTTCGACCTATTTCCAGATGGTCAACACGGCCGAAAAAGTCCACCGTATTCGACGTCGCCGCGACTACCTTCGGGATGTCAGAATTTACCAGCCTGGTGGCCTCGAAGACTCGCTGATCAAGCTTAAGGCATCCGGCAAGACGATCGAGGATGTGCAGGCGCTGCTCAACTCAATGTCGATCGAACCCGTTTTCACGGCGCACCCAACCGAGTCCACGCGTCGAACGATGTTGCGTAAAGAGCAGAACATCGTCAAACACCTGGTCGACTTGTTGAACCCGACCATGACGCCGCAGGAAACAAACGCCGCGCTGCAAAACATTCGGCTGCTCGCCACGACCGGATGGCAAACCGCCGAGCACTCGGCCGAAGGCATGACCGTCGCCGACGAGCTAGAGCATGTCCTGTTCTTCATCACCGACGTTCTTTACCGCGCGATGCCGCCGTTTTACGAGGACATTCGTTCGGCCGTTGACCGAATCTACGGCGAAGAAGCGAAGCGCCTCGAAATACCCAATATCGTGAACTTCGGTTCCTGGGTCGGCGGCGACATGGATGGCAATCCGAATGTCAATGCCAAGACGATCCGCGCGACGCTGGCGCGACAACGCTCGCTGATTCTCGATCTTTACTTCAAGGAATGTGCCGCGATTTCTGCGAAGCTCAGCCAGTCCGAAGATCGCGCTGAATTCGGCGAGGGAATGCTCGACAAAATTGAGGAATATCGCGGCATCTTCCCGAACGCGTATCACGCCGTGCCGGCACGACACCGTGAAATGCCGTATCGCGTATTCATGCGACTCGTGCAGGCGCGCCTGCAATCAACCTATGACGACGACATCTATCCGTACGAAAAAGTTGAACAGCTGGTCGCCGACATAGAGCTCGTGGCCGAGAGCCTCGCGTTCAACAAGGGCCGTCACGCAGGGCTGTTTCTCGTGCAACGCCTGCTGCGCCGCATTCATACCTTCGGTTTCCACATGGTGACGCTCGACGTTCGCCAGGACGCCGAGGTGCATCGCAAAGTTGTTGGTGAATGCCTCGAAGATGATGAATGGCTGGAGCGGTCGCCCGAGGAGCGCGCCGAGCGCATTATTGAGGCAATCAACACGCGCGAAAACGCCCCGATGAACCTGAGCACGCAGGCGCGCAAAACCATTGCCGTGTTCCAGGCCATCGCTTTTTGCCGACGCAAGTATGGCAAACGTGCGATTGGCCCGTTTATCGTGAGCATGACCGAAGGAGCCGACGACATTCTGTCGGTGCTGTTGCTTGCTCAATGGGGTGAGCTCCACAATCGTCGCGGGGAAGTGCCGCTCGACGTCGCCCCCTTGCTCGAAACCGTGGATGACCTGCACGCCGGACCCGACATTCTCAATGCATTGCTAAGCACCGACCTGTACCGCGACCACCTGAAGCGGCGCAAGAATCGGCAGACGATCATGATCGGCTACTCTGACAGCAATAAGGACGGTGGCCTCGCCTCGTCTCGCTGGGCAATCCAGAACGCCCAGGAAATGCTCGTCAAAGCCATGTCATCCGAGGAAATCGAGCTGACCCTGTTTCACGGCCGGGGCGGCACCGTCAGCCGAGGCGGAAGCAAGACCCACGTCAGCGTACTCGGCGCGCCGCCGGGCACAGTGAACGGACGCCTGCGCGTTACTGAGCAAGGCGAGATCATCAACGAAAAATACGGCCTGCGCGGCATCGCACTGCGTACGCTCGAGCAAATTACGGGCTCCGTGGCGCTCGCGACAGCCATGCCGCGGCACCGTGGCAATGACATGCCCGAGTGGCATGAGATCATGGACGACATCGCGGCCGAAAGCCGCAAGGCCTATCGCAAGCTGGTTTACGATACGCCTGAGTTCTACGAGTACTTCAAGAAGGCAACGCCGCTGGACGTAATCCAGCGCATGCGTATCGGGTCACGCCCGGCATCGCGGCGTTCACAGTCCAGTATCGACGACCTGCGTGCAATCCCCTGGGTCTTTTCCTGGACGCAGGCCCGCTTCACGCTGCCAGGCTGGTACGGCCTCGGTACCGGGCTCAGCAAAGCCATCGAGAAACACGGTGAGGAAGCATTCCGCGACATGTTCCGCGAGTGGTTCTTCCTGCGCTCCCTTGTCGCCGACGCCGAGATGGTCCTGGCCAAGTCCGACCTGGGCATCGCCGAGCTCTACTCACAGCTTGCTGGCGAAGAGCTGCACGACAAGTTCTTCCCGGACATTCAGGCGGAGTTCCGGCTCACCCGCGACCTTATCCTGAACTACTCCGACCACGAGTCGATTCTCGAGGGCGACGTGACGCTGCAACGCGCGATCATGTTGCGTAACCCGTACGTCGATCCAATAAGTCTCATGCAGGTCGATCTTCTCTCTCGCTGGCGCGCCTCTGGCCACGAAGACGGTGAGGTGTTCGACGCGCTGCTCGCGACGGTCAACGGCATTGCCCACGGCCTGCAAAACACCGGCTAGACAAATACATCCAGAAGGCGGCGACCTATGACATTGATCAGCCCCGATAACGATTTCGCGCTGATGGCGGCACTGTTTGTCATCGCCGGTGGAGCGTTCCTCGCCGAGAAGACGCGTATCGGTTCTCACCTGACCGGCGCGGTCATTGCGATCCTCGCGGCCATCGCGGCAGCCAACCTGCGAATAATCCCGCACGCAGCGCCGGCTTTCGATTTTGTGTTCGGCTACTTCGTGCCGGTACTTATCCCGCTGTTCCTGTTCAAAGCCAATCTCCGGCACATGCTGTTCGAAACCACGCGTATGACCGGCGCTTTCCTGATCGCAAGTGTGGGAACCGTCGTCGGCGTACTGATTGCTGTCAGTTTGCTGGACCTGAGCTCGCTTGCCCCGGCCGCCGATATCGATCCGGCATTGCGCGAGGCCGGTATCGCGGGGTTATTCGCATCGACCTATATCGGTGGGTCCGTTAACTACGCGGCCCTGGGAGAGATTACCGGCTTGAGCAGTGATGCCTCGTTCTTCTCGGCCGCCACCGCGACGGACAATCTGTTCAGCGCCGTATTCCTTAGTGTGCTCGCACTGCTACCCGGGCTGAACTGGCTCGCAAAACACTTTACCCGGCATGAGCACGGTGAAGAATCTGCGAAGACTGATGATGGCGAGCGCATTAGTGCGGCCAGCCTGACGCTTGCCCTCGCCGTAGCGATTACTTTCGTGGCGGTCGGTGACGCCATTACCGCGGCTATCGGCATGCCGAGCCTGCGCTACGCCATCATCACCGGTCTCGCCC
>Ga0316201_10004753_pt1 | contig 10320 bp, 9 predicted proteins | sample CS6wburrow_MG_FD_204516 | JGI IMG/M metagenome (GOLD analysis project Ga0316201, IMG submission 204516) | Coastal sediment microbial communities from Delaware Bay, Delaware, United States - CS-6 worm burrow | ecosystem: Environmental > Aquatic > Marine > Coastal > Sediment | place: USA: Delaware... | reverse complement strand
CTGGCTTCGGTTCCGGGATCGCCATAGGCAGTGATCATGAACACCGGCAGGGCGGGCCAGCGCTTTTTTACTTCATCCAAAAGGTCCATCCCATTCATTCCCGGCATATTGATGTCGGAAAGCACCACCAGCACTTCAGGCTGATCGGCATCAACCAGCAACTTCAGCGCCTCTTCACCCGACTGCGCAAACAGGAATTCGTATTTTTTCTTTCGCATCTCACGCCGGAAATTCTGGCGGAACAACAGCTCCGCATCAGGCTCATCGTCTACCATCAAGATTTTTGTCGTCACGTAAAACCCCCCTGAATTGGAGCCATAGTTTGTCAATCTACTGGCTAAAAATGTGTTTCCGTGGCCCGCTTTATTGGCGCAGGCTCGGCTGGCTGGTATCGTTCCTGATTCAGTTTAATTGACCCGGACAAATTTTTCTTTTTTTTTTTGCAAACCATGTTCAACTCCCACTCAATCTAAACAGTAATATTGCGGGTTTTAATGTGTGACCTTGAAGTAGCAATTGAGACCACCTATAGTCAGCCCACCAACCCAACCTGAGTAGAGGAGTCGTCGTGGAACAAATCCCCATCCTGGCGCCAGCGGCTGTGCTGGTTTTATGGTCGCTCGTGGTGCTGTTGTGGATGACCGCGACCCGCTTTCCGGCATTCGCTAAAGCCGGCCTCAAGATGAATGAGGCGGAACCTGGATCCCGTTATGTCGACGTCGAGTCAATGCTGCCGGCGAAAGTGAACTGGAAATCGCATAATTACACCCACCTGATGGAACAGCCGACCATTTTCTACGCTGTGGTCGCTGTCCTTGCACTGGCCGGAGCGGGTACCGGCATAAACGTAACGTTTGCCTGGGCCTATGTCGGCATCCGGGTCATTCACAGCATCTGGCAGGCAACAATAAACATCATTCCTGTCAGGGTCGCGTTGTTCACGCTTTCTACACTTTGCCTGTGGGTGCTGGCAATTAATGCGGTCAGGGTAACGTTGTTCTGAATTCCGCAGCAAGGTCATGCGCATGTGGCGCTGACTGAATCAGTAATTCCCAGAAGTACTTGGCAACGCTGCGGTCCAGCAACAGGTCAAATACCCATCCGTCCTTGCGGGTTTGGTGGAAATGAACAATCACCGCAATGTGGCCCATTTTGGTCCGGGTGCAATGTGCCCCGGATGGCACGCCCTGCAGGTAGTCCAGGCCGCCCAGCTTGCTGAGCAACCAGGGAGCTGCTTCTCCCGATAAGCGAAACAATGCAAGACCATCAGAGTTATCCCGAACCGAGCTGATTTCATCTGGCACGCCGTTAAGCGCCTGCAGGGCCAGTGCTGCCGCATCGGCGGTTTCGCTTATCAACAGCCATTCCGAGGGACGAATGCATAAAACTGCGGGATCATCGCCTGCACACTGCCCTGTCCTGCCTGGCAATTCGAGCCCGAATGTAACCGTTTCAGCTATCGGTTGCGGCAGAGTATGGAGGCGAACGACCGATACGCCACACAGTTCCCTGATGGCCAATGACGCGCTGCCGAACTCGCGCTCATCAACACCGGCCTGCTCCAAAGCCGAAAGCATGACTCTTATTTTCCGGGGTTCACTCATGCCCTATTCCCTCAACCTCTTATTTTCCGGATCAAAGAAAACAGGAGAAACCACTTTTACCGGGTATCGCTGGTCCTCATCACAAACCGTTAGAATTTCTGCCTCGTGGCTCCTGCCAGCCTTCAGCACACCCAGTGCAATGTTCCGCTCAAGATTGGGGCTGTAACAGGCCGAGGTTATCCAGCCGTCGGTTTCTGCGGGTGGCTGGCGATCCCGGCCGATCAGCAAGTGCCCGCCCACCCGGATTGCCTGCTGCGGATCAATGGGCTCCAGGCCTACAAGCTGTTTGCGGTTCGGATCCAGGTTGCCTTCCCGGTAAAGAGAACGCCTGCCGATAAAATCTGTCTGCTTGGCGCGGGCGATGCGGCCCCAGCCTACGTCGTCCGGCGTTGAAGAGCCGTCCGTATCCGAGCCCACATGCAGGTAGCCTTTTTCAGTACGCAGTAGCATCAGTGCCTCGATCCCATAGGGCGTAATACCGAAAGGTTTACCGGCTTCGAGAATCGATTCAAGGAAGCCCGCGCCCTGGCGGGCCGGCACATAAACTTCGAAGCTGGATTCACCGCTGAAACTCACTCGCAAAATGCGGGCATCGAGCCCAGCCACATTCCCCACAGCAGCCGACATGTGAGGCAGGGCCTCTGCAGATATGTCTATCCCGGTTCCAACAGCGGTTATGACTTCACGGGCACTTGGGCCGGCGATGGTGAAACAGGCCCACTGCGAGGTCATGTCATCGACCAGGACCTGTAGATCGGGCCAGTCACATTGCAGCAATTCCTCCATCATGGCTCCAATCCGGCCTACCCCGCCCGAGGTGGTATGAACTGCAAAATGCCGGTCACCCAGCCGGGCAAAAACTCCATCGTCGATGATGACGCCGTTTTCATTCAGCATCAGGCCATAGCGTATCCGGCCCACTTCCAGGCTCAGGACGTTGTTGATATAAATCCGGTTGAGGAATTCGGCGGCGTCAGGTCCTTGCACCTCGAGCTTACCGATAGGGGAGTTATCGAACACACCCACAGAAGTTCTTACCGCGACCGCTTCACGATGAATGGCGGAAGGTCTGGATTCTCCGGCGACCAGGTAACAGTCCGGCCGCTGCCAGCTATAGTCCTCGAAGCAGGCATTCAGCTTTTCGTGCACAGAATGGGCGGGTAAGTGTCGTCGAGCCGCATAGAACTCGCCGATGTTGCGGCCGGCGATCGCGCCAAGGGTAACCGGTGTGTAGGGCGGCCTGAACGTGGTTGTTCCCACTTCGCCGGTTTCCTTCCCGGTTAAAGCAGCGAGTACGATGAATGCATTCAGGTTGCCGGTTTTGCCCTGGTCTACCGACATCCCGGTAGTGGTGTATCGCTTGAAATGTTCGACAGAGACAAAACCTTCCCGCACGGCTAACTCGGCATCACCCAGCGTCACGTCATGCGCCAGGTCAATCCATTGCCGTTGCTGACTGCTGGCCAGCTTCGCCGGACTGACCGCTGATGATTCCACGATCGCCTGCGTTACAAGCGGTTCCGGCAGAGGCTCTGCCGCACGCCCCAGGGATTCACAGATTTCGAACGTAACGCGTTTGACGTGAGAGAAGACCTCCTCGAGTCCGGGCACGCCGTTGGCTGATCCGGCGACAGAAATGCCCGCAGGCAAACGGTCTGGCAGGAAACTCTGCGATTGTTCGTCGAAGCGCAAGGACCCACGGGCATGAGCCAGAAGATGAACCCTCGGCGCCCAGCCGCCTGAAACAGCCAGCAAGTCACAGTCCCGGCGTCCCAGGTCGTTTCCATCGAGGTCCTCAAGATGGAGGGACCGCAGTCCGCTACTGCCACGGGTATCCCGTATCCGTGCGCCGTTCAACAGGCAGGTCCCAAGGTCCGTCAGCCTTTGCCTGAGTGATTCACTCACTTGAGAACGAACATCGACCACTGCGCTGACGGTAATGTGCCGGCCGGCCAGGTCAAAAACGGTCTGGTAGGCACTGTCATTATTGGTGGCGACGACCACCGATTCACCCGGCTTGACGGCATAGCGGTTAACGTATTGGCGCACAGCACCCGCCAGCATGATGCCCGGGCGATCATTGTTCGGGAAGATCAGGCCCTGCTCTATGGCGCCCGTTGCCAGCAGGATATGCCGGGGCCGCACGGTCCAGAAACACTCACGCCAGGCCGTGCCGTTACCGGTCTGTAAAAGAGTGGTGACGTTGTGGTCATAAATGCCTGTGACCGTAGTGCGCGGCAGCAGCATCACGTTGGACATTGCCTCCAGTCCCGCTATCGAAGTTCGGGCCCATTGATAGCCCGGGCTGTCGTTCAGTTCATATTGTTCAGCGATCAGCGAGCCGCCAAATTCTGAGGCCTGGTCCGCGAGTATCACGCGCAGACCAGCGCCGCCCGCCATCCGGGCAGCAGCGAGTCCTGCGGGTCCTCCCCCGCAAATAAGCAGGTCACAGTGCACATTAACCTGTTCGTAATGATCCGGGTCAGGGCCGGTCAAAGGGCGTCCCAGGCCGGCTGATTTCCGGATCATGCCTTCCCAGGTACGCCAACTGGGCCATTTGAAGGTCTTGTTGTAAAAGCCGGCTGGCCACAGAGCATGTGTAAAATCGATAATCCTGCCTGCATCAAAGCGAACTGAAGGCCAGCAGTTCTGGCTGTTTGCTACCAGTCCTTCGCTTAACGGAACCATGGGAGCGCGGCAAGTGGGCACCCGCCCATCCCCTTCGCCGGTTTCAACCAGTGCACAGGGCTCTTCCTCACCGGCTGTGAATATGCCTCGCGGTCGATGGTATTTGAAACTGCGGGCCAGCACTTTTACCCCATTCGCCAGCAGGGCTGAAGCCAGCGTATCGCCCTCATAACCCGAGTAGCTTCGTCCGTTAAACCGGAAATCCAGAGAATTTTCCCGGTTAATCAAGCCACCATCTGTAAACCGCATACTGTTTTTACCAGGCTTATCCATCAGCCTGGCCTGTTTCCAACACACGAATGATTTCATGCGTCACCGTATCGCGCTCCACCTTGAACCACTGGCGGCAGCCAAAAATATGCACCCAGCGTTCAAGGTGAAGGCCTTTGACGTTATCGCGATAAAAAAGATAGTCCGCCCATTCAGCATCAGTAGCCTGTTCCGGGTTTTCCGGCCGACGAACGCAGGCTTCGCCCCCAAACCGGAATTCGTCCTGGTCGCGCAACCCGCAATATGGGCAGGTAATTCTCAGCATCTAAATAACCTTTTGGGAAACCCGAGTTTCATCAATGAGCCACTCCCGAAGCCGCTCCTTCATCAATCAATCGCCCCGTCTCGAAACGGTTCAGTTGAAACGGCTTAATTAAATCATGCAACTGATCGTTTGCAATCGTGTAAGCCAGTGTCTCGCCTCCCGCGGGGATCGCTTTATATCCACCTGTGCCCCAGCCAGTTGAAACATACAGGTTTTCGACCGGTGTTTTACCTACGATGGGGCTGACATCGTAAGCCATGTCGCACACTCCCGCCCAGTGCCGCATCAGTCGCAAACGGCTGAATAAGGGTAGAAGTTCCAGCAATGCGGCGAAGGTGTCATGGTGGACATTGAGACTGCCGCGTTGGGCATAGGAGTTATAAAGGTCTGCTGAGCCGCCGACGATAATTTCACCGCGGTCAGACTGGCTGACATAGCAGTGAATATGCGCTGACATCAGGCACGTGTCGAATATCGGCCTGACCGGCTCGGTCACCATCGCCTGCAGTGGGATGCTCGTAATCGGCAGGCGCAGTCCCGCCATAGCCGCCAACTGGCTGGTATTACCGGCGACGCAAAGGGCAAATTTATTTGCGCTTATTGTGCCCTGAGTCGTTTCGACTGCGATGATCCTGCTGGCCGAACTTTGCATGCCGGTCACCTCGCATTGCTGGATGATATCCACGCCAGCGGCTGATGCCTGGCGCGCATAACCCCAAGCTACGGCGTCATGACGTGAAACACCGCCGCGGTTCTGTATGAAACCGCCAACGATAGGAAAGCGGCAATCCAGGTTGATATAAGGGGCGCGTTTCTTTATTTCCTGGCGGCTCAGTATTTCCGAATCAATGCCGTTCATCTGTATCGCATTGGCCCAGCGGCGATAGGTTTCCATCTCGTGCTGGCTGTTACAGACCGAGAGAATACCGCGTTGGCTGAACATCACGTTGAAATTGATTTCCTGCGCCAGATTTTCGAATAGCTTTAATGAATGTTCGTAAAACGCGCCGCTTTGCGGGTAAAAGTAGTTGGATCGGCTTACCTCGGTATTCCGGCCGCTGTTGCCGCCGCCAAGATAGCTTTTTTCAAGCACAGCAATGTTCTTGATACCCTGGTATTTTGCCAGGTAGTACGCCGTCGCAAGGCCATGGCCCCCGGCCCCGATAATCACAACATCGTAATGACTTTTCGGCTCCGGATCCCGCCATGCGCGCGCCCAGTTCCGATGACCGGAGAATGTGTTGCGCAGAATGGAAAAGGCCGAATAATTGGTCATTAATTCAAAAAATACTGCTTCGTTCAGGCTGGAACATGGTATTAAAGTATCATCAACCGGTAAGGATAATGTACAGCCGCATGTATCAGGCAAATCCCATCAATATCCGTCTTATCGATCATGTCGTCGTTCGAGTCAATGATCTCGAAAAAATGACGGCTTTTTATTGTGAAGTGCTCGGCTGCCGCTTGGAGCGCGGTCCGGATACTATCGGGCTGGCACAGCTGAGAGCAGGCCAATCCCTGATTGACCTGGTCGATGTCAACGGCCCGCTTGGCCGGCAGGCAGGTAATGAGCCTGACAGAAACGCACCGAACATGGATCATTTTTGCCTGCAACTGGAGCCCTGGGATGCTGATTCAATCCTGGCTCACCTGGAAAATCACAACGTTGAAATGGGCGAAATTGAATCACGCTACGGAGCCACGGGCCGCGGTCCGTCGATTTATATCAGGGATCCGGAGGGCAACACAGTTGAACTGAAAGGCCCTGCCGGCGAAACCACCTAAACCTGCCCGTAAAAGCCCACCTTCCTGACCTAGTTGATCCAGGTCACATTCTCTGCCTTTTCTGGGTTGAGAATGATTCTCATTTACATTAAAGTTCACCCCATTGAACATTCGCAATCAATTCATCCGGGAGTCAACCACATGCAGCTCACCAACAAACCTTCAGCAGTATGCTGTGCAGTTATCCTGGTTTGTTTACTTGCCAGTTCACCGATTCAGGCTCAAGACAGCAATGCTGAACTGCTGGCAAAGCTGGAATCGCTACAGCAGCAAATAGACGAGTTGAAGCAGCAACTCGCGCAAACACAGACACAGACAGTCGAAACAGATGCCAAGGTAGAGGCTGTCGCAGAGGCCATTGAGACGACCCCCACTCAGGTAACCGAGGCCCGGCGCACCACCATCGGCGGATACGGAGAACTCCACTACAACAATCTATCTGCGGAAGACCCGTCACGTGATGTTGAAATGATTGATTTTCATCGCTTCGTGCTCTTTTTCGGGCATGAGTTCAATGACAAGACACGCTTTTACTCGGAGGTGGAACTGGAGCACTCTTTTGTCGCCGACAGCGGCGGTGACACGCCCGGTGAAGTTGAACTGGAGCAGGCGTTTGTTGAATTTGATCTGAAACCGGGGCTTTTCGCGAAGGCTGGCTTGTTTCTTCTTCCGGTTGGCATACTCAATGAAACCCACGAGCCGACCACGTTCTACGGCGTGGAACGTAATGATGTGGAGAGCATCATCGTCCCCAGCACCTGGTGGGAAGCCGGCGCGGGGCTGAACGGTAAGATCGGTTCGGACTGGAACTGGGATTTGGCCCTGACCTCCGGATTGAATATGCCGACAACCGGCAGCAATGCGTTCAGGGTTCGCAGCGGCCGCCAGAAAGTGGCCGAGGCCATTGCTTCCGATGGCGCCATTACCGGACGCCTGCGTTATCTGGGAATAGCAGGATTACAGGCAGCCTTATCAGTCCAGTATCAATTTGATCCCTCCCAGGTGAAAAATGACGGGCTGGATGACGGCACGCTGGTGGAAGCGCACATAGACTATCGGCGCGGTGGATTCGGGCTGCGCGCGCTTTACGCCCGGTGGGATTTTTCCGGCGATGCGGTTGAGGCCGCCGGCGCAGACAGGCAAACCGGCTGGTATATAGAGCCTAGCTACCGCCTGAACAACTGGATTGGCTTCTATACCCGCTACGAGCAGGTCGACGCCGCGCGCAAGCAGGATCAGTTCGACCAATGGGAAGTGGGATTGAATTGGTGGCCGGCTGAAAATGTCGTCATCAAATTCGACTATCGCGACCGCAGTCATGACCTGGCCAGCGAGTCCGGCCGGGACTTTACCGGTTTCGACCTGGGCCTTGGTTACAATTTTTGAAAGATGCCTATGGCCTGGAAAAACTCTATTGGAGCATCACTATTGGTCTTATTGCTGCCAGCCATTGCGCTGGCAGCAACCGTTTATGAAACCCAGCCGCAGTTCCTCGATCGCGCGTTCGGTGGATCACCGCCGGCGCCCGGTATTGTCTGGCTCAGCGGCGACCGGAAATCGACGGTCCGGGAAATTCTGGAACACGACTACCCCGCCCTGCGCTTGCGCTACTGGTGTGCAGACGAACGTTCGGCCTGGACGCTGGAAGAAGTCGGTAAAGACCTGCCGATTACCGTTGGGGTGGTTGTTGAACGAAACTACATTGACAGCATACGGGTGCTCACATACCGGGAAAACCGCGGCGGTGAAGTCGCGACACCGGCTTTTACCGATCAGTTTAACGGCATCGAGTTAACACCAGACGGGGCTCTGAACAAACAAATTGATGGGATTACCGGGGCAACCTTGTCAGTTCGGGCGTTAAGCCGCCTGGCGACTCTGGCGCTTTATTTACATACCGACGTTGGCTGCGACAATGACGCGTAAAAAAAATCGCATATCTGATACTCGCCGCTGGCACCGGTCAGTGGGAGCAGGCTCTGCGGTGTTCGTTATTTTCATGGTGTTCAGCGGACTGGCTATCAACCACGCAAACAGCCTGGGGCTCGACCGGAGCCATGTCTCCCAATCCTTCCTGCTTGACTGGTATGGGCTTAGCGAACCGGAATCGATAAAGAGCTTTGCCATCGAAGAAAACTGGCTGAGTTTTGCGGGCTCACAGGTTTACCTCGATGGTCAGCAGGTAGCGACACTGTCAGGCGGAGTTGGCGCAGTTTTCAATGAAGACATGCTGATTGCAGCTGGCAGGGACGAATTATTATTGCTCGATCGTGAAGGAGGCTTGATCGAAAGGCTTCCATGGGAGCAGCCGGAGTCGGTCGCGATCGAGTCGATTGGATTGCTTGGAGACGGCAGTGTTTCGATCAAATCCGGTGACCGGTTATGGCTGGCGGATGCTCAGCTATTGCAGTGGCATTCAGTCGGCAGCGCAAAAGCAAACCCAACATGGTCCGTGCCAACAAGCGCTCCCGGCGCCATACACCTTGCCATCACACAGCAATATCGAGGCACCGGATTGAGCCTGGAACGGTTGTTGCTGGACCTTCATAGCGGCCGTTTTTTCGGTTCAGCCGGCGTACTGGTTTACGACGTGCTGGCACTGGCCATCGGTTTCCTGGCCATCAGCGGCCTGATTTTGTGGATCCGGGGCCGGCGCAACGGAACGAACAGACTTTCCAAACGCTAGCAACGGACTGAAATATACAAGGTCCGGGATTATTGGTTACCTGTGCCTGATACCGGAATCGCGAACAGCTTTTGCAGCGGCAGCGAATCAATTGGCGTGTGGCCCCATGCCGACACTGAAAATTCAGATGGTGCGTAGCTGAAGATGGCGTGATCCGGATCTGAAAAATCGAAGCGGGCGGTTCCGCCACTTTCCCGGACCACGCTGTCCGGGTCGAACTCTCCGTAATCCATTCCATAAGGTGACACGAATTCAAGCTCCAGCGTGTTTTCGGTTTGCACACCCTGACCGACGAGGAAAATGGGATTGCCCAAAGTGTCATAGGTATACCAGTAGACTACGGCCATGGGTGATCCGTCCGCCGCCTTGCCAAACTCCATGGAAAATCCGTGGCCGCTCTGCTCGGAGTTGTACCAGGAACCGGAATATTCCTGACCTACCGCAGGTTCTTCCTGGACCGCAGAGCCGCCCAGTTCGGTATGGCCATTGTCGTAAATCCGGACATAGTCGATGAGCATTTCAGCCGGCATGGCGGCCGTAATCTGGTCGCTGCTCAGTATTCCCGGATAAGTACCGCCAACCGCCATATTAAGGATCATGAAATGCGGTTGATGAAACTCGCTGCAGTCGGTGCAGGAACCTGGCTCAATATTGAAAGCCCATATCCGTTCACCGTCCAGATACGTGGTGATCAGTCTCGGGGTCCAGTTCATGCTGAAGATATGAAATCCGTCGTCAAGGCGGGTCGGGGAATTGAGAGTCTCACCATAGTAGACGTGGTTTCCATTGTCTTCCCAATGCGCTGTAGAACCGACATACTGGTTAACAATACCAGCAGAAATGGCCGCGGAATTCCCCATTTCCATGACGTCCAGCTCTCCACAGAAGGGCCAGCCAACCTGGCTGAAATCATTCCCCAACGTCCAGAATGCAGGCCACAATCCATCGGCCAGATCAGGAATCTTGATGCGCGCTTCGATCCTGCCGTACTTGAAAGTGAGCTTGTCTTCCGTCCTGACCCG
>Ga0316201_10004752_pt1 | contig 10320 bp, 11 predicted proteins | sample CS6wburrow_MG_FD_204516 | JGI IMG/M metagenome (GOLD analysis project Ga0316201, IMG submission 204516) | Coastal sediment microbial communities from Delaware Bay, Delaware, United States - CS-6 worm burrow | ecosystem: Environmental > Aquatic > Marine > Coastal > Sediment | place: USA... | reverse complement strand
CGGAGACCACGCGCTGAACAGGATCCGCCTCGGCATCGCCGCCTTCCTTGAGACGGAACAGGCCGTCTTCGCCCTTCTCCATCTGCTCGAACTGGGGAGCGACCAGCTTGATACGGTCGATCACTGCGAGTTCGTCGGTGGCCGCCCCAAGCGGCCTGATCGACACGGTACCGTCCACGCCGACGCTGATTTTCTCGAACGGCGGTACCGCGATCGGCCCGCCGTTGCCCATCACCGGCAAGTCATTGCCGGTAACCAGCAGGCCGTTCTCGTCGACTCGCAGGTCACCGCGCCGACTGAAGGCCTCGCCGCCATCGGCCGCCTGCACGGCCAACCAGCCGCCTTCCTGAACGGCAATGTCGAGATCGCGTCCGGTGTACTGGATACTGCCATGGTCGAAGTCGGTGCCCGGGCGTTCGTCCATCGCGTAGACACGCGTCGGGTGGCCGCTGCCGAATACCGGCATGCTGCGGAACTGGTTCAGGTCGGACAGAAAGCCCGTGGTGTTTGCATTGGCGAGGTTGTTGGTGGCATTGCCCTGGGCAATCAGGGTTTCCTTCGCACCACTCATCGCCACGTACAGCATCTTGTCCACGGGGTTTCTCCTTACACAAAGACCGGAGGGCCGGCCGAGAGGGGCGAGACAGTGGTTTGGCTACCCTGCCTCGCGCATCTCACCCGGCGCACCGGATTAACGGATGTTGATGACCGTCTGGGTGACCGCATCGGCAGTCGATATCACTTCGGCGTTTGCCTGGAAGTTGCGCTGCGCCGTGATCAGGTTGACCAGCTGTGCGGCGATATCGACGTTGGATGCCTCCAGGGCACCGGACTGGATCTGACCGAAGCTCGAGGTACCGGCCTCGCCCAGCTGCGGTGTGCCCGATGAAAAGCTTTCGACCCAGTTGGTATCGCCGACCTGGCGCAGACCCTGCTGGTTGTTGAACTTGGCCAGGGCCACCTTGCCCAGCGCCGACGACTGACCGTTGGTGTAACGTGCGAACACGACACCTTCTGCATCGATGTCGACGCCAGCAAGACGCCCCGAGGTGTAGCCATTCTGGGTCAGGTTGTTGACCGCGAACGCCGAGCCGTACTGGGTGGTGCCGCTCAGATCGAGATTCAGCGTGATGTTCGCGGCGCCGTTACCCGGATTGTAGGCAATCGTGCTGGCCGACGTGGTCGCGGCCGCGTCGATGGTGCTCAAGGCACCGGCCGAATCGAAACCGAGCACGAACGGCGTACCGGATGGCTGACCGGCCGGCGGCACGCTGTTGCCGTCGATATACAGGTGCTGGTCCCAGGTATTCGCCGCTGACTTACGGAAGTAGACCGTTGTCGTATGGGCGTTGCCCAACGAGTCGTACACGGTCGTCGAGGTCGAGCTGTTGTAGCTCGCCGGGTTGGCCGGGTTGAAGACCGCGGTCGGCGTCGACTGAGACGAGTTCAGGTTGATCGCCGCCGTCAGGGTCGTCGACGCGGCCGGTGCGCTCGGCGTGGTCGGCAGCTGCAGATCCTGCAACACACCGGTGTTGAACGTCGTCGTGTTGTTCACGCCGATCTGTGCTTCGTAGATCTGCAGCTTGTCGTTGGCGTGGTTGATGACGTAACCGTCACGATCGACGCTGTAGGCACCGGACCGCGTATAGGCCTGACTACCGTCGGGCGCCTCGAGCACGAAGAAGCCCTGACCGCTGATCGCCAGGTCGAGGTTGTTCGACGTGAAATCAATCGTGCCCTGGCCGAACTGTTGAGCGATGCGCGACACGCGCACGCCCTGGCCTGCCGCGTTCGAACTGGTGTCCTGGATGGCGTTTGCATAGACATCGGCAAACTCGGCGCGTGACTCCTTGAAGCCGTTGGTCGCCGAGTTGGCAATATTGTTGCCGGTTACCTCCAGGTCCGTGGAGGCTGCATTGAGACCGCTGAGGGCGATACGAAAAGGCATGATGGCGTCTCCGTTTAGTAAATCTGTTGGACGTTGTTGAATGCGATCGGGCCGAGGCCCTCGACGTTGAGCGTAAGGCCGTTGCGGCCGTTCATATTCACGCTCTCGACCCTGGCGAAGATCTTGGTCTGCATGTCGACGACCCGATCGTTCTGCAGCGCCTGGACCTGGACGTTGTAGCGTCCCGGCGGTGCAAACTCACCGGACTCGTTCATGCCGTCCCAGGCAAAGTTCAGCGCGCCCGGCGGTGACGAGCCCATCGGGATCTCGCGCACCAGCTGACCGACCGGATCGGTGATGCGCACCGTAACCTGCGGACTGCTCTGCTCGAGATCGACCTGTCCGCGCAGGCTGCCACCCGGCATCAGGTAACCGGTATCCACCGGCGCCAGTACATCACGGCCGACCAGCGAGCCGGCCTGCAAGGCCTGGTTGGACGTGATCGAGCCGGCCAGCGATTCGAAGCTCTGGTTAAGCTGCTCCAGACCGGTGACCGAGCCGAACTGGGCGATCTGGCTGAGGAACTCGCCGTTCTCCATCGGCTTGAACGGGTCCTGGTTGTTGAGCTGGGTGACCATCAGCTTCAAGAAGGTATTGAGCCCCAGTTCGTTGGCATTATTGGTGCCGCGTGACTGCTGATCCTGCGCCGCCAGCCCGAGGCTCGCGAACAGGTCTTCTTGTGCCGTAATCGTGCTCATGCCGACTACCTCCCGATGTTGATGGTGGCGGACAGCATCTGGCGTGTTGCGTTCAACACCTCGACGTTGTTCTGGTAGGCGCGTGAGGCCGAGATCATGTTCGCCATCTCCTCGACGACGTTGACGTTCGGCCGATAGATGTAGCCGTCTTCGTCAGACATGGCGTGGTTGGGCGCATACTCGCGAACCAGCGGCGCCTTGCTCTCGACCACGCCGGCCATCCTTACGCCCACCGCGGGACTGCGGACATTGGCCTGGTCGAGCATGGCCTTGAAGACCGGCTGGCGGGCGCGGTAGGTCTCCTCGAGGCTGCTCGACACGGCGTCGACGTTGGCCAGGTTGCTGGCCACGACGTTCAGACGCAGGGTCTGTGCATTCATGCCGGAACCGGCGATATCGAAAATCTTGAAACTACTCATCAGCCGTTACCCTTGATTGCCAACTTGAGCCCCTTCACGCGGCTGTCGAGAAAACGCAGGCTCGCCTGGTAGCGCATGGCGTTGGCGCTGAACTCGCTCTGCTCGCGCTCGGCCTCTACCGTGTTGCCGTCGACCGACGGCTGATGCGGGATGCGATAGCCCATCTGGGTATTCGCCACCAGACCCTTGTCGGTGCGGATGTGGGCACTGTGTGTCGACGCGAGCCGCACCGGTTGCTGCACCTCTTTGCGCAGCATGGCCTTGAAGTCGAAATCGCGCGCCTTGTAACCAGGGGTGTCGGCATTGGCCAGGTTCGAGGCGAGTACCTCGGAGCGGCGGGCACGCAACTTGATTGCCTCTTCGTGGATACCGAACATGTTGTCGAATTTCATTGGGCGGACCTGTTAACAGACGTTCTGCCAGATCATGAGCAGAACACGTGCCAAGTCATACAAACTTCGACAAAACAGTAAGTTAGGCAACTACCGAATGATCAATACAGGGACTTGCGGCAAACGCTTGCCGTTTTGGGCGGCAAACAGAAACGCGAAGGGAATAAGAATCGGCGTGTACACAGCGGTATTGCGGGCTACCGCCAACATCGCTCAACTGCGTACGCGGTATACCAGGCTGCCGGCGATGTTGTGCATTTCGAACAGGTCTTCGTTGCCACTCATTGATTCTGTCGAACCAAGCAACAGATACCCACCGGGATTCAATGTGCGGGCAATCCGCGAGACGATGTCGCGCTTGCGCGCTTGCGAAAAATAGATGAGTACGTTGCGGCAGAAGACCACGTCGAACCGGCCCAGGGAATCGAACGGCTTGAGCAGATTGAATGCGCGGAAGCTGATGCCCTTCCGGTATTGCGGCAAGACCTCGATACAACCGCCCTGATCGCGGAAGTAGCGCCGCCGTTGATCGTCGCTGAGACCACGGGCCGCAGCCACGCCGCAATAGGTCGCACCCTTCGCCTCTTCGAGCGCGGTCGGCGAGATGTCGGTGCCGACGATCTCGTAATTCATGTTGCGTGGAACCCGGCCGCTCTGCATGCCGTCCTGCAGCGAGATGGCCATCGTGTAGGCCTCCTGGCCGGTGGATGCCGCCGCCGACCAGAGACGCAGACGATTCGGCTTGCTCTCGGTGACGATGCCATCGACCAGCGCGCGGAAGTGTGCGATGTCGCGAAACCAAAAGGTTTCGTTGGTCGTCATGGCATCGACGACCGCGGCCTGCACCCGGGCATCACCGAGGCCGCCGAGCTTGGTGACCAGGTCCGCGTAGCTGCCCACCCCGAGGCTCGGCAGCAGTCGTCCGAGACGACTCGTCACCAGGTACTCTTTGCCCGCGCCCAGTCGAATCCCGATCTGACCTTCCAGAAAATCGTGAATGGCGCTGTACTCGTCCGGTGAAAGCGTGTTGATCACGTGTACTTCTGAAGGCGCAGCATGCATGGCTGATCAACCAACGCGCTGTCGCATCAACGCGACCGGCCGGCTTGTCTGCAGCAAGTAAATGGAGATCTCAGAACCCTGCACGTCTACTCTGATCCATGGTCGTGTCTGTGAAATTGACCACGTCGTGGTCGCCGGGCACCGGGCCATACCGCACTGATCGGCGCTTCTAGATTCTCGCCTTGCGCTCCTCGGCATGTTGCTGCAGGTGCTCCTGGACCATCATTGCCAGGGTATCCGGCTCCCACTTCGGCAGAAAATCATTGGCACCCACTTTTTGCACCATCGTCTTGTTGAACACGCCGCTCAGTGATGTATGCAGGATGACGTGCAGATGAGACAGCCTGGGGTGTTCGCGAATCGTCTTGGTCAACGAGTAACCGTCCATGCGCGGCATCTCGACATCAGAGATGACCAGCGCCAGCCAGTTCTCGACATCCTTGCCCTCCTCGAGCCAGCCCTTGAGTTGATCGAGGGCCTGCATGCCGTCATTGGCGGTCGTGAACTCGACCCCCAACTGCGCCAGCACACGGGTGACCTGGCCACGCGCAACACTCGAGTCGTCGGCCAGCAGTACATGTTGCGGCAGTTCTTCGTGTCGGCCGACGATCACACCATCTGAGACATCATCCTGGCCACCGACGACCTCGCTGAGCACTTTCTCGACGTCGATAATCTCAACCAGTTCCTCATCGACCTGGGTGACGGCCGTCATGTATGTCCCATCCTGGGCGCCTTTCGGCGGTGGCAGGATCTCCTCCCAGTTCATGTTCACGATCCGGTCGACCGAATCGACCAGGAACCCCTGCACCTTGCGGTTGTACTCGGTGACGATGACAAATTTTTCGCGATGATCGTCCACCGGCGAGGCGCCGATCGCGCGCGACAGGTCGAGAATAGAGATGGTCTTGCCACGCATGTTGGCGATACCCAGCACGACCGGGTGCGAGTGTGGTACCTCGGTGAGCTGCGGACACTGGATGACTTCCTGCACCTTGAATACGTTGATGCCGAAGCGCTGGCGTCCACCCAGGCGGAATAGCAGCAGTTCGAGACGGTTGTGTCCGGCCAGCTTGGTGCGCATATCGACGCCGTCAAGTATCCCTGCCATGTGGTTCTCCGCTGCGGGTTCCATATAGATAAGTTCCGTAGCGGCCCGCGAATCACAAGCTTTAACAACGCCCCGGCGCTATTACGGCATGAACCTTGCTGCCATTGGCGTATGGGAAATTTTCGACAAAAAACCGACGTTGCGGCGTATTTGCTCGCCTGCGTCGCGGTTTTCAGCAGCAGCGCTGGCTGGGCGGAATACCAGTCGCACGACAGTATCCGCGACGCGGCCCGGCAACACGCACTGGCCGAGACCCAGGCCCTGTCGGGCAATCCGCAGGTCAGTGTCGGCCGTCTCGACAGTCGCCTGAAACTCAATGCCTGTGACCAGCCGCTGCAGACCTACGATTCACCGAATGGCCTGAGCAAGGGGCGCGGCGTGGTCGGGGTGCGCTGCGACGGCGAGAAACCGTGGAAACTGTACGTGCCGGTGCGCGTCGCACTGCTCGAGAACGTGGTGGTAAGCCGGCGGCCACTGGTGCGCGGACAGACGCTGGGCGCAGGGGACGTGGTGCTCAGCGAGGTCGATACATCAAAGTTGCACAAGGCCTATTTCACGCGCGTCGAGGACGTCATCGGCCTGCGCAGCAAACGCGCGGTGGCCGGCGGCAAGACGCTGCATGCCGGGTTGCTGGCCCGCGAGAAACTCGTCAAACGCGGTTCGCTGGTTGAAATTGTTGCCAACGTCAGCGGATTGCACGTTACGATGCGCGGCAAGGCGCTGTCCGATGGCGGCCGTGGCGACCGGGTGCGGGTGAAGAACCTGAACTCGGGCCGGACGGTATCCGGCACCGTCAGCGCCCGCGGTGTGATCCGCGTGCTGGAATAGCCGCGAGCTTTCAACCCAAATACAGCCGAAATGACTAATTTCGGAATGAATTTCACCACTTACGCGTGCTGGGTAAAGTCCGTCAGAAATCGGACGATACCCAGTACAGACAACAAGCGAAGGTGTGACCCTCATGGGTATGGAAATCAATGGTAACAGTGGCCGGCCGCCGCACGAGGCCGTCGAGGCCAGCAAGTCGCAGGCGACGCCACAGGCAAACAACCAGACGCGTGGCAACGCCGGCGTCAAGCCAGGCTCGAGCAACAACGATCAGGTAAATCTGTCAAACCAGGCGGCGCAACTACAGACACTGGAAGCGGAGATCGCCAACCTGCCGGTCGTCGATACACAGCGCGTGCAGGACGTCCAGCGCACCCTGGCCACCGGTTCGTTCCAGATCGAGCCGGCACAGGTCGCCGACAAGCTGCTGAGCTTCGAGGCTGGTCTGGCCGAGGCCGGGTAGGCGTGGATCAGGCACAACTGGTCAAGGCCTTCACCGCCACCGTGCAGGCCAGCCTGCACGGCCTGCAATCACTGGAACCCGTTCTCCGACGTGAGAGCGAGGCACTGACCGGACGCGACCCCGAACTGCTCAGCCAGGCCGTGCAGGACAAACTGTTTCAGCTCAAGGCGCTCGAACCCAGCGTCAAGGCGCGCGATCGTCTGCTGGCCGCCGCCGGCCTGGACGAGGGACTCGACGGCGGCAACCGCCTGGTCGAGATGCTCGACGATGCAGATCTCGCGCGCGACTGGCAGGAACTGCGCGCACTGGCGCAGGCCGTCGCCGAACTCAACGACGTCAACGCACAACTGGCCAGTCAGGGACAGCGCGCCACGCGCACCGCGCTCGGCATCCTCACCAACCGTCCGAGCAAGGACGACACCTACACCAGCCTGCGCCGCAAGCCGGGTGCAGCCGCCAGGCATACACTCGGAAAGGTCTGAAGCCATTGCCCGCTGCACGCATCGCCCGGGCAGCGCTGCCGTGACCAGCCGGCCGCACCCTCCCCGGTCCGGTAACCATTACCGGCCAGCCCCCCAGTCGGGTTAGAATTCGCGCAGCCTGCAGCCCCTTGCACCGAACAACGCAGACCGACGATCCGCGTATCGTCGAACAGCAAGCCTGCGGCCCCGTACCAAGCCCCCGTAGCTCAGCAGGATAGAGCAACCGCCTCCTAAGCGGTAGGTCGGACGTTCGAATCGTCTCGGGGGCACCATTTTCCTGACGCGGACCGACGACCTTGGAACTCTGGCAGATCCTCCTACTCGCGCTGGTCGGTATCGCCGCCGGCTGGCTCAACGTAATGGCCGGTGGCGGCTCGCTGCTGACCGTCCCGGTGATGCTGTTCATGGGTGTCCCCGGTCCGGTCGCCAACGGCACGAACCGGATCGCGATCCTGGCGCAGAACGTCACCGCGGTGACCGCCTTCCGCCGGCACGGCTTCTCGGATTTCAGACTCAGCATGAGCCTGGCTGCCGCGGCATCGGTCGGTGCGCTCGGCGGGGCCTCGCTGGGTGTTCACCTGCAGGGCGAGTGGTTCGATCGCGTGCTGGCGCTGGTCATGATCGGGGTCATGATCCTGATGGCCACCGGCCGCGACAAGGTCAAACCCAGCGGCGGCGACGTGCAGGCAAAGAACCTTGTCGCCGGTCACCTGTTGATGGTCGGCGCAGGTTTCTGGGGCGGATTCATCCAGATCGGCGTGGGCTTCATCCTGATGCCCATCCTGCACCGCGTCATGGGGCTCGACCTGGTCAGAGTGAACATGCACAAGGTGTTCGTGGTGCTCGTCTACACCATCGTTGCGCTGTTCGTGTTCGCGTCGCAACTGGAACTCCTGTGGTGGACCGGAGTCGGACTGGCCATCGGCAACTCGATCGGCGGTTGGCTGGGCGCCCACACCACGGTAACGCGCGGCGAATCCCTGATCCGGCGGGTGCTTTACCTCGCCCTGACAGCCTTTATCATCAAACTGTTGCTGTTCTGAAGCACCACGAGGCCGGTTTGTCGCTCAGGAACAGGCGCCATCCGGCGAAGGCGCTGGAAACCCATACAGGTCGAATGGAGAACCTCCCACTTGCTGCTGCGCTCCACCGTCTTACTGTCAGTCTGTGCGCTCGGTGCATGCAGCCTGTCGCCAGAGCGCCCGGCGCCGCCGGCGCTCGATCAACAGGCCGCATTCAGCAGCGACTATGCCCTGTTCCCCGACAACACCGGCGAGCGCCCGGCATGGTGGCTTCGGGTGGTCACGGCATCGATCACCCGACAGTTGCAGCAGGCCATTGCCGCGAGCCCGTCGCTGCGCAGGGCCGACGAGGACATCAATGCCGCGCGTGCCGTATTGCGCCAGGCGACGGCGGATACTGGCCCCGAGATATCAGCCAGTGCCGATGCACGTGTCCAGCAAAGCACCGGCGAGGAACGCAGCAACAGCCGCGCGGCCGGGTTGGACGCCAGTGTGCCGGTCGATATCAGCGGATCTCTGCAGGCACGCAAAGAGGCGGCGCAACGCTCACTCATCGCGGTGCAGGCCGATGCGGCGCAGCTGCGTTCGGACCTGGCGCGTGATCTCCTGATCGGCATGATCGACGCGGCGGAGGCCGGTCAGCGCCGTCTGCTGCTGGACCAACAGACCGCGCTCGCCAGCAAACTGCTGCGCCTGATCGAACTGCGTTTCACCCAGGGTCTGGCGACCGGCGTCGACGTGTTACAGCAGCGCGATCAACTCGCGGCGCTGCGCCAACAGTTGCCGGTTGCCGACCTGGACAGGCGGCGCGCCACCAATCAGCTGCGCCGCTTCAGCGGCATCACGCCCGATCGCGGCGTCGACTTCGATATCGATACACTGCCCGACATACGCGACCGATTCGATGCCGTGCGGCCGATCGACCTGCTCGCGCGCCGCGCCGCACTGCGCGCGCAACAGGCCCGGCTCGAGGCGGCCGACGCCAGCTTTGCTGCGGCACTCGCCGACCGCTGGCCGCAATTCAGCCTGTCGGCAGGCCTGTTGAGCCGGGTCGTTGCCGGCGACGCCAGCAACCTGGTCAGCGCCGCCGTCGATGCGGCCCTGACGCTGTTCGACGGCGGCAGGAAAGTGGCCGTCGCGGACCAGCGCAGAGCACAGCTGGCCGCCGCCGGGCACCAACTGCTCGACGACTGGATAAGCGCTGTCGCAGACGCCGATACCCTGATCCAGGCGGAGTCCAGCCTGCAGGAACGCATCCGTCTTTCGGATCAACGCCTGGAGAACGCCGATGCACTGCTGGTCGCCGCGCAACGCCGCTATGAGCGCGGCGTCAGTGACTACCTGCCCGTCCTCGAGGCATTGCGCAGCCTGCAACAGCAGCAGCGTGATCACCTGTCGCTGCAAGCCGAACTCGCACGCACCCGTGTGCGACTGCATCATGCCTTGGGCGACAGGCCGCAGGGAGACAAGGCATGAAATCAACCACGCTGGCCCGCTTGCTGGTGTTCATACTGCTGGCCGGCGGTTTCGGTTTTGGCGCGTGGCAGTTGCTCCAGTCAGCACCTCAGGGCAGCCGCGAGCGTCCCAAGGCGCCGACACCACTGGTCGACATCATCGACTCGACACCGCAACAACACCCGATCGTGTTGCAGGCCGCAGGCCCGGTCATCAGCGCCTATGAACTGGAGATTCGGCCGCAGGTCAGCGGCCGCATCATAGAACTGCACAAGGAGTTCGAACCGGGCGGCCGCATCCCTGCAGGCAGCGTGATCCTGCGCATCGACCCGGACGATTATCGCCTGGCGGTGAAAGCGGCCGAGGCGGAGATCGCCAAGGCACGTGCGTCGATCGCGCTGGAACAGGGCCGGCGCGTGGTCGCCCGCGAAGAACTGCAG
>Ga0316201_10004751_pt1 | contig 10320 bp, 6 predicted proteins | sample CS6wburrow_MG_FD_204516 | JGI IMG/M metagenome (GOLD analysis project Ga0316201, IMG submission 204516) | Coastal sediment microbial communities from Delaware Bay, Delaware, United States - CS-6 worm burrow | ecosystem: Environmental > Aquatic > Marine > Coastal > Sediment | place: USA: Delaware... | reverse complement strand
TATATTATTATTAATCCTTGGCACAGTCATCATTGCTTTTTTGACTCATCGTTATCCGGCGAAAGACTTTAGCGAACTACGCGCACGTTTACGCTCATGGTGGTGGATGGCGGGGATATTTATCCTTGCCATGCTCATCGATCCCGTTATCTCATTGGTTTTATTTGGCTTTTTAAGTTTTCTCGCCCTCAAAGAATATCTCTCGTTAATTCCCACTCGTCGTGCTGATCGGCGTGTCTTATTTTGGGCTTATCTCGCCATCCCTGTGCAATATTATTGGATAGGCATCGCTTGGTATGGCGTATTTATCATTTTTATTCCCATCTACATGTTCCTCTTATTGCCCATTCGGATGATTTTGATTGGTGAAACCGAGGGATTTTTACGGGCCGCGGGCACATTACACTGGGGCTTGATGACAACCGTATTTTGTTTAAGTCATGCCGCTTATTTCTTAGCCTTGCCTGAACAAGGTAATCCCATCGCAGGCGGTGCAGGGCTCTTATTATTTCTCGTTTTTCTCACCGAATTTAATGATATCTCGCAATACGTCTGGGGCAAATTGTTCGGCAAACATAAAATCATACCCAAAGTGAGCCCCAATAAAACTTGGGAAGGATTTCTAGGGGGATTGCTAACAACGACATTATTAGCCGCTTTAGTTGCCCCTTGGTTGACCCCTTTGATTTTGTGGCAATCCGTATTTGCAGGTGTTTTAATCGCATCAGCCGGTTTCTTTGGCGATGTTAGCATTTCAGCCCTGAAACGAGATTTAGCGATTAAAGACAGCGGCAGTTTATTGCCAGGGCATGGCGGCATTTTAGATCGGGTTGATAGTTTGACTTACACCGCACCCTTGTTTTTTCATTTTGTTTATTATTTGCATTATTGAAGCCGGATGGTGGGCAACAAAAACACGTTATCCACCCTACATCGCATTGTTGTTTTGTCAAATAAAAAAATCCGTTGCTTCGTTGAACTTCGTTTCGGAAAGAAGCTGTACTATCAGCGGGATGGTGGGCAACCGGTTGTCCACCCGATGTCGCATCCTTGTCTTTTCATTTTGTGTCTTATTAGATTAATAAAGCAGAATGGTTTTTTTATTAAATACCTATTTTATAATTGATAATTGATAATTGATAATTGACATGTTACGTTGGCTATTTTTTGCATTGGTGGTACGTCCACTTATTTTGATCGTAATTGGCTTGAATATTCGTCACCGTGAGCGTTTGCCTCACGAGGGGCCGGCGATAATCGTTGCTAATCACAACAGTCATCTTGACACACTGGTATTGATGAGCCTTTTTCCCCTAAAGCGTTTATCGCAAATTCATCCTGTCGCGGCGGCCGATTATTTTTTGCGTAATCGTCTCTTAGCCTGGTTTGCTCTGCGTATCATTGGCATTATTCCCATCGCACGAAAAATGCAAGCCCATAAGGATCCCTATGAAGCCGCTTACACCGCTTTGTCAGAAGGCAAAATTTTAGTTTTATTTCCTGAAGGAAGTCGAGGTGAGCCTGAACTCATGAGCCAATTTAAAAATGGCATTGCCCGATTAGCCAAAAACTGTGCTGATGTGCCCGTGATACCCATTTTTTTACATGGATTAGGAAAATCGCTTCCAAAAGGGGAAAGTATTTTAGTGCCCTTTTTTTGTGATGTGTTTGTTGGTAAAACCCTAACATGGGAAGGGGATAAAAAACGATATATGCAAAAATTGGATAGTGCAATGCTTGATTTAGAAAATGAAGAACAGTTTGCACTGTGGGAATAAGATTTTTTGATTAACTAATAATAAATTATTAATTTATTGCTTTATCGCTCTCACGGATTTTTTTCAACATTGAAAGGGCGAAGAGCCCTCGTTTTTTATCGCATGTTTGTAATCGCATTAGACTGATGAAATGCGTTATTCATTATTCGCAACTGCACAAATTGCGAATTTTTTGACAAAAAGACTTGCCAACCGATATTAAATCATTTATGATACGCGCCCTCACTGACAAGAGAATCAACCTCAGTGCTTAATGACTAGGTCGTTGTCATGATGTCAATTGATGATTTTAAGATCAAAAACCCTTTTTAGGATTTTTCATTTTCATTTGTCACTTGACATACTCATTCTACATGGTAGAATGTGCGCCTCTCAAAATACAAAACGCGGGAATAGCTCAGTTGGTAGAGCGCAACCTTGCCAAGGTTGAGGTCGCGAGTTCGAGTCTCGTTTCCCGCTCCAAATTCTTATATTCGATCTAAATCACCGGCTGGATGGCAGAATGGTTATGCAGCGGTTTGCAAAACCGTGGATGTCGGTTCAATTCCGGCTCCAGCCTCCATAAGCACACTTTAACAAACACAGTGGGTGCAATTGCACTTACACAATAAATGCCTGGGTGGCGGAATTTGGTAGACGCAAGGGACTTAAATTAATTTGAGCACTTAAAGCGAAATCTTTAGGTGAATGGAGTCTAATTCGGTGAAACCTTTAACATGGCAACGCCGAGCTAAGCTCAACTCGATATCGATATATATTAATAATTGAAGAGTTGAGAAAGTGTAGAGGCCATACGGCTCCTGCCTGACTAAATTACAAGTTAATTTAAAGGCAAAGACAGGGTCCAGACCCCAAACACATTTTTGTTTATTGTTTAAACAATAGATTAATAATAATGTGGCAGCGAAAGTTGTAGTGGGTAAGAAAATCCCTCGATGGTGACATCGTACCGGTTCGAGTCCGGTCCCGGGTACCATTCTAATTAATTAATGAATGGACACACAAACATAACTTGAAGTTATGAGTTGTTTGTTGGTTTTATAAGTGATAATAAAGATTGATGATAAACATCATTCCCCATTCCCCATTCCCCATTTTCAAATCCCCATTCGCCGCTAAAATGTTTATACATCAACACATTAGCCGCGAACCCATTTTTGATTAAGAGTGATAGATTACTATGTACACAGCACACTTTGGGCTGAATGCTGCACCCTTTTCTATCACCCCTGATCCACATTACCTCTATCTCAGTGGCCGCCATCGTGAAGCTTTAGCACATTTATTATATGGTGTTAACGAAGGCCCAGGGTTTGTCTTGCTCACTGGTGAAGTCGGTACAGGCAAAACCACACTCTGTCGTAGTCTAATTGAACAATTATCCGAAACGGTTGATGTCGCCTTATTGCTCAACCCCCGCCTCAGCTCTATGGAATTGTTGGCGGCCTTGTTCGATGAATTGAGAATTCACTACGAACCAGACTATAGCCTCAAAGATTTTATTGATACCCTCAGTAGCTACTTACTCACCGCGCATACCGTCCAGCGTCGCACCGTACTTATCCTTGATGAAGCACAAAATCTCAGCGAAGAAGTTTTAGAGCAAGTACGCTTATTAACCAATCTGGAAACCTCAAGCCAAAAACTCTTGCAAATTATTCTGGTTGGTCAACCAGAATTAAATAAGCTGCTCAAACAAAATAATCTTCGCCAATTAGCACAACGCATAACGGCGCGATATCACCTCTTGCCCCTGTCTTTAAAAGATACTCAAGCTTATATCAATCATCGCTTAGCCATCAGTGGCGCTAAAACCCCCTTATTTACTGATGCCGCCATGCGCCTGATTTATCGTCATTCCGGTGGCGTTCCTCGCTTGATCAATATTTTATCTGATCGGGCCTTATTAGGTGGATACGTTAAGGGTAAAAATCAGATTGATAGCCAGATTGTTCGAAAAGGTGTACAAGAAGTCCGTGGGGAAAATAATCTCGGTGAACGTCGTTCACCACTAGGCTGGGTGGTTGCGATGTTGACAATCATTTTACTCGCCGGTGGATTGATGTGGTGGTTCTCAGAATCCGACATCGCTTTTTTCAACCAAACCACATTCTCCAATGGCTTGTCTTTGTCATCTGACACACAGGCAGCCCCTGAAAACCGCCTTCTTGAAAAACCTCCTGACAGTCTACCGGTAAACCTTCCCCCACCGGCTCCCCCCAATTTATTAGACTTATTACCCCAAAACACAACGGAATCGGCCTTTGTCAGCCTATTTAGCCGTTGGGAGCTAGACTACACCAGTTTAGTTGGTGATAAAGCTTGTCAACGGGCCGAAACACGAGGATTAACCTGTCTGTTCAGAACAGGAAATTGGAAAGACATGCGCCGCTTCAATCGCCCAGCTGTGATTGAATTAGTCACCGAGGAAGCGAAACAATATCTAGTCGTGGTCACCCGCTTACAAAATAATGTCGCCACTCTAGCTTTGTCAGGACAAACATTTGAATTTCCCATTGAAGCAATCAATGAATATTGGCTAGGCCAATTTTTAGTACTTTGGCAACCGCCAACATTACCAGTGCCTGTCCTTCAAGTCGGCATTAGCAACGAATCCGTTATTTGGATAAGAAAACTTTTAGATGAGATTGAAGGATTACGCGGCGAGCCGCATACCTTATCACCGCTATTTGATTATGCGTTAAGACGACGAGTTATCGCGTTTCAACGCCAACAAAAATTGGATCCAGATGGTATTGTCGGAGAACGAACGCTGTTAGCGTTACAAGCGTTAGCCGGCCGTGGGCCACGGCTTTTTGATTTGTGATCAAAAAGTTATCGTTTTAGATAAGTACAGCTAATTACGGGGATAAACGAATTTAAGCATAGAGGGCTTTTAATTCGTTTATCGGCCCGTCATTAGCGACGCTTAACAAAGTTGTACTAAGCGTATCCCTTCTACTCAATTAATTAAACAAACCACTCCCAATCAGGTAACTCCAAAAAATTAAAATACCCACACCTTTAATCAATCTTCTTTCATTCTCTGCGCGAAGCGCGAAGCGTGAGCAGACAGTTTGTGACATAAGATTTGTATGCATAGAGTAGTGTGGTTATTTTGGGTATTTTATTTTTTTGGAATTGCCTCATAAGAAGTACAGCTAATTACGGTTTGATAAGCGAATTTAACCCTAAAAAAAGAGGAATTAAATTCGTTTAGCACCAAAATTAGCTTCGCTGAACTTCGTTGTACTCAGCTTAATCCATTGTACTCAATTGTTTAAACTCCCTTTTCAACAATCCCTTTATTCCCCAAATCCATTATACTTTTATATTTATTTGCATTTTTGCTGTAATGTTATAAAATAAATTACTATTTACTAATCTACTAATTAAAATTAATAATAAATAATTCATCAATTCAACTTCAGAGGTGTCAATAGGACTATGCTTTTTACACGTATTGAAAAAATCGAGTTGCCAGAAACAGCAGAAGAGGGTAAAGGTTTTACGGTTGTTATGGTTGTTAACGGTGAAGCGCCCTTCGTTCAACTCATTGTTCGCCACAATGGCGGTTGGGAATGGATTGTCAAAGGCCAGTATGTGACTGATGAAGGACAAGGCAGTTATCGTTTTGACGTGCCCCCTGAAGCTTATCATGATGGGATCGCCTATTTACAAATCGAAGGCTGTCGTGTTGCTGATATTCATGCCTCGCGTCCAGAAAATTGGATCAAAACGTTCCGCGAAATCCAGATCGTAGGCAACCCCAGTTCTCAATCGGCCCAACAATCGGCCCAACAATCGGCCCAACAATCGCAACCAAAGCATTTTCCAAAACCCTCTGTGACTTTGGGAGAGTCTAACCAGCCAGTGATCTATTTCGGTATTCACAAGCACATGCACCAGCCTTATTACAATGCCACCGAGATGGATTACTGGGATGGTGAAAAGGATAGTATTTTTGGTCAACGGGGAGGCCCTTATACCCATTTTATTGCCGCAGCCGTGCATCAATATATTGAAGGTGGATTAGCTCATGCTGGCTTATCAACAAGCTGGTCAGGTTCCTTGATTGAACAACTTCATCGTTGCAATGAAACAGGGCGAGGGCAAGGTGCTTTTGGTAACTGGCATCATGCTCTCCGTGATCTGGCCGGGGCGAAAACCGCATTAGGCAATCCCCGTGTTGATTTTAGCGCCTTCGGCTTTTTTCATCCGCTCATGCCACTGATTCCAGCGCGTGATATTGTCGGCCAAATTGAATGGCATCGTCGTATTATTCGAGACACCTTTGGCGTAGAAGCCAGTGATGTCATGTTTCCACCGGAAACCGCTTTTCAGCCTCACATGATTCCTGCCCTGAAACAAGCTGGTGTGAAGGCCATTCTCTATGATTCCATTCACCACTTCCGTGCGTGTCAAGATTACCCTTATGCGGGTAGTAGCGAAGGGATGCTGCCGCCCAATCCGGCTGATCAGATCAACCCACCCGTTAATGATTGGCTGCACTTGCAGAACATCTGGGCACCTAGCCAGATTTCGCCGCAATTATTAAAACCCTGCATACTGTACTACACAGATCATCAAGGAAAAGAGCATGATATCATCGGTGTACCAGCAGAACGCTACTTGGGTAATGAAGATGCGCGTGGCGGGTATGGGGCTTTACAATATGAGATGGTAATGGGACAAATTCACGAACAGCTTCGCAAAACGAACAACTATGATCCAAAACATCCCCCCTTTTTCGTACTCCATTCAGACGGCGATAATTATGGTGGCGGGGCAGATAGCTACTATACTTGTAATACGGCCGGCTTAGTCAACATGTGCCAAACCGATTCCCGTTTTCAACTGATTACGATCAAAGATTACTTACAACGCTTCCCCGTTGATCCCAAAAATAGGGCTCATGTTGAAGCAGGTTCATGGGCCGGAGCCGATAACGGCGATCCGCAGTTTACCAAATGGTTTTCATGGGCAGAAAAAGACTATTCACCTGATCTCAATAGCTGGGCCGTTTTAACCGCATTACAAAATGTCGTGTATTCCCTTGAAGATGCTGGCCAAGATTCAGGCATGATAGACACTTTAAAACGACTACTCTACACAGCCGAAACCAGTTGTTATTGGTATTGGACAGGGCAAGATGTATGGGATGCACAAGTCACGAATGCGGCCAATAAAGCGATAGACATGGCACAGGGCGCGATAGATAACTTATTGCGAACAAATCGCGATAAAACCGGCCCAACCATTTTCGTCCCTTGGGTACGCCCAGCGAATCCAGGCGGAAAAGATTGGGGACAAGGTGGACTGGCAGAAGCAGCCCGTGAAGCCACTTTTCGCACCTTAGTCCACGATATTTCAGGCCTCAAAAAGGTGACACTACACTATCATGATACCAAAAGCCGTTCCAAGAAAAAGATTGAAATGAAAAACAGCGGCCCTTATCCGTCACGTATCAATCCCTCAATCATTGCAACCCAATATCAAGTGATACTACCAGCGGGTACGGGTAATATTCGGTACTTTGTAGAAGCCAGCGATACGCGAGGCAATGTTGCTTATAGCCCCGTCGGACGGATTCATATTGCGTAGCTCAATCTGGGCAACCCCTTTACCAGAAAAAAAGAGAACCTTAAATGTTCAAACACTTATGGACAGGCCTATTATTGATTGTAATGGCAGAAGCCAGTCAGGCAGCGGCCTCAACGCCTCAAGTCGTCGCGACAATCAAACCCATTCATGCCCTTGTCAGTGGCGTGATGGCCGGTGTCGAAACACCTTATTTATTATTACCCGGTGGAGAATCCCCCCATCGTTATAGTTTACATCCCTCACAAGTCAGGCGATTACATGCCGCCACGCTAGTGATATGGGTAGGGCCTACCGTAGAAAGCTTTTTAGAAAAAACCTTAACAACACTCAGTAACCCAACCCAGATTTTGCGTTTAATTGATCTACCTGACTTAACCCGATTGAAAATACGCAAGGGCAAGGTTTGGGAAACAGAACATTATCATGCTGATGCCCACCACCACACTGATTTTGAGATCGACCCCCATATTTGGCTCTCACCTGAAAACGCTAAAATCCTAGTACAAACGATAGCCCAAACGCTCATAAAAAGGGATGCCAACAATGCCGATCACTACACCGCTAACGCGACACGTCTGGTTAAACAACTGGAACAACTTGATCAGGATTTAAAGCAACAATTAGCGCCCGTCAAAGACATCCCCTTTTTAGTCTTCCACGATGCCTATCAGTATTTTGAACAGCATTATGGATTGAAAGCAATCGGGGCCGTCAGCTTATCCTCAGAAATCCGTCCAAGTGTGAAACGCTTATATCAATTAAAGAGACAACTAAAAAGGCAGAAAATCCATTGCGTTTTCAGTGAACCCCAATTTGAATCCGCCTTAGTGGATACCCTCATAGAAAACAGTTCAGTACAGCGCGGTGTACTCGATCCGTTAGGGGCAGAATTACCAGCAGGAACAAAGAGTTACTTTACCCTCTTACGCAATATGGCTGACTCAGTTAGGGAATGTTTACAGACGGGTAATAAGAAATAAACGCTAAAGACGCTAAAGACGCTAAAGACGCTATCAAGAGAAATCTTTGCGTCTCTTGCGCCTCTTGCGGCTCTTGCGTTAAATTTTTTTCAGTTCTAAATAACCCAAAATTTATAATGAAAATAAAATGAAAAATCGCTTGTTAAACATGATGTTATACAGCCTTATCGCTGTTCACATTGGGATCGGCCTTGCCGCATCCCAAACCCAAGCCCAATCGACACACCCTCCTCAAAGAGGGCCGCAGCCGACTCTTGTGCCAGATAATGCTCACCCCCCATTAGATATTGATATTCAATATCGCCACCGTCGCAACAATACCGACGACTTCAAAAGACTCAATGACGGCGACACCTTATACTCCGGTGATCACTATCAAATTATTTTCACCCCCACCGAAACCACTTATGTGTCTATTTTTCAAAAAGGTTCTTCTGGCAACCTCTATCAATTGTTTCCCATGACTCAGTTTAATGGGGTAGTCGTCAACAACTTTAACCCCGCACAACCCAATATCACTTACTTTATCCCCGCGCAAGACAAATCCTTTTACTTGGACGAGCGCGTGGGTGAAGAGAAGATTTACATCATCGCCACTCGCCAACCGGATAAACAACTTGAGAACCAATATCAACAAGTGCTGATTGCACGGCGTGGGCGTAGTGCAGCCCAGGTTCAAAGGGCCCAATCCCGTTTGCAAAGCGCAATACAAATGCGGGATCCGGGGGGTATTATCACGCACTCCCCCCATAATCCACCACCCAAGGAGGAAAAAGACACTTTTTCTCAGATTTGGCAAAGGTTAGAAATCTGTGAAGGGTGTGTCAATACCCTAACCTTTCGTCATCGCTAGGTTGCACCCAGATCGTTATACTTCAGGGGTGTTGCGTAAAAAACGCAACACAGAGTTCACAGAGGGCCACAAAGGATCACAGAGTTTTTCTCTGTGAAACTCTGTGTATCTCTGTGAACTCTGTGTTGAAAAAATAAACAGGAGAAAACGAATATGAACTATTCAAGTCTCACTTTCAAACGCAGGCTTATACATAGCCTATTGATATTATTCACTTTTGGCAGTTTATCGGCTGCTGAAATACCCTCACAACGTGATCCAAGCGGTATCGTCTCCCACTCCGTTTCGAGTTCGCATGGACAACAAATACTCTCATCCTACACAGGCAGCTATGCCCTCCTTATCGGTGAAAGCGAATACACCAACGGTTGGTCAACTTTGGAAAACATCCCTAGCGAATTGGATCAAGTTGAAGAAGTGTTGATAAAACAAGGCTTTCACGTTGAAAAATCCCTGAATCTCAATGCAGATCAATTACGCACTCGCTTTAAAACCTTTATCAACGACTACGGTTTTGATGAAAACAACCGCCTCTTGTTTTTCTATTCCGGGCATGGCTCTACGCTCAAAAATAGAGGGTATATTGTTCCCGTTGATGCCGCCAATCCTGATGTTGATGAAAAAGGCTTTTTACGAAAAGCCGTGACTATGAATCAAATTCTCACTTGGGCGCGGCGGATGGATGCCAAACATGCCCTGTTTTTATTTGACAGTTGTTTTTCTGGAACCGTGTTTAAAGCCAAGAATTTGCCGAAAATCCCACGACAAATCAGCCAAGCCGCTAACCTACCCGTCCGTCAATTTATCACAGCCGGGAGTGCCGATGAAACCGTACCCGCGAAAAGTGTTTTTGCCCCCGCTTTTGTGGATGCTTTACATTATGGTTGGGGCGATATGAATAAAGATGGTTATATCACGGGACAAGAATTGGGACTATATCTGTGGAATACACTCCCAAACCATACGGCTCAAACCCCGCAATATGGAAAAATCCGCGATTATGAACTGTCACGCGGTGATTTTGTCTTTGCGCTCGGTAGCCATCACAAACAGGATACTGATAGAGATAGTGTTACCGACGATCAAGATCATTGCCCTCATAACA